>Ga0307374_10006050_pt1 | contig 19251 bp, 21 predicted proteins | sample OX3MG_FD_202532 | JGI IMG/M metagenome (GOLD analysis project Ga0307374, IMG submission 202532) | Soil microbial communities from Risofladan, Vaasa, Finland - OX-3 | ecosystem: Environmental > Terrestrial > Soil > Coastal area > Acid sulfate soil | place: Finland: Risofladan, Vaasa | collected...
CGGCGCTGATGAAGCCCTTCTGGCCGCTACCCTTCTGCCAGCCGTCGACTGCGAGCATTATGGCAAGTAAGAAGGGCACGATCCCTAGGCTAAAGATACCCACTATGAAGTAAATCACAAGCGCCAGGACGACGAAGATGATCGTCTGCACTCCCAGTACTTTCTTGTAGCCCAGATAGAGATAGCCCAAGCCAAAGAAGAGATTCAGAACGGCTGCAACCACCGGGCTCTTGCCCTGGACACTCCCCGAGTAGGGGACCCCCGGACTCTGCGCAGGAGGCATGGAGGATGTCGGTTGTGCTGCGTCAAGCTTGTTTCCGCAACTGTAGCAGAAGGCAGTCCCGTCCGCGTTCTGCGCTCCGCACTTCGGGCAAAACACGACCTCACGGTTCTAGTCCGGATATAAAAGCAAGACGCCTTCGCGGCTCTGTAGAAACCCTTTGAGTAAGGAGTAGGCCAGACTGGCTATCCTCGCTGCGTTGTAGGAGATTATTTTCAGCCGCATCTCGTTGTTCTGGGCCTTCACGCCTATCGACCTCACCTCGTCGCCCATCGTCCTCTTGATGACGGAGAAGATCGTCTCATCTTTGGACCTCTGATGATAGGTCTTCTTCGAGTACCCCCTCTTCATCTCCTTCCTGTACCTCCCCCTCGTCCTCCGGATGGGGACTTCCTCATGCCTCGCCGGGATTATCGATTGGGCGTGAAGTTCGTCTCGCAGGAGCTCGTGGTTCTTCTCCGAATCGTAGCCCTTGTCCCCTATCCCGACCTTGATGCGCATGATCGCATGCGCCCTCCTCACCACAGGTGGGAAGTCTCTGGTGTCGTTGGCAGGGCCTCTCCTCACCTTGATCGATGTCACGAGCTGGGTCTTGAGCTCCGCCCCTATCGTGAGCTTGACGAACCGCCTCGTCCTCGTCTTGCTCATCTCTCGCTCCTCTCCTTCAGCCTGACCTGCCTCCTCATCGAGGAGAGTATGTCCTTCTTCGTCCTGAGGACGTAGTAGTGGGATGCGTGGTGTGGGGAGAAGCCGGATGAGTCAGGAGAGAAGAGCTGCCACCTGATCCTCGTGAGGCCCAAGAACCCGCCGATGACGCTCTCGAGGAGGGCGCCCGGCACCCTCAGGAGGAACTTCTCTATCGTCGTGAAGTGAGGTATCTTGGAGAGACCCAGGACGTCCAGGAGCCTCTCCGTCGTGGTCAGGTAGTCGTTGACGTATTCACGGTATGACTTCCTGACCCTCTGCATGAGGGCGATCAGGGCGATGTGCTGCCAGAGGGTGTAGTCCTTCCTCGAATACTTGCTCGAGTAGCGCGGTACGGCCTGCCTCTGGCAGACCTTGTAGACGGCCCTGACCATTCTTATGTACCGACTCTCCTCCCTCAGTCTCTTGCCGACAACACCATCTTCCTTCCTCTTTGTTTGATCCATGAAGAGCGGGAAGGTGGTGCGTCGGCAATAAATCTCACAGCCCTTGAAGGTGAAACCTCGGTTAGACCGAATCCCTCAGAAGAGGGTTTCTACGGAGCCGCCTTCGCCGGAGCCGATTTCAAGCTCGTTGCGTCTCCGCTAAGGTATTTCGGCAATTTCCGGCCGGGCATGGCGTCAGAGTTAAATACGGCGGCGCAGGGTTGATTTATCGCAGGCAAGTCTCGGTTCGACGATTCGGAACGCTTTGGCTTCTGATTCTCTGACAACGATTATCCTGTAGAAGCAAAAATAAAATTGAGCACCTTTGAAGAAATGAAGCTTGACCCCTTGATAATGAGGGGAGTCGAAAAGATGGGTTTCACCAAACCGACGCCCATACAGGAGAAGACAATCGGACCTCTGCTGAGAGGCAAGGACGTGATAGGGCAGGCCAAAACAGGCTCTGGAAAGACGCTCGCCTTCTCGGTGCCCCTGTTGCACTCGATAGACCCAAAGAACCGCCAGGTCCAGGCGCTCGTCCTGGCGCCGACGCGGGAGCTTGCGGTCCAGATAACGCACGAGATGAGGAAGCTCGGCGCCCACACGGGCGTCCGGGCGGTCACGATCTACGGCGGCCAGTCCATAGGCGCGCAGAGGGAGGAGCTGAGGCGGGGAGCGCAAGTCGTCGTCGGCACCACGGGCAGGGTGATCGACCACATCAAGCGCAGGTGGCTCGACCTCCGCTCTGTCCGTTTCGTGGTCCTGGACGAGGCGGACACCATGCTCGACATGGGCTTCATCGACGACGTCGACTATATCCTCGGCTGCATCCAGGGGAAGAAGCAGGTGTGCATCTTCTCGGCCACCATGCCCCAGAAGATAACGGAGCTCTCGAGGAAGTACATGACGGACCCGGAGAAGATCCTAGTGGACTCGGAAGAGCCCTCCGTCGAGACGCTCGACCAGTACTACGCCGTGCTCAAGCACGACGAGAAGCTCGCTTTCCTCACCGACCTCCTCCAGAAGGAGCGCCCGGCCAGCACGATAATCTTCCGCAGGACGAAGCACGGGGCGGACCGGCTCGCGATGGACCTCCACCAGAAGGGATACGAGGTGGTTCCCCTCCACGGGAACCTCTCGCAGAACCAGAGGGACCACTACATGGACGCGTTCAGGAACGGCCGCGCCGACATCCTCGTCGCCACGGACATCGCAAGCAGGGGCATAGACGTGTCCCAGGTGGCGTGCGTCGTGAACTACGATGTCCCCGTGGACCCGCTGATCTACTTCCACCGGGTCGGCAGGACCGCCAGGGCGGGGAGGCAGGGGAAGGCATTCTCCTTCGTCTCTAAGGAGGAGTCGGGCGACTTCGGCAGGATCCTCAGGATGACCAAGGCCCCGATACTGCCCATGAGGCCGGAGGACAAGCTGCACACGTTCGTGCCGGGCACGTCGGTCCACAACAACGGAGGCAGGAGGCAGGGCGGCTACGGCCACCGCGGCCAAGGGTCGCGGGACCAGCACGGCTACAGACGTTATCGATAAACGCAGGGCTCCTCGCGCCTCCTCCGGCATTTCCCGCACGAGGTGAGAGTCTCCCGTGCCGATGTAGATTCAGGTTCGCCGCGTCCATTCGTCGCCGTGTCACAGAGTGCTGGCGGATGAGACCCGCGCCTTCCCTCTAGGCGGAAGGGAAGTCAGCCCGAGGCCAGGTCACGCAGGTTTTCCTTCCTGCGCCGTCGGCGGATCCAGAGGGAGCCCGATAACAAGTTGAGGACCAGGGCGGCAGACGAGGAAAGCAGGACCAGGACGGCGGCGTAGTCGTACGATGACTTTCCGGTCACGGTGGTTGGAGAGTCGACGGCAAGGACCACCGAATGATTCTTCGGGTTCGCGATGCCCGCTCCTTGCCATGAGGCGAAGGAGAAGACGAACAACGACGGGGTCGCGCGCAAGGTCACGTTGGAAGGAGGGACGTAGAGGGTCTTGGTCGTCCCCGCCTGGACGGTCCCGGTCTGGGACGGATACGAGTAGGCGATGTTCGTGCCAGCGTCCGCCGTGATCACGAGTTGGACGTAGAATGTGGCGCTCTCGTTCAAGGGACCCGCCACGACGACGTCTAGGGACGGGCTCGTCCCGGCGTTCGCCCCCGCGCCCGAGCTGCTCCAACCCTCGAAGTGCCACCCCTGGTTAGCCGAGGCGCTCGCGGTAAAGCTGCTCCCCAGGTCGAACCAGCCCGAAGTCCCGGACACGGTGCCTCCGTTCGCATCGCTCACCGAGAGACGGTCGTAGAACTGGTGGGTGTAGACTGTTGTGAATGCCTCGCCAGGCGAGGAGATGACCGACGGCGCTGACCCCGCTCCTCCGGAATCGACCCACCTCTCCGCGCCCGCCGAGCCGTTTATGACTCCCGTGAAGGAGTACGCGCTCCCGACGTCGAACCAGCCCGCGGTGCCGACGCTGGAGAGCGGAATCGAAGTCAGGCTCCCCAAGGAGGCGGCTGTGAACTCGGGAGCCGTGGAGGGCGTCCCGCCCCCGATGACAGAGTAGCCGACGGAGACCTCGTACTGCTGGTAGAACTCTATCGGGATGGGAATCAGTCCTTCTTCGGTTATGGTCCAGTCGTGCGAGTTGGCGACCCAGCGCTCTCCTGCTGGTCCGGAGACGGTCCCGTCGAAGCTGGCGTTCGACCCCAGCAGCGTGTATATCACGACAGGCGTCGTGCCGAGCGCCAGCTCGACCGTCATCGGCGCCGCCGTGGCGGAGGCGACGAGCGGGGGGACTTCGTAGCGGAGGTCGGGCGCGGACGAAGCGGGGAATGCCTGCCCACCTGACGCGATCTGGTAAGCGACTGTCTCCCGCACCAGATGGTATAGCACGTATGTCACGTTCGCGCCTGCGGCGACGGTCACCACGTTCCCTGAGGTGCCGTTGAAGACCCACTTGTCGAGGGGGGTTGGGCCCGAGTTGATCGAGATCTTTATCGAAGTACCCGGGTCGGCCTCGAGGAAGCTCGCTCCGGCGGCTATGGAGACGGTCTGGGCGTGGCCCGAGAGCGTGTAGGCCGCGGAGAACCTCGGGGCGGGGGTCTCGTTCGTGGAGGGCGTGAGGGTCACCTTCGACGACGCGGCGGCCGGCAGCCCGGTGATGAACTGGTGGGCCGAGATGTACATCGTGGCGCCGTCGGCGTAGTTGCGGAAGATGGACGCGCCCGCGCCCGCGCTTGACGTGTCGAACTCGTCTATCCACATCCAAGCCGAGGTCAGGGCGACTGCGTTGTTGGTGTAGGTGACCGCGCCCTCGTTCGCGGAATAGGGGGCGACGTGGTACCATTCGGTCATCAGGCCCGTGAAGTACCCCTGAAAGTCCGATGGGCTCGACGGGCTCCCCACGAAGCTCGAAGACCCGAAGCTGCTATAATTCGTCTCGGCGGCGGCGCCCGTGTTCCAGTCTTGCGCCATCAGCTGGACGGTCGGGCCGGCGAAGGTGAGGCTGAGGAGGACGCTGTCCCCGGAGTTCACCGTCCCGGAGAAATTCACGAGCCCGGAGCCCCCGGCCGCCGGGTAGACCGGCGCGTCGTTGGGGCCGAAGACCTGGTAGCCGAACCCGAAGCCGGGGTAGCTCCCGGGGTCGGTAGGCCAGTGGTAGGAGACTCCCACCTGGTAGAAGTAGCCCTGGGCGGTCAGGCCGTTCAGGAGGTAGCCCGGACCGTAGCCGTCAGCGTCGGTCTGCGCCACAGCGGTGACGTTGTAGGCGAGGGAGGTGAAGCTGCCGATGAACGTGGCGCCGATCTGCTCGTCGTAGGTTGCGTTCTGCGCCACCGCGCCGGAAGGGCCTGCCGCCAGCCACGTCGAAGCTGGGCGGGGTGCAGCGCCACGGGGGGAGAGGGAAGAGATGCCGAGTGGATGCGAGGTCCGACTCGGGGCGCCGACGTGCGGCTGCAAGGCAGGTGCCAGCAGAATGAGCACTACGACCGCTACTGCGATCGAGGGAACGCTCCTCCTTGCCCGCCTCCAAGCTCGCCTCGCCGCCCACAGGGCGGCGGCGGTGGAGCCTTCGCGCTTGAAGCCGATGGACGCCAACGGGTTCGGAGCCACTGATAGGCGCATACTCTTAAACCTCGCCTCGCTCTCGTGAGCAGCTCGAAAGCGCTCGTGCCGCGAACCTGCCCAGTGGATATGTGGTCACGGCAGCGCCCAAGCCAAGCCCAGAGCCCCCGACAATACTCGTCAGCCTAGACTGTGGCGCGGATGCCAGATTCTCGAAGAAGGTATTTATTTGAAAATCACGGATTGATTGGGACGCATTGACGGCCACCTCGGCTCATGACCCCCACTACGATGTATTGTCCGCCGCAGTCTCAGGAACTGCTGCGACGATGCTCACGCTGCTGGCCATGCTTGGCGCTAGCAGCGCACACACGGTCTTTCTCAGGATACTTTTTGATTCCCAACTTGTGGTCCTCGAGTTGGCCCTGATAGTCGGGGTGACAGGGATAATAAGAAAGCCAGACTCCCAAAAGGAGAAGCTCTCATACTTCGCCGCAATCCTCTTGATCACCGGCACCGTCCTCGTCTCGCTGGGTGCGGCATTGCCCTTAAGCTAGACGCCAGGTGCGCTTGCAAGGCGCTCCCAGTCCCCTGAAGAGCGCGTGGAGTTCACGCCGCCACGTAGGGCTCATCGCACCTCCGCCGGCCGGCCGGGGCATTTCATTCACGCGCTGAGCCGAGGTGACGGACGGGCTGAACTGGTCCCCTTGCGAGCGGTTATCTCCTTACCGACGAGAGAACGATGAAAATCCTCAGTTTTGCAGGCTCGGCCTATGGAAGAGTGCTATGGACCCGGAAAACTTAGGCGTTATTATAACAAGAAGTAGTTACCTTTTGTGACTTTGTCTACCGCTGAGACTGATCCAATTGGGTCGAGAATGCTCGATTCGATAAAGGCGACCCTAACGAGGGTTCTGGGTCAAGAGAGCGCGAAGGCAATTGAGTTCTACGTCGACGAGCACCTCGCACTGAAGGACCCGGGAGCCTTCGAGGAAGCTCTAGCCGATTTCCTGGGGTCGCAGGCAGGAAGAATCCTGATCGAGGCGATCAAGGAGGACATGCGGAACGAGAATGAGAAGCACGGGATACCCGAGCCCGTCTCCAGATTTCTATCCTATCAGGTTGAGAGCACCGCAAACCGGCCCCCTGGAAGCCCTACGAACAGACGAAGCGCCCACCGGCTGCGCTTCGTCAGGACGACAAACATGGCGACGGCAACGGGGATTACCTTCAGGGACCTGGTCACCGAGGGTCTGGTGGCAAGCGAAGGCGAGACCTGCGGGTACGCGACCCTTGCCTGCCTTGGCAGAAAGGCCCTGGACAATCCCGATGCTTTCGCCGAGAAGGTCGCGACGATCTTCGGTTTGGAAGGAGCGACGATGCTGAACAGCCTGACCGCCTTCTGCGAAGCGAGGGTGCAGGCGCAGCAAGTCACCGCGTCCTGATCGGAGAAGCGCCGCACAAGAAAGACAACTGCCAAGACTGGCTCTGCCTCCGCGTCTCCAAACTCTGGAAACATGGGCTGGATCACTTGTTGAGGTCATTCCTTCCCAAGACTTATAATCGCAGAGTCCTGCCTTGCGTGCGTTTCACGATTTTGCGAATTCGAGCGGCTTCAAGCAGTTCTCTCCAAGCACGGCAACGACCCGGGATTGCGATCACCGTAATCGTGGCGGCAATCATCGTCGTCCTCGTGGTCGCTAGCGTGGCCACATACTACCTGGTGGTAGCCAGCTCGTCGTCTACCTCCCTAAGCAGGAGCTCTACACAGGCTTCGACCGCTTCGTCATCGACTCCGAGGACGACCGCTTCCTCCTCCTCCACGTCGGCGACGGGTTCGTCGACGCTTAAGACCTACAGCGTCACGTTCAACTTCAGTCTCCCGGAGGGTCCGGCCGGAGAGCTGACCTTCACCAACAATGACACGGTCAAGGCATACAACTCGGTGCAGGTGGCGTCGGGCTCGTTCACCTTCTCGATAAACCCCGCCAACTATTCAGGTTCCGGGAGCGGGCACGGCACTATGACCGTGACCACCACCGGGTTCTGCAGCGGACGCACCACTTTTCCCTACACCTTCAAGATTCCCGACGCCACCAACCTCCTCGGCGGGAACATCACGGTCTTCATCGGGGAGCCCACCCCCTTGAACTTCACCGTCCCGCTGACCTGCACGGCCACGGCGCTCCCTGGCTCTACGAATGGCAACACCTTCCCGTTCCTCAGCGTGTACCCGAACGAGATCTCTGTCGCCACGGTCCCGGTTACGGTGACGCAGCACCTCGCGGGAAACATAACCTATTCGTACACCATCACCCCGACTGACTAGAGTGGCTGGAGGAATCTAGTTTCGCTGCGCCTCCCTGGCCTGGAATCGCTCGCTCGCTCGCTCGCTCACGCAAAGCGTGCCAACCTAGCCGCCGGGGAGGAGATCGGCGAAGTAGAAGCCGTCTCTGAGGACCACCTCTCCTTTCGTCACCCCTATCTCGTCCTTGAAGATGGGCCCCGCGTAGACGAACGTGTGAAACTCGCCGTTCTCTCCGCAGGGATCGACGCCGGGAGGGAGCGACTCCAGGAACGAGCGGTCGAATTCCCTCCCACAGAACTCCTTCCCTAGCCGTCTGGGGTCGACGCAACAGACCACCGCCCTGAAACCGAGTTCGATGAACTCCCTCGACAGGCTCCCTGTGTCCCGCCCCCAGAGGGGGAAAAGACCTCGCATCTCCATCTGCCCGAGCCTGTCCTCCCTGTAGTCGCGTATGTCCCGTAGGAAGAGGTCTCCGAACGCAACCTCCTCGATACCCTCGTCCTTGTGCTTCGACAACGCGGCCCTCATCTGCGCCTCGTACGTTTCGTTGGAGGCGCCCTTCGGGATCCATACCTCCTCGAGCGGGAGCCCCAGAGAGGAGGCCTGCGCGTGAAGGAGGCTACGTCGAACGCCGTGCATGCTTATCCGGTCGAAATCCGCCGTGACCGTCGTAAGCAGCGCCTTGACCTCGCGGCCGCCCGTCTCGATGACTTCGTGCAGCGCGAGCGCGCTGTCCTTTCCGCCGCTCCAAGACATCAGGATGCCCTTGACCAGTTTCCTCTCCTCGCTCCACGTGCTCGTTCCGATTTTAAATCTGGGAGGTCACGCCGACTCGGCTTCCCCGGTTCGGCTTAGAGGCCTGGTGCCGCACCGACCGTGCTCTCTGATGTTTAAAAGAAAACCCTGTGGCTGATATGGTCCGGGCGCCCGCATGACATTTGAGATAATCCTTGAAGTGTTGCCGGTCCTCGCCTCCTCCATACTCCTTGGGGAGGCCTTCGAGCAGCTCAGGCTCCCCTCCGTCGCTGGCCAGCTCCTCAGCGGCATGATACTCGGACCCACCGTCATCGGCCTGATCTCTCCGGACCCAGGGCTGCAGGGCGTCGCCTCGGTATCGCTGTTCTTCATCATATTCATGATCGGCCTGGAGATGAACACGAAGACCCTGGGCAAGCACGTGTCGCAGGGCACGCTCCTGACGCTGACGTCCTTCATCATCCCGTTCGTCCTCTGCCTGGGCGTGGGGCTCGTGGTGTTCCCGTTCGACACCATCACCGTCTTCATCGTCGCCCTCGCGGTCTCCGTCCCTTCGATCTCGATAATCTCGGTGCTCGTCATGCAATACAAGATGCTCGAGGACGCGTCCGGGCTGATAATCCTCGCGACGGTCACCATCACGGACATCGCCGCCTTCGTCATCCTGGCGGCGGCCTCGGGACCTGTGGTCGCGACCCTCAGGGTGATCATCGAGACGTGCATATTCGTGGCGGCGTTCCTTGTGGTGGACTGGTCGCTGAACACCGAGCCTGCGCTGATCCGGGGCGCCCTCGGGAGGGCGGGCCGCCTGGCAAAGAGCGAGGGGATCTCCTACGCCGCCCTCACACTCGTCGGGCTCACGGTCGCCGCGATCTTCCAGACCATCGGGCTTAGCTACATAATCGGGGCGTTCTTCGCCGGCCTCATCGTGCACGACGGGCTGATAGGAAGGAAGCCCTTCAAGGAGGTCTCAGAGACCTTTGCCAGGATCAACGGGGCGTTCTTCATCCCGTTCTTCTTCGGCTTCGCGGGGGTGGAGGCAGACCTCACGGCCTCCGGCCTCAGGCTCATCCCCGCGCTCGCGGTGGTGGTCGCTGTAGCGCTGGGGTTGGGCATATCCCTGACGTACTACGTGACGAAGAAGCTCAAGGTTCATGGGGCCGGAGCGGCGAAGCAGGTCGCCGTCACGCTGGGCGGACGGGGGGCAGTGGGGATCGTGATAGCTTCCGTGGCCCTGTCCACGAACGTCATAGACGTCACCGCGTACTCGCTGATCCTCGTCAGCACGCTGGCCGCGTCGCTCATAGTATCCCTGCTCCTTGGCAGGAAGGGGTAGGCCGTCGAGGTGCCGCTCGGGCGGAATGCTCTACCGGGCTAGAACCCAAAGGTACGTCGCCTCGACGGTGGGCGACGGTAGCAGGATCGCGCCGTTCTCGTTGGTGATGGCACGGCAAGAACGTTCAAAACTCGAGGCGGGTGCCGCTGGAGGAGAGACGCCTTGAGGGACGATGTGCGCCGCGAGCTGCTCAGCGCCGCGGCTGACCGGAGAACCGTGACCTACGGATTCCTGATGAGGGAGTTCCGCATTTCACGCGGCGCGCCCGGGGGGAAGGGAATCGCCGGCGTCATAGGCGAGATCGACAGGCATGAGGCACAGAGGAAGGCCCCAGGTTTCGCGGCCATAGTGGTCCGCAAAGACACGGGCTATCCCGGCGGCGGATTCTTCTGCTGGGACGGCATCCCGCACGCCCTGAGGAGGGCGAAGCGCGAGGGCTTGAACCCGAAGATGTCCGACGCCGAGAAGAAGTACGTCAGGAAATTGCAAGAAGGGATCTGGGGCTTCTACCAGAGAGAGCTTCGCGACTAGTCCGCAGAATCGGCAAACTCACCGACTTGCTCTTCTCATCCATTGCCGCCGGGGCGTTTCACTCACGCGTCGAGCTGTGGGTGGTGGGCGGGCAACCTTCGAAAGATCCTCGATGCCGAGAGTTACCTCTCGCCGTTCTTCTCCGAGTCTGCCCGCAGCTTTACCCCAGCATGCACCAACCTCTCGAAGTCGAACCGAGAAACAGGGTCGCCTGGGGAGAGCGCTAGCACGGATGTGACTTCACGCGATAGTTTCAACTCGCGGTAGAATTCCATGACGATCGCGCGCTCCAAGATCACTGCGCCGTCCCCCAATATCTGACCTAGCCTTTCCTGAACCGGCCCTGGCCCGATGTCTGCTGGTCCGAGGTTGATGTGGTAGGATAGCGATGCGGCCCCAGACTCCCCCAATACATCGACCAGGGCTACGCGAACCGAATTGGAGAAGATGGCTCTCGACGAGAGCGCGTCGTCGTCATACCGTTCTCGTAGTATTCCGGTCTCCATGTTTAGGTTTCCGGCAACATGGCACTTGGGGATTTCTGCCGAATTCCATAAGAAGACGTTTCGCGAGGCCGCTCCTATCCGCTGCTGCGTGGACGGACAGATCGCGAGAGATGGGAATGGAAGTGGAAGAACGAGGGGATCATTCGGTTCCGTCGGTATACCAGCCGTCCGGGGAGCCGGCAAAGCTCTCCGGGCACGTGGTCGCTCTGCCGAGCCTGAACTGGAGCCAGACCTTGTCCGTCCTCCTCGTTATCTTGACCACCTCGCCCTCCCAAGACTTCTCGGGTGTCCTCATCTCCTTGTCCACCTTGACGAAGATTGCCGGCGTGCGGTCCGCGAGCTTCTCGGGGTTCATCACGGCGCCACGGAGCATCTCGTATGGGTATGAGGAGACGTTGCCCACCCTGTCCCAGTGGTTCGACCGGCTGGTGATCAGGACGTATCTCAAGGCGGGAGTGCAGTCATGGTCGACCAGGTAGATAACGCTTCGAGTCAGGCTCGGCGGGTGATGGGTGTCCCTGCAGTCCAGGTAGCCAGGTGTCTACTAGAGGCCGGCGGAAACGACTCTGGACACTAAAGTCAAGACCCGATCACCCAAATCTTGGTTTCTTCCCCTACTGAACGTGTAACAATCTCAGAAACTGAACTCTATCGCATCGGCGCCCTTGAGTCCTTCAGCACGACCGAGCTGACTATGCCCTTGACCCCCTCGATGCTCCTGATCTTGTTCCTGAGGATCTCTCTGAATTCCACGTTGTCGGCTGCCGAGATCAGCGCAACGATGTCGAACTCTCCCGTGACTTCGAAGAACGCCTCCAGGTTGTCGAGCTTGCTGAGCGCGTTCTCCACGCCTTCTACGTCCGATGACTCCGCGAAGATCTGCACCAGCGCGGCGAAGCGAGTCAACCAATCCCCCCTCTCCCAGGAGTCGGGCGACCCCCGAAGTCTTCGTCCATGGTGTTGGATTGAGAGGGGCCGGATATTACACTCGACTATCGAAATTGTTTCGCCAGCGAGTCAGACCCATTACATCAATTTGGGCCTATCAAAGCCGCGCACAAGCCAATTATACTGATGGCAAGCCCATGAACCGATGGTGAGTCCATGCTAGGACCAGGGTCCAGGACCGATGCTGAAGGCGGGAAGGTCGCATCGATCGCCAGTGGGGAGATGACCTGGACTGACATTCTGGACCCCACCCCGGCCGAGATGGCGATGCTCGCTCGCGACTACCATTTTCACCCTTTGGACTTGGACGACTGTCTCTCTGTGAGACAGCTGACGAAGGTGGAAGACCGCGGAGACCACATCTTCATCACGCTGCATTTCCCGGACCAGGTCGGCCAGGTCATCGTCTCCAGGCAGGTCTCGATGTTCTTGGCGAAGGACTACCTGGTGACCATCCATCCGTCCAGCTTCAAGCCGCCCTCGGCGCTCTTCCAGTCTTGCAGAAACGACGAAAAGGAGCGCAGCGCGCTCATGCAGTCCTCGGCCTACTTGGCGTACAAGATAATCGACAGCTCGGTCGACGGCCTCTTCTCGATCTTGGACAATGTGGAGGCGAGCCTTCGCAGCATCGAGGCGGTTGTATTCGACGAGGTGAAATCGTCGGCCAGCGCGATAAACGCCGCGCGTCGCCAGATAGCCGTCCTGAGAAGGATCGTGTATCCGCTGGGGCTGTATCTGCCCGACCTGGTCATGGCGCAGAAGTTCAGCAAAGAGGACCTTTCGATCTACTTCAGCGATGTCCGCCACAAGATCGGGAAGGTCTCCGGGACGATCGAGGAGATGAAGGAGATGGTGGAGATATACAAGGACACGGACTTCGTCACAAGCAGCAACAAGACAAACACCGTCCTTTCGGTCTTGACGATCCTCTTCACTCTCACCATCCCCGCGACCGTGATAAGCTCGATCTACGGGATGAACGTGCCTCTTCCGGGCGGCCTCTCGACAGGGCCGTTGGAATTCCTCGGCCCTTACACCTCCCTGATATTCATCTTCATCGGGATGCTCGTCCCGGCCGTCATCATGGTGTTGTACTTCAGGCGCGTCGGCTGGTTCTAGGCGCGGGCCTTTCGGGGCTGAAGGCCCTACTCAAATGGTCTAGCTAGGATCCCGGCTCTTGTGGTACATCCGACTCGGTCCGCCCAGGCACTTCATCGACAGCTTGCGCCCTAGAATGGCTCTTCGTGGTCGAGCTCGCTGGGCTTTCTCTTACCTCAGAGAAAAACTTCCACGTCGCAAGCTTGAAACAAGTGGGCACCTGACAAATCAGGACATCGTCTGTCATGGGTACGATGGTTTTAGCTGCAACTTTTTCAGCATGTTCTGCGCAAAGATAGATTATCACTTTCAATTGATTCTGCCACGTTTTCTTGACGCTAGTTAGTCATATCGTTACCTGCCGGGGAAACCCTTCGGGATGAACTTGAGAGATATGGAATTGGCACAGTGCCTCGTGTTCTTTGCCGTGAACCCCTCCCCCAGGAAGACATGGCCCAGATGGGCGCCGCAGTTGGCGCACTCGATCTCCGTCCGGTCTCCGTCCGCGTCGGGAACCCTCTTGACCGAGCCCGGTATCTCGTCGTCGAAGGCCGGCCAACCGCACCTCGCGTCGAACTTGTCTTCAGAACGATAGAGGGGCGCATCGCATCTCCTACAGACGTACGTCCCCGGCATGAAGTTGCGCTCGTGCTCGCCGGAGAAGGGCCTCTCCGTCCCCTTGTGAACTATGACCTCCTCTTCTTCCGGGGACAGCTTGTTCATCTTCAACGGTATCGCTTTCCCTCCATATGGCCTACGGTTCGTGCGTGGGGTCCCAGACCGTGTGCAGATCCTCGCCGAGGGAGTCGAGCCTGGACATGTCCGCCGGGGAGATCTCGAAATCAAAGACCTCGCCGTTCTCCTTGATCCTCTCGGGGCGGGTCGACTTTGGGATGACGACGAGCCCGTGCTGGAGGCCCCACCGGATCATGACCTGGGCGGGGCTCTTGGAGTACGTCTGGGCGACGTCGAGGACCACGGGGTGGTCGAGCCTGTGCCCGCGGGTCAGGGGGCTGTAGGCCTCGAGCTGTATCTTCTTGCCGTTGCAGAAGCGGAGCAGCTCCTCCTGGTAGAGGAACGGGTTGAACTCGACCTGGTTGACGGCGGGGGTGACCTCCGAACCTCCGAGCAGCTCCTGGAGGTGCTTTACGGCGTAGTTGCTCACGCCTATTGCCCGGCACGAGCCCCGCCGCTGGAGCTCCACGAGCGCCTTCCAGGTCTCGCCCCTTAGCTCCGGGACCGGCCAGTGGATCAGGTAGAGGTCGATGTAGCCCAGCCCGAGCCTGCGCAGGCTCGTGTCGCAGGCGGCCAGGGCGGAGTCGTAGCCGTGGTCGCTGTTCCAGAGCTTGGTGGTGACGAAGACCTGCTCGCGGGGCACCCCGCTTTCCCTGACTCCCCTGCCGACGTCCTCCTCGTTCCCGTAGAAGCTCGCCGTGTCGATGTGACGGTAGCCCACCTTAAGGGCGAACTTCACGGCGTCCTGGGTGACCCTTCCGGGCGGCGTCTGGAACACGCCAAGGCCGAGCACGGGTATATCCGTGCCCGAGTTGAGCTTCCTGGTCGACGCCATCGTCAGCTTCACTGCACGTTCGCCAGGTCGGAGGGGTGCGGCCCGACCTTAAACCAATCGACCGACCGACCGACCCGCACTTCCGAGGAGATGCAACGCCTTGTGTAGGTTCGTTGCGCTCCGGGGGCGGAGACCTTCCGTCTTGGCTACAGAGGTCCGGGGCGAGATTCCCAACTGCGCCGGGCGACGAGGCACAGACAGACCGCCCCGACCTCGAGGACGGGCCACGCCAGGTATGGCAGGCCATAGAACCCGGTGCTGAGCGGGAACAACAAGGGGAAACTGCCGTCGCCGGCGGCGGTGTCGAAGGCCAGATGGGTGAGGAAGGAGGCCAGCGTGACTGCCATGAGCCCGTACGAGCTCAAGCCGAGCGCCCTCCTGCCGGCCCACGCGATCAAGAGCGACGAGAGCAATATGAAGGACAACGAGTGGGAGAGCCTGGCGTCGATCGCGAACCCCGCGACAGCTATGAGGTGGTCCGAATCGATCAGGACGGCCTCGAAGCCCGCCAGCAATGCCGGAAGCAGGCGACCGGTTGCGGCGCCGGCGACCAACCCGAACATGAAGTGACCGCCGACCTCCGCCAACAGGGCCGGCGAAAACGTCCCCCTGTAAGGTCCTAGAGAAGGAAAGAGAAGGCCCAGAAGGCTCCAGGAGAGGGAGGCGGCTCCGAAGAGTATGGCGAGCAGCGCCGCAGAAGTGACGGGTCGGGACCGCATGTTTCAGCGTCACCCACGAAGCACCGGGGATAAGTGGATGGCGGCCTTGCTATCCCCTTTCGCGCAAGGCAAAGGGTTCGTCGCGCCCCAGCCGGCGAGGTCACGCCTCCTGTGCGGTCTCCGGGCTGCGGGCCGTAAGCCTCAATAACTCTCGGACGTCGTCGAGGAGAGAACACCTAATGGCCGGGGCAACAACGCGGTGATCGAAGCCATAAAGACGCGGAGGTCTGTGAGAAGATTCCGTCCAGACCTATCCCCGAGCAAGGACGCGATCGACGCCCTCCTTGAGGCCGCCGTTTGGGCCCCAAATCACCACATGACGGAACCCTGGCGTTTCGTGGTCATCGCGAAGGACGAGCGCATAAGGCTCGCCGAGGTCATGACGGGAGCGTACGTAGCGGCGGCTGGCGCGACTGCGCCTCCTCCCGAAGGCGTGGAGAAAGAGAAGAACAGGCCGCTCACCGCTCCCGTGATCGTGGCCGTGATCAGCAGCCCGAAGCGGGCGAACAACATCGTCCCCCAAGAAGAGATGGTCTCAGCCGGTGCCGCGATGCAGAACCTCCTTCTCGCCGCACACTCGATGGGTCTCGGCGCGAGCGTGAGGACGGGAGCCCATGCCTACTCTGACGCCGTCCGCAGATATCTCGAGATGAGGCAGGATGAGTCCCTCGTCGGGTTCGTCTATCTAGGCTACCCGCTTGAAATCCCTCCGCCAGGAAAGCGCGGCGGACTTCAGGGCAAGGTCATCTGGCGCGGGATGTAGCCCATCCTCTGGACTTGCTCCTTCGCAGCATCGCCCTCTCCCTAGCCAGGGCCGGCGATCGCGTCCCACTTCTTGGGCTTCATGGCCTAACTCGCGCAGGGTCATCGTGTCTCGGCCGGGCGTTCCTTTCTTTGCGAGGCTTGGCTCGTCCTCGCAACCTCACACCCTGATGCGCCTGAACGCGAGCACCGCCACCACGAACATCACGGCCGCTTCGGCGCCAAGGGCGGGAAGCTCCAGCCCGACCGTCGGCGTCCAGGCGCCGAAGAGCCGAGCCCTGAAGGCGTCGGTCGGTCACGTTGGCGGAGCCTATGGTGCTGACACAGAAAGTGTCTCCGTGGATCGCGAGGGGGTGTTCGGTTTCTTCCTTGAGGCTGTCTTGGAACGCGTTGCTTTCCAATCACGCACGCAGGCGGATCGTGACTCTGAGGTTCACGGTCGAGTTGCGGCGCACGTAGGAGACCACCCGGCGCGGCCTGGATCCGGTTTCGCCATCGACTGAAGTCATTAGCTAGATACGGGGACGAGACCGATATAGGGAATCATTCGGTTTCGTCAATGGTTGGGCCGGCACCTTCTGGAATTGCGACGATGCAGAATATGGATTCTGGTTCGTGCCGAGAGCCTTGGAGTGGACGCAGGTCATCCTGCCTCCGCCTGGACTCTTCGCTCACACACCCCCTCAAACGCAATCTCTTATCCCCGCCGCAGTTGTTTCGTATGGCTTCGACGATGTCGTTCAATGCGACGATTTCATCGCCAAATGTATCTGGGCTTCTATCAAGCGACTATCGCCCGATGGACGGGCAGTTTAGGAGAAGAGCGGTTCGCCATGCACAGGATTCATCTCACCTCCGCCCGGGCATTTCATTCACACTGAGTTATTGATGACGGAGCCGAACTGGTCGGCAGCTCTATGCTCATCGGAGGTCAGACTCCGCATGGGTCCCGGAACGAGGCTTGTCACCGACACGACGGTCACCGCGGTGACAGTTCGTCCAGTGACACCCGGCATAACAACGAGTCGATCGCATTCTAAGGCGAGCAAGTAACTATGTCAAATTTCGCAAGCAAGTGGGAGAAGCCGAACAGCAGTGGATTCACGACGAGGATGCGGGATTCTGTGAAGAACCCGGGTCCTCTGAAGCCGAGGCTGGACCTGGCAGTAAGGCAGATCCAGGTCCAAGTCGCAAAGCTCGACGGGACGTGCGCAAAGCTGAGGGAGAGAGACGCCTCGATCTTCAACAAGATCGTGTCATCAATCCAGAAGCATGACTCGCAGCACGCCTCGGTCTATGCGAACGAGCTCTCGGAGATAAGGAAGATGAGCAGGATGGTCACTCAGGCCAAACTTGCTCTCGAGCAGATAACCTTGAGGCTCAACACCGTCACCGAGCTGGGCGACATCGTCGTCACCTTGACCCCTGCGATGTCAGTGATCCGCAGCGTAAGGCAAGGGCTCGTCAGCGTCCTTCCGGAGGCGGAGGGCGAGATCGGAGAGATATCAGGCCTGCTGAGCAGCATCCTGGTGGATGCGGGCACGGTGGGCGGGTACTCGCTGAACTTCGAGGCCGCCAACGAGGACGCCGAGAAGGTGCTTGCAGAGGCTGCAGCGGTCGCCGAGAGCAGGATGAAGGAGAAGTTCCCAGAGATCCCCTCTGGGCTCCCCTCGATGGAAGGCTCGTCGGAAAGCACATCGTAGAGGCGAGGACGGAAGCGCGAGGGGCTCGGTCCCGCGAAAGCGGGGCCTCCCCTCCACCCCTCTTCTTCTCGGACGCGATTATAGTTAGCTGCAAAGAATTTAAGCAATGCCAAAGGTCACACCCGCATGGCGAAATCGAAAAAGGTAAAGAAGAAGGCTGCAAAAGGAAAGGCAACGAAGTAAGGCGCTCCTCAGGCGAGTACGACGATATCTTAGGGTTCCTGGAGCGGCACGGGTCCGCCTCCCACTTTTGTCAGCTAGAAGAAGCGACACCGCTCAGCCAATGAGCTGAATATCGACGGGCATTCCAGGCAACTGGCCCCCACCGGGCGCGTCGACGGCATGACCGAAGGGTTTCCATTCTGCCTGGCAGGAAACGGAATGATCGCTCTCGCTGTCTTCCCTCTTATGGTCTGATTATGAGGGTGATTGAGAGGGTGTTAGAGGGAACATGAGGCTCACTTAGCGATAGGGTGAGTGGACGTCAGAGGGTGATTTAGCAGCAAGTTGTGGAGTGGCAGGAGCAGCGGCCAATGGTGCGACTTCCTTTTCCTTGATAACTCTCCGCTTCGCGGTCGTCTTCTTGGCCTTCCTCGAAGATTTCTCTGCTTTCTTCTTCGCCATCTGTTTGCTTGATGACACTGCGACATATATACCTTCGAAAAGGCACGCCGAACGAAAGAAGGGAAGAGCGAAGGTGCCCATGGCAAAGGCATCAACATTATCCGTGTACGCTATCGTTATGGCATGAGACACCCAAGTCATCATGCGGTATGGCAACTCAAAAAGTAGGGAGCTACCAAACGCCACCCCGCGGTTGCGCTGTTGCTCATGCCACTTTTGATGATCTTCTTTCTCATCTTCTTTTTCTCTCCTCTCCACGCTGGTAGGCAGCGACTCCATACGCTGAGATGGAGTCGCGAGCGAAGGGCCAGCCGGCTCTAACACCTTACATATCAGTCAAGTGGATAACCTTAACTCAGCGCCCCTAATTTGTTCTATTAGGGGACTGCGTTAGATTTGGCTAAGATTACGTGTATGCCGACGGAGGAGGTCGTCGTTCATCAAGTTTTGGAGTCAGACAACAAGAGTCTTTTTTGAAGACGTTGTTAAGCAAATGCTGGTGAGGGAAATTCCAGTCGTCCCCACCGTCGATTGGATTGGCGGAATAGCCTTTGCAATATTACAATTCCCGGACACGGAAGATAATGTGCGAGAAGAGCTCAAGGGAAGGATACACTACTCCGTCGTTCTTTTCACCAAGATTCCATATCAATCCGAGTTCGTAGTGAACTTGGGAAAGGAAGACACCCGTGTACGCCTACGCAAAGCAGACAACAACCCCGATTTCGTTGACCTTGTCGGGTTTCTGAAGACGTTCAAGCATGACCCGAAGGTGAGAACTAAGTTAGAGAGCCCGTCAAGCTACCACTCATGAAAGATGTCATCCAGGCTAGCAATCGTTAGCCCGTATAGCAACACCTATCTGATGGAGAAGACTCACAATTTGTACAGGAGCGTAAGGATTGTCTAGCCATGATAAGGACGTGAGCCA
>Ga0307374_10006052_pt1 | contig 19250 bp, 17 predicted proteins | sample OX3MG_FD_202532 | JGI IMG/M metagenome (GOLD analysis project Ga0307374, IMG submission 202532) | Soil microbial communities from Risofladan, Vaasa, Finland - OX-3 | ecosystem: Environmental > Terrestrial > Soil > Coastal area > Acid sulfate soil | place: Finland: Risofladan, Vaasa | collected...
AGACCCTGAATTTGATCGAAATCGCGACGCCGAAGTAGCCCGAAGTCCGCGCGCTCTCGGCGGAAATTACGCCGATATGCGCTCAGAGATGTGCGGAAAGTGAGGCGTGCTCATGCCGCGCGCGTACATCGAGATGATCTTGTCGTCGAAGCCCGGGAAGCGGCGTTGATATTTGGCGATCAGCTGCGGCTCAAAGGTACCGCGTCGGTCGCGAGGAACCTCCAGCTCAAATTGGCTGGAATCCGTGGTCACAGTCTTCTTGCTGTAGCCGTTGCGGAAATTCCCGCCCTTTTTCTCTGCCGCATCCCCTTCCTGCGTCGATTCTGCGAGATGTTGGTCCATCTCGGCATTCAGAATCCGCTCGGCTAAGGCCTTTTTGAGCTCGCCCAGCAAGCCCTCAGAGGAAAATACCTGCTTCGGATCCTGGTCCTTCAGCAACTGATCGATAATCTCGTTCTTGATAGCCATAACATCCCTCCTTTGGGAAGTATGGCCCGATCACACAAAAATCTGGATAGGCCCTTAATCCTGGGTCCGAGCGGCCCGATATTCTCAGCGATTGTGGTCCCGTATCAGCCGATGTTATCGGGTCCTGCGGTTTATGTTATCGGGCCGCTACACCTAGTGATCTGCGCTATCACTGAATTAAGTTTTTTTGCTTGAGCGTAGATCGAAGTTGCGCTTCCAACCCGGGAAGCATGCTTTGAGCCCATACGCGACCAATATTAGCGCTTTCTAAATCTATCACCGGCGTCACGGTTACCAGCTTCTTGCCAATCGACGACCGATAAAAGGTAATCAGCTGCCGAACATCATCTTTCGAGAGGTATTTTGAGTAAATCGGAATCAACTTCTCGATCAGATGGTCGCGTGCTGCTTGATTGCTCATATAAGAAATTGTCGCGCTCGCAATAATCTCGTCAGCGCGCTTGGAAAGGGCCGGGTTCTGTTGATGAAATATCAATGTTAGCTGCTTCCCGACAAGTGGTCCGATTGTTCCGGCAATATTGTCAACTCCATTCACGTGCAGCAGCACTATTACATCCGTGGGACTCGGTGGCGGCGCGTCTGTTGCATGTCCTATCTGGAAAATCAAGAGCATCGCAAGACAAGCAATCGCTTCCGCGCGCAAGGTCATTTGAATTCTCCGATATTTCGACGGTTACTGGCAGATGTAGACTGCACTCTTGAAATCAATCCCATACATGCTCAGTCAAGCGCATTTAAGAGCATCACCAACGTTTCAGGTCCTGTTGCCTACCTAATGCGCCTCGATCATCAACCGGTTTCGGAGGTCTTTACTGTCAACGCGTCGACCAAGTCATTAAATCCGGTCAGCATTCCATTGAATCGGATTATTTTTCCGTTTGTCAGCAATACAACACCTCGGGGTCCAACTGGAGGTATGTTTTTTGTCGTTACTACATGAATGCTTGCTATATCAACAAACGGTACTTCATACGCATTAAGTGCCCTGATCACAATCCGGTCGCTCTTGATCGTAACTCTATATCTAAAAATATAGATAACCATTATTGCGACTATGCAGGCTGCGCCGAAGCATACGATATACGTCACTGGAGCAATCGTTCTGTCGGGCGCAACGCTAAGATATGGAAGGCCAAATAGGATCACATCAAAGATCAACAAGAGATAACCGAAACGGAGAGGGAACTTGTGTACTTGCCCCGCGTTGTCCTTGCCCGTGATCTGGCGGTGGATTTCTGGGGTCGGCGCCTGCCGCGCGTCTGCATCGACCCTTAGCATGTCGATTACCGTCTTGAGCGACCGCGAAGCCACAAGCAAAATGAAAACAAGCGTCCCTATGCCATAGAGGTTCGGTGGGATCGATATACCCCACCAGGCTAAGAGATAGGTCCTTGCGTTTATGGCAATGAATCCCGCCACGGCGATCAAGGCTGTGGCGCGCAAGATAGGCACAACGTAGCGAAAATTCATTGTCAATTCCCGCACAAAGCGTTGAGAGCCGCCGCTACAGCAACCTGGGTAGCCCCAGCCGCCAACCCAACGGCGCCGCCTGTAGCGCCGCCTTCCGCCGCCGATAAGTCAGAGTTTGCAGCCCCGGTGGCGGCCGCACCGCTAAAGAAGCCGCCTACAGCACTCCCCGCGGGTACGCTGACCACGTCAGGCAACAAGCCAGTCTGCTGCGCGGCGTAGGTGACAGCTCCGCCAACGACTCCGCCTCCCACACCGCCTGTCGCCGCGCCATCTACAGCACCCCCCACAACTTGATTGACTAACGTTGGTGACGAAACGTACCCAACAATTCCACCAACGAGACCTCCAAAAAATACACCTACCGCTACTCCGCCTACCCCAAGCTCAGATAAGGCAGCGCCACCGGCAACGGCTCCGCCGGCCGCCCCCGAAATCGCATTGATTGACGCGTTACTGCATAACCCACCCTTACTTTGCGCCGGCGGCTTTGGCCGCGACCCACCACCGCCGCCTCCTCCACCGTCAGACGAACCCGCGGCGGCGCCACCGCTTGTCGAGTTGGTTCCAATATCGGCTCCGTTGTTGGGGTCCTTACTTCCCGTGACTACGATCGTCGCCAGCTGATTTGAATCGGCCCCCGCGGGCGCATCAGAAGACGGGCATAGGCCTGCACCGATACAATTAACCTGATACGTAGTATCAAATCCCGTCGGATCGACGAAGGTGAGCGGATCGTTGTTGACGTAGCTGTAGCGATTGAAGCTCTGCGTATTCTCCGGATCCGGCACGTACGGATCGGCCGACAGGAACCGCCCCGTGATGGCATCCTCGACGCGCCCATTCAGGTCATTCAGTCCCATCGAGACACCGAGCACGGTCTCGCCCGTATAACCCCAGCGCGACACCGCATTGATTGCCGTCTCATCGCCGCTCGACGGTGACCCGGACCACGTTGTGCCGCTGCGCCGATTCCCGTAGGCCGTAAAGCTCTCCGTGACATCGTTCGTACCTGCACTCGTGACGAGATGCGCAAAACTGCCTTGATGGTCCGACAACACGTAGGTGAGCGTGTTCGTGCCCGTCGAGGATCGATTGTAGACCGCGACGAGTTCGTTGCCCGCGAAGATGTAATGCCGGTAGTCCGTCGTGCCGCCGCCGGCGACCTTCTCGAGCAGCTTGTCGACGTGATACGTGTTCTCGGTCCCGTTGGGTCCGGTATATTCGGTTCTCCAGCGCTGCCGGAACGGTCCGTACCAGAATAGCGCGCTCTCCCCCGACGAGTTGATGCCGTCCGGGTAATTGTAGCTCGTCCAGGTAATCAGATACCCGTTTCGACTGGTCACGTTGCCATTCGCATCGTAGGCGTACGTGTAGGCGCTGCTCCCGGCTTGCGTCACCTGGTGCTTGTGCACCGGGTCATAGGTCCAGGCCGCTCCGCCGGCAACGTCACTGCGCGAGGCGATGTTCCCCATCCCCGTCGTATCGTAGGTGAGGCTCAGGTTCGTCGTGCCGTTCAAGGTCGAATGGCTCAGCCGGTTCATGTCGTCGTAGTAGAAGTTCTCCGTGAGCCCGAGGTTGTTATCCTGCCGCTGTGTCACGTTGCCGTCTTCGTCGAACAGGTACGCGTTATTCTGCAATGCAGCGCCGCCCCCCACCCCCGCCTGGATGCTATCGATCCAGCCCGTGACGGCATCGTAGGTGTGATTCGCGACGACGCCGTTCCCCATCGTCTCCTGCGTCACCTGTCCGCGGGGATCCTGCGCATTCGCGGTCCAGAACACCGTGCTCGGCGCGTTGTAGTCCGAGATCGACTGCAGCAGGCCGTTGGCATATGCGTACTGGAGTTTCAATTGATACGATGACGTGCTCACGGGGTATTGCAACGTATCGAGAAAACCCGTCGTCGCGTTGTAAGTCTTCGTGTACGTGTAGGTCGCATCTCCCGGCAGGGTGAGGGTCTCCGTCGACGGCCGGCCGGCGCCGTCGTACGTATAAGCCGCCGTATACGTGCCGGCCGAGCCCGCCGCGGCGATCGATTGCAGCTTGCCGATGTTATCGCTCGCCGCCGACGTGCCCCAGGTCCAGGTCGTCGTCAGATCCGGCTCCGTCCGAATGTACGGTCGCGACAAGGCATCGTAGCTCATCGAGAAGTTCTGGTTTTTCGCATCGCTGTACGCGGTGACCTCGCCGAGCGCATCCACCGTGTATGTGCGCGCGCCCAAATCCATGTCGGTCGAGGAGGTCTTGAACGCCCCGATACCGTAGGCGTACTGAGCGGAAAAGAGCGTGTTGGCCGGGCTCGCGCTGTCGGTCACCGACAGGAGCGAACCGAAGGCGTCATAGGTGAAGTTCTCATCGTACCCGTTGGGGCCTTGCACACGTCCGATGTTGCCGGTCACCATCGTGATGCGCGTCGTTGTATTTCCGAGCGGATCCGTCACGGTGCTCGTGCGGCCCTGATACGTATAACTCGTCGTTTGCAGGCTCGGATCCGTCGCGCTGATCGGCCGTTGCGATTCGATCAATCGATTGACCACATCGTAGGTGTTCGTGGTCCAATAGTTCGCGCAGCTGATGAACGTGCACGGGGCCCCCTGCAGATGCACGTTGCCCAGTTTGTCGTACTGGATCTCGCGCCGATCGTACGCGCCGTTGAGCATGGTCCGGCTCACGACGAGGGGTCGGTCGAACGCATCGAGGTAGGTGTTCTGCACCGATTGCATCGTGCCGCCGACGTTGAGGGCGGTCTGCGTGACCGTCATCTGGTTGTTGCCGTTGACGCAGCCCGTGCTCGTGCAGTCGTTGTAGCTCCACGTCGTCGACGTGCCATCGGGGCGGGTTTCCTTGCTCTTTCGCCCGAATCCATCGTATTGCCACGAGGTCAAGATGCCGTTCGGATCCTGCACGCTCGTGAGGAGGTCCGTGCCGGGGTCGTAGCCGAGCGTGGTCGTTTGCGACAGAGGATTCGTGACCGTATGGACCGACTGACCCGTCGTGCCCCAGGTGAGCGTCGTCGTCCGCGCGGTCATATTGATGCCCGTGACGGTCTCGCTATTGACGTTGCCGAATCCGTCGTACCCATAACCGGTCGTCACCTTGTACAGCGAGCTCGACGGCTCGGCGATCTGCTCCGTCTCACGGCAATGGGTGTAATCGGGCGTGTCACTCACGGTCCGGGTAATCGCCGCGCCGCCCGGCGCCGTGCTGCTGTTCGTGACCTGGGTTTCGGTCGGCAAGGCGAGGCACCAGGTGGAGGTGTTGGCCGTGATCGTATTGGTGGTCGTCGAGGTGTACGTGTCCGAGTGGTAAGGGGAATTCGGATCCTCGTCCGTTACGGTCTTCGCGACGCTCCCAAAGTTGCCGTAATTGTCCGCAGCGGTGTACGCGGTCGCGGTCGTCGTGATGAGCTGCGCATTCTCGGCGCCGCCCACCTCGTAATCGTTGACGGCCACCGTGTCGTCATACGGGTAATAGCGCTCGTTATTGGCACTGCTATCGAGCGTCACCACGGTCACGTGCGGAGTGACTTGCCGAATAACGTCGGCGGTATTGCTCTGCGTGACCTTGTAGCTACTCAACATCCCGGTCTCGGGAAACGTCGTCGAGTAGGAGGTAAAGGTATTGTTGCCGGTGCGGCTATCCTTGCTCTGGATCTCGGTGAATCCCTCGAAACCCCGCCCTTGCACGTTGACGATGGCGCCGGTGTACCCAAAGCTCTCCGTGTAATTGCCGCCGATACCGTCCGAGGCTTGATAGGACGAAACGACGTCGAGTAGTCCCGCATAGTCTTGCTCGGGAAAGACCGCGCTCGTGCCCTTCGTGTAGATCCCTCCGGAATCCGCAATCGACACGTAGCTCGGCGCATAGCGCACGCCGTACCCGTCGGTGAAGGAATTGGCGACATCCGCAAGGCCGTTGTGTGGGTAATAGGTGAGTGGACCCGAGCTCAAGCACCCCAGATCGTCGAGCCCGTCGCCGTCGGCATCCATCGTCACGTAGGTGCAGGTCGATGAGTATGGAATCGATGTGGCAACGAGTGCACCGACGCCACTCCCGGTCGATGGCACAATACCGAGCGTGGACCCGTTGTCCACGATGAGATCCGTTCGACCGTCGCCGCTCCAGTCCATCGCGCCGATCACCGCGCCGACCGTATAGCTCTGCGGTACGCTGCCATTGCAACCCGAGATGTACAGCGTCGGCGACGCAACGTAGTCCGTGCACTTGTCGTCGTTCCAGTCCGTGAAGAAGACGGGCGTAAAAGTGCTCGAACTCTGCGATTCAATCTCGGTCGCCGTGAACGCGGTGCCGGTCGACAAGAGTTCATACTCGTGTTCCGAATATTTTCCATTGAACCCCGTTATCGTCAGCAACACGAGATCGTCACGCCCATCGCCGTTGAAGTCATAGCGCCGCAGCTTCCCGTACTGCATATCCGGCGTTTCAAGTTGAGCCTGAAGTGCGATGGCGGTATATGCCGTGTTAGGCGTCGAATTGAATGAGACGGTTCCTCCCGAGGTCGTGTTGATCCAGGTTTTGATAGTGATGTTCGAGTACCCGAGGTTCTTGTTGTATACGACGTATAAGGCCACCAGGTCCGGCAATCCGTCCCCATTCACGTCTGCGAGTTGGTACTGGGTCGCGGTCGAGTCATAGGTGAGACCCGTGTTCGTGCCTACGAAGCTCGAGCCGTTCCACTTGTAACACCACCACGTGCCGCCACTAACGCCCAAGAATTCGTCTTGATTGCCGCCGTCTATTCGGCCAATCAAAGTGCCGACGTTGCCGGCGTTTACCGGTGCCCCGTAACCGCTGGAGGAGCCGAATGACACCAGCATGTTGGAGCCATTCGGGTTCTGATAGGCAATGTCCGGATAGCCGTCGCCGTTGAAATCGTAGCGCGCGGTCAAATCTGCCCCACTGCTGCTCAATGCGGTCAACGCCGTCGTCGAAACCCCCGGCGCGCCCCCTTGGTAGCTGACTGCGGTGGGCAGTAGGCAACTTGACTGCGTGGAATCCGTGCACTCCTTCACCGAGGTCAATTCATCGCGTCCCGTGGTGGGTGATGCCTGATAACCGAGGAAATAGTCACGAATGATGGTGCCGCTGGATGAAATCGCGATGGATGACAGCAAGTCGGCGTTCGACACGAGCGTGCCGGCCACGTACCCGTTGATCGAGCTCTGCGGAACGTTCGCCGTGTAATTGAACGTCATCGTATAGGTATAGGTCGATGCGCCGGCGCTCGTCGGCGTCCACAGGATCGTCGCGGGCACGGCCGTGCCGCTCAACTTCGTGTAGTTGATCACGTAGTTGTTGCCCGCACGATCAACGACTTTGCTCAGGAGCCACGTGAGCGCGGTGGTGGTGCCGGTCGCGAGCACCTCGGAATTGGCGCCGTTCCCATTCGAATCGGTATATCCGTATTCGTACGTGAGACCGTCTCGCCCCTGAACCGTGAAATACGCCGGGCCATTCCCCGCCGTTCCGTTCGCCGTCACATTCGAAAAATCGGCGACTTCCGTCTGATAGGTCGACCCCGCGGTGCCGTAGGTTCCGCTCGTGAGGCGCAAGCGCTTGCCGTCCAGGCAGTAGCCGTCGCTCGTGACGAGTGCCACCGGCGCCGCGGTCGTGTCCTGGGCGACTGTTTTATTGCATCGCGTAATCGCGCTGAGGCCCGCGAGCGACCAGCCAATGCCGAGCGGACCGATGTAGGACTGGCTGTCGTAGAGCAAGGCGAGATGCGGCTGGATACCGCGAGGTCCTGGCGGCGTCCAGAGCGGGATCGAGTATTGGGCGCTTCCCGTAGGCGAGACCGCGAATTGCCCCGGCGTGCGCCCGAAAGAGGCCCATGCGGGCGCGTTGCCGAGGACGGGGTCTCGGGAGCAATGGAACAGAAAACCGGGTTAAGGACCGTGGTCCGAAGGGTTTCTCAAGGGTCGTAACTCGCCATGGGCGACCGATTCCGGGATCGAGAACGAGTAACGACCGAGCATGTTGATGTGATCATGGACATGTGGATTCAGGCGCGCAATGTCCTCGTCCAAGACGGGGTAGCCCTCGGCGCGTAGCCGATCGATCGCGGCCTGCATGTACAGAGTGTTCCACAGCACGATCATGTTGACCACGAGGCCGAGTGCGCCGAGCTGGTCTTCCTGGCCCTCGCGGTAGCGTTGGCGCAGCTCGCCTCGCTGGCCGTGGAAAACGACGCGGCTCAAGCCGTGGCGGCCTTCGCCGCGATTGAGTTGTACGAGGGTGCCGCGGCGCATGGATTCATCGTCGAGGTAGCGCAACACGTGAACGGTCTTCTCGATGCGGCCGATCTCGGCGATGGCCTGTGCGAGGCGGGTGGCGTGTTCACCGACTTGTAAGATGCGCATGATGCCGGTGGCGCGGACGCGACCTAGCTTTAAGGATCCGACAAGCCGCAGGCAGTCATCCCAGTTCTCGGCGATGCGCGCAAGGTTCACGCGGTGCCGCGATTGATCGTTGAACGGACCGTAGTCGGCGATTGGATCGATTCGCCACAAGCGCGCACCACCGATGTCGGCCAGGCGCGGGCTGAATCGGTACCCGAGCAGCCGGAAGAGGCCAAACACGGCGTCCGAATACGCGCCGGTGTCGGTCATGATCCGGGTCGGCTGCAGCTCGGTTTGCTGATCGAGCACCAGCGCGAGCAGGATCAGGCTGTCGCGCAGCGTTCCCGGCACAGTGATGCCGTGGAGCCCCGTGAATTGATCTGAGATGAGGTTGTAGTAGGTGACGCCGCGCTCGCGGCCGAAGTATTTGGGATTGGGACCCGCGTGCACGGTCTTGACCGGCACGATGAAACGGATGCCGTCGGCGGAGGCCACTTCACCCCCGCCCCAGGCCTGCGCCAGGGGAATCGTATTCTGCGCGGCCACCAGCAGCACGTTGGCGGCGCTCAAGGTATCGTCGCGTACAAAATTCTGATTGACCCAGGAAAGCCGCTCCGCGCGCAACGCTGGGACGTCACTACGAGTCAGTGGCTCAAGGCCAATGTTGCAGGCCTCGGCCAGCAGCACCGCGCACAGGCTCAAGTCCAGGTCGCTCGCGCGCGAGGCGCGCTCGCTGATGTGGGTGAACGCCGCGGCGAAGCCGGTGCGGGCAGCGATTTCCAGGATGACCTCCGGCAGATCGACGGCGGGGAGGCGCGCATCGACCGCGCGGCGCAAAGCGATCAGCGAGGCGGGTTCGTCCAACTTGTCGAGATGCGAGAGGATGAGATCGTTTTTACCGCTGACTTGTTCGAAGCGGACGGCGGGATTCTGCGGCAGGCGTTCGATCACCGCCCGATAGGTCTGATCGAGCTCCTCGGTGAGCGCGGCGATCGCAGGCTCTGGCTTCGCGGGCAGCGCCAAAGTCCGACAAATTATCGGTCGCGTGGCTTGCCACTGGGCGCCCTCGAGCAAGCCGCTGCGCGGATCGGCGTAGCGCCAGCTGGGGGCCACAAATACATCGCGCCGATGCAGGGCGGTGCGCAGCCGATCGAGTACGCAGATCGTGTAGGCATGCTGCTCGGAACGCGACTGCGCTTCCCCCACGTGGCGGCGCCACTTCGAGGGTACGATGGTGAGCGGAGTCGAGAGCTCCGCCGGTGAATCTTCCTGCAGCCGTAAATACTCGAGCGCATCGAGGAGCGGTGCATCGGCGTGGCCGGCCGCGAAGTGAATGTGCTCAAGGAGCGCCGGCAGGAAGCGACGCACGCGTCCGTACTGCTGGTCCAGGGATTGATAGAACACGTCGTCGGGTGGCCGCACGAGCTGACCGATGTCGTGGAGCGTCTGCACCAAGGACTCGCGCGGGAACTGGGTGAACACCGCCGAGCGGAGCGACGCGTCGGGTATCGACAGGTCGACGACCAACCCCATGGCCTCGGTCAGCGTGGTCGCCAGGGCATCCAAATCTTTCAGATTGCGCAGCCGTGTCTTGCGGTCCTCGGCTTGCGCATCACCAAATACCTCATCGAGGAGCATCTCGAACACTTCGAGCGCATCGTCTTGAGCCGAGGCCTCGAGGGTGTGGATGAACGCGACCAACGTTGCCCAGCGCCGAGACTCCGGCAAGCGCTCCACGACTGACACCTTGGCTTTGTCAGCAAAGCGCGCGAGCACGGCGATCCGGTTGGGCGGAATCGACACCGTGTCCGGCATCGTAACGCCAAGGTCACGCACGTCGCGTAACCGCTCGAGTGCGCGCACGAGCGCGGGGCCGCTCACCCTGATTGGGCCGCTGCGTAGCTTCTCAAGCGGGGAATAACGTGTGCCCGGCGGCACCTGTAGCAGCGCCTCGAGCTGCGCTCGTGGGGCGCCGGTCAGTTGGCTGCCGAGCAACCGGCACAGGCGCGCGTCCACGCGCTCTCGCAGACGCGCGACGAACCGCTCGAGCACACTGGCACCGGGCAGCAGCACCTTCTGGGCCAGCATCCAGCTGGTGGCTCGATCGAACAAACCGCTCGGCCGATCCGTCCCGGTCCAACATTGCGCGTACAGCCAGCGTGCGAGCGCGAAGCCGGCTTGTCGGTCGGTGAGTGCCCGGTAGCCATGCTCGGTGCTGATCTGCTCGGCGTGCACCCAGCGTTGCTCGCCCTGGGCGTACTCGACGAGCTCATCGGTACCATTCAGTCCGAGTTGTCGACGCAACGTTTGCCGCACGGAGGCTGGAACGGTGGCCAAGTCCTCGAGAAATGTGCCGAGAAATCGCACGGTGGTCAGCTGCGGGGCGTAGCCGAGCCGGTTGTGCTCGCCGCGTTTGTCGGCGATGGCGGCACGGTCGGCATCGTCCAGGTGAAAGTAGCGCGCCAGCTGCTCGGCCGAGGGGTTGCCCTCATACCGGCCGTACCGTTCGCGCTGCGCGGAACTTAAGAAACTGACCGGCATGGGGGCCTCCGGCGGTTTAAGGACGGTTGCGCAAACGACGGTTTGCGCAACGGGACGCCAAGTGCCTGAAAATAGCCACTTGTGCGTTGCAGATAAGTGTTGCATTATCAGCCTTCTTTGCAACAGCTTTGCGCAACCATGAAAATCGGCTACGCCCGCGTCTCCACCGGTGACCAAGACACCGCGGCTCAGAGCACCGCACTCAAGGCGGCCGGCTGTGAACTGATCTTCCGCGAGAAGGCCTCCGGTGGCCGCTGGGATCGCCCGGAGCTGCACAAACTCTTAAATCAGCTGCGCAAGGGCGACGTGCTGGTCGTGTGGAAGCTCGATCGGCTATCTCGGTCACTGCAGGATGTGCTGACCCTCATGGATCGGGTCCAGGAGAAAAAGGCTGGCTTTCGCAGCCTCACCGAAGCCATCGACACCACGACACCGGCCGGGCGCATGATGATGCAGATGGTCGCCTCGTTCGCCGAGTTCGAGCGCGCCATGCTCAAAGAGCGCACGAAGATCGGCCTGGACGCCGCACGCAAAGATGGGCGCATCGGCGGCCGCAAGCCCAAACTCAAGCCACAGCAGCAGCAGGAAATCTTGCAACTCGTCCGCAAGGGGAAGAAAACTGCTGCGGACGCGGCGCGGCTATTCGGGGTTCATCGGGCAACGGTTACGCGGCTACTGCAGCGAAAGCTCGCTGCTTAACCGAATGTTGGCTGTTTTAGGCCCGAAACACCGACATGCCCACCATCAGCGAATTCTTCGGCATCCTCATTCGGATGTATTGGGATGATCATCCCCCACCGCATTTTCATGCCCTCTACGGCGAGCACGAGGCGCAGTACAACATCCTCACTCTGGATGTCATCAACGGGAAGCTTCCGCGCCGCGCGCATGCGCTCGTGGTCGAATGGACATCGTTGCACAAAGATGAGCTGATGAAGAACTGGGATCGATGCCAGGTACCGGCCCCCGTTGTTCCCATAGACCCATTGGAGTAATCGTCATGGCTGTATGGTCCATTGTTCGGTTAAACGTCCTATCAAATTACAAGATAGAAGTGTCCTTTGCCGATGGTACGAGCGGCGTGGCCGACCTCTCTCCGCGCCTATCCCAGGGACCGCTGGGTGATGGGTTCGATCCGCTATGCGACGCAACACTATTCGCAAAGGTCTACCTGGAGCACGGCGCATTGACATGGCCAGGTGGCATTGATCTGGCACCGGATGCGATGTACCAGCGGATTCGAGATTCAGGCACTTCGACGCTCGCAGCAAAGAGTCGCAAGGTCGCCTGAGCGGTCCTCGGCTAACCCGTAATTCCACCGGCCGACTCGCCCGTTCGGGCGATGTTATTCGACACGAACGGGGCGAGCCTATTTGGGCACGCGACCGTCGAAGAAGAGTATTCAAAGCCAGATCGAGTCGATCCGCGAGAAAACAGATCGCAAGAGATGTGGTCTCGCCGCCGAAGTGGTGGTGAAAGAATTAAACGACGGGCTGCGCGGTTGGGCCACTATTTCAAGTTGGGTCCGGTCAGCAACGCCTATCGGGCGATTGATTCCTACGCCATCCGACGGCTGCGTCGGTGGTTGTGCAAGAAACACAAAGTCGGCGGCAACGGCTACACTCGGTACCCGGACGCCTATCTGGCTGAAACGCTGGGTCTCGTTCGGCTGCCTCGGTTAACGCACAGCTTTCCGTGGGCGACAGCATGAGCCTCTTGTCCGAGAGCCGAGTGCGGGAAAACCGCCTGCTCGGTTCGACGAGCGGGATGTGGAAACGGGGCTATGGTCCATCAATTGAGACACCGCTGTCCGAAAGGTGCGGAAACAGTCGCGATGAACCTGCGGACACCGCGCCACATCTCGACTCTACTTCCATTGCTCCCGAGACCCCAGATCGCAAAATCGTTTTCACACAACCTGGACCCGTGGCAGCAGGATCTGGACGTCCGGTTTCGGGAAGCGTGCATACAGACAATCGCCAAGGGCGCCGGCGCTTGCAAATCCGTAGGTGCTCCTACGCGAGCGCGCTGACCATTACGTAGTAGCCATCTGGATCCCGTGCCGCAAACTCTCTCGTCCCTGTGGCGGGGTTCACATGAGGCTCCTCCTCAAGTCGGGACACTAGTTCGCGGGCTCTCTGAAGTGTCATGTCGAAGTCATCAACACGAAAGAACAAGAGCAGCCCGTTTCCAGGTCGCGCCGTGTCCGGACTCATCAAGGACGGATGGTCATGCGAGCCCCACTGGTGGAGGCATACCAATACGGTTCCGTCCACGTCGCAGATTTGTCCCCAATAGTCATGACCCGGAGCCGTGCTGGGCTGCCCGAAGAGTGATTGATACCACTTGAAGCTAGAGGAAACGTCTTTTACGCCGATGATTGTCCACGTACGCTTCATTTAGTCTCCCGTCTAGCGCTGAATACTTTGCGCTTGGGCTTGATCCGCGCGGCGCGAGTTTGTTAGCTTGCCACCCCAGTACACTGCGGCAACAGCCGGAATGACGACCCCGAGGTTGTACCACCACGGGAAGCGGGACCAGTAGAGGACTAGATGCAGGCCGGCGAGATAGATCCCGACGATCCCTGCCAGAACCCATACCGCTTCGCGGCGCTTCGCGATCTTTCCGACTGTCCACCCGGCCCCAATCTCGGCGAGTACCCAGAACACTAGGTTGAAACACGCCATCAGCGGCGTGAACGTAAACACGCCCTGTCTAGTCCACTGGCGTCCGTGGATAGCATAGTCGGGCCAGAGTTGCGCCAGTACCAGCGCAAGGAAGAAGAACCCCACCATCCACACAACGGCGCCAAACACGACACCGGTTACGCTGCGCAGCATATTGATAACCTCTATACAAGTACCGGATTCATTAAACTGATTTCATGAGTGTTACTCGGCCAGCCCCTCCTCGCCATAACGAAATGTCTGTTCAAGAGCCGAATTTACTCATGCTATAAACATACTAGTACAATTAAACTATGAAGGCAGAAATTCTAATTCTTGGCGTGCTGCATCGCGGCAATCTGCATCCCTACGAAATTAAGCGGCGGCTGACGAACGCCATGATCCAATGCTTCACCGACGTCGACGTCGGCACGCTGTATTACGCCGTTCGCCAATTGAACAAGAACAAAATGATAGCGCCGGTCTCCCGGAAGCGAGTAGTGCGCGGCGGCATCAAGACGGTGTACCGAATTACACCGTCAGGCAGGCGGCGCTTTCAGCAGTTGCTGCACGAGCAATTTGCCCTCCCTGGGACGGTGGCTCAGACACTCTACATCGCGATGCTTTTTCTACATTTGTGCGACCGCTCGCGTGTTGCGGTGCTGTTACTTGAAAAGGTAGCGCGCCAGAAACGCGCGATCGACGAGTTGGCCAAAATCAAGGATCAGCTGTCACCGATGCTTGGGACAGGCGCGCTTCACCTGCTCAGGCACCTCGAAGCACAACGCAAGCTCGACTTGGGGTGGCTAAAGAGTCTTAGTGCCGACGTTGAGAACGGACGAATACACGACGCACCGATCCGTTCAGGTATCCGCGCTTCTGCCTGAGCGAGGGTAGGCGCTGACGCGCAGAAAGCCAAAGCGAATGACGGCTTTATGGAAGGTGGATCATTGTCCGCGATGTCTCTTGATGACCGGCACCTGTCCGATGGTTCCCTCCGAACCCGCCGTTCAGACGAATTTGACATTGCCAGATTTGCCGGTCTCCGCCAAGGGGCAGTCATGACCCATATGCGACGTCCGTCAGGCCGCGTCCATGGCTGCAAAGCGGTCGTTCGATACCCAGACCGAGATGATGGCGTGGAAACTTACGAATTGCGCACTTGGGAGAGAATCGCCAACGGTCTGCCCTCGTTGTCCTTAAACGCAGCCATCCACTCTTCCGTGCCGTCAGAGTGTCGGTGAATCATATGTGGGGCCCCCAGGAATTCGACGCCTCTCTCCACGAGATCTGCGTGGGCCGACCGAATATCGGTCACGTTGAAATAGACGATAGACTCTGCGCCGCCGGATTGTTCCGCCTCGGACAAGAAAAGGCGGATTCCGTCGCAATCGAAAAACGCGAGATTTCCGAAGGTGTAGATGTGCTTTAATCCTAACACCTCGCCGTACCACCTTTGGGCTTCTTGAATATTCCGAACGGTACGCGAAATCTGCGAAATCCTGCCCAGCGCCAGTTTGTTGGTCATTGTTGACTCCTTCTTAGAAAGGCTGCTGTCGCGGCGCACCCCGGTCCACTGCCGAAGCTCGTTCGGACTAGTGAGTTCGAGTTTCTGCAGTATGTTTGAGACATGGAATTTCACCGCATCCGTGCTCACACCTTGAAGTCGCGCGCCCCAGCCCACCGGCATACGTTGCGGATGTCTGCGGCATCGATGTAGTCCTGCCGATCTGGCACCAGCAGCGGTAGGGCTGCGAATCGCTGCACGATATCCATGCGGGCACGCGGGCCAGCAAAGCCCTGCAACAGTTCCTGCAGCACCAGCCCGGTGGTGACAATCGCATCACCACCGTCGATGGCGGCTCGCAGTGCGAGCACTTCGGGGCTCGAAGCCGGAGCGTCAGGCTCGAGCCGCTTGAAACGAAGACGCTAGCGCGGCGTGCGCGGAACGGTAAATGTCGGCCGTGGGCAGCTTCAGTTAGGGAGCTGACCGCCCGAAGGTGGCCAGTCGCCTCGCCGAACGGCCTGACCCTGGCGGGCTGACCTACCGTTCATAATGTGAAATTCAGCACGTCGAATTTCCGAAGTGGCCGGCAATTCAACTGATGCGTCTTGGGAGCAATCCGTATTCGCGGGCGTCGCGCTCCAGGGTTTCGCGAAAGTCTGGGTGCGCAAGCGCAATCATGGCTTTGGCCCGCTCGGGAACCGATTTGCCCTTCAGATTCACAATTCCAAACTCTGTGACCACGTACATCATGTCGGTGCGCGGCGTTGTCACGATGTTGCCCGGAGTCAGGTCCAGCACTATGCGGCTCTTGCGCAAGCCGTGTCGTACGTAGGTCGATGACAGACAAACGAAGGATTTGCCGCCCCTTGATGCGTAGGCGGCCCGGACAAACTGCAGTTGTCCGCCCGTGCCGCTTATGTGGCGATGTCCAGATGATTCGGAAGAGGCCTGACCCTGAAGATCCATCTGGGTCGTGTTATTGATCGCAACCACCTTGTCGTTCTGCATGATGTTGTGCGGCAAATTCGTATATTCCACCGGGCAGCACTTAAAATCCGCATTGCGATTCAGCGCGTGATAGAGCGACTGCGACCCGAGCGCAAAACTGAATACGAGTTTACCGGGATCCAGCTTCTTGGCTGCCCCTGTAATAAGTCCACGCTGGTACAGATCGTTGATGCCATCGGTCATCATCTCGGTATGTATGCCGAGGTTGCGTACTCCGCCCTCCAGCAACAAGGAACAAACCGCATTGGGCATCGCCCCGATTCCCACCTGCACGCAGGCACCATCGTCGATCTGGGCGGTGATCAACCTCGCGACTGCCCGGTCCGCTTCGCAGGGCGGCGGATTCGGCAATGTCGGCGGCTCGCCCGGATCTCCTTCAATCACATAATCGACCTCGCTGATATGCAGGCCGTTGTCCAAACCATACACATATGGCAGGCCTTCACTGACCTCAACAATAACTTTCCTGGCGCGCTCGGCGATTGTCCGGTTCCAGAGATTCGCGGCGCTCAGATTAAAGAAGCCCTTGTCATCCACAGCGCAGGTTTTGAAGACGGCGACGTCGGGAGGATCAAGGAACCGGCGGTAGTAGTCGGGAATTTCGCCGAGGTTGCATGGAAGGTAGTGACAAAGCCCCGCATCATGCTGCTTGCGGTCGTAGCCACCGAAGTGCCAGCTGTAAGTCTGGAAGTGCGCGCGCAATGGATCAGCCTCAATCGTCGCTTGCGGCCGCAGGTTGAGGCACGTTCGAATGCCTACGTCCTGAAGTTCCGCCTTGCGAGCGGCCAAAGCTGTGTCAAAGACATCGGGCCGAGCAAGTACGGCGCCGAAGTCTACCCAATCGCCAGACCTTACCAAGGCCGCCGCTTCGGCTGCCGTAATTCGGCACGCCAACCTTCCATGTGTCAATCGTTCCAAGGGACCCCGTTATACGTGAGTGATTACTCGAATAGGTTCGTGCCGCGGAACCCGGAATAAATGGTAACGCATTCGCAGGCATATATTGTAGAGTTGGGACGATTCCGGCGGGCGCTGTTCGGTCGCCGGCAGGCGTGTCGGGGCCACACCAGATGCACGCCGTAGATGCAGGAGACAACACGGCGAGCACTGCAATTAATACTCGATAAAGGCCGGCTATGACAGATACTCCTTTCGTTATACGGTCCGACGCCGACGGCGTGTCAACTCTGACGTTGAGCCGCCCAGAGTCGAGGAACGCTCTGTCACTCGGCATGCTTCGTGCCTTGTTGATCGAGCTGCAGCGCGCTGGAGCTGATCCATCAGTGCGTGTTGTCGTCTTGACTGGCGCGGGGCCAGCTTTCTGCGCCGGCCATGATCTGAAGGAAATTCGCGCTGCGAATTTCGGCAGAGCCTACGCCGAGAAATTGTTTTGCGAATGCGCGGAAGTGATGCTGGCGCTGGTTCGTCTTGCAAAGCCAGTCATTGCCCAGGTACACGGAATCGCCACCGCAGCTGGCTGCCAGCTAGTCGCCAGTTGTGATCTCGCCGTGGCGGCGGACAGCGCTCGTTTCGCCACACCTGGCGTCAACATTGGACTCTTTTGCTCCACGCCTATGGTGGCATTGTCGCGCAACATGGGTCGTAAGGCAGCCATGCGGATGCTTCTGACCGGTGATCTGATCGATGCCGAGACGGCCATGCGTTTAGGGCTGATAGGCGAGGTCGCCCCAGAGGCCGAGCTGGGGAGCCGGACGGCGGCTCTCGCCGCGAAAATCGCCGCCAAATCGCCGCTGACGCTGGCGATAGGCAAAGAGGCGTTCTACCGTCAGGCGGAGCTTCCCCTCGACAAAGCGTACGATTATGCTTCCGATGTCATGGTTACCAACCTTGCCAAACGCGACGCGCAGGAGGGCATCGCGGCGTTCCTCGAGAAGCGACCGCCGGTGTGGTGCGGGCAGTGACGGATGCCTGCGGCTGTCAGCTTTACGGAAGCAATAGCGAACACCCGAACGTCTTAAAATGGCCGGTCTCGTCGCGGAACAGCCGGAGCTTGGCGGACTGAGCTGCCGTTCATTATGTAATGGAATTTAGAGTCTCCCATAGGGGATCCGTAAACCCCACGCCTTCAGCAGGCGGCCGGGGGACTCCATCCAGAGTATCGCCGTGGCCAGCAGGTCGCTGCGGTCGCAGCGGGTGCTTGCTCTTTTTGCCTTTGAGGTTCGCATTGATCGTCGAAGCCATTGCTGGCGAGAACATGGCAAGCCAGACGTATGCGACAGTCGATCGAATGGTCGACAGGACGGCTTCAGTCGTCTCATGGAAGCCGCCTGCTTTAGCGGGCGGTACCTTCATTCCACTGACCCGAAGCTGCCTTGCACGAGTGTCGGCCAAGGAGTGAGTACCGAATCGCTCTTTGCCCGACCCTGAGGACCGTCTCAGTTAGCGTAGCAAGCGTCAGACTCAATTCACTAAGTGGCAGGACGTCCCTTCGTTACTTTGTCGGCAGGCCAAGAACCGCCAGGCATTTCGCCGCCTTTCTCTGACTAATCTCGACGAGGTCAGGACGATGCTGGACCTGACGCGAAGAGTACCGTCGGCCCGGGGCAGTCTGGGCCGGCGGCGGGATCGCGATGCTCCCAATCGGGATCTGATTTCACATTTTGAGCAGCGAGTCTTGCGTGGCAACGCACATCCACTTGCCGTTCGCCATCTTCACCCAGGTATCGGTGAACCGCACCCGCACATCGATCGGCTTACCCGCCGCATTCGTTCCCTTGCCGATGAACGTGCCGGTGGCAATGGCCGTACGGCCGAACACCGTGACCTTCAGGTCCGAATACTCGGCGCTACTCCAAGTGTCCGATTTCGCATCGGCGAGCACAGCGTCCTTGCCGACAAATACCTTGCCTTCCTCGCTCGTCTCCACGACTTTTCCAGCCAGCAGCGGCGCCAACAACTCGACGTTATTCGTCTGCTGTGACTTGAGCCACTGATGCTCCCCCGCGTTCACCGCTTGCTCGGCCGCGCCGGCCATGGCTACCCGCGCCGTCGCGCCGCTCACCATCATCACCAAGGCCAGGGACCCCCCAATCAGGCTTCTTGTTCTCACGTAGGATCTCCAGAATGAACGCTCCCGAGATTGGAGAGCCGAGCAACCCTACGCCCGCAGCGAGGCAGGAGCAAGATCAGTGTGTCCCAGGACCAACCTCGCGACGGCGACGAAGAAAGTGATTTGTGATGGCGAGCTTC
>Ga0307374_10006054_pt1 | contig 19248 bp, 18 predicted proteins | sample OX3MG_FD_202532 | JGI IMG/M metagenome (GOLD analysis project Ga0307374, IMG submission 202532) | Soil microbial communities from Risofladan, Vaasa, Finland - OX-3 | ecosystem: Environmental > Terrestrial > Soil > Coastal area > Acid sulfate soil | place: Finland: Risofladan, Vaasa | collected...
GTCCGCTGTGGTGGGACGGCACAAGCGCACGCGCGAAAAAGATCAGCCATACGAATGCGGCGTGGCGCCGGTGGGCGATGCGCGCGCGCCGATTTCCGTGCATTTCTACATGGTCGGCCTGATCTTTGTATTGTTCGATATCGAAGCAATTTTTCTTTATCCGTGGGCGCTGATCTACGGCGATCTAAAAGTATTTGGATTCGTCGAGATGGTGCTCTATATTGCCATCCTGCTTGTTGGCTACATTTACCTTTGGAAGAAGGGCGCGCTGGACTGGCAGTAACCGCCCGCCGGGAATCAGGTACAACGTGGAATCGCAAGAAAACGAGAAAAGTCTAGCTGTACAAAAGCTGCGCGAGCGGGAGCCCCAGACAATCGCGGAAGTGATTGAATCCAGGGGAGAAACCACCGTCGTGCTGGCCAGGCGAGACCTGATGCGCATCTGCGAATTCCTGGCGCAGGACCCTACTCTCTCCTTCACGTTCCTTTCCGATATTTCCGCCGTGGACCGCTTCCCGATGGAGCCGCGCTTCGAAGTGAACTATCAACTGCTATCGATGCAGCGGCGCGAGCGCGTGCGCATCAAAGTGCGCCTCTCGGGATCGGACGCGGTGCTGCCGTCAGTGATCGGCATATGGCCCACCGCCGACTGGCACGAGCGCGAGATTTTTGATCTTTTTGGCATTCGATTCGAAGGCCACCCCGATCTCCGCAGGATTTTGATGCCGGACGACTGGGAGGGCTACCCATTGCGCAAGGATTATCCAGTCGAGGGGTATCGCTGACGGTTCGAAGGAATGAAGTGGTGACGCAATGCCAACACTAGAGACGCAATCCGGCCCAGCCGAACCGATGGTCCTGAACATGGGGCCGCAGCACCCGTCCACGCACGGAGTGTTGCGCGTAGTGCTGGAGCTCGACGGCGAAATCGTGCTTTCTGCCAAACCGGTGATCGGCTATCTGCACACCGGAATCGAGAAATCGTGCGAATCGAAGACCTATTCGCAAGCCATCACGCTGACCGACCGCATCGACTATCTCGCGCCTCTTTCGAACAATTTGTGCTACTGCCTGGCTGCTGAAAAGCTGATCGGCCTGGAAGTTCCCAAGCGCGCGCAATACATTCGTGTGCTTTTGACGGAGCTGACGCGCATCAGTTCGCATCTGGTTTGGCTTGGAACGCACGCAATCGATCTCGGCGCGATGTCCGTGTTCCTCTACAGCTTCCGCGAGCGCGAAGAGATCATGAAGATTTACGAGTGCGTCTCCGGCCAACGGATGATGACCAGCTATTTCCGCATCGGCGGGCTGGCGATCGAGCCGCCTCCCGATTGGCTGGATCGCGTGCGCCGCGTGATCGATGCCATGCCAGGGCACATCGACGAATACGAGGATTTGCTGACGAAAAACCGCATTTGGATGGCGCGTACGCAGGGGGTAGGCATTCTAAGCGCCGCCGATGCGATCGCGCTGGGCGCCTCGGGACCGATGCTACGCGGCAGCGGTGTAGCGTATGACACTCGCAAAGCGTTCCCCTATTCGAGCTACGATGAGTTCGAGTTCAACATACCGACGCAAACTGCCGGCGACTGCTTCGCGCGGTATCAGGTGCGCGTGGCCGAAATGCGCGAAAGCTTGAAAATCATTCGCCAGGCGATGGAAAAAATCCCGCCCAGCGGGCCGTTCCGCGCCGAAGCGCCCGGGATCATTCCTCCTTCGCGCGAGGAAATGAAAACGTCCATCGAGGGATTGATTTATCATTTCAAGATTTTCACCGAGGGATTTGCGCCGCCTCCGGGCGAGGTCTATCAAGCGATAGAGTCGCCTCGCGGCGAGTTGGGTGTGTTTATGGTGAGCGACGGGTCGCCGAAGCCCTCCCGCGTGCATTTCCGCGCGCCGTCATTCGTGAACCTGCAGACGCTGCCCAAGATGTGCGTGGGCAAGCTGATTGCGGACGTGGTAGCGTGCATCGGCACGACCGACATCGTCCTGGGAGAAGTAGACCGCTAACGTCAACAAAATATGCAACTTCCACCAGAGCTGCACGAAAAATTTAACGACCTGGTCAGCCGGTATCCGGTGAAGCGCTCGGCGCTGATCCCCATGATGATGTACGCGCAGGACCAGTTCGGCTACCTGAGCGACGAAGTTTTGGACGAAATCGCCAAGCGGCTCGACCTGAATATCCTGCAAGTCACCGAAACACTCGCGTATTACTCGATGCTGCGCCGCAAGCCCGCCGGGCGCCACCATATCCAGGTCTGCACCAACATTTCCTGCATGTTGCGAGGCGGCAACGAACTCTATCAGCACGTGCAGAAGCGCCTTGGCATCGGCAATAAGGAAGTTTCGCCCAGTGGCACGTTCTCGCTCGAAGAAGTCGAGTGCATCGGCGCTTGCACGGGCGCGCCAGCGATCCAAGTGAACTACGATTACCACGAGAATCTCGATGCCGACAAGGTCGATGCGCTCCTGGAGCAACTTCAGGAAGGCAAACGGCCGGCTCCGGTGCCGGTCACGTCCGGATCGATCCACGAGCGGTTGCCGGCCGAAGTGCCGATCATTAGCAAGCGCTTCGGTATTCGCGATTCGCGCAAGCTCGACGTCTACAAGCAGCACGAAGGCTATCAAGCAATCGAAACCGCGCTGAAGCAGATGACGCCCGATCAGATCATCGACGAACTGAAGAAATCAGCGCTGCGCGGCCGTGGCGGCGCGGGCTTCCCGACCGGCCTGAAGTGGAGCTTCGTTCCCAAGAATTCGCCCAAGCCAAAATATCTTTTGTGCAACGCGGACGAAAGCGAGCCGGGAACCTGCAAAGACCGCCCGCTGATGGAAATGGATCCGCACCAGCTGATTGAAGGCATGGTGATTGCGGGCCGCGCGATTGATTCGCATCAGGGATACATCTACGTGCGCGGTGAATATCGCTACATCATCGACATACTGGACCCGGCGATCAAGGAAGCCTACGACCACGGCTACCTGGGCAAAAACATTCTCGGCACCGGCTTCGATTTCGAGCTGTGCACGCACACGGGCGCGGGCGCGTATGAATGCGGCGAAGAATCGGCGCTAATGGAATCGCTCGAAGGCAAGCGAGGCTATCCGCGCATCAAGCCTCCCTTCCCTGCGGTGGTCGGCCTCTACGGCTGCCCCACGGTGATCAACAATGCGGAAACGCTCAGCACCGTGCCGGCGATCATCCGCATGGGCGGCGAGGCGTACGCCGCGCTGGGCACGCCGAAAAATGGAGGCACGCGCCTCTACTCGATTTCAGGGCATGTCAACCGCCCCGGAATTTACGAACTGCCCTTGGGATTTCCGCTGCGGCGGCTGATCGAAGAAGTCGCTGGTGGCATTCGCGGCGGCAAAAAACTCAAAGCCGTGGTTCCGGGCGGAAGTTCCTGCCCGCTGCTTTCCGCCGACGAAATTGACGTTGCCATGGATTACGACTCGGTGGCGAAAATCGGTTCGATGCTCGGTTCGGGCGGCACCGTGGTGCTCGACGAAGACACCTGCATGGTCGACTTCGCGCGCCGCATCATGCATTTCTACGCGCACGAGTCCTGCGGCTGGTGCATTCCCTGCCGCGAAGGCACGGCCTGGCTGCGCAAGATGCTCGACCGCTTCCACGAAGGCGCCGGCACGCCGGAAGATATTCCGATGATCGACGAGCTTTCGAAAAACATGCTCGGTCGCACCTTCTGCGCGCTCGGCGATGCCGCGGCGCTGCCGACGATCAGCATCGTGAATAAGTGGCGCAGTGAGTTTGAAGATCATTTGCAGGGCAAGTGCCCGTACGCTCCGGCCGAAGAAATCGTCGGAGCTCATTAGGATTCGCATGGCTGAAGAGAAACTGGCAGAAAAACAAATCACATTTACGCTGGATGGGCAGCAGGTCACCACCAAGCCCGGTACGCTCGTGATCGAAGCGGCCAAGCAGCAAGGGATCGAAGTTCCGTCCTTTTGCTACTACCCTGGGCTGACGCTGCAGGCTGCTTGCCGCATGTGCCTCGTGGAAGTGGAAAAAATGCCCAAGCTGCAGACCGCCTGCACGCTGGTGGCGACGGACGGCATGGTGGTGAAGACAGCCACTCCGGTCGTTCACAAAGCCCGCAAGGACATGATTGAGTTTTTGCTTTCCAATCACCCTCTCGATTGCCCCGTTTGCGACAAAGGCGGCGAGTGCGAGTTGCAGGACATGACCTTCCGCTACGGGTTGGACAAGACCCGCTTCGTCGAGGAAAAGCTCCACACGCCCGAAGAAAAATGGTCGCCGCTCGTTTATTACGACGCGCCCCGCTGTATTCTCTGCTATCGCTGCGTGCGCGTGTGCGATGAGGGCATGGATGTGAAAGCTCTCGGCGTGGGCTCGCGCGGCGTCCACTCCGTGATTCTTCCCAACGCTTCCGGCGCACTGGAATGCGAAGAATGCGGCATGTGCATCGATATTTGCCCCGTAGGCGCGCTGACCAGCGGCACATATCGGTATCAGACGCGTCCGTGGGAAATGACGTACGTCGGCAATCCTTGCACGCATTGCTCGAATGGCTGCAAGACCACGCTGAGCGTGCGCAACAACGAAATTCTGCGCGCCAATAATCGCGATCATTCCGGCGTGAACGGCGAATTTTTGTGCGCCAAGGGGCGCTTCGCGTTCGACTTCACCTCGAACCCGCAACGCATTCGCCAGCCGCTGGTGCGGCGCAACGGCTCGCTCGAACCGGCCAGCTGGGAAGACGCGCTCGAAGAAGTGAGCCGCCGCTTGAAGCAGGCACACGAAACACACGGACCTTCGGCGATTGGCGTGATCGGCTCGAATCACACCACCAACGAAGAAAACTATCTTCTGAATCGCTTCGCGCGCGTCACGCTGGGCACCAACAATATCGATCACCACCGCACGGCCGATTACGCGGGCTTGGCTGCGGCGCTTGGCCCGGCGGCTAAGGATTCGCTGGCGACGATGGCGGACGTCTACAACGCCAGCGCCGTTTTCTTGATCGCTAATGACGTGACCAATCAGAATCCTCTGGCCGCGTGGCAAATCCGCGCCGGCGTGCGCCATCACCAGACGCGGCTGTACGTGATCAACGGCGGCCCGAGCAAGATTCATCGCCAGGCACAAATCGTAGCGGAAGTTCCGCAGGATTCCGAAGCGCACGCGCTGCACTGGATGGCCACCGAGCAGGGACAATTCGACGCTAATGCGACGCAAAAGTTGGTCGAACTGAAGGCGGCCCTGGAAGCCGAAAGCGATGTCGTCGTGATGTTCGGCGCGTCGATCCAGGGCGCGACCATTCGCGATCTGGTTTCGCTATCAGCTCGCTTCGGCGGCAAGACGAAATTCATGGCTCTGGGCGATTACGCAAATTCTCGCGGAGCCGCGGATATGGGGCTGCTTCCCGATCGCCTGCCGGGTTATGCGCCGCTCTCCGATTCCGCGGAACGCGCGCGTTACGCGAAACTCTGGGGCGGAGATATTTCGGACACGCCCGGCCTTTCCGCACGCGAAATGATGGAAGCCGCAGTCGCCGGAAAGCTGAAAGTTCTTTACGTCGTCGGCGCAAATCCGGCGAAGACGTTCAAGCTTTCCGAATCTGGACGCATCGCCGGATTCGAATTGCTGGTGGTGCAGGACATGTTCCTGACTGAAACAGCCAAGCACGCGGACGTGGTGCTGCCCGGCGCATCGACCTACGAAAAAGAAGGTACGATGACCAGCACCGCGGGCGAAGTGCAGATGACGCATCGCGCCATCGATCCGCAAGGCCCGCGCAGCGATTTCGATCTGCTGCGAATCTTGTCGCACCAGTTGGGGATGCTCGGCCTGGGCACTGCGATTCGATTGCGGACTCCCGAAGCGGCGTTTGCCGAAATTCGCCAGCATGTGCCGGGTTACGATCTTTCATTCGCGAATTTGCTCGCAGGCGGCGCGGAAATTGCCAGGGCGTCTTGCAGAGTTCCTGAGTCGTCTTACAATCCGCCGGCTGGCGCGATCTTTTCGTCCGAGGACTATCTCTTCACCAGTGGTACACTTGGCGACTATTGTTCCAAGCTGATTTCGACTAACGAGGCAAAAGAGAAGCCGTGGGGTTCATCTCCGAGCACTCAGTCCTGGTGGCATCGCTAATAAAAGTAGCCGTCCTGTTGTTCATCGTGATGACGGCGTTAGCGTATCTCACCTGGTTTGAGCGCAAAGTTGTTGCGCACATTCAGTCTCGTTGGGGCCCCTATTACGTGGGCGCCCACGGGCTGCTTCAGCCGTTGGCTGACGGCCTCAAGTTTCTTTTCAAGGAAGACCTGACTCCGCCAGCTTCCGACAAATTGGTGTACGTGCTCGCGCCGTTTCTGGCTCTCTCTCTCTCTCTGACGGCCATTGCACTGATTCCGTTCGGACCGCCCAATTTGCGCCTGTTTGGCCAGCCGCTCTTCGTGGTTTCAAATATCGATATTGGGCTGCTATTTCTTTTTGCCATCACTTCGATGGGCGTCTACGGTGTGGCGCTGGCGGGCTGGTCCTCCAACAGCAAATATCCGCTGCTTGGGGGTCTGCGCAGCTCCGCGCAAATGATCAGCTATGAAGTTTCGCTGACGATTTCCGTGGTCGGCGTGCTGCTGCTTGCTGGGTCGCTCAATTTCAACTCGATCATCGAGGGTCCTCAGGGCCAAGGCGGCTATTGGCTCCATTTCGTTCCGAAGTGGAATGTCTTTCCGCAGATCATCGGATTCCTCTGCTATCTGACCGCAGCCGTGGCGGAAACCAACCGCATTCCGTTCGATTTGCCGGAAGCGGAAACGGAACTGGTCGCCGGATTCCACACCGAGTATTCGAGCTTCAAGTTCGCCATGTTCTTCATGGCTGAGTACGCCAACATGATCACGGTTTCGTGCCTGGCGACCATTCTGTTTTTCGGCGGTTGGCTCTCGCCATTTCCTGAGACCTGGCGCTGGCAGCTGTATCTGCCTGGCGCTGGACTGATCGCTCTCGGAATTTATTGCGCTTATGACGCCGCAACGCGCATGCGTGGCTTGGCACGTCTCCAATTGAGCGTTGTCACGGTCTTGGCGCTCGGAATCGGGGCGGTTTGCCTGCTCCCCATGGTCGCGCCTTACGTCCAGGGTCCGTTCTGGTTCACGGCGAAAATTCTGGTCTTCCTGTTCTTCTACGTTTGGGTTCGAGGGACGCTGCCTCGCTTTCGTTACGATCAGCTCATGTCCTTCGGCTGGAAGCTGCTGCTTCCCGTGTCGCTCGCGAATCTGGTGGTCACCGCGGCGGTCATTGTGTTTGTCACGAGGCACGCATGATCCCGCTGATCGTATTCTTCGCGTGCGCTCTCCTGGCCGTCGCTAGCGCTGTGACGTTGATCCTGGCGCGCGAGCCGATTCACAGCGCCTTGTCACTCATCAACGTGATGGTCGCTCTTGCGATCCTGTATCTGCTGCTGGGCGCGGAATTCATCTCCGCGGTGCAGATCATCGTCTACGCCGGCGCCATTATGGTGCTGTTCGTGTTCGTGATCATGCTGCTGAATGCCGGCGTCGAGGAGCGCACCGATTACAGCAAGCTCGCCAAGTATGCGGGCCTGCCGCTGGGATTCTTTTTGCTGATCGAAATCGCGCGCTGGATGTACGGATCGAGTGCCGGGTCGACAATCGCAAACGGAGCGGGCGCGATCACCGGGGCCGTTTCCACGCGGGACCTTTCGTCGGAACTTTTCCGGCAATACCTGTTCAATTTCGAGGCTACGTCGCTTCTGATCCTGATCGCGATTTTGGGCGCCTTGGTGCTGGCGAGGAAAAATCAGTGAGCGTTCCGATTTCCTACTACCTGGTTCTCAGCGGCATTCTGTTTGGCCTGGGTGTGGTGGCGTTTGTTTTCAAGCGAAACGTCATCACCGTGTTCATGTCCATCGAGTTGATGCTCAACGCCGTGAATCTAGCGTTCGTGGCTTTCGCGCGAGCGCACCAGCAGTTGGATGGACTGGTTTTCGTATTCTTCGTGATCGTGGTGGCGGCGGCGGAAGCGGCTGTGGGACTGGCGATCGTGATGATGATGGCGCAGAATGGCCAGTCGCTCAACGTGGAGCGCGCGCATTCGCTCGGAGAAGGCGGTCCAACCTACTTGCCGGGCGGCTCGGCCGCGGAATCTAGAGAAGCGCTGAAATCCTAATGTTCATGCTGAATTACATGTGGATCATTTTGGCCCTGCCGATTCTCGGCGCGGCCGTCAACGGGCTTTTCGGTAAACGCCTCCCAAAAGCCGCGGTGAATTCCGTAGCCATCGGCTCGGTTGCGCTCACCTTTGCCGCCGTCTGCGAACTGGTTCGCGAATTCTGGTATCTGCCGGCGAGCCAGATTCCCTGGGTGAAGAGTTATTACACCTGGATGGTCGCCGGAGATTATACGGCCCAGGCGTTCCACATCAATTTTGCCCTGCAAGTGGACCAGCTCACGGTGATCATGCTGCTTACGGTTTCCTTCGTGGGCCTGCTGATCCATATCTATTCCATCGGCTACATGGAGCACGAAGGCGGCTACTACCGCTACTTCAGCTACCTGAACCTGTTCATGTTCTTCATGCTCACGCTGGTGATGGGCGCAAACTTGGCGGTGATGTTCGTGGGCTGGGAGGGCGTGGGCCTTTGCAGCTACTTGCTGATCGGATTCTGGTTCCACAAGAAATCGGCGACGGATGCGGGCAAAAAAGCGTTCATCACCACGCGCATCGGCGATCTTGCGTTCATGGTGGGCATCCTTCTGGCGTTCTGGACCTTCGGCTCGCTGACGTACTCCGCGATGTTCCAGCAAGCCGCCAAGATGACCCCGGACACGATGGCCCACGCTGGCACCCTGACGGCGATTGCCGTGCTGCTCTTTGTCGGCGCCATCGGCAAGTCGGCGCAGTTGCCGCTGTACGTCTGGCTGCCGGATGCGATGGAAGGCCCCACTCCCGTCAGCGCGCTGATCCATGCGGCGACGATGGTCACCGCGGGCGTCTACATGGTGGCCCGCATGAACCCGGTCTATTCGCGCGCTCCCATCGCCATGATGCTGGTAGCGGTGGTCGGCGGAATCACGGCGTTCTACGCCGCTACGATTGCACTGGTGCAGACGGACATCAAAAAAGTTCTCGCGTATTCCACCATTTCGCAGCTCGGCTACATGTTTCTGGGCTGCGGCGTGGGAGCGTACGCCGCCGGAATTTTTCACCTGATGACCCATGCGTTCTTCAAGGGACTGCTCTTCCTCACCGCGGGCAGCGTGATTCACGCTATGGGCGGCGAGCAGGACATGACCAAGATGGGCGGCCTGCGCAAAAAAATTCCGATCACCTACTGGACCATGCTGATCGCCACGCTGGCCATCGCCGGCATTCCGGGATTCGCGGGATTTTTCAGCAAGGACGAGATTTTGGAAGCCGCAAAATCCGGGCCGCACGCGAGCCAGTGGCTGTGGGCTTTGGGAGTGGCTGCCGCGGGACTCACGTCGTTCTACATGTTCCGCCTGATTTTCCTGACCTTCTTCGGCAAGCCGCGATTTGACGAGCACAAAGTGCACGTCCACGAATCGCCCTGGAAGATGACTATCCCGCTCATGATCTTGGCGTTCCTTTCCACCTTTGGCGGCTGGGTGGCCGCGCCCAGGCTGGCTGGCGGGATCGATTATTTCAGCCGGTTCCTCGATCCGGTGTTCAGCAGTTACGCGCCATCGCCGGTGGTTTCCGAAGCGGCCGCGACGCCGGGCCTCAGCCCCGTCGCGCAGGTCCTGCTTGCGCTGGTGGGCATCCCGGTGATTCTGGCTGTGATCGGCCTGCTGGTAGCGTGGTGGTTCTACATCAAGAATCCGAACGCGCCGAAACAGCTCGCGCAGAAATTGCACGGCCTGTACATTCTGCTCCTGAACAAATATTACGTGGACGAACTCTATCTCGGAGCGATCGTGCGGCCGCTGCTGTGGCTTTCCACAAAAGTTTTATGGCAGTTCGTCGATGCCACCGTGATTGACGGCGCCGTGAATGGCACGGCCACCGTGGCGCGCGAAACCGGCGGCGAAGTGCGGGAGCTGCAATCCGGAAATACTCGCAGCTACGCGTCCTGGGTGGCCATCGGCGCAGTGGGGTTCACCATGCTCTTGCTTGCATTTATCGGATGGGCGGTGAGGTAGAGTGCACACACCAGCTTCCTACCTGCTCACGGTCGTGACGTTTCTGCCGCTCTTCAGCGTGGCGGCGCTGCTGGTGCTGCGCTCGGACGATCACGTCTGGATTCGCCGCATCGCGCTGGCCGCTTCTGTCGGCGAGTTCGCGGTTTCGCTGCTGCTGTTGCGCGGTTTCGATATCACCGATCCCGCGTATCAATTTCCGGAATACTACAATTGGATTGGATCGTCGATTCACTACCACTTGGGCGTCGACGGCATCAGCCTGTTTCTGGTCCTGCTGACCACGTTCCTCACGCCGCTGGCGATTCTTTGTTCCTGGAAGTCCATCCACGAGCACGTGAAGGGATTTTTCGTCTGCCTGCTGGTCATCGAGACGGCCATGATCGGCGTCTTTGTCTCGCTCGATCTGTTTCTTTTCTTCGTGTTCTGGGAAATCACGCTGATCCCCATGTACTTCATCATCGGCATGTGGGGCCATGAGCGCCGCATTTACGCCGCGGTGAAATTCATTCTGTACACGATGTTCGGCTCGATTTTGATGCTGGTCGGTATCTTGTGGCTCTATCACCTGACGGGTACGTTCGATCTGCCGGTCATCGAGAATATGCTGTCCAATAGCGCGCCGCTGCCGTCGACCGAAGGCCTGCTACTGTTTGGCGCCTTCTTCCTGGCTTTCGCCATCAAAGTGCCGCTCTTCCCGCTGCACACTTGGCTGCCAGACGTGCATACCGAAGCGCCTACTGCCGGTTCCGTCATACTGGCGGGCGTGATGCTGAAACTCGGCACCTATGGAATGCTGCGCTTCTGCCTGCCGCTCTTCCCGGCCGCTGCGCACAAGCTGGCGCCTTTCATCGCTGTGATGGCCATCATCGGCATTGTTTACGGCGCTCTGGTCGCCACCGTGCAGCACGATTTGAAGCGGTTGGTGGCCTACACGTCGGTGAGCCACTTGGGCTTCGTGGTTCTGGGAATTTTTGCGTTCAACGCCATCGCCATGCAGGGCGCTATCTACCAGATGCTCAACCACGGCATTTCCACCGGCGCGCTCTTCCTCGCCGTCGGCATGCTCTACGACCGCCGCCACACTCACGAAATCAGCGAGTTCGGCGGGCTGGCCACGCCCATGCCCGTGCTGATGTCGCTGTTTCTATTCGTCGCGCTTTCTTCGCTGGCCCTGCCGCCACTCAATGGCTTCATCGGCGAGTTCCTGATTCTGATCGGGACGTTTGCGGGGCATCATTCCTGGGCGGCGTGGGCCACTTCTGGCGCGGTGCTTTCCGCCATCTACTTGCTCTGGGCCTATCAGCGCGTGGCGCTCGGCGAAGTCACGGTCGAGAAAAATAAAACTCTTCCGGACGCTTCCTTGCGCGAGAAGTTCATCCTGGTCACGCTCGCTGTGACGATTCTCTTTATGGGGCTGGCGTCGCCGTACTTCATGCGTCCGATGGAGCCTTCCACCAACGCGCTGCTGCAGCAAATGAACGACCAGCTGCAGCGCCCGCAAAACGCTTCGCTCCCGCCCCTTCCGCGCACAGCCGGCGCGCCTTCGGTCGTGCTGCCGGCGGCCATGGTGGAAAGGCAGGCTCGGCCATGAGCGGCATGACGATCAGCATGGCGGAACAGATCGCCAACCTTCAGCGCGTCGCGCCGGAACTGGTCCTCTCGCTTTTCGGCATCATCGTCATGATCGCGGATCCGTTCATCAAGCCGGCCGGAAAGCGCGCTCTTGGATGGATCGCTTTCGCCGGCGCGCTCGTGGCCCTGGCATCGGTAGACGTCGCAATCCGCTCGCAAGGATTTGCCTACAGCCGGCTGATCAGCACAGACGGGTTCAGCATCTTCATCCATGTGGTAGTGATCGTCGCCGCTGCCCTGGCCATTCTCGGCTCGATTGACTATCTGGAACATGAAGAGCTTCAGCGCGGCGAATATTACGCTCTCGTGCTCTTCGCCACGGCTGGCATGGGCATTCTCGCGGGAGCCAACGAGCTGATCACCGCCTTTATTGGCCTGGAAATTAGCTCTATTTCCAGCTACATCCTGTGCGGTTTCCGCCGCAAAGTGCGCGAATCGAACGAAGCCGCGATGAAGTACTTCCTGCTCGGCTCGTTCGCGACAGCGTTTTTCCTGTACGGCATCGCCATGGTTTATGGCTCCACGGGTACAACCCATATTGACTCCGTGAGAACCGCACTCGAACGGCAGATGGCCGGCAGCGGGCACATGCCCGCGCTCGCCCTGCTCGGCCTCGGATTGATCTTCGTCGGCCTCGGATTCAAAGTGGTTGCCGCTCCGTTCCAGGTGTACGCGCCGGACGTTTATCAGGGCGCGCCCACTCCCGTGACCGCGCTGCTGGCCTCCGCGCCGAAAGCTGCTACTTTTGCGCTGATGGTTCGCATCTTTTACATTTCTTTCCAACCGGCGAGCGGCATGTGGTTCTGGGTAATCTGGGTTTCCGCCGTCCTGACAATGTTCATCGGCAACCTCGGCGCGCTGGTGCAGACCAACGTCAAGCGCATGCTGGCATATTCCTCCATCGCGCACGCGGGCTATATTCTCGTCGCCTTCGCGGCAGCCACCGAATTTGGCGTCGCCGCCGTTCTCTTCTATCTAGCCGCCTACGTGCTGATGAAGGTCGGCGCGTTCCTGGTGCTCACGCACCTCGGCCAGCGCGGCGAAAAACGCCTATCGCTTCAGGACTACGCCGGACTCGGCATGAAACAGCCAGCCCTGGCCGCGTGCTTCTCGCTATTCCTGCTGTCGTTGCTTGGCTTGCCCGCCACCGGCGGATTTTTCGGCAAGTTCTTCGCGTTCCAGGGCGCGCTGGACTCGACCAGGTCGCATGGCGGTGCGGTGATTGCCCTCGTGGTGATTGCCGCGATCAACAGCGTGATCGGCGCTTATTATTACGTCCGCGTAATCGTAGCGATGTACTTCTGGCCCGAATCGCAGGAATACGTGCCCACTCGCGTGTCGGGCGCCGTCACGTTCGCGCTGGTCGTCGCCGCCATCGGCACTTTGTACCTCGGCATCATTCCCGGCCGCGTTCGCTCACTCGCGATCAATGCCGCGCATTCGCTGCCCATCCAGCAATCGAGCTCCAGCACCAACGCGCTGTTGCGAACGCGCGGCGCGTTCTACCGCAACTAATTTTCAGCGCAAACCCGATGCGTGGCACACGTGTGCAGTCGACATACCTCTGCGATCCGGAGAAGATTGGATCGGCGCGTCTCAAAAGAAAAACGCCTGGAAATTCGCTCGTCGTGAGCGAACCTCCAGGCGCCTGATTTCGTGCAGAAGAACTACTTGATGAACACGATCGCGAAAACGTAGAGCGTCAGCGACTCGATCAGCGCCACGCCGACGAAAAATGCGATTCGGATCGGGCCAGCCGCTCCCGGATTCCGAGCCGATGCTTCGCAAGCCGCAGCCGTCGCGCGCCCCTGGCCCAAACCGCAACCCGCCGCTGCCAATCCCAGACCCGCGGCCGCCGCCAGGTCCACCCAATCGGTGTGTCCAGCTACCGCGGGACCGCCGGTCTGCGCAAACGTCACCGGCGCCACCACCAGCAGCACAACAAACGCCAACAGCATCCACATCCACGCTTTCTTGGTCATACACTCTCCTCGTTATGAATTGTCCGCCAGGAGGTGGTTCCCGGAGCGCCTTGGGAGGCTACCGGTCTCACACTGACGGCTCATAATGCCGAAATTCATGTACTTCGAATGAAGTCCTAGTGCTCTTCCGAAACCGCTAATCCCAAATAGATGACCGCCAGAATCGTGAAAATAAACGCCTGCAAAATCGCTTCGAAGACGTGGAACAAATCGAGCGCCAGCGGAATTCCCACAGGCGCGATGCCTGTGATGTAACCGATGGGATTCAAATGCGCCGTATAAACGAACAGGCCCATGGTGAGACCCAGGAACGTCACATAAATCAACTCGCTCACTAGCATGTTGGCCCACAACCGGACAGTCAGCGAAAGCATGCGCGCGAAGTGGCTGATCGTCTCGATCAGCACCATCAGCGGAGAAATAAGCAGCACCGGCCCCATCAGCGTCTTTCCATATCCCAGCGGGCCATGATGCCGGATGCCCCACCAGTTGTAATAAAGGAAAACCACCACGGAACACGCCAGTGGAACAGTGATCTCCGCGGTCGGCGACATGAAGCCGGGAATCACCGCTACAAGGTTGCACCACAGGATGAACATGCCGATCGAGCCCATCAGAGGAATGTGCCGCTCCGCGCCGTGACCGATGATATCGTCCACCAGGTCCTTCACGCCCATGCCCATGGGATTGGTCATGAAGAGTTCCATGCACTGCTGCGTGGCGCCGGGTTTGTCCACCGAAAGCCGCCGCTTGAACCACAGGAAGAAAACGATGGCGAAGGCGAAGACGATCAACTCCATGGCGAAGAAATTCGAGATCGGATATGCCGGATTTGCGGGCTGGAGGTGCAGCGCGTGGAAGAGCAAAAGCGCGGGCTTGCCCAGCAGCGCATTCACCCACTTGGTCAGGCTTAGAACTTGTTCGCCCATGGATCTCCCAGGTTCGGGTCGTCTCTTCTTAAGATTTTAGGAATCGGACTTGCTATGCGTCCAGCGGTGATGGCCGTGCACCAGCTCGTACCCAAGTTCGAGCACGATGGCCGGAACCACAGCCGTCAGCCCGCACACATATGCCAATGCGGGCCACCTTAGCCAAGCGAGAATAGCATACGTGGAGGCCAGCAACAAGAACATGGAACCGACGAACTTGGCGTGCACGCCGGAGGGCACGCGGACCTCGCCCGCTTCCGTTTGCGCCGCCCCGAGCTGCACCACCGCAGCTGCCCCGGCTCTCAGCCAGCGAAAATTCAACCAGCAAAGCAGCAGGCCCGCAGCCGCGGCCACGCCTGAGCGCCATCCCCATCCGGCCAGCGCGATCGCCGTGATTGCCGCCCCGGCGATTACGACGAACAGCTCCATGCGCCGTTCAATGGCTGCGTAGTCGCGTTCACTTTCCATCTTTTTCAGTCTTATCCAGCGTGCTCACGGCTTTCAGCATGTTGCGGATTCCCACGCCGAATCCTACGAATCCCAGCACCAACATGAAAAGCGGTGTGGTGTGCCGCCAGCGGTCAATCAGGTAACCGATTCCGCCGCCTGCCAGCATCGGGACCACCAGTTCAAACGGCAGCGTCCACGCGATGCCGATTTCCTTCATCGTTCCGGGCGGAATTTTATTGGGGTCTTCTTTGGACACGGGGCTCACTGCGATTGTAGCGCACACGACCGTAAAACTCAGCGGAAGGCGAGCACCGCAAGAGACCTCGCGGCGAAATGCTCGAACGGCGCCGGAAAAACTCCCAACAGCAGCGTCAGAATCACCATGGGCGCCAGCGCCACCACCTGCAAGTCGGAGATCGGCATCCGCTCAGGCGCTTCGGCTGCGTCCCTCCATATCGCGCGAACTATTCGGAAGCTCGGATAAATCGGAGGAATCGCGAAAAGAACTGCGATCCATGCCAGCGCCGCGTGTTGATTGGCGAAAAGCACACGCACCACTTCCAGTTTCGCGACAAAGCCGGCCGTTGGCGGCACGCCTACGCAGGATAGAAGCACAAAGATCATCGCCCCGCCCGCCACGGGATGCTTCTGCAGCAGGCCGTTTAGATTCTGCAACTCATCGTCCGCGACATTGCGCCCGCGCAGGACGATAGCAATCGCGAATGCGCCAAGCTGAAAAATTACAAAGGCAAGCAGGTAATATCCCGCTGACCCGAGGCCGCGCGCGTTGAAACTGCCATCGCGGTTCACCGAAGCGGCGATTGCCAGCAGCACGTATCCGCCTTGCGCGATCGCCGAGTAGGCGAGCAGCCGCTTGACGTTTGTCTGCCGCAGCGACGCGAGCGTGCCGATGGCCATGGCCGCGACTGCGGCGACAATCAGCAAAATCGACCAGTCGTATCGTTCCCGCCAGAAAATCGAAAAGAGTAGCCGCAGAAGCAGCGTGAAGCATGCCAATTTCGCCGCCACGCTGATGAATGCCGTGGCCGCCGCCGGCGCGCTTTCTCCAATGGCCGGGATCCGCGAATGCAGCGGCACACCCGCAATGCGCAGCAGGATTCCGCCTCCGGTCGCTGCCAGCGCCATCCCGAGCAGAAAATTCTCGGAGGATGAAAGCTGCGAAAGAACCGCGATGCGCGCGGAGATTGCGGAAAGATTCGTCGAGCCGCCCAGTCCGTAGAGAAGCGAAAAGCCGTACGCTAGCAGCGCCGTGCTGAACGCTCCAGCGAGCAGAAATCGCAGCGTGCCCGCGCGCGAGCCGCGGTCGGCGTCGCCCGTACTTGCCAGCGCGTACAAACTCACCGAGACGGTCTCGAAAGCGACGAACAGCACGACCAGGTCGTTGGCGCACGCAAGCAGCAACATTCCGGCAGTCGCGAGCAGCACCAGAGCGTATCGTTCGCCCGATTGCTGGCCTACCGGCGCCACTTCGTCCGTACATATCAAAATTAGAAGCGCGGCCAACATAATCGCCAGCAAACCAAAATAGCCGGAGAACGGGCTAATGGCGATGGCATTGCCGAACGCGAACGTAGTCTTCCCGCTGGAACCCACCATCGCTAGCGCGCCGCCGCTCAGCATCAGGCCCAGCAGCGCCGGAAGCGCATTCCACGATTTCTGTTCGTCGTCCAGAGTGAGATCGAGCAGCAGAGTCAGAAGACCGAACAGAACCAGCAGCATTTCTGGCGTCAACAGGACAAAGTCCCCGCGCGCCTGCACGAATGCCGCCGGCCAAGAAACGGGATTCACCGAGGGAGCCCTCCGCAAAACGCGCCCCGCACCGTGATTCCTGAGACAAACGTTCGAAACGAAGCTGGATCGCTCACCATTTCGAAAACTCCGATTCGGCGCTGTCGCGCGCGCCGCGACTTCGCATACAGACCACCAGAATTCCAAGTCCCAGCGCCGTTTCCATCGCTGCGTCAGCCATGATGAACAACGAAAAGAGTTGCCCGTGCACCGTCCCCCATAGACGCGAGAAGGCGATCAGGTTCACGTTCGCCGCCGTGAGCATCACGGCAATCGACATCAAAATCATGATTGGGTTACGCCGCATCAGCGCGCCGGCCGCGCCGATGACGAAGAGCACAAGACTGAAAGCCAGATAATGTTCGACGGGAATCATTCGGTCCTGCGCTTCGCCAGCATCACCACGCCGACGATGGTGGCCAGCAGCGAAATCGAGGCAAACTCGAACGCAGGAAAATCGTCGCGAAACAGCACGTCGCCCATCGCACCGGTGTTGTTCGTCGGCATGGCGGCCACGGACGGCCACAGCATCGCATCGTGCCGAGCCCAGAAAAACGCCAGAATCTCGATCGCGACGACCAGCACCAAAGCAGAACTTGCAAACATTCTCCAGTTGAATCTGGCGGGTTGATGCAGCGCGTCCGGTATCAGCAGCATCACCGCCAGCACGAAAAGCAGCACGATGCCGCCAACAAAGAGCAGCAACTGCGCGGCAAACGCGTACTCGGCTTGGAGCTGAAGAACAATTCCGCCGGTCGCCAGCAGCGTAGCCAGCAAGAAAACCGCGCCGGGGAATATATTTCGGCGCGTCACCATCGCCAGCGCCGAAGCGGCTGCGATCGCGGCGAAAAAATCAAAGAGTAGTCTGCTGCCTGCCATCTGCGTCCAAGTCGTACGTTTGAACTTCGCTGATATCACGCAATCCGAGCCAGATGCCGATTGCCACCACGATGCCAGTCGCCAGAAATATCGAACCCGCCGGGCTCCAGTTCCACTGCTCGCGCGCCACCAGTGCGCACGCGACGCATATTAGATTGATCGCCGAAAGCGGAATCAGGAAATTCCACGCCGCGCGAATTGGCCGGCCGAAACGGAAATGTGGCATGTGCGCGCGCAACCATAGAAATCCGAAAATGTAGGCCGCCATTTTCGCCACAAACCAAAACGCGCCGTGCACCGCCGACAGCGCTGCGGGCGGAGCGAAGAGCACTCCCGTCAATATTGCGAACAGCACGGCACACACGCCGCTCGACACGTTCATCAATTGCTTTCGCCCACTATCCGCTTCAGACGAAGCAAGCCAGAAGCAATACGCCGCCGTTGCGGCCATCGCCAAAGGAGGCAGCGCGTCCAACAATTCAACAGATGTGCCGGCGAAGTGGTCGTGATAACTTGCGAACGGCCGCAGCCAGCCGCCTCCGAACACCGTGATCGCCAGTCCCGCTCCGATCAGCAAATGAATCGACGTACCTAGCGAGCCAAACGGCCAGCGGAATTTTTCGACGCTTTCCGCGCGGCTTGCTTCCACGTCCAGCTCGCGTCCAGCCGAGGGACGCGCCACGCTGTCGATTCCCGCAATCGAACTCGCCAGATACAAGAGGAAGCCGAGCGGCGCCAGAAAGACAAACCACGCGCCCTGACCTAATTGCGCGGTGACGATGTGGCTGACCGATAGCGAGCCGGCCAAGACCACTCCCGAAATCAGCGCCAGCGCCGCCGCGACCTGGAAGCTCGCCAGCCGCATCGCGTTGCGCGCAATGCCCGCCAGGGAACCCGAGTGCACCGAAAAGTCTCGCGCCAACACGCCGCAAATTCCCAGAAAGCTCGTCGCGAAAATGAAAATCAGACCGGCGTTGAGATTCGCCAGTCGAATCGCCGGCCCGAACCACAACGCCGCGAAGGCTACGATTCCACTCGCCACGCGGGCGATCGACGCAAGCCCCGGCAAAAACCGTCCCGGATTTTCGGTCAGCAAGGCTCGCGCGTAGGATTTCAGAGCTAGCGTTACTCTTTCGAGGAGCACTGGCAGATTCTCCATGCGCCGCGCTGGTTGCGGCGTCGAGGAGATCGATACCAATGGATTCGATAATGTTCAGTGCGATGCGCATCGGCTGCCCAAATCGTGTTCCAGTTGACGTGCTGCGGAAATATTGCCGCGGGACTTCCAGGAATCTTTTGCGACGGAGGGCGTTAGTACGAATTGCGCGTGGCCGTTCACTTGCACGGCCGGCATCTCAGAGCCGCTCCAGCGCGCGATTCCGGTAGAGCCACACATA
>Ga0307374_10006055_pt1 | contig 19243 bp, 22 predicted proteins | sample OX3MG_FD_202532 | JGI IMG/M metagenome (GOLD analysis project Ga0307374, IMG submission 202532) | Soil microbial communities from Risofladan, Vaasa, Finland - OX-3 | ecosystem: Environmental > Terrestrial > Soil > Coastal area > Acid sulfate soil | place: Finland: Risofladan, Vaasa | collected...
CCGCTTCCAGTTGCTTCAGAGCCCCAATCATCTGCGCCTCGGTGTGCCGGCTCTTCGACATGCTCCTCCCCCTTTCCGCAATGTGAAATCATACTCAGTCTTGTGCGGATTTAGGGGAGCAGGTCACAGGGAATGGAACCGAGTCTCGCGCTTTGCAAGCAGGGGGTCGCCGGTTCGATCCCGGCCACGTCCACCAACATCACTTGCAAATTCAAATGGGTTGCAGGACTCGCCAGGGAGTCCCCTAAAACTGACCTGTTTCTATCGGTGCGGAGCCCAGGGCATGGTGTGTCAATGGCTACTTCCAGCGCGAAGTTTTGCCCTCGATTGTGGCGACAGAGGTTTACCAATCCACGCCCCAACAATCGACTCGTCACGAAGCCTGGCGACAGGGGAGGCATCACCAGCAAGAAGGCACTACTGGAGAACCCAATCACCGTCTTTCTGCACGAATCGGAATGCATAGCGCGGGTAAGGCGTGTCGCATCCTTCTGACCTGACTACACGTGCCTTGCCCACGAATTTCGTCCCTCCGCTAATGAGATACACCTCAAGGATGGATCCTTTCTTCAGTTGAGCCGTGCATCCACAAAAGAATGCGCTTTTACTGATGTTCTCTGTAGCGCTCACTTCTTCGAAAGGTTTTTCATTGATATCGGTTCCCCGCAGTTTCAGCGTAACTCGCAGGCGAACGCGCAGTTCGCCTCTGCGCTCGGGCTGTGCGGAATCCAACACCCTTAGCAAGCCGGCTCGCAGAGCGTCGAAATCAACAGGTTTCTCGAAATAGGCCGCGGCTCCGAGTTCCTTGCAGAATAATTTTGTGCTCCCGCCCGCCTCTCCACTAATGATGATGATAGGAATCAACTGCGTGGAAGTCATGGATTTGAATGTCCGGCAAAGTTCAAAGCCGGAATAATTGGGCATTCTCAGATCGAGTAGGATGACTTTGGGTTGGTCTTGCATGGCCATGGCAAGGGCTTGTTCGGAGTTTCCTGTATCGAGTACTTCGTAGCGGTCTGCGAGATTTATTCGCAGAAGACTCCGCATGGCTTCTTCATCATCAACGATTAACAATCGATCCATGGTGCGATTGCCTCCTATCGGCCCGATTTGACGCCGGGTCTCCCGACCACAGGGAGTTCCGTGTCCTCCACATTGTCTGTTTTCTGCGTCTCTTTACTTACATCCAATAGCTCGCGCACTTTGCGCATCAGAGTTTCCTCTGTAAAGGGTTTGTGGAGTAAGTGGGTACCCTCCTCAAGGACTCCATGACCGGCGATAAAGCTATCCGTGTAACCAGACATATAGAGCACCTTCATCGCTGGATGAAGGGAAGCCAGCCGTTCCGCCAGTACGCGCCCGTTTATCCCGGGCATCACTACGTCCGTGAGGAGCAGATGAATAGGGCCGTGGTTTTGAGCGGCTACCTGCTGAGCTTCCGCCCCGTCCGCTGCCATCAGGACTTGATAGCCGTTTCCCTTCAAAAACAACTTGGCGAGCAACCGCAGAGGCTCCGCATCTTCGACCAGCAAGATGGTTTCCGATCCACGTATGGTCAGAGGTGCCTGGATGCTCTCGCCTCTGGTAGGAACGGGCTGTTCGATCCGTGGCAAGTAAATCTTGAATAAAGCTCCCTTATCTTTCTCAGATTCAACTGCGATGTAGCCATTGCTCTGTTTCACCACCCCGTAAACGGTGGCAAGACCCAGTCCCGTTCCTTTGTCTCGTCCCTTGGTAGTGAAAAACGGTTCGAAAATCTGCGCTTGGGTTTCCGGGTCCATTCCTGTGCCCGTATCCGTGACGGCCAGCATTACGTACTGGCCTGCAATCGAACCGGGATGCTTCCTTGTAAATACTGCATCGAGTTCCGCGTTTGCCGTCTGGATTGTCAACTTGCCTCCATCCGGCATTGCATCCCGCGCGTTGACAGCAAGATTCATCACAACTTGTTCGATTTGTCCTGGGTCCGCTTTGACCTGGCCGATAACCGGGTCAAGGGTCAAATTCAGCTGAATGTCTTCCCCAATTAGACGAGGCAGCATCTTTTCCATTTCGGACACCAGCGTGTTCAGGTTCAAAATCACCGGTTCTAGGACCTGTTGACGGCTGAAGGCCAAAAGTTGCCGCGTCAATGCCGCAGCGCGCCTACCGGCTTTCTCGATTTCTTCTGCGTATTCATATGAGGGTTGTCCGGGAATCAAATCTCGTTTCATCACTTGGATGTAACCAATGATGACCCCAAGGAGATTGTTGAAATCATGAGCGATTCCTCCGGACAGCCGCCCAACTGCTTCCATCTTCTGCGCCATCCGTAGCTGTCGCTCCAGCATTCGACGTTCCGTCACGTCTTCTGCAAAGACCTCCATATCCGTGCCGCTCTCGTCCTTTATAGGCCAGCCGCTGCACCGCACCGTAATGAAAGCGCCATCTTTCCGCTTCCATTCAACTTCTACGTCCTTGAAATGTTGCTCTCGTAGGAACAGCTCGTTTATTTTCTGGTGCTCGGCGGGATGACGGTAAATGCCGCTTGCAAGGTCAATCTCTAACAATTCGTCCTGGGACTTATAACCCAGCATCTTTCCCAGGGCCGGATTGACCATGAGGAGCTTTCCGGTCATATTCGCCTTGAAAATACCATACGGCGCATCTTCAACCACGGAGCGGAAGCCCGTCTCCGACCGCTGGAATGCATCCACCGCGCGCTTCCGTTCCGTTATGTCGCGATTAACGATGACTATTTTTTCGGTTTCACCTTCGGAATTTCGGATCACGCTTGCCGTGGATTCCAACACGCGCCACGTGCCGTCCTTATGGCGGAAGCGATACTCCATCGGACGACCTACTCCCGTACGACGCGCTTCCGCAGTTGCCTCTTTGACGCGTTCTCTGTCTTCGGGGTGAATCTGTTCGAAAGACGATGACTTTCTCAATTCCTCCGGTGAGTATCCCAGAACCCTCTCGTAGGAAAGACTGTTGTAAATCCGGTTGCCATCAAGGTCCACCACCGCAATCATGTCCGCTGCATTTTCGCTGATCAGCCTGAATAGTTTTTCTCGCCGGACCAATTTGCGGCGAATCCTGTTGATCTTCAATTGTTGATACAGGGTATAAATGTCGAATATCAGGACGAGCCCCAGCAGCCCTCTCACGACTTGTGGCAAAAAAATAAAAGCAGATTGGCCGTTTTCGCCTTTTCCCGAACCGGGGAGTAGAAACGAAGCGAGTCCGGCGGCGAGCAGCAGTGTGACTGCCACCGCCGCCGACCAAAGCCACCACTCATGCCTCTCCATCTTGCGAAAATCAATTGAGAGCGCTTCGGGTGACACATCGTTCCCGGCACGCGCCCCATCACCGATTGTAGGGATCATTGATACTCGCCGATCAACATCTGTTTCTTGTTTTGTCATATGTTTCCACGCGCACTGACCATAACTGCCTCCATCGTGCATGGGCATCCGCAGCCGTGTAGCCGGCCAATTGTTCGAAGGGCAGCGTTGACCCAGATGGCCGTTCCGGTCTGGTTGATGATCACAACAGCGTTAGCCGTCGCCTTTCGTGCCGCGGCTTGAAATTCAAAGAGCTCTCCCGTGCAACGTGGGTCGACCGAGACGAAGGCGAGATTTTGCTTGTTCTGCATTTGCTAAACTTCACGAGGCAAGACACCGTGGAAGGGGGAATTCGCGGAAGTTGATGAGAGATCCGCAGCCCAAATCGCCGGCGCCCGAAGAGGGAAAAGCAAAGGCACGAGGCGATTGACTGATCTAGTGTACTCTTAAATACCGCTGAGCACAATCAAATCTATGCTCGATTTCAAGGCGTGCACTACCTATGATTGTATCAACTGAGAATTTGCATTTTCTTCTTTCTCTTCAGTTTGGAGTTTTCCTGGGTTGGCCTCAACGCGAGAAGGTACCTGCAATTGGCGGTGGAAGGTATCCAGCTTGTTTCGTTCCAGCATGATTCTTTCGGCTCTCGCGAGGGGAGCTGTCGCCGGCAAGCCATTTTCCGCAAGCACTTGAGCAAGCGAAGGAAGGGCCCGCGTTCGCCCAAGTCTGATCGGAAAAGTCGTCAACCTAATCCGCGAACGGGCTGAAAGGGTCACGGTGCACTCTTCGGGTGAAATTTCCTCCGATCCCAAAGACGACGCGTTTTGCCTCTGCGCCGAATCCGGCAACGCTGACTTCGTGATCACCCTCAATCCCAAGGATTTTCCGCAGGAGCATCTCAAGTCCAAAGTCGTTCTCCCTCGTGAACCCTTGGTTTGCACGGTCTTGAAGCTGGCCCTCCGTAGCTATGCCTCGGCGAGCCGGCGTGTTGTTGCTGCTTGCCGAGGGCAGGTCGCGCAAGAAAAAGGGGACCGGTCAAAAATCCCGGAAGCTCCGTTACAACTGAAGAAAAAAACGGAGCGCAGATCACTCGCGTCTACAGACCATCTCCCCTGGAACCAATTTCAGTTCTGCCGTGTAGCCACCAATTGTGGGGAGCCGAGTGTCTGAAGAAGACCGAGCCCTTCGTTACTCGGCACAAGAGAATTGGACGGCGATGTCTCGTACTTTCCGCAGGTCCAGCTTCCCTGTGCCATGATGCGGGAATGATTCGACGGCGAAGAACTGATTCGGCCCAGGCAGCCAGAGGTTCGGCAGCCCCGACTCGTTGAGTTTCTCCAGGCAGGCTCTAAGCTTCGCCTCCGGTAGCGTATGGAGCACAACCAAGCGTTCACCCTTTTTAGGATCGGGAACGCTCGTTACCACGAAGGTTTGGTCGGTAGCGCCAGCGAGCTCGTGCAATTTATCTTCCACTTTCACGTGCGGGACCATCTCCCCGCCAATTTTGCTGAAGCGCGAAAGACGGTCGGTGATCGTCAGGAAGCCGTCTTCATCGATGGCAGCGATATCGCCGGTGACGTACCAGCCGTCGCGCAACACTTCAGATGTCTTGTCAGGCCGGCCGAGGTAGCCCTGCATCACATTGGGTCCGTGGACGAGCAGAAGCCCCGGCTGGCCGGCCCCCACAGGAGTCCCGGTGTCGGGATCTTCAATCCGCACGGACACGCCAGGCAGTGGATGGCCGATGCTTCCGCGCTTTGCGCCCACTTGGCGAAAACCGGGCGCGCGAAAATCGCGCGTGTTCACACTAACGACCGGCGAGCATTCCGTGCAGCCATAGCCTTCCAGTGGGCGAATACCGAATTGGTCTTCAAAAGCGAATGCTAAGCGCTCCGGCAGCTTCTCCGCTCCCACCAGCACAAACTGCAGACTGCCGAAATCCTCGGGCTGACAACGCCGGATATAGGCTTGCAGGAAAGTCGGCGTGGCCAGCAAGAACGTGACGCGATGCTTGCGGACTAACTCACTAATCGCGGTTAGATCCAGCGGATTCGGATGATAAACGACCCCCACACCAAGCACCGCCGGCAACCAAAGCGTCACAGTGAAGCCGAAGGAGTGGAAGAAAGGCAGCACGCCAAGGAGGCGGTCCTGCGAGCCGAGCATGAAGGTCTGCGCGATCTGATCGATGTTCGAGGCAATATTGTAGTGCGAAAGCATGACACCTTTGGGGTCGCCCGTGCTGCCGCTTGAAAAAATTACCGTGGCCAGGTCATCGAGTTTCGCAGGCATCTGCTGACCCACCGCCCTTTCGAGCCAGCGCGCGGGCAACAGCCACGCAAGTAGAAGTGCCATGAGTTTCTCAGCGGGCCGTGGATTGGCACTAATCTCTTCAAGCAGCAACGTTGGGACAGGCATCTGCAGCGGAACACGTTCAAGAAAAGCCCTGGATGTGACCACCGTCTTGAGCTCACATTGAGTCGCAGAGGACGCCAATACTTCGTTCGAAGTCGTGTAGTTCAGGTTGACCGGCACTTTGCCCGTCAGTACCGCCGCGAAGTTAACCATTGCCCCCTCAGCTGAGGGCGGCAAAAGGATGCCAATCATGCGCTGACCTTCCCAATGTTTTCGGAGGCGGCGTGCCAGGAAGATTGTCTGGGTCAACATTGTGCCAAAGCGCAGATGCTGCCCGTGCGTCCCGGCTACGGCAAGTCGCAGGGGATGCCAGCGCGCGGCGCTGAGGAATGATCTGTGGAGGGTTCACATGCGCGCCTTTCGATGGCCATACGCTTCGGTTTGTAATTCCTGCACCGCTTGGCGGACTTCAAGCGCCGTGGATGCCGGCGGCATTGGTTTTCCGAAAGTGGCCGTCACAGGGTACAGAATGCGCCTGGGAAATTTCCAAAAGAAGCGCCCGCGCTCGAAACTGAAGATGCTGCCCCAAACGCCATCGAGATATACCGGCACAATTGGCGCGTCGACTCCCTTCATGATGCGCTCGAAGCCCCGCCGGAAAGGCAAAAGCTGTCCGATGCGCGTGATCTGACCTTCCGCGAAAATACAGACCACTTCGCCTGCCTGAATCGCTTCGGTGGCCGTGCGCAGGGAACGGATCATGTCGCGCGGGCGGAGTTGAGAGGAGATTGGGATACAGCGCAGAATTCGAGCGAACGGGTGGATCAAAGGATGCTCGTAGATATCCTTGAACACCACGAAGCGAATCGAGCGGTCGGTGGAGGCGATGAGCAGGCAAGCATCCACGAACGACATGTGGTTGCAGACGAACAGAGCGCCGCCGCGCTCCGGGATGTTGTCACGCCCTTCGACGTGAATCCTGTACATCGAATGCGTCAGCACCCAAAGTAGCAGGCGCAACAGGGAATCCGGCAGCAGGTAAACCGAATACGCGGTCGCAAGCAGAGTCAGGATTGCGCCATCGAGAAAAATGGCGGCTGCGGATTGATGCAGCACGGAAGAGAAGAGATAATAGGCCCCGGCCGCAATAAAAATTCCCACGAAGGAAAGCAGGTTCGCGGCTGCGATGACTCCGCCCTTGTGCTCAACGCGCGGGCGGTGCTGAATCATGGCCCCGAGCGGCACGGCGAAGAATCCACCGAAGAATCCGAGCAGCAAAAGATGAGTCTCGGAACTGAGCATGGTCTGCCCGGGCCGGTAGAGCAACGCCGAAAACACCGTCATTCCCACAGCGCCGAGCGGGATCAGGCCGTATTCGATCTTTCCTCCCGATAGATAGCCCGCCGCGAAACTGCCGATCCCGATGCCGATTCCAACGGCAGCCTGCAAGTAGCTGACATGTGTGTCGTCCACACGGAGAACATCATGACCATAAATGATTATGGTGAACTGCAGCAGCGCCGCGAGAAAGAACAGGTACGTGTTGCCCATCACCGCCCAGCCGAGTGGCTTGTCCGCTCGAATTCTCTTCAATTGCAAGCCCAAATCCCCCACTGGATTCCAGCGAAACCGTTTCAAAGGAGCGGCGGCCGGTACGCGCGAAATGCCGAAGCTGGCGGCAAGGCCGAAACACGTGAACGCCAGCAGCCACAGGCCAGCCCTGCCTTCCCGGCCGCGGAAGTGGTCAGCGAGGAAGCCGCTCGACATCGTTCCGGCAATGGAAGCGGCAAACGTGCCCAGTTCGATGATTCCATTGCCCCACGAAAGGCGTTTCTCGGGAAGCAATTCCGGCAGCAACCCATATTTGGACGGGCCGAAAAGCGCCGCCTCGGAGCTGATGAGAAAGACACTGAAGCATTCCAAGGTCAGGTTTTGCAGCGCCAGAGCTCCGACGGCGAAACCCATGATCGCGATTTCCAGAAGCTTCGTTCCGATCGTCGCGCTGCGCTTGCTGTAGCGATCGGCCAGATACCCTCCGGCCATCGAGAAGAGGATGAACGGAAGCGCGAAGAGCGCGCCCACAACGAATATCAGCGTGCTGCGCGTTGAAGGCTGGAAATTGATTCCGACGATTGTATAAATGACCAGGAATTTCAGTGCGTTGTCGTTGAATGCGGTCTGAAACTGCGTGACGATTAGACTCCAAAAACCCCATAGGCGCCCATGCTTCGCATCCGCGGCCGGGATACGCCCTTGAATCGCTGGCGCGGACTCCTGTTCAGGCATCAGTGGGCTCCTCCGGCCATTATTGCGACTGATATGACTTCATCGCGGTGCAGGGACACTCGAGCGAAGCGGGCGCGATGCAAAAAACGATCTGCTCCGCGAGATGCTGTCGCACTGATGTTTCACTTTTTTTGTCGATACTAAGTTCCATGAGCAGAACCTGGTTGACACGGTAAGCCTTGGCGGATTTTACCGCAGCTTGACATGTGACAGTTTCGAAACTGTCATGGACTTGGTAGCCATCGGTTAATCTTCCCGCTATTCTTCGCACAGTGATCGAAACCATGTACAACGCCAGCGTGCTTTTGGGATTGGCTGCGCGGGGACTCGTGTGATCTCTCACGAGGAATGTTGCAGGCTGCTGTGTTTGCGACACGGTTGGGAGGCGTGAAGGGGGGCCTTACAATCCCGTCACCATGATTACAACTCGCACGCTGAAGTTTCGCGTAAGCGAAGACGCCTCTGTATAGGCTAGCCTTACGATTATTTCAAGCTGACCCACTACCAGGCAGCGAAGGCGTGCGCAAATTTTCTCCGGTCGCGGTATGATGCAAGTTTGTCATTTCGCCCCGGGAGAACGCAGGGAATGAAACTCGCGGCCTTCGCACCGTTTCACGCAACGCTGGATCGCGCGACACGATTTCATGCAACACTGTTTCGCGCAACAACGACCCGCCAAAAAACGGCTCGCACCACTCCGTTTCACCTGACACCGCCTCGCGCAAAATTAATTCTCGCAGCGCCGTTTCTCGCAACTCCAATTTTCGCGTCACTCGCCCTCACCGCAATCATTTTCGCAACTACGGGCGCCAGCCCGATTTGCTGGGCGCAAGCCGATCAGCAAGAGGTGAAGCATCACGGGATGATGCACGCGATGGATTCGCGGCATCCCGTATCGAAAACCGCGCGCTTGAGCGTCTCGAACGCCACCGCCGCGAGCACGCTCACCGTCCGCGTCGGCCCGGTCGCGCTGCCTCGCCGCGCCGCCATGAACGTCGCGCAGCCCCGCGCTTTTTTCCTCACCATCCCGTTCGACGGCTGGCTCACCGCATTTCACCCGCGCCTCGTCGACGCGCATGGCCAGCGCCTCCCGAACAAATTGCTGCACCATGCGGCATTTTACAATTTGGCGCGCCCGGATTTTCTCTGCGCCCATAAGCCCGAGCATATTTTCGGCGCGGGCGGCGAAATGAACGACTGGCCCGCCGTTCCCGGCTTCGGCTATCCCGTAAGGCGCGGCGACCGCATTCGCGTCACCGCGATGTTCGCCAACTCCACGCCCAAAAATTATCCCGGCGCGTTTTTGGAAGTGCGCATCGAATATCGCGCCGCGCAATCCGCCGCCGCGAATCCCTCGGCGGCGCTGAAAGACGTCTACCCCGCGTGGTTCGACGTGACGGCCTGCGGCAAATCCGGCTACGATCTTCCGCCGGGCACGAGCACGAAAACCGGCCAGTTCACGCTGCGCTATTCGGGACGCCTCCTCGGCGTCGGCGGCCATCTCCACAACTACGGCGAATGGCTCGTCCTCAAGGACGCCACTACGCAGCAAACCGTCGCCACGCTCGCCGCCAATCTCGATCCCTCCGGCCAGATTCTCTCCATGCCCATAAAACTCTTCACGCATACTGGCGGCTTCCCGCTGCATCGCGGCGAAGTCCTCACCGTCACCGACGCCTACAATAATCCCACCGGCAAACCGATTCCCGCCGGCGCCATGGGCATCGTCGTTGGCTACTTCCTCCCCGACGATCCCGCCGCCTTCGCCTCCCTCCGCCGCCACCGTTAGGAACCAACTCAGAGTTGCACGCGGGCGCAGCCCTCGCCATCCCTCGCCATTCATTTCGCCGTCGGTGCCATGACGCGCAGCACGGGATGGCCCTTCACATTTTGCAGCGGAAAGTAGACCCGGTGTTGCTCATCCACGGCGACCGAATGTGCTTCGTGCGCCACATAGCTCTCTCCGAGCTTGACGGCCCCTTGTCCCTTTTCTTCGAATGCGGCCACGACTCCGCTCTCACTCGCCACGTACAATCGCTCAAGAACGGCATCGAAACTCAGTACGTCCGGGTCTTTCCCCACCGAATGGATTCCGGTGACGCGCATCTGTCGCAGATCGAAAGTCAGCAGTTTCGCATTGCCGTCACAAGCGATGAAGGCAAGCCGGTGCGGAACGTCAATGTACAGGCCGTGGTCGTGCTCGCACCCGGGCAGCGGATAGCTCCCCACGATGCTCTTGGTCTTCGGGTCCATGGCCACTAAACGATTCAGCGTTTGCACGTCCACGTACATGTGTCCCGAAACTGGATCGTATTGCGTGTTGCCGGCTTCCCCACCCAAGCGGATCGTGGCGATGCGCTGATTCGTATTCGTGTCAATTACGGTGTCGGTGCGCCCACTCTCGTCGGAAACGAACAGTTCATGGTCGGCGGGATCGTAGGCGATGCCGTCGGGATAGACGCCTCCCGGAATTTTCGCCGTGATGGCGAAGGAACGCTCGTCAATGGCGAAGACTTCGTTGTGGCCGGTAGCGGAGGCATACACTCGGCCAAGCGAGGGAATCGCCAGCACGCCATGAACCTCGGAAACATCAGGAATATCCGCCACCAGTTTTTGCGTGTTTGTGTCAAAGCCGAGAACTCGGCTGTCACCCAGATGCGCGATAAAGAGCAGCCCGGTTTTCGGGTCCAGGCTTTCATAGTCGAAACGCGTGGTGCGCCCGGGCAGCGGAATATCACGCAATATTTTTAAGGGCAAAGGCTTGGACGGAGCTGCTGCACCGGAACAAGCCACGAGCAGTCCCGCCGCCAGAATGCCGAAGATAAAGTTGATGCCTCTCGTCACGGCTTCCTCCTCTTTTGATGAAAGGTTTCGTCTGTCGAGTGAGCCGGGGCGGGGTGGATTTGGCGAACAGTGAAACAGCCACAAGCTCCGGCTCCCTGAAGATTACACGTTATCGCATCGACACCTCATATCCGCGGTGCATTTTCCTCACTTCTTGAACAGAACGATACGGCGCTCGCGTTCATTGAGGGGCCGGCTCCTTTCTCTTTTGGTGGAAACTTCCAGCGAGACGCCGCTGGTTACAACTCCTGCTCAATCCAGCAAAGGTTCACCGCCAGCTTGCACGTTGCCAGGAATAGAGGAAGTCAACAAAGCCAGATGACTTCTTGGATGGCATTTTCATGTAGCCGCTAAGGGTGGCAGAATTATGGAGCTAAGACACTCAGTGCGGCGGTTGTGTGAAGCCGGCATCCGGTCATGCTAGAATTACGGCCACAATAAAATGGGCCTGTAGCTCAGGTGGCTAGAGCGCGCCCCTGATAAGGGCGAGGTCGACTGTTCAAGTCAGTCCAGGCCCACCATCGCTTTTGCGATGCCATATCACGTCTACGAGTAACATCACGCGGAAGGAGGCTAAGATGATTTATTTGCTCTGGGTCATCGTAATCGGAATTCTTGCCGGCTGGATTGCAGGCAAAATCATGCGTGGGAGCGGCTTCGGATTGCTGGGTGACTTGATCGTCGGTGTAATCGGCTCTCTTCTGGGCAGCTTTATTTTCGGCTTGCTGGGTCTGGGAGCCTACGGACTGATCGGCCGCCTCGTCATCGCCATCATTGGCGCCGTCATTCTTCTCTGGCTCATCCGCTTCATCAAGAAAGCTTGAGCTATCTGTATCATTTGCTGCCGCCTTCAAAATACTCCGTGAGCCGAGTGTGCAGTTCCGTGATCGCGCGATGCAGTTCCGCGATGCCCTCCGTCCGGCGGCTGACGTCCTGAACATGCAAATCCTCGAGCAAATCGTGCGTCAGCGTCGTCGCGCGCCGGATGCGCTCCAGCGTGAGGAGCGAAAGGACGGTCGAGGCATCCCGATGCTGGATTTGCCGCTCGCGCCACTCTTGCACCGCCCACGCCGTTTTTCGGACGTGGTCGACGGCGTCCCGGAAATCGCGCAGGATCAGCGGATCGATTTCTCCCGATTTGATCCCTTGCTCCAGGCGCAACAGCTCCGCGCTGGCCTTCCGTAGTTCGAAGTTCAAACCCCAGAAGGATTCATTCGGTATCAGCAGTTCGATCGCAATTCCTTGCACCACGCCGCTCCGCGAGCGGCGCACCGCGGCCATGCGCGCCCCCGTCTTTTGCGCGGTCAGCAGATTTGTGATTTCCGCTTCGATGCCCATGGTCGGATAATTTCTCATTTGCAGCAAAGCGCCATGCGCATTCACTTCGGTGGCCTGCGCGCTTTCCTTGAATTGCGCGCCATTCGCCTCGCGCCAATTCACTTCGAGAGGGACAACCACGGGGAACCGGCTGCTGCGCCGGTGCTCCGGCCCGGATGTCGTGTCGGTGGATGATTTTTCCGTAGCCACTGCTCGCCTCGAAAGGGAACGCCCTAATCTGCTCCGTTCTCGCCTCGATTGGCAAGCACGAAATTCCGGCGTCGTCTTAATGTACTGGAGTCGTTTTGCCGTATAATCCACCCGCTCAAGGGGAGGCTACGCAATGAAACGGCTTACTTTCGCGATTTTGATTTTTGTCTTGGCGCCGCTCTGCGTATTCGCGCAACAGAATCGTGCGCCGTCCGTCGCGGCATCGCAAGACACTACCGTCCAGCTTCTCAAGAAATTGGTCAACGCCCCCGGCCCATCCGGCTTCGAAGAGCCTGTCGCGAAAATCATGGTCGAGGAAATGAAGCCCTACGCATCCAAAATCACTTACGACGGCTTGGGCTCGGTGATCGCCAAGCAAGGCTCCTCCGGCCCGCGCATTATGCTCGACGCGCACATGGACGAGCTTGGCGGCCTGATCCGCCGCATCACGCCGGCCGGTTTCCTCAGCATGCAAATGCTCGGCGGCTGGTTCGATCAAGCGCTCGTCGATCAGCGCTGGTGGATCATTGGCTCGAAGGGTCCGGTCCTTGCCGTCACCGGCATTCGGGACATTCACATCGCTTCCGCCGAGGAGCATACGAAAGTTTTCCCCCGCAACTCGCTATATCTCGACATTGGCGCGAAATCCGCCGACGATGTGCGCGCCATGGGCGTCGAGCCCGGCGATCCCGTCGTTCCCGATTCGCCGTTTGCGATTTTGAACGGCTCGCAAAACTATCTGGCGAAAGCCTGGGACGACCGCATCGGCCTCGCCGTCATGATTGAAGTGATGCAGCGCCTCGCGCACGCCGCGCACCCGAATCAGGTTTTTTACGCATCCACAGTGCAGGAAGAAATCGGGATGCGCGGCGCCATCACCGCCTCCGCGGTCATCAAGCCCGACGTCGCCATCAGCCTGGAAGTCGGAATTGTGAAAGACGTTCCCGGCGTGAATCCTGAAGAAGCTCAGGAAGTTTTGGGCGGTGGCCCCGGCGTCTTTCTTTGGGACGCGAGCGAGTTGCCCAATCGCAAATTCGTCGCCCTCGTCAAAAGCGTCGCCGCCGCTGGCTCCATTCCGCTGCAATACGATCTGATCACGGGCTACGGAGACGATTCCGCCGCAATTCAAAAAAGCAACGGTGGCGTGCCGACCGTGAATCTTGTCGTGCCCACGCGCTACACGCACTCGCACAACGGCATCATCAATCGAGGCGATTTCGACCACATGGTCGATCTGGTCACAGCGCTGCTCGAAAAGCTCGACGCGCCCACCGTCGCCAATTTGCGCAACTTCGCTCCATCTTCGCGATAGCGACGAAGCGCTAATTCGCGTTTCTGGAGTTTCCAGGCGGGCTGTACGGACGGGAAAGCAGTATGGCATTGTGAATCGCCGCCGCGCCGTGGAATCCTGTGTGTACCGCCGCGATCGTCCACCATTTCCATTGGCCCTCGCGCGGATTCCCGTCCGAGCTTTTCTTCAAATAATGTTCGCTCCATAGCTCCGCCGCTTCCGCGCCTCCCAGAATTGAGTAAAGCTTCAACCGCCCCGGCCTCTCGCCGCCGAAAATCGGATTTCCCTCGGCGAACTGATTTTGCTGGAAGCCGCGCTCGGTGGTTTCCACGTCCGCGACCATCGCCGCCGTCTGCACCGCGGCCATAATCCAGAAACGCTTATCCCGCGGATGCAACACGTGCAGCGGAAATCGTCTGTGCGCCCAACGCGGCGGCGCCGCGCTCGCACCCATGCAAACCAGCAACGCCGCAACCAGACACACCCATCCTTTCATCGTCGTACCTCGTCAATTTTTCGAGGGTTGCTCCACCTTGAACTTGAAAGTGAACGTCGTGAGCCACCCGCGTTTCAGCAGCCGCTCACGCTAAAAGCAATTTACGAACCGCGGAATTCGACTGCCGTGGTGAACTGTAAGTGGTTTTATTGCGAGGTTTTGTCCTGCGGGGAAGTTACAGCGCGACGTTTTTTCGGACGATGAGTTTCACTTCGGAACGATTCTCCCCCGTTCCATTCCGAAACGGACTTCCTTAGCTTAATTTGTCATTCCGAAGCCCGTCGCCTGCCTGTGGTGCTTGTGGCGAACGGGGCTGAGGAATCTGCTGTTGGTTTTTCTCGCCACTAGCCACTAACCATCCGTCATCGCCGTCGGCGAAACGCGAACGGCACCGGACGCGGCTTGCCCGCTTGTCCTGACGAAGGAAGGGTCGCCGTCCCCGGATCGCCCGGCAGCAGCAAACCTCTCGCCCACGTCGGCAGCTCGGAATACCGCACCGGCGCCGCACCCGCTTGCTCGCGTGACGCGCCGTAGTCTTGGCGAAGCCGCGCCCTCTCGCGCTCCACCTCCGCCGTCCGCCGCTGCCTCTCCGCTCGCGTCACCGCCACAACCTTTCTTTTCTTTCCTTCGAGCGTCACCTTCACCCGTCGCCACCGGATCGGTCCGCGGAGCCAGCCCCGTTCCCTCTGTTCGCGCGTTTCCTCCCGCGCCCGCTCCAGCTTCTCGAACGTCGCCGGCGCGAACGCCCTCATTTTCCTTCTCATTCGCTCCGGGTCCGCCTCGAACCGCCTCACCAGCTTGTTCACCCACGTGTGACTCACACCCAAAAATCGCGCCACCCGGTACTTCGCCCACGGCCGGCTTGCCTTTGCCTGCTCTTCACTCGCTCTCAGTATCCGGTGTCCGGAAATGGACATATCAATAAAAAAATGGCGAAAATACTCGATTAGAAATGGTCTCGACCGTGTGTTTGCAATGGCTTGCATAAGGTTCTAATTTCCCATATTTACTCGATTAGAATTTAGAAACCGCATAAAAGAGCGGAAAAGGCGCATTTCAGTCCCGATTAGAAATTGCCATGTGATTTTTTTTCTGCAAGTTAGCATTCCGCGATCGGTGTTTTGTGTACCGATTAACCTTTTGTTCGCCTGAATCATGTTAAGCGATTTTGATTGTGTCAGTTGAGGCTGCGATGGCGCTCCAAAGATGAGCCATGATGATTGCGCCTGTCCGATTAGCGCCGAACTCTCCATTGATCAGCCCCCTAAAAATCAAATAAGCCGCGTCGCCGCGGCCCGTTCTTCTCTTTCTCCGGTTTTCCCGTTCAGACGGCTCTGGGTGGCCAAAGCTATTGTGTACCATAGAGTTAACTAAAAGTCAAGGAATATCTGCCTTTGCTTGCCCGTCACTCGTTTACCCTGAGCGGAGTCGAAGGGCCACTGCGCTCACGTCACGCACGTCTTTGTGGGTCGTACCTTTAGGTACGACATAAAACGCACTCGCGTTTCACTTCCTCTCGCGCGCGTTTTGAGGGTCAGGGTCCACCCTGACATCTCTGCGCGCGTCTCAATCTTGGAGAAAGTTGGCCAACCGGCTTGCAAGTTTTCTGGGCGTGCGCGTCCAGCACTCCCAAACCACGAGAACACTCCAGCCCGCTTTCCTAAGCTCTCGCAGCCTTTGGCGGTCCCGTTCCACGTTACCTCGACGCTTTTCGCGCCAGAATGCAGCGTTCGTGGCCGGGGTCACCATACCGTACTGGCACCGGTGTATATGCCAGAAGCAACCATGCACAAAGATTACTTTCCGTTCTCGCGGAATCACTATGTCCGGCTTTCCCGGTAGCGTCTTTCGGTGAAGGCTGTAGCGAAAACCCAATTGGCGCAGGAGTGCCCGCACGGCAAGTTCGGGACTGGTGTGTTTGCTTCGAATCGCAGCCATGCAGCGGCTGCGCTGCTCGCGTGTAAGGACATCCGTCATGCCAGTCTCTTCCTAACCAAGCTGACGAACTCTTCCACTTCGAGAACCATCATGTCGGAACGCGGATACTGCTTGTGAAGGTCGACCGGCACGATTAACTGCACGCTGGCCCGCATCATCTCGTTCAACTGCTTCTTCGAGATGCCCTGCTGGATGGTCATGATGTGCTTCTGCTTTATCCGTGTAGCCTCGTTGAGCACCTGACGCCAGCGGTCTTTGCACGTGGTCTTCACGCCAACCATGAAAAGCTTGGCCGCGGGGTAGCGGTTGTCTCTGTACGCATTCACGCTGGCGACTGGCAGCGTCCATGACTCGCACCTGTGGTGTGTCATCCCGAACCCGGCCGCGATGTTGCGGACGGTGTGAGGGATCTGCTGTTACGGTTTTGTTGTGGCAAAGCACGGCTCTTTCTGTGCGGAGTTTGGGAACCAGTCCACGGCGAGGTCGTCCCAACGCGGATTGTCACGTTGTATCAACCAGACTTTCTTTTCCCGTCTCCACTTCTTAAGTTCTTTCTCGCGCGCGATTGCGAGACGAATGTCGCCGAAGGACTCATAATGAACCAAGCGGAAGATGCGATAACGCTTCGTGAATCCGGGAATTGAGCCGGAGCGGTGTTGTGCGGCGCGGCGCTCAACATTGTTTGTGACGCCTGTATACAGATTTCTCGAACGGCTGGCGAGGATGTAGACATAGTAGGTGCGGCTCACGCTCTTCCGCGGAAAATCAGATCCCTCACCCCCGTTCGCAGAATGCGCGACCGGGTTCGGGATGACAACGGGGCCACAGCACAACACGCAAAAGTCAGGACACGTAAGCCATTCATTATCGAGTCAGCTCAATATCTGGAAGCTCGTGAGGGTCGAAAACCTTCCATTTGTGCGAAGCCTCTCGTTCGACCTCTTCGACGAATTGGCTTATGGAGCGACCCTGAAGGTCGTCCGGTGCCTGACGGGTCATCTCTAACCGCTCGAACTCGTGGAAACAGTGATCGCTCGAACTAGCATTTCCGCGGGCATAGAGAAAGCAGTTCGGAACTCGGACTTGTTCTGCTATGAAAAGGCATTCTTCCAAGAAACACCTGCGAAGCGTCTTCTCAATCGATTCGGGGGCCAAGCTATCGGGATTCGAGAATGTTACACTAGCGCATTTCTTGTAATTCCCTGCATCGCGATAGAGATAGCTGAACTTAAGGTTGCTCATCGGCTAGATCTCTCCTTGAAACACCTTCTTGTTGTGATAGCGCAAGAAGTCTGTTTCCGGAACGAATCGAGAAGGGGTTCGGATGGAGCATCCTTCGTAGCCCATCAGGAATTGTTGCGCTGATATATCTCGCTTCATTACCTTTATTTTCGGAGAAACTCTGACCTTGAGCTCGGGGGTGACGGTCAGTAGACCACAATCGAATGCTCGATCATGAATGGCGTTCAGACACAATCCATTCCTCGGGTTGGCTCTGTTTTTTATATCCACTGACCACGGTACGATGTGGCTCGCGTTCAAAAGCTGTGGAATCGACAGTCCGGTTATACAGCACCGCGAGCCATACGCAGCGAGCACGGCGGCACGGAAGAATCCCTGATTCACACGGGCACGAATCGTCGCGACACGAGTCCTTCCCTCCGGGAAACTAGTTGTCTCAGCGACCGAGGGGAACCCGCCTGCAAACTTGCTGAGCAGCCGTTCACTCTCAAAAACCAATTTTCCCCAATCGCCGCTAAATTCATTCCAAATTTCACGGTCCGCTTCCGCCCCGTGAGTTGCTCCTGAGATGTTTCGTTTCTTAAGAGATGGATCAAGTCGCGCGAAGTTCGCCAGTTTCCATGACACCGCAGACGGGCTACGACCGATTGCTTTCGCTAGCTCGATAATTAGCGGATTACGGTTGTGGATTCTGCCAAAGGGTATCTTGCAGTACAGATTGAACGCGACGATTAGTTCTTCCCGAGTCCAACCACGTCGAGCCATTCGAGTCCAGTCACGCGCCGATTCCAGCAAACAGGTCGGTAAACGTGAAGGGAAGGTCGCTAGCTGTCCGACTGTTGCTGATTTGCTCGAACGGCAGCGGTAACGTCTGTGGCGTAACGGAAGAAGCTCTCTGAAGTACAGACAGTACGAACTCCTGTTGAGACATCTGTTCCTGTTGGCGCTGACTGTCGATCCACCCTTGGAGGTGCTTCGGAACATTCCGAACCAGAAGATCCTTCGTCATTCGTCCCCCAGTGCCGCGAAGTGCTGGCGAGATGATAGCACTTTTTCCCTGCTGGGCAAGACGTTTTCGCCTTTCTGTCGCCAGCGATTAGAAATAGTAACCAGCAGGCGCTACTGCAGCAGGCGATCTAAAACAAAAAGCCCGGATCGAAGAAGTATAGACGAACAGCAGATTCCTCGTCGTCCCGATAGAAAGCGTCGGGACTCGCTCGGAATGACAACGAAAAACAAAAAGCCCGCCCCGGTAGGCCGGGACGGGCTTTCGCTTGTCTGTAAGCTCTTCGACTTTATCGGCACCCTTCGCGGCTTGCGCCGCTCAGGGTGAAATTTTCGGCGTGCGCACCTCAAACAAAAAGCCCGGATCGAAGAAGTATAGACGAACAGCAGATTCCCTGCCTGCGGCCCTTCCTTCGTCAGGACAAGCAGGCAGGCTCGTCGTCCCGAGAAAAAGCGTCGGGACTCGCTCGGAATGACAACGCAAAACAAAAAGCCCGCCCCGGCAGGCCGGGACGGGCTTTCGTTTGTCTGTAAGCTCTTTGACTTTATCGGCACCCTTCGCGGCTCGCGCCGCTCAAGATGAAATTTTCGGCGTGCGTGGAATGTCACCCTTCGGCAAAACGCCTCAGGATGAAATTTTCGCTTTGCGAAAATTTCAGAAACCAGTCAGAACCCGTCACGATAATCTCTCGAAACCGAGTCACCCGAATTCCCATGAGGTGTCACGAGAACCAGGCTTGCCCTAAGCAACTCGTGAGAGTTACAGAGAGCTGGGCAGCCGGCGCCTGCGTACAAAACAGGTCGTACTGCCGTTTTCTTTAGAAAGGAGGTGATCCAGCCGCAGGTTCTCCTACGGCTACCTTGTTACGACTTCACCCCAATCATGAGCCATACCTTGAGCGCCTGCCTCCTTGCGGTTAGCTCGGCGATTTC
>Ga0307374_10006057_pt1 | contig 19233 bp, 21 predicted proteins | sample OX3MG_FD_202532 | JGI IMG/M metagenome (GOLD analysis project Ga0307374, IMG submission 202532) | Soil microbial communities from Risofladan, Vaasa, Finland - OX-3 | ecosystem: Environmental > Terrestrial > Soil > Coastal area > Acid sulfate soil | place: Finland: Risofladan, Vaasa | collected...
CTACTACTCGTTCCTGTCCGTCTTCCTCCACGGCGAAGGCTTTTCGATCCCTCTCATAGGCGTCATCCTGACCGTCGCGCTCGTCCCGGCCGTCAGCCTCGAGGTCCCGATGGGAAACCTCGTGGACAGGCGTGGCATAAGGAGGACCCTATCCGTCGCCATCGTCCTTACCGCCATCGCGGCAGTGCTGATCCCGCTCTCGAGGGACTTTCTCTACATCGCCGTCGTCGTCACCGCGTTCACCGTCAGCTACACGATGATATTCATCGCCCTCTACTCCAGGATGTCTGATATCATGCGAAAGGACAAGGTCGCCATGACCGGTGCCATCGCCACGTTCAAGGACCTCGGGTATACCATAGGTCCGCTTCTTGCAGGACTCCTGATAGAGGCGCTCGGCATGACAAACACATTCTACGTAGTCGGCGCGGGGTTCATCGTGCTCCTGCCGGTGGCACTAATCCTTCACGACTGACCCGAAGTCGAAGATACTCACACGCCTCATAAGGATGCATCGGGAGCTCGACGAGGCAGATGCGAAGTCTATCAACCCATAGGACTGGGTCCGCGAGGAGGGTCTCGACACCTCGCCTTGAAGATTAGCGCGATTTTCTCGGACTACGACGGCACGCTCGCGCCTGAGGACGTGTCGGTCGAATCTTCGAGCGTGCCGAAGGAGATTGAGGAGCCTTTGCGCAGGCTGGGTTCCTCGGTCCCGGTAGCAATCGTGACGTCCAAGGATTACGGCTTCATTCGTCCGAGGACGGGGTTCGCCAGAGCCTGGGCCTGCGTCTCGGGGCTCGAGATAACTCTGCGAGACGGCAGGGCGTTCCCCGCCACGCGGGTGAGTGGCCGCGTTCAGGACGGCCTGAAGTGCGTGAAGCGCCGTGACGAGCTGGGCCTGACCATAGAGCTGAAGCGAGGCATGACCGGAGAGCTCCTCGGGTTCGCGATAGACTGGAGTAGGGCGTCGCCCCCTCCCGGCCAGTTCATCAAGACCACGACGGCGGAGCTGACGGAATTGGGCCTGACAGTGGTCCACGACCCCACCTGGCGTTTCCTCGACGTCTTCGGAGCGAGGCCGGACAAGGGGAGGGCGGTCAGGGAGCTGAAGCGGCTTCTCAAGGTCACAGGAAACGTCTTGTTCATGGGCGATTCTACGGCCGACAACCGCGCGTTCGAGGAGGCCGAGGTGGCGATATGCGTTGAGCATGGACAGGGCCTCGAGAACCTCAGGTGCAGGTTCGCGTTGCCCTACTATGAGCTAGGCGGCTTCTTGCGTTCTTTGTCCGACCACGACCTCTCACTTGACCTTCGCGCACTAAGGCGGAAGTGAGAGACAACCCCGCTTTCGCCGGACCTGTGAGCTTCCGGCTGTCAAGAATTCTCGACCGCGAGTCTTTGAGGAAAATCTCCGCATGAGGACTTTTATATGGAAGCCCCGCATCGATTCACGATATCGCCATGGCGGTCCACGCGCTGGCGAATTCGTTGAACGGACTATGGAGCATGTCAAGAGTTTGCAAACGCATAAAGGTGATTGAGATTCGATGAGAATCGGGGTCGTGATGTATTAGACCAGCCTGACAAAGGGGCAGGAGCTGGTGGCCCAGAGGATGGTCAAGGAATTCCGAAGGCTGGGACACGACGCCTTCCTGATAACGAGCATCTACCAGGACTCCCACCCGGTAATCAATCCCGACGAGGTGAAGAGGAGGGGGGGATACGTCCATGTCTTCGACAGGGACATCGGGATTCCTGTGATCAGAGTGAGCAGCGACGGCACCACGCCCGTCTTCTTGTACGACGAGTATAGCACCTGTACCCTCCTCGCAGAGACGCCCATCGAGCTGGCTATCGTCCTGTTCCTTGCGCCGTTCTCCTTCTGCCGGATTATCCACGCCACCTTGACAGGGTCGAGCTTCACGTAGACCAGGTAACGTCTTCCCCGACTCCATACCCACCTTGCTCTAATCCTGGTGGCTAGGGGATGAACTAATTTCAGGATAACAGAGCCCGTAGGGGCGCCTCGAAAAGAGTAAATGGTTCGCAGTCGCGTTCGACTAGGGATTTGAGCGAACAGACAGGAATTCTGCCGCCCATTCCTGTCCTAGAGGCAACCGACGTCCAGACGGGAGAGGAGGGCAGGCTCACGCTGGTTGGGAGGCGGGTCGTCTTCGTCACGGACGCGGGCATCAGATTCGGCGTTATGCTGAACAACATTGTCAACCTCGAGGTAGTTGACGACTTCGTCGAGCTCGACACCAGGCTCAGCGGCGTCACGATCAGGGCAGTCAGGTTTAAGGCGCTAAAGCACGACGTTCCGAAGTGGTTCCGCGGGGTGTTCTTTGCATGGGCGCTCTCGAAGAGGCGGGAATCGAAGCTCGCGCTAGATTGGGAGCCGCGGTCCTACATAAAGAGGAAGGTGCCTGACAGAGCGCGGGAAGACGTCTCGCTCGTACACGATTATCTGCTTTCACGTCTTGTCGGGAACAAGGACGACAGGGCTAGGTTCAGGGACCTCCTTGGCGCCGAGGGTTTCACGAGGCTCAAGGCCGAGACCCAAGGGTTCGGCAAGAGGGCGATGGTCGAGAGGGTCGCCGCGATCGAGTTCGACAAGATGGCCTCCGACGTCTTCAGGAGCGGCTGGAGGGACAGCTACGAAAGCTTCGACAAGGGCTCACCTATCGTGCTCCAGAGCGCTCTCCCCTCAATCAACCTGAGGGGGATGCGCGAGGAGTTCTGGGGCTGGTATGACGTCAACCAGATGCTCTTCGACAGGTTCCAGCAGGCGAAGAGGCTTGGGGACAACCTCACTGGCCTCGTCGTGAAGAGGGTGGCGGCGATGGTGAGAGAGAGGATAGGAGACTACGCCGGGCTGCCGGACGATGTCCTCCAGAGACAATCGCTATTCGGATAAAGCCGACAATCTCTCCCAACTGCCTGGCCCTTGCCTTTTGGCCTGTTCGACACTAATAGTGTCGAGACCATACTATCTATGGCCTGTAACCTCGGCGGCGCCTCGGTCGGCGCGAGCTCGTCCTAGGCTGTAGGAGCCGATCGCCGTCACCACGTTTGTCAGCACTATTACCAGGGTCGCGATGAGCACGATCTCTCCAGAGCCGGCCACATTGTTGTCAAGGAGGGTGGTTGCGAGGACGGCCGGAGTCAACCCCTGCGCGATCATGAAGAATATCGCCCTCTTGGTCATCCTGTCCTTTCTGTAGTCGATGGAATACGTGCTTACGAAGCGCGAAAGAAGGAGAACCAGCATCACCGTGCCTGCGAGCATCCACGTCTCGAGGTCAACGAAAGATTGCAATGTCAGCTCCAACCCGAGGAAGACGAAGAAGAAGGTCTTGAGGAAGAACACGATCTCATCCTGAAGCGTGCCTATGTAGCCTCCTGTGCCCGCAGGCAGCTCGTATCCGGAGACTAGTTTCCCAAGGTTCAGGAACGTCACTCCAAGGGCGAGGACCGCGAGTATCCCGCTCCCCCCTAGATCGTTCACTAGCGCGTAAATCGCGAGAACGTATCCCATCGTGGCCATGTAGAGGTAGTCGGTGACTTTCATGAGCTTCGAGAACCTTATCCAAGCGATCCCGGCGACCACCCCTGCCACCACCCCAACCGAGAGCTGCGCAAAGAACGTCAAGGCAATCGTACGCAGCCCGCCGACGTCGAGCGGTATGGATTGCAAGTAGCCGTTGAGGAACACGAAGAAGAGTATGATCAGGACGATCGAGTTGAATGCCGCTTCCGCGGTCAGGTTTGCGACGAGCCCGTCATCACCCCTCGATAGCCGTTGCGCCAGATACGGCACGACTGCCAATGTCGTCTCGCCACCGATGATCGAGCCGAGCAGCAGCGACTGATACAGCCCCCATCCCAAGTAAAAGTGAAAGATCAGGAACACCATGGATATGCTGAGGAACATGTACAGGGCCGATCTTGCAATCGCGCTCGCACCCTGACCCAAGGTCTGCCTGAGATCAAGGTTCATCCCCAGGTCAAAGAGTATCATCGCAAGGGTGAGCTGGCTGAAGACGGGCACCAGGAAGTTCAGCGCATTCTGCGGGACCAGCCCCACAGCCTTCAAGAGCAGCCCGAGGAGAATAAGCGAGAGTGTCTGTGGGATCCCCCTCCTCTTGAAGAGGATGTCGCCGAAGAAGCCCAGGAAGATGACCGCGGCGATGAGCAGGAGGATGGTGTCAGTCGACGCCAAGCATTCTCCTCGTAAACACGCTTGAATTGTTATTTAAACGGGCGATACACGCGACTCTTGGCCCTTATTTGAAGGAGCACAATCTTGACGTCTTGACCCTTCGGTGCTTCCGAATTGCGACGAATAACTCGGCCAGGGTATACGACCCTTCTGGTTCCCTCCTCTCGGGAGCTTACGCGAGAAACCCCCCCACAACAGAAGGAGGTACGAAGACAGCGTGATGGTCGCCCCCAAGGAGTGTGATAGGCTGAGCGTCACCTATTCTTTGGCAGGACGCGCGATCTTTCCTGGGATGAACTCCAGGACGCGCCTGACGTGCGCCTTGAGCCATCTATCCTTGTCATTTAAGAGGCGAATCGCAAAGAATTGTTTAGCCTCGCGTCGTACTTACTTCGAAGGATTGACAGGAGTTCGAGGACCAGGCAATTCTGCAATGAACGCGGCTGGATGACCGCCTGTGCACCAGAGAAGGCCCGCGGTTCAGATTTCTTTCCGAACATTATTCACGTTATGAGGAATCAGCTGACTTTATTGTGATAGGTAGAAGTTATCTGCTACCTCTACTTCGAAGTAGAAGCCTATTGAGATCCGCTGTTTCTCTACGCTAAATCTCACGGCAACTGAGGTCTCAACGCGCAGGCTAGGTCGCCTCGCATCAATATTTCGATTCCAAGCGGTGACCGTTTACGGGTCGAATCCCGTCGGGCCCGCTACCTTTACTTCCCCAGAAATGGATTCGAGCTTCGCGCGCATTGAAACCGCATGATGCTTCAGCTATTTCTGTACATCGGGTGCTGGTAGCCCGTCCAGGGTCTTCGCCTGATTAGGCACGAATCCACGTTTCGAGATTCGAGAGCCAGTGTCTGGAGTCCGAGGGAGATCTAATACCTTATCTGTTCGTCTCTGCTACTTTCCCCGCGCTGCAGCCGCTTTTGCTGCCAACTCAGCGAACTCTTGGCGCCCGAAGGCCGTCCCTGCGATTCCCCATCCACCCTCCGCAGCCTCGGTAAGTATCACCCAAGTTCTTCCTGCCTGGCTGGGGTCGCCTGAGATTCTTGCAATTATTTCGGTGATGTCCTTGGTCAAGCTCTTCTGGGCCTCCCTTCCCAATACGCCGGGAGGCGTGATGACCTGCACGCGGACGCTGCGAGCTGATTCGGTCGCGGCGGTGTGAATCGCGTCGCGTCTCATCCGGTGGATGAAGGCCGCTGTATTGTTCGCTTGCGTCGGCCCAGGATTAGGCGCGCCCTCCGCCCTGAGCACCGCCATGGTCAGCTCGTGGCCAAGGTTCCCGTCTGTCCCGGCGGGGAAGAGATCCTCAGGAGCGTAGACATCGATCATCGGCATGTTATTAATAACTCAAGCTAGTTCGAGCCCGAATGCGTATATAATTCGAAACTGACCAAAAGGATAGCTTGCAGACGTTATCATACGAGACCGATTTCAGGAGGACCCACAAGAATCTCCAGGCGCGCTATTTGAGCCCGATAGACTTCGCAGACTGTCCGGTCGAAACCACCCTAGGCGTGCTCGGAAGAAAATGGAGCATCGTGATCGTCCGAGACATCGGTGTCTACGGAAGAGCGAGGTTCAATCAACTGCTAAAGTCCCTTCCTGGCCTCAGTCCGAGGGTCCTCGCCACGAGGCTCAGGCAGCTCGAGGAGGATGGAATCGTCAAGAAGTTTGTCGAGAAAAGTAAGCCGCCGAAGATCGTAAGATGGTCACTCACAGACAAGGGACTCGATGCCCTGCGAGTCGGGATGATGGTGGCTTCGTTTGGCGCGAGATGGCAAGCGGAGAGAGTCTTCTTTGACAAGATGCCCAGGACGACCCGAGAGCTCTACAACCGCGAAGGGATGGAACTCCTGACGAGGGATTTCTGACCGCGATACTTCCTTTTTGCTCATTTCCCCATTATTAATTAGTCAGGGGAGGCTTCACCGACGAGGCGTTGGAGCTAGTGCCCGCAATCTCTGAGCGCCACCGCCTCCGAGATCGTGATTCCCCTGAGTCTCAGTTTGAAGCGTTCCCAGCTTTCTCGAGGGCCGCTACTAGTTGTCCGAACCCCGGGTAGCCGTCGTATCTCACGCCGTTGATGAAGAAGGTGGGGGTCCCGTTGACGCCGCTTCGGACTCCGCTCATGAAGTCTTCTTGAATCCGGGCCGAGTGGACGTGCTGGGCGACCTCGCTATTCAACTTCGCCGAATCGAGCTTGAGCTTCTTCTCGTACTCCATGATTAATGCCTCATCGCCTAGCGACACCTGGTTCTCGTAGAGGAAGTCGTGCATCTCCCAGAACTTCCCTTGGGCAGCCGCCGCCTCTGCGGTCTCCGCCGCCCATTGGGCATAGGGATGCGCGTTGGTGATCGGGAAGTTCCGGAATACGAATCGTAGTTTCGCCCCAAGCTCCTTCTGGATCTTCTTCACGATCGGGTAGGCCGCGCCGCAGTATGGGCTCTGGTAATCTCCATACTCCACGAGCACCATTGTAGCCTTCAAGGACCCTTCTGCATGGTCTCGTTCTCCGACCGGCAGTGTCAGTCGAGGCGATTTGTAATCTTGGGCCATGCGAGTTCACTTGAACGCTGTGGGCTCGCTTTAGCTTCTCCAGCGCGGAGAGTATGCCGTCTGCTCCAGGATTGACCCCGACTGGGGAGAGAAAGCTCCAACTGACCATCCCTTTGTGATCCAGCACAAAGAGCGCCCTCGCCGATTCGCCGATGCGGTCTTCGTAGACCCCGTACGCTTTGGAGACGGCGCCCTTCGGCTCGAAGTCGGATAGAAGAGGGAAGTTCAGCTTGCGGTCCTTCGCAAACGCGAGATGGGTCCATATGCCGTCGACGGATATTCCTAGAATCTCCGCGTCGAACTTCTTGAACTCCGGCATGACCTGCGCGTAGAGCCCCATCTGGTCGCTGCAGACCGGGCTCCAGTCGGCTGGATAGAAGGCAATCACCACAGGTCCGCCTCGGAAGTCTCGAAGAGATACGCTCTGGTCGGGGGTCGTCTTGAGAGTAAAGTCCGGGGCCTTCGAGCCCGGCTTCAAGATCGAGGGTGTTTTGCTGCCGCCGGTTTTAGGCATCGCTCGGCATGGGCGCATTCCGATATAAAAGAAGAGCACTATCTTTCTGCTCACTTTCTCATTTATTACGAAACGCCTCATCAAGCCAAGGAGAACCGGAATGACAGCAGAATCCTACTCTGAGCTTCCGAACCGGCGGATCAGCGCAGCGAACGGTGTCGAGTACGCCTATCGCGACACACGTAGCGGACCTCTGCCCCTCATCCTACTCCAGCACTTCAGAGGGAACCTGGAGAGTTGGGACCCTGCGTTGGTAGACGCGCTAGCCGCGGGGCGCAGGGTCGTGGCGTTCGACAACGTCGGAGTGGGCGGCACGTCCGGCACCACCCAGAACTCGGTAAGGGGGATGGCACATGGGGCCACAGCCTTCATAGTCGCGATGGGGTTCAAGCAGGTCGACCTGCTCGGGTTTTCCATCGGCAGCTTCGTCGCGCAAGAGATTGCGCTCTTGCGGCCCGACATAGTGCGAAGGGTGGTCCTGGCGTCCTCGGCGCCAGAGGGTGCGCCGGGGATGCACGGCTGGGCCCCCGGGGTAATAGGAGCAGTGGGTAAACCTGAGACGAGCGCCGAAGAGTACCTGAGCGTCTTCTTCACGTCGTCCGAGGCGAGCCGGAAAGCAGGGAAGGACGCGCTGGGCCGCATGTATGCCAGAAAGGAAAACCGGGACAAGGCAGTCACCTGGGAGACACGGTTGAACCAGTACGACGCCGTCTGCGAGTGGGGGATCCCGAACCACGCGTTACTCCAAAAGCTGAGCGCTATCGACGTGCCCGTGTTCATCGCTAACGGAGACAGCGATCCGATGATCCTCCCTCGCTACTCGTACTTGTTGGCGGGCCTGATACCGCAGTCCGCTATCAAGGTCTACCCGGACTCGGCGCACGGCTTTCTTTTCCAGCATGCATCGGAGTTCGCTGCCGACGTAGAGGAGTTCTTGGGCGCCTGATCATGCAGAAAACGGCAACCTCTACGCAGGTGAGAGTCAATGAGCGATGAAGAGGGCATCCGCAGGACGCTTGCGCGGTATTGCCAACTCTTCGACTCGAAGCAGTGGGACGAACTGGCGAAGATCTTTGCGGAAGGCGCGTCGGTGACCTCCCGGAGAGGTACGTTCAAGGGCAGGGAGGACGTGATAAGAGACCTCCGGAGCGCGATTAAAGACGACTATCACGGGACGCTTTTCACCTCCAATGTGCTGATCACGGTCAGGGGCGACACAGCCACAGCTGTGTCTGACTTTTTGGGGGTCGAGGACGCAAGGATCCTCATAGTCGGAACCTATGTGGACACTTTGGCCAAGTCCGGCGACTCCTGGCTCTTGGTCAGCAAGGAGATCCGCCTGAAATGACCGAAGGGGCTGTGGTTCGAGCTGTCGCGAGCTAGGGTCGGACCGGAAGGCAGTCCCGCAAGCAGAGGAGAAGGTTCTGTGCCCGCTCCCAGCGGCCGAGAGTTTTCCCCCAAAATCTCGTTCTGGTTTCTGGCTGCGGTGCTTGCTCTTTTCTACGTTCCGTTGAGCGCCCCTTCCCCGCTCTACTCGGTATACGAAGCGAAGTTTCAGTTTTCCCCGATCACACTGACAGCAATCTACGGAGTTTACGCGCTCGCCATTCTTGCCACGCTCTTGATTGCCGGGCGTCTGTCTGATCACATAGGGCGACGGCCATTAGTGATGGTCGCCTTGGTCGTGCAGATAGTGAGCATGTTTGCCTTTATCACCGCTAGTGATGTGAACGCGCTTTACCTGGGGCGAACGTTGCAAGGATTTTCAGTCGGGCTTGCGGTAGGCGCCATCAACGCCTGGATCCTGGATCTCCAGCCCCCGAACCATCAGGGCCTTGGAGGTCTTATCGGCAGCGCCGCCGCGATGGGAGGACTCGCAGACGGGGCATTGGTTTCAGGCCTGCTCGTCCAATATGGTCCGGACCCCTTGGATCTTGTTTTTTGGCTCCTCGCTGCGGTCTTTATGATCGCCCTCGTCGCGATGCCGATGCTAACTGACCTCGCGGTACGGACACCAGGTTGGCTGGCCTCGTTGAAGCCGCGCATCGGCGTCCCGCCCAGCGCAAGATCATTGTTTATCCAGATGACCCCGTCAATGGTTGGCGTCTGGGCGTTGAGCGGGTTGTATCTCTCGCTCGGGCCTTCGTTAGTCCTAAACTTGCTTCATAGCAACAACCACTTCTTCGGCGGTTTGGTGATAGTGACATTCGCCGGTGCCGCCTCTTTGTCATCAATCTTGGTGCGGGGAATGAGTCCGCGACTAGGCGTCATCGTCGGCTCGCTGATCCTCATCGCGGGCCTTGGAGCATCTCTCCTAGCGCTGACGACTGGTTCGGTGGTTGGATTCTATGCAGGCAGCGTGATCACGGGCGTAGGCTTTGGTCCTGCGTGGACCGGAGCCTTCAGGGCTCTAGCGCCGCTAGCGCCTCCCGACAAGCGCGGCTCGCTCCTCTCCTCGATCTTCGTAGTATCGTATCTCGCGCTCGGAGTTCCGGTCATCATCGCCGGCGTCGCAATCACCTTTTATGGACTCCGCGAGGCGACCTTCGCCTACGGCGTGGGGGTGATGGCGCTACGCTGACCACGATTGCAGCGTATCATATGCGCCCTCGAGCCAGGACGACCGCCTAGGAAACGTGTCTCTATGAGCGCTGCCTATGATCCACTGGCGTGGCAGACGCTCTACGCGTTCGTAGGTGCCACAAGCGCAACTCTGACTGGACTTCTTGCCGTAGCGCTTTCAATCAATCTCAGAAGGATAATGAACACGCCCGCTCATCGGGCTCGAAGTAGTGAGGCTCTCGTTGCATTTCTTATACTCATCCTCCTCTCAATCCTGATGCTCATTCCCGGACAGGAACAGGCGATACTGGGGATCGAGCTTGTAATCCTAGGGGTCGGCTCTCCGGCGGTAGCGACGACTTTGCAGCGTCGTACCCTTGGCAGACTCGCCGCGCCCCTCAGAAGGCGGTGGAGGGCTCGAATAGCGCTACTGGATAGCGGGTCCTGCTTCGAGGTCGTCGGGGGATTTAGCTTGTTGGTTGGATTCGCAGGCGGCCTCTACTGGCTTGTCCCGACGATAATCATCTGCATGGTGTGGGGACTGCTAGCCTCTTGGCAGCTGACAGCTATGCTGCCGGAGGAGGAAAGAAGGGGGACGGACTAACGACCCCCCCAGACACCGAGGCTGTGGCGCCGGCAAGGCGCCATCTGCTCGCCGATTATCGCCGGAGACCGGGCATGCAGCCGGAGACCGGGCATGCAGCCGGAGAGGGCCAGCACAGCCAGGTCGCTCTCCGCTCCCTCACGCGCAATAAGTCGGTCTTCGCAATCCCGAAGGCTGCGAGCCCTGGGCACTCAGTCGAGAACGCGGGCGTGACAGACTTCAGTCTTACCAAGAATGAGATCGAGATGATTTACGAGGCCTTCCCGCTCGGCTCCTCGACGTCATCCTTCAGGACATTCTAGGTATCTTCCGGACGCCTTGAGGACTTAAGGCTGACTTACTAATGAATAAATCAAATCCATCAAACGGAAGTCCCGGACAAGGTTGACGGGGATCCTTATGCCATCAGCTATTTCTTTCAAAAGTGCATCCGCTGGGAGCCGGTCCGTCCCTTCAACATCTATTGGGCCGTGCGAATCTCCCCGAGCATCGTGAACATTGGGTTGCCAGCCACGGTTCTTTCTGCAGGAACCTCTTCCTGCAGCACATCCCAATGCTCGACAACCAAATCGTTCTCAAATCGGAATACGTCCGCGCCTACAAGCGTCTTTGTCGTGCCGCCCACGTAACGGCCGTAAATCATGACTATGTTTCCCTCAGCGAGGACCACACTGGGCTCATAGCGGCGCCCCTCGGGGAGATTCTTAAGATAATTTCGCAATCCGTCCCGCTTGCCTGGGATGAGAGGATTGTGCTGAATATAATCTGGCGAGAACCACTTCTCCAGTGCTGTAACGTCACGTCTTGCATAAGCACTCGTCAATACTTCAACAATGGCGGACTTGTTGCGCGATTCGGGCCCTGAGCCTGTCATCTGCGAAGTGACCCCACGATCAGGTCCCTGCTTTCACGGCGCTCGCCGAGGACCAGAGCATGAAGCGGTTAAGCCGCTCCGGATACAGCTTTAGCATCTCGTCATAAAGCTCTCTGGGCGTTGAAGTTCTTCCGGCGACCATATCGAAATCACGGATATACTGCCGGGTCTCTTCGATGGCCTCGAGGCCGTTGTCAGTTCCAGGCCGCTTGTGGCCCGCTATCACAGGGCGAGGTTTGAGCGACTCGATCCTGTTCAAGGCCGAAATCCACTCCCTACGCCTCTGCGGATCCGATTCGGCGAGATACAGGTGGACGTCGTTGTATACGGCGTCACCCGCGACCACCAATCCGATAGACGGAACGTGCAGACATGTCGTATCGTCCCTGTCGCTGTGACCGAGTTCCACTGCAGTCAAATCATGCCCTTCCAGGTCGATGGTGTTCCCATCGAGTTCTTCAGCTATCACGAGCCGGTCCGGTATCTGTCCAGGAAGCATGCTCTTCCAGAAGTTCACGACTTCCGGAGAGGCCTGCTGCTGCATTGCCTTGACTACCGCCGGGACAGCGACGACCTTCACGTTCGGAAAGCGAGCCAAGAAAGCCGAGGTGCCGAAGAAATGGTCGCCGTGGCCGTGCGTTATGTACACTGTCGTTAGTCTCTTGCCGCTATCAGCGACCCAATTTGCCAGGGTCGCACCCTGCTGGGAGGTGGTGGGGATGTCGACTAGTACCGCTTCTCTTTTGCCGGAAATGAGGGTCGACGACGTAGGGGACCAGAATGTTTCCTTGATTCCAGGCGGCGGATTGCTGGTGGCGATTGGGATCCCTGGAGTGACGAAGACATCCCATTTGATTGAAACTTCCTGAGACTCATTGTCGCGATTCACAATCCAAAAACCACGAAGCACGTTTATAACATGAAAGTGAGCAAAAGGAAACTATGCAGAGGCTGTCTCTTGAAAGCGAGTTCAGAAGCACGCACAAGAACTTGGAAACCAAATATCTGAATTTCAGCTTCGCAGATTATCCTGTCGAGGCTTCTCTTGGCATCTTGGGTAAGAAATGGACGATACTGATCGTCCGGGATATTGGCGTCTACGGGAGAGATCGGTTCATTCGCCTGCTCAAGTCAATGCCCGCAATCCCCCCGAAAGTTCTCGCCTCTAGGCTCAAGCAACTCGAACAGGAAGGTTCATAACGAAATACGTAGAGAAGGGCGTTCCGCCTAAGATTGTTAGGTGGTCACTGACCGAGAAAGGACTTGATGTAATACGGATTGGGATGATGTTCGTCGCATTCGGGTCGAGGTGGTACCCGGACAGAGTATTCGACGACAAAGTGCCACGAAAGATGCATGAGATCTTTAACCGTGAAGGAATGGAACTTCTCATGAAGGATTTTTGATTCAAGTCCACCAACGAGAGTATACTGGTCGAAGCTCACCGGGCCCTTCAAGTTATGATTCAATTCCAAGGTAAGGAAGTAAACTGAGCGGGTCCCGTCGGGCCCGCTACCATCAATTCTCCAGAATTGGATTCGAACCTTGCGCTGATGACAGTCGGTATGGTATTGCAGATATTTCCACTCGCTTGTGGCGGGCGAACGGTCATTTCACTTCCTCGGTGCCGTTTGCTTTCGTCAGTGCTCCCAGTTCTAGCAGGAACTCACCGTGGTTCCCTCTCATAGATCGGAAAAAGTCGGAGTCAACGTTCTCCGCGATTCCCAATGCCTTTGCGACCTTCTCTGCCCCTTTTTCTGTCAACATGATAACGTTCGATCTCGTGTCTGACTCACTAGGCCTCTTGCTCACCAGCCCCTTGGATTCTAGCTTCCTGAGTACCTGCGAAGTCATCAACACGTCGGTCTTCGCCTGACGGGCCAGCCGGACTTGCGTTATTGGCTCGGCTTCCCTCTCGAGCCAGGCTACCCCCGCCAAGAGAACAAGCTGCACCAGTGTCAGGCCCGTGGGCTTCAGCGCTTTGACCATCTTCCGCTGCCACAGATTGCTCGTCAGCCAGAACATGTAGCCCAGACTCTCCTCGGGTCTCGCCTTCGAAAACTTGACCAGGCGTTTGCTCTCCAACTCCTAGACCGCCTCCTGAAGAGCCGGAAGCATCCTGGAAGCGATCGCTAAGAAGTCTTGTCGCGGTATCTGGATGAGACCGAACTTGAAGATGTATCCTCATGAATTTTTGTTCTTGATGAAGGAGAGCAGTGGAATCAGTGGCTCAATCGGAGCCTCCGAGCAGGGATAGAACTCGACGCTCCGACGAAAAGGAGCGAAGTCTTCGTTCATTCGAACCTGATAGACAAGCTCGTTCCTGATTTTTCCGATCGCGCTGAATTTCCTGCATTGCTCCACGCCGTGGGACCCAGTCCTGCCCAAGAACAGGGCGCCAATCATCCGGGGCTCGAGACCTTCAGGTTGAGCTCATGCGGCCTGTGCAAGAATGAGGCTGCAAGTCTAGGTATCGGGGCGCGAAACTTCGACATCGGGCAGCTGTGTTACGAGAAGCTCGTCGACATGGGCGCGAGGCGGAGCCCTGAGACGACCATCGAGGAATTCCTGCTTTTACTAGGTGCTTGAGCAAGAAAAGGAATCGGCGCGATCGTAGCGGCGGGCGGAGTCGGGATTTTGTTCCTCGCCGTTTACTTCGGTCTCGCCCCTGGGTTACCGCCTGGCTTGCGCCCGGCCTTCTCTTAGACCCCCCTAGCCGGGGGCTGTCTCGGGGCGGAAGTCGTCCGGATAGGACCGGGCGTTTGGCGTCCTCTGCTTCCTCGGTCTGGAACGCTGCACGAGTTCTTTGACCCAGTTGTTGACCTCGTCGAAGGCGTCCGCGAGCTCGTACGAGCGCACGGAGTACGAGTAGTGGTCCCTGGGGTGCACGAGGAAGACCTTCACCTCGTACTTCTTCTTCGGGGACTTCGTCTCGCCCATCTTGATGATCGCCCTAGCCTCCGAGATGTCGGGAACGCTCCTGCGAAGCAGCTCGACCGCCCCGAGGAACTTCGTCCTTGCGGTCTCCGCTTCGAAGGGGTCGTCGGGGAGACCGACGATGTACATGGGTATCGAGCTGGCGGCGGCCTTCTTTGCCAGCACCGTCAGATAGTCGCGGTAGGTGACTATCCCTTGGATCTCGTCCGTGCCCACTATCACTGAGTAGTTCGATTTGCTCTTGGAAATGTTCTGGTACACATCGCGCAGCGAGTCGGTGATCTCGTTCGTCAACACGTCCCTCTTTGCGAAGATCCCGAGCGCCTCGCCGTATCTTCCGCTCCCCGTGTCCCCTTTCGTGTTCTTGTCCGTCTTCGGCATTAGGTTGAAGACGATCTCGTCCGCGGTGACTATCCCGTACAGCGCGCCCTTCTTCGTCACCGGCAGCTGGTCGACCTTCTTCTTCAGCATGGTCTCCCTCGCCTTTGATACGCTGTCCGAGACGTCCATGCAGATGGGGGTTGGCGTCATTATCGACGAGATCTTACCAGGGGAATCGGAGTCCAGGAGCTTAGCGACTATCGATGGCGACGTGATCTGCCCGATGAGCTTCCTTTCACGATATATCGCCATCGAGCGCGTCCTGTACTCCCGCATCAACGTCGCGGCGTCGCTGACGGTGTTGTTGGGGCCTAGGCGGGGTACCTGGTGCATCATAGACGAGATCTTCGTCTCGAGGGTGGTCACGTTCAACAGGTCGTTTACGGACACGATGCATGTCGTGGCGTCGCCGTCGTCTACGAAAGCTTCCCTCATCTTCGATTCGTTAAGGTACCCTATCACCTTTGAGACGGTCTCGCTCGACGGGAATATCTCGGCCTCTGTGAGGAGGTCGGTCGCCGGCATCCGCATTAGCTGGTCTGGTTTCATTGTGAAATCGCTGCAGGGCTCGCCCGAAGACACGGTCTATTTAATCCGTCTTCGCTTAGTTTGCACAGCGCGGGGCGTTCAGCGACCTACGCTTCCGGCGGGTCCTAGGGCGAACCTCCTCGAGAGGGCCGCGACCGTCGCCACTGCTACGAGGGCAACGACGGCGAGGGCGCTAGAGGGGAACTCCGGAGCGGGCGCCGTTGTCGTCGTGGTGCTGCTGCTCGTGCTTGTGGTCGAGTTCGTGCGCGCGAGCGGGGTCGTGCTCGAGCTTGTCGTCGTGCTTGTCGTCGTGCTTGTCGTCGTGCTTGTCGTCGTGCTGGAGGTCGTTCTCGACGATGTCGAGGAGCTGGTCGTGCTCGAGGCAGCCGGCGAGTATGTGAACGTCACGACCTGTGACGCGGCAGCTCCGCCGCCTCCCCAGGTGGCATTGACGGTGAACGTGCCGCTGGTCCATGCCTGGTTCCCGCCGGGGTAAGACGTGTAGCTGAAGCTCCCGACGGTCAAGCTCGGGACGACCTCAGCGATGTCAGCCACCCCGCCGGCCGAGTTCTTCACAGTGATGATGACGGCGGTGTTGGCCCCAGGAACCGGAGAGACGGTGCCCGTTATCACGATCGGCTGGACGCCGGAGTAGGACGGCGCGTCGGTCTGGAGGGTCATCGAGTACGTCGCCGCAGATGCCGGGAAGAACGCCTGCGACAAGATGAAGCCGAGCGCCAGGACGCCCGATAAACGAAAAGCCCTGAAGGAATGGGTCAAATTGATTCGGTGGCCGGGTCTCAGCAACTGGGATTTAAGACATGTCGACGGGCTTCCCTGCGGCCTTACCGAGAGCCAGATTATCAGAACACTGTCCTAAATCGTAGATATCCTCTGAGTGTTATGGCAGTTGCCACTGTGAATGTCCGGTAAGAATTTCGAATTCATATGCGCGATTTTCGTCTTCACACCCAATAAATATCATCCTGTCTCCGACAAGGCTAATGAGGAAAGTAACCGCTGTTTCAACCGGGGCGCTTTTCATCCTTTTCGCTGGCTCTATGTTGGCCTCGGTTGCTGCCGTAAGCACCAACGTCAACCTTTACCCTGACTTTTCTGTCACCCCTAGTAGCGACGCGGGATGTAGCGCGCTGACGAGCACGGTTTCTTCCCAGACGGGCGGTCTGGATTCCTCGACCCCTGCGACCACAGGTTCGGGCGCAATTGACCAAGAGGACACCAATTATAATACGAATGAGGGAGGCGCAAGCTTCTGCTCTTACCATTACGCGGGCTCATCCATGAGCCTAACTTCCGCATCGGCGACGCTCTTCCTGATATCGAGCGACCCGACTACGACAGACACCTGGCCCACCACCGTCAGTTTGGTAGACCTGACAAGTTGCACCACTTACACAGGCTCGTCGCCTTGCCCCTCAGTCGCATCCGGGACGGAGGACGTGACAGGCGTTCCCTCAACCACGGGCTTGTCATCATCTAATCCTCTGGACGATTGCGCGAACTCCACGTCATTTGTCATCACGCTGACGTTGTCAGGGTCCGCCGCCCTGACACCAGGCCACCTCTACGGTATGGTGGTCAACAGCACATCCTCAGGCGGAAACGGCTACAATGAGCTCGCCTTGTGCACAGGAGGAGGTCAAACTATGTTAACGGCTACCGGTACGTCAGTCGTCACCGGCGTCCCGGAGTTCCCCCTAGGAACGGCGGCCTTGTTGGCAGTGGCGATCGTCGGGATCATGTTGATACAGACCAGGTCAAGAAAGCTCAGACCCGCCCTGCCGACTGCCAATTAATGTAAAGTCGAGGCAGCCGGATGTCGACCGGTCAAGTGTGGCCGTCACTCTTGCTGGGTTTTCGCGCGCGACATGACGGCGCCATTTCGCTAGTGCCTGTCGCCAACAGGTGCCGGATCAGTATAACTCACGATTCACTTATGGGTTGCTCGTGTGTAGCCGCCTGGGCTTCGAAATCTTCCTCGACATGTGATCCGCATAGGCTGTTCATAGGAGCGGGTGTTGGTTCTTCTGATTCTGCGACAATTTTCATCTGTCGCCCTGTCAGGGCTATGACGGTCGGGAGGAGGATTCCGCCCGACCAAGATGCATGGGCCGACTACTACGGCAATCCGAGCCTTGGGCAGGCGCAAGCCGTCGTGTGTTTGCCACAGCCTTCGCAGTAGCGAAACGCCCCGACGACCCGCGCGATTCTTCCGCACAAGCCACATATGCCGACATCCTGCAAATGGGTCGTCAAGGCGGGGTGCGGTTTGTGCTTAAGATGACACGCAACAATGTTCTACCCGATTTAAGCCTCCACACTCCAAAGTCTATCGGAGTCGCATTCTGCAGTAGGTTCGTTCTGATCGTCGCCTTAACAATCGCTTTGCCGAATCAAAAAGAACATTCAGAAGCCAAAAAACGTGAAGATAGGCTAGTAGAGCGTGTGTAGAAATTCTGTAGGATCAGGAAAAATATGGCCGAGTCTACCGCGTCCCATTTACTATCGAGTTGAGACGGAAGGATGCACTCCCACTCAAGTCTAAAATGTAGTCAGCTTAATAATCCCCAATCCTGTGTGTAGATTGACATGGTTTCGGTTACTGACCTGATACTGATGATTGTCGCCTTCGCCATCGGTGCATATTTTCTCCATAGGAGCGGCACTCGCTCTCCGCAGGGTGTCATCTCCCTAATAGTGGGCGTCATCGCGCTCGCCGTTGGCGTAATCTTGCTGCTGTCGCTCGCTGGCATCAACGTTGGAGGGTTCTAGAGCGTGGACTGCTCCTCCTTGGATTTGGGGCTATCTTTTTTTGCTAAGAGCTAACCATGACCGCCTATAATTCTATCTCGTCTTAGCACTCTCACTTCCTCAAGAGGCTGGCAACCAACCATTCGGGGATGTTCCCCATATCCCTGATTCGCCCCTACGAGGCGCGCACCTTACTCAGTCCGCGAGGATTGCCTCATAGCTCTTACCAAGGAGATAGCTCCTCGTAGGTTAGGTTCCTCTTGAGCATCCAATACGCATAGGAGACGAGCTTTCTTGCCACCGCGACCGTCGCCTTTCTGTCTCCATTCTTCCGACTCAGCCTTGTGTAGAACCCTCTGATGTTCGGGTCCTTCCTCACCGCGGCCCTAGCACACTCCACCATGTTCCTCCTCAGCCACTTGTCTCCCCTCTTCGTGATGTGCCCGAGATGTGTCGTGTCCGCGCTCTCGTCGAGCCACGGCACGAGGCCCAGGTAGGCGCAGGCGTGCTTCGAGTCCGGGAAGCGGTCTATGTCGTCGAGTACGCAAGCTAGGAAGAGCGCGGTGTAGGGTGCCACGCCCGGGATGGTGTCCAGCAGCCTTGCCCTTGGGTCCTTGGAGACGATGTCACGGATCTGATGGTCGAGCCTCTCTATCGTCGACTCGACCAGGTCGAGCTCGTCCAGTCTGATTTCTATCTCTTGAAGATGAAGAGCTCTCAGCTTCTTCCTCCCCTCGAGACCGAAGATCCCCTTCCCAAGATCGATGCCCCTCCTCTTGAGGAGCCATCTTATCGTGCCCCTGAGGTGAGCTCTCCTCGTCCCGTAGTTCACCCTGTCCTTCACCACGAACAGTTTCTCCCTGGTCTCCTCGTCTCGCATGTGGGCTAGAGGCAGGTAGTTGGTCCTCAGGAGGTCGCCCAGAATCCTTGCATCGTGATGATCGTTCTTCGTCCCTGATCGCGATATGAGACGAAGCTTGTTGGGATTCGCCACAGAGACCGTGCAGTCCTTGATGGAGGAGAGCTTCTGGTATATCGGATGGATGAATCCGACCGACTCTATCGCAACTCGCTTCTCTCCCGGGAGAGAGGACAGGAACTTGCGGAGATTCTCCGTAGGTATCCTCTCCTCGACGAGAAGAGAGCCCTCCTTCTCTAGCACCGCCAGCTGCGATTCCTTCTCGTGCACATCGACGCCTATGTACAGTGGACCATTGTTGCTCATGCCGCCCCTCTTGGCTTGCTTTCTCATAGGTCATAGGGTCAGT
>Ga0307374_10006060_pt1 | contig 19224 bp, 15 predicted proteins | sample OX3MG_FD_202532 | JGI IMG/M metagenome (GOLD analysis project Ga0307374, IMG submission 202532) | Soil microbial communities from Risofladan, Vaasa, Finland - OX-3 | ecosystem: Environmental > Terrestrial > Soil > Coastal area > Acid sulfate soil | place: Finland: Risofladan, Vaasa | collected...
CTCGAAGAAGTCGCCCATCCGGAAGAGGACCAGGCAATCCGGATGAGCTCGCTTGGCCGACCAGTATTGGCGCACCGCCGGAGTGTCCGGAGAATTCAGCGCCACTTCGGCAATGGGGCTGGCGGCGCCCAGCAGAGTCAAGCGGCCACGAGCTGCCAGGCGGTTGCGGAGCTGACCCGGGCGGTCACGGTTTCGCCGGGGGCGGCCGGCCTCTCCAGCCAGGCAACCCGGTTCTGGCGGGTCCGGCCGTAGGCCCGACCGTCCTCGCCCAGCCCCTCCACCAGGACCTCCACCGAGGACCCCACCAAACCCTGGTTTCGCTCCGCGCTGATCCTTCGCTGGAGTTCCAACACCGCCTGCAGGCGCTGCTTCTTGACTGCCAGTGGAACATCGTCCTGCCGGCGGTAGGCGGCGGTCCCGGGTCGGGGCGAGTAGGCCTGTACGTGCACGGTGTCAAAGCGCACGTGGGCCAGCATCTCCATGGTGGCGGCGAACTCCAAGTCAGTCTCGCCACAGAACCCGACGATCACATCGGTACTCAACGAGATTCCCTCGACGCGGGCGCGGGATCGCTCCAGCACCCGGAGATATTCACCGACCGAGTACTCCCGCTTCATCCGGCTCAAACAAGAGTCACTCCCCGACTGGACGGGCAGGTGGAACTGCTCGCAAGCGGTGGGCAGATCGGCGATCGCATCCAGCAGACGTACCGAGGCGTTGCGCGGATGTGAGGTGAGGAAGCGCAGCCGCTGCAGACCGGGAATCCGGTCCACTCGGGCCATCAACTCAGGCAGGCCGGAGCCGTCCTCCGGGCTGACGTAGGAATTGACATTCTGCCCGAGCAGGGTGATCTCCACGACCCCCCGGTCCACCAGCCGTCGGGCCTCCCTCTCGATCTGGGCCGCTGGGCGGCTGGACTCCCGGCCGCGCACAAAAGGGACGATGCAATAGGTGCACATCTCGTTGCATCCGAGAATCACTGGGACATAGGCGCAGAGCCGGTCCGAGGCCGGTAGCGGCACGGGGCCCTCGAGGGCACCCTGGAACAGGTCCCGGAGGCGGGCGAAGAATCCGTCGGGCTCACGCATGTCGAAGACGTAGTCCAGCTGACGGAAGCGACGGAGCAGCTCGCCTCCGTGCTCCCCGACCATGCATCCGGTGAGGGCAATTCCCCTCCCCGGCCGGGCCGCCTTCCAGGCGGCGAGCTCACCCAAACGGCTGCTGGCCCGGTCCTCCGCGTGTTGGCGCACGGCGCAGGTGACCAGGACCGCTAGGTCCGCGTTTTCCAGTTCCACTCCAGGCACCATGCCCAATTCAGCAAACTGCTCGGCCAGACTGTCAGCATCGGCGGTATTCATCTGGCAGCCGACTTGCCAGATGTTGACTCGAGGAGCGCGGTCCCCGCTGACGGCGATCGGAGTGCGGTGCGGCCGGGCCTCCAGCAAGGGCAGTGGGCTGAAGACTGACCTGGGTCCGGATGCCCCCGTCAGCGGACCTCCACCACCAGACGGATTCCCGTCCGCTCTTCGCCGTCGATGGCAATGTCGATGAAGGAAGGAATGCAGACAAGATCCAGTCCTCCGGGGGCGACGTAACCACGGGAGATCGCAATCGCCTTGATCGCCTGGTTGATCGCCCCCGCTCCGATCGCCTGGATCTCCACCCGGTGCTGGGATCTGACTACGCCCGCAATCGCCCCGGCTACCCGCACAGGTTGCGAGGTCGCAGAGACCTTGAGTACTTCCACTGGGGTGGCGGCGCTCCCGCCGGTGGGTGAAGTCGGAATTGACAAGATGTCCAAGGTCCTGAAGTGTGATGCGGATTCTACGGCTAAAAGGGCAGCGGTGGACCACCCGGTGGCCAGCTGGCTGGCTTGGGACGCCAAACGAACTGGCCGATGAGGCTGACAATAAGGCAAAGAACTACCGCCGCGGCCGTCAGGTCCAGCAGGAAAGCGGCACGGTCCAGGTGGCTTGTCCCCCAAGTCGCGACCAGCGCGCCCAGCGCCCGCCCCAGGCACATGAACCACATCGCTGCCCCAATGGCCTGGCCGACCCCCTCGCTCGGGGTCTTGGTCTGAATCCGATTTAGGCCCCAAACCTCCTGCAGGGCACCGCTCCCGGCGAAGATCACCAGCGCCGCCGCCACCAGGCCAGCTCCAAGCATCACACCCACGGCGGCCGCCGCCGCCAAGTGAAGGTATCCGACGGTCACAATACCCTTCCGGCGCACCTGGGGAAGTCGCAGCGCAATGGCGCTCGCGAGGATCGACGCGCCCCCGACGAGCACATATAAGAGTCCCACCTGACTGGCGTGGACGTGGAAGACGTATCGAGCGAGGGGCACGAAATACACCTGGATTACCGTGGCCAGAGCGGCACCCAAGGCAGCCTGGAAGGCGAACAGTCGCGTGGTTCGCTCAAAGAGAAGAAGCTCGAAGCCTCGACGCAAACTGGGCCAAACCTTCTGAGGGACATACGCCCGGAGCACCCAGGCCGCGGGCTGGGGGCCGAGCTTCACGGTCAGGACTGCCGAAGCTAGGAAGGTGGCCCCGTCCAGGGCGATCAGCCAGGCAGGGGCTAGGAGAAGAAGAAGCACCGCTCCGACGGCAGGAGCGAGCACCAGTGCAGATTCGGCGACTACCGAAAGTAGAGTGCTCCCGAGGGAAACCAGCTCCGGTGGCAGCACTGTCGCAACCAGCCGGCGTCGACCGGGCTCATAAAGCGCGGATGCACCCCGGGCAAAGCCGGCAGCCAGGAGCACCACCGCCAGCAGATGGCCTTGAGCCCCCACGATCGTCATCCCCGCAAGTGCCGCTCGGACCAGATCGAGAGCGATGAGGCGCCTCCGGCGATCTCCGCGATCGCCTAGATGCCCTCCAATCGGAAGCAGGACCAGCAGGGGCACCGACTCGAACACGAAAAGTAGGCCGACTCCGGCCTCCCCGCCCAACCGGTAGCAGATGATGAGAAGCGCCGGCAGCGTGAGGAAATCTCCGTACCAGGAAAACATCCCCGAGAGCCACAGTGCCCGGAACCGCTTGATCCGGAGCGGCTCGCGCCATCCCGCCCGCCGCACAGCCAATCTCACACTCCAGTCGAGCCGACGCGGGTCCGAAACCCCCGAAGTGTACGAAGCGACTAGCACCCCCTCTTCCCGCCGTCGGAGCTTTTCCTAGAATTCGCGGTGCGCGGCCCGCCCATTCACAGCGACGTTATGTGACACTTTCGTCACTTGGAAGTCAGTCGAATGCGACACGCTCCGCGGCGGACGTATGGTGACGCGGAAGGGTTTCTCGGGCAGCTACGTCTGTGCTAGGGAACGTAACACGCGTCTGAGGAGAGAACGAACCATGAGCACGTGGGACCTGATGGAGTGGCGCTAGGCTGATTTGCGAGGAGGGCGATCCGCGTCCTCTAGCGTGAGTCGAGGGAGAGCAGTTCCAGCAGGGACTGCTCTCTCTTATTTGTGACATCTTCGAGGGCGTCGTCCGAGATGCTCTCGAAGGCTTCGACCGCTCGGGGGTCAAACTGGGTCCCGGAGCACCTCCGGACCTCGGCCCTGGCGTCTGCCAGCGACATGGCACTCCGGTAAGGGCGGTCCGAGATCATCGCGTCGAACGCATCGGCGATCGTGAATACCCGAGCCGGCAGGGGAACCGCATCCCCGATCAAGCCATTGGGATACCCCTTTCCGTCATATCGCTCGTGGTGGGCCAGGATCACCTCGCGAGCCCTTTCCAGCTGACGTACGTCGGCCACCATTAGCGCACCCAGTTGCGGATGAGTCCGCATCACCTCCCACTCTTCCTCAGTGAGCGGCCCTGGCTTGTGCAGAATCGCGTCCGGCACGCCGATCTTCCCGATGTCGTGCAGGAGGGCACCGTGACAGAGCCGGATCAGCTCCTCGTCCGAGAATTGGAGAAATCTGCCCATCAACAGCGAGTACTCCACGACGCGGCGGCAATGTCCCTCAGTGTCACTGTCCCTAAGGTCAATCGCCTTCGAGAGGCTGACCAGGGTCGCGTTGAACCCGCTTTGAGCCTCGACGGCGCGCGCCTGTTGCTCGCGCATCCAGCGGTTTGTGGCCGTCTGCACGATGGCGACCGGCGCGGCGAGGGTGATCAACGCCGGGCCGGCCCCGAACCAGTAGGAGGCCGCCACGACTCCCAGTCCGGTCATGCCATACCCAAGGTAATAAGGGGCGACATCAATCGCAGCGCGGAGGAACTCGTCGTACCGGAACGCCCTCCGGCCCTGGTCGGCGACCATCACCACCCCGAGGAGTCCCTGGTTCACCAGCCAGGCGGCCAGCCCGCCGGCCACGCCGGCCACGAATAGCCAGCCCACATTGCCATGACTGGTACGCTCCAGCGCCGTGTACACCCAGAAAGCCGACGCGTAGACCAGCAGACTCATCGCGCTGTTGAAGATGGTCTTCACGGTGACCCCTCGGCGCACGAACACCGCGGTCAGCAAGGAAGCGATGCTCGAGGCCGCCGCAGCGGGTAATCCGAGCAGGTAGACCGCTCCGATGCTGGCATAGGCCTTCCCGCTGAAGTTCATGCGCCCCCGTCCCACCTGCAGGTTCACGCCACCGCGGCTTTCGAGCAGAGCGACCAGAAGCACCACGATGAGCAGGGTTGGCCAGTCGGAAGAAGGTCTGATGAAGATCGCACCGACCGCGCTGGCGGCTCCGATCGTGGCGGAGACCACCGCCCCGACCCACCAGCGCGGACCCTTGCGTGCCGGAACCTGAGCAACCTCGGGATCGACGATCAGTCCCACCCGGGGAACCCCTCGAGTGGTGGACACCGCCAGGTTTGGTTTCCCAAGCGCCGGCTCAGACACCGAGTTGCTGGTCACGGGAGAGCGGCCGGAAATGCGCCACCGAGTTCCCGGCCAAACGAGCCGAGACCCGTCCACCCCGGCGAGCGGGGCATAAGCCAACGGGTCATCTGCGCCACACGTCGCAAGATCGATTCTCCCTCACCAGGTGATTGTCCCTTCCACCGGACCCGCGCAGTCTAGCCCGCGGATTCTGACTTCCGGGGGAGATCAAGCGCATTGCGGCACGCTTGTCACAGATTCGGGACAGATTTCCCGGGCTGGGAATTAGGCTACTTTGCGTAGTCCACCGAGCGCGTCTCCCGGACGACCGTCACCTTGATTGTGCCGGGATAGCTCATCTCCCCCTCGATCCGCCGGGCCACCTCCCGGGCCAGCACGACGGCGGCGTCGTCGTTGACCCGATCCGGCTTGACCATGATCCGTACCTCGCGGCCGGCCTGGATGGCGAAGGAGCGCTCCACCCCCTCGAAGGCATTGGCAATCTCCTCCAGCTTCTCCAACCGCTTGATGTAGCTGGCCAGCGTCTCGCGGCGCGCGCCCGGGCGCGAGGCCGAGATGGCGTCCGCGCTCAACACGACGAAGGCGATGATCGTGGTCGGCTCGATGTCGTAGTGATGGCACTGGACGGCGTTCACCACCTCGGGGTGCCGACCGAGGCGGCGCAAGATCTCACCCCCGATCAGGGCGTGCGACCCCTCCACCTCGTGATCCACCGCCTTGCCGATGTCGTGGAACATTCCTGCCTCTTTGGCGAGGTGCTCATCGGCGCCGATCTCGGCGGCGATCATTCCCGAAAGGTAGGCGACCTCCTTGACGTGGGCCAGGACGTTCTGCCCGTAGCTATACCGGAACCGGAGGGTACCGACCAGCTTGACCAGTTCGGGGTGCACGTTCTGCAAGCCCACCTCAAAGAGCGCGGCCTGCCCCTCCTCCACGATGCGGGCGGTGACCTCCTCCCGTGATTTGACCACCACCTCCTCGATGCGCGTGGGATGGATCCGGCCGTCGCTGAGCAGCTTGTTGAGGGTGACCCGAGCTACCTCGCGACGCACCGGGTCGAACCCGCTCAGGACCACGGTTTCCGGGGTGTCGTCGATGATCAGGTCAACCCCGAGCGCTGCCTCCAGAGCGCGAATGTTCCGCCCCTCCCGACCGATGATTCGGCCCTTCACCTCATCGTTGGGAAGCGGAACCACCGACACCGACGTCTCGCCGGTCTGGTCGGCGGCGTGGCGCTGAATCGTGGTGACCAGCACCTCCCGCGAGCGCTCGTCCGCCTCGGCCCGGGCCGAGGCGACCGAATTGCGAATCAGCTCGGCCTTCTCGGAAAGCAGCTCCCGGTCGAGAGTCTGGAGCAGCTCCCGGCGGGCGTCGTCCCGGGAGAGGCCCGCCACCCGCGCCAGCTCACGCTCGCCGGATTCCAGCAGCGCGGTCAGGTCGGAGCGCGCCACCTCCAGCTGGGCCCGCTCCGCCGCCAGGGTGTCGCCGCGCTGGAGCAGATCTTGCTGCTGGCGATCCAGCTGCTCTTCCCTCTGCACAACGCGCTGCTCGAGCCGCGAAACCTCGGCCCGGCGCTCCCTGAGCTCCTCCTCCAACTCCGTCCGAACGCGGAGCGCTTCCGCCTTGGCCTCCAGCCCGACCGCCTTCCGCTCGGCCTCGATCGCGGACCGGGAGCTGGCCATGTCATCTTGGGTTCGGCGGCCCTGGCGGGAAGCCATGAGCCCAAAGGCAACCCCGCCCGCGGCGAGCACGGCGAGTAATACCAGCAGTACGTCAACAGCCGCACTCATCGCCCAGACCTCGCAGTGCCGAACAAGGGACTAGCCGAAGCCCCTCCCCGACCTCAACCCCTCACGAAGCCGGAGGAGCAGGAAATTATTTTGGAAACGCGACGGATTTTAGCGCGAAGCGCGCCACGCCTGGAGCTGCAGCTGAGCCGCCATCCCTTCAGGGATCGCCGTCGGGTCAGCCTACGGCCGCGGCAGGCTCCTCCTCGAACCCGGTCTCGCCCTGGTGGTGGTCAGCGGGCAGTACCGCCTCCCCAATGACCGCCTGGCGGACCTTGTTGGCGATCTCCTGGGTAAGCGCGGCGTTGCCCCGGAGCAGGTCGCGGACGTTATCCCGTCCCTGACCCAGGCGCATCTCGCCATAGCTGAACCAAGCCCCACTCTTGTCCACGATCCCGGCGTCGATGGCGCCGTCCAGGACGCTCCCCTCGTAAGAGATGCCCTCGTTGTAGAGAAGATCAAGCTCGGCGGATCGAAACGGCGCGGCAACTTTGTTCTTGACCACCCGTACGCGAACCCGACCACCAATGACATCCAGTCCCTGCTTGAGCGAGTCGATCTTCCGGATATCCAGCCGAATGGACGCGTAGAACTTGAGGGCCCGTCCACCACTGGTCACCTCGGGATTGCCGAACATCACCCCGACCTTCTCCCGGAGTTGATTGATGAAGATCACGACGCAGTTGGAGCGGCTGATGGCCCCGGTCAACTTGCGCATCGCCTGCGACATCAGCCTGGCCTGAAGGCCAACGTGGCTGTCTCCCATTTCGCCATCGATCTCAGCCTTGGGCACCAGGGCGGCTACGGAGTCGACCACCACCACATCGACCGCCTGACTGCGCACCAGCACCTCGACGATCTCCAGCGCCTGCTCCCCGGTGTCGGGCTGGGAAATGAGCAGTTCGTCTGTGTTCACCCCGATCCGGGCGGCGTAGGCCGGGTCAAGGGCGTGCTCGGCGTCGATGAAGGCCGCCACTCCGCCTGCCTTCTGGGCCTCCGCCACGATGTGCAGGCTGAGACTGGTCTTGCCCGAGGACTCCGGACCGAAGATCTCGACGATTCGCCCCCGCGGTATTCCCCCGACTCCCAGAGCGAGGTCGAGGGTCAAGGCTCCCGTCGAGATCACCTCGATCCCCTTGATGCCGGCCCCATCCCCAAGACGCATGATCGCGCCCTTGCCGTAACTCCGCTCGATCTGGGTTAGCGCGGCCCCTAGCGCCCGATCCTTCTCACTGGCCACTCGCGCAAGCTCCTTGGCATCGCGGTTTACCGGGCCGCTCACGCGCCCCGCGACTTCGAGTGTAGCGCTCAATTCAGTGACCTCCGGATGTGGCGTGGCGGATTGGCCGCGAGCAATGACGGGCTTCAGGATGGCTCTATGTGCTCGGGGAACACTTGTTCGATATTGTAGCGCCTCGGAGCCCCAGTGGGAAGGTCCTGTGGACTCTTCGCGACGGGTTGGTCGGCATCACTGGAGGGCGGCCAGAAGCAACTCCAGGGCAGCCCGGACCGCATAGACCCGATTGCCGTGCCGACCTCGGTCGTGGTCCAGCCTGCGAATGGTGCTTTCCCCCTCGCTGGCCACGGCCAGGTAGATCAGCCCTGGTGGCTTGGCCCCGGTCCCACCTGGTCCAGCAATGCCCGTAGTGGAGATCCCGAGTGCGCTGCGGAAGCGTTCCCTAACCCCGCGCGCCATGGCCTCGGCCACCTCCGGGCTCACTGCCCCATGGAGCTCCAGGATCTGTGTGGAGACACCAAGCTCCACGGCCTTCAAGGAGTTGGCGTAGGTAACCACCCCGCCCAGGTAGGCGGCCGAGCTCCCGGGTACCGCGGTCAAGGCGGCGGCGAGCAGCCCCCCGGTGCACGACTCGGCGGTGGCCAGGGTGCGAACCGGGATCAGCGTCGCGCGCCCCAGCACCATCTCGGCCAAGGGAAACGCCCGGGTCAGATCCTCCAGCCCAGGCTCGGTCACCGCAACCCCAGGAGCCCCCGAAAGCGCCAGAAGTAGACCCCGCCACTCCACACCGTGAAGATCACCGCAAGTCCGACCAGCCAGCCGGCAAACGGCCCAATCCCGGGGTACGGCCGCTCCAGGATCAGGGCGACCACCATCGCGTCTTGGCTCAGGGTCTTGAGCTTGGCGACTCGATTGGCGCTGATGGAAACTCCGGTACGAGTTCCCCTGGTCCGGAGGATCACCACCGCGACCTCTCGAGCCACGATCACGAATCCTGCCCAGGCAGGGAGCACCCCCTCGCTGACCAACGGGAAGATCGCGGCGATCACCAGCAACTTGTCGGCCAGCGGATCCAGGAAGATCCCCAAGCTGCTCACCTCCTGGCGGCGGCGCGCGACCATTCCATCTAGGCTGTCCGTCGCCGCTCCCAGAGCGAACAAGCCAGCCGCAATCTGATGGCTGCCCGCGAAGCCTGCCTCCAGGCAGAAGAGGATCACCGGGATCAGCCCGAGCCTGCTGATCGTGATCAGGTTGGCGACTCCCCGCCACGTCGACCCCAGGGGCCGGCTGACCTCTCCGGGGCTGTCAGGGGGAGCGGTGGTCCCCCTGGTGGTCATCGGTAGTTGGTGTACTGCAGGGGCACCGGCAGATCCAGCTCGCGCAGTTCCTGGATGACCGCCTGCAGCGCGTCCTTGTCCTTGGCCGTCACCCGGAGTTCGTCGCCCTGGATCCGGACCTGGACCTTGGGATGGTTCGACTTGATTCGCTTGGTGAGATCGCGGGCCGTGTCCTCGGCGATCCCCTTGCGCAACTGAATCACCTGCCGGACATTTCCCCTCGCTGCCGGCTCCGGCTTGCCCGGGTCAAGGATCTTGAGCGAGAGCTGACGGCGGACCAACTTGCTCTTCAACACATCGAGCATGGCGTCCGCCCGACTGTCTGAGGCGGCCAGCACCACGATCTCCTTCTCGTGGAGGTCGAGTTCGGCCGTGATGTCCTTGAAGTCGTAGCGGGTCGCGATCTCTCGCTTGGCCTGCTCGACCGCATTCACCAGCTCCTGGCGATCGAAGTCCGAGACCACGTCGAAGGAGTGCTCGCTGCTCGCCATGAGCCAAGCGTAACGGCTGATCTACCCAGCTGTTGGGAGGGGCAGATTTTTGGCCCTCACGGGGAGAGGGGGGCACCTCGATTTCGGGCTGAGGTATCTGGCGCAGGGGCAGCCCTCGATCCCGGCTACCGGGCTTGAGCAGCAGCGGTCGACGCTAGTCGCCGTCCTCGCTGGCATCGAGCATTTGCTCCAGCTCGGCCAGGTTCATCAACACCTCCCTCGATTTGCTCCCCTCGTAGGGACCCACCACTCGAGCGTCGGAGAGCTGGTCGATCAAGCGGGCGGCTCTGGTGTACCCCACATTGAGCTTGCGCTGCAGCAAGGAGGCGGCCCCGCGCTGTTCTCCAATCACAATCCGGCCCGCCCGCTCGAAGAGGGGGTCCCGCTTGAGGGCCGGGTCGCCCCCCGCAGCGGGCGCGAGCGCCGCCGCTCGGAGGATCTCCTCTTGGTAATGGGGTCGGCCCTGGGCCTTCCACCAGCCAATCAACTGGTCCAGCTCTCGGTCCGACACGTAAGCCCCCTGGAGCCGGACTGCCTTGCCGGCATCGATCGGGAGGTAGAGCATGTCGCCCCGCCCCAAGAGCTTCTCGGCGCCCATCTCATCCAGGATCACCCGGGAGTCGACCCCACTGCTCACCGCAAAGGCAATCCGCGAGGGAATGTTGGCCTTGATTAGCCCGGTGATGATGTCCGCCGAGGGCCGCTGGGTGGCCACGATCAGGTGGATCCCGACAGCTCGGGCCAGCTGGGCAATCCGGCAGATTAGATCCTCGATCTCGTTGGCCGCCACCATCATCAGGTCGGCCAGTTCGTCGATCACGATGACGATCTTGGGCAGGGTCCTCAGCCCGAGCTGAGGTGCGCGCTCATTGAAGTTGGTGATGTTGCGGGCCCCATGGCCGGCGAACAGCTTGTAGCGCTGCTCCATCTCCATCACCGCCCAGCGCAGAGTCGCCACGGCCGGATCGGCGTCGACCACGACCGGAACCAGGAGGTGGGGCAGGCCGGAGAAGTTGCTGAGCTCCACGCGCTTGGGGTCAACCAGGATGAGTCGCAGGTCCCGGGGCGTGGATTGCAGCAGGAGTCCCGCCAGCACCGCGTTGATGCACACGCTCTTGCCGGAGCCAGTGGTACCAGCGATGAGGAGGTGGGGCATCCCCGCCAGGTCGCCCAGCACCGGATGGCCGCTGACGTCGGCGCCCAGGGCCATCGCCAGCTTGCTCTTGACGGCATTGAAAGTGGGGGCCTGGACCACCTCTTTGAGGGTCACTAGCTGAGCGGCCTTGTTGGGTACCTCAATCCCAATCGCCGACTTGCCGGGGATGGGAGCTTGGATCCGAATTGGCGCCGCCAGCGCCATGGAGAGGTCAGGTTGATACGCCAATACCTTGCGCACCGGGACTCCGGGAGCGGGCTGAAGCTCGTATTGGGTCACGGTCGGACCCGCATTCACACCCATTACCTTGCACTGCACCCCGAAGTTGCCGAGGGTGGATTCAATTGTCCGGATCCGACTTCGGATCTCGTCCCGCAGCCGCTCGCGCTTGCCACTGGAAGAGTCGAGCAGATCGACGCTGGGGAGAACCCAGTTCGGCTCGGGCTCCTCATCGAGCTCGTCGTTCGGGTCGAGGACCACCACCGACTCCGAGGGAGTTACCGGGGCTCCGCCGACCTCCACCATCGCGGCCGCCGGCACCAGAACAATCGGCTCTGGCGCGTCGTCCTCGAGCCCCTCGAAGATGCGCTGGAAAGCTTCGGGAGCGGTCTCCTCCTCCACCTCATTCCGGGGCTGAGAGTCGAGCAACCCGGGCAGCAGTCCGCCTACCTGGCCGTTCGCAACCACCGCTAGGGCGGTCGGTCGGCTCGCGACCGTGCGCGGAGCTTCGGTTGCCGTGAAGGCTCGAGAGGCGGCCTCTCCCATCCGGCTCAAGGCCTCGGCGGAGAGCCGCGAGGGATAGATCTCCAACCCGACGATCAATCCCGCCAGCGCTAAACCTGCGAGAGCCACCAAAGTCGCTGGTGCGCCGATCAATGAGACCAGCCGAGGACCGATAGCTCCACCCAGAGCGCCACCACTGCCGGAGTGGGCGGTGGCGGCCATGGAGATCGCCGCGACGGTGGAGACCACCAGGGCGATCAGAACCTGACCACCACTCCTCTCGGAGGTGCGGGAGGCCAGTAGGCCAACTCCCCCGGCCACCAGGGCGACCCCGATGATCCAGCCACCGACCCCGACGGCGGCGGCGATCGCGTGGCCAAAGTCGAACGCCACCTTGGCCTGGGGAAATGCCAAGAGGATCATCCAAATCAGCCCGAGGGCGATAGCGGCGATCCCGGCCAGCTCCCGCTGCTGCGTGGATTTTAGGCGTAGCACCCTAACGGCCCGGCGGCTACCCCGATTGCTCGACGGTCGTCGTCGAGGGCTAGCCGCCCGCGGTCTCGGCGCCCGGCGCCGCTTCGTTTTCGCCATCTATCAGGGCGTTGACATGGGTGGGATCGGATGGGTCGGAAGCGGTATTGCCACCCGCTGGCCGCAGTCTAGCAGCGGGATCGCACATCTGCTCGCTCAGATCGGTCTGGCGAGGCGCCACTCCCAACCGGGATCAGCCAGTTTGGTGGTGAGAATCAACGGCTGATGGAACTCGACGCCGCTGGGCGTGATGACGGTCATCGAACCCACTGTTTGCCCGCGCCGGAGAGGGGCCGGCAGACGGCGCAGTAGGAGGTGCACCGCCAGCCGAGTTCCGGACACCCCGATCAGCCCAATCGTCTGGGTCGCCTCGATCGAGGCTCGGCCGCCCCAAGCGGAGGTCACCCGGCCGACGATGGCGCCGGCACCGGGCAGCTGTACCGGCTGCAGCTCGGTCTCTCCCGAGGTGAGCAAAGCCATGGCTGCCCTCCCCGCCGCCTGCAGGCCTGACTCGGGACCACCGGGCTGGCCGAGCACCGCGCCGACCAGTTGGACCGGGCGACCGGCGACAGTCTCACGAGCGGCGAATACCAAGCAGCCCAACGCTGCCTCGGTCCACCCAGTCTTGATTCCGATCACGCCGCCCGCGCCCAGGATGGGGTTGTAGTTGCGTACGGCCCCCACGATCGGGAGTACGACCGTGGGCATGGCCACGATCGCCGCGAAGACCGGGTTGCCCATGGCCACGGTGGCCAAGGTCACCAGGTCACGGGCAGAGCTCACACTTCCCGGGTTGAGTCCGCTGCTGTCGGTGAAGCGCGTGTTGCGCAGCCTGAGCGAGGTTGCGCGCTGGTTCATCAGCTGAACGAACGACCCCTCCGAACCGGATTGCCAGTCGGCCAGGAGCACGGCCAAGTTGTCGCCGGAGGGCAGCAGCAGACCCTCCAGCAGCTCCAGTTCGCTGAGGGTCTCCCCGGCCACCACCGGCACGACTGAATCACCCTGCGAGCGCTCGCTCTGGTAAACGGCGACTGCGGCCGCCGACACGGTGACGGATGGGCCGGGCACCCCGAGGGCAAGCGGGTGAGCTTGCAGGATCACCAGAGCGGTCATGATCTTGGTCACGCTGGCGATCGGAACTGCCGACTCGCCGCTGGTCGAGCCGAGCCAGCCGAAACCCGACAGGTAAAGCGCTGCCTGCCCCGTTGCGGGCCAGGCCAGGGAGTTGGCTCTGCCCGGCACCGAGTAAGAGCTGGCAACCGAACCTCGGACCTTCGGAACCGGGACTGGTCGAACCAGTTGGCCGGCGGCTCCAGCTCCCAGGGCGAGCAGGAAAATCGACAGACTGACCACCACGCCGGGACGGCTACGGCTGCTCATCAGAGCCTCAAGCCAGACTTACGACTACGACCACCCGGGGATGCCACGAACCACTCTCGACCAGATGCCCCTCCATGGTGGTGCTGACCATGCGGCGCACCTCGCCGGGATCGTGGAACTCGCGACGGTGCCGAAAGGCCTGGCGCACCTCAACTTTTCCGTCTTCGATGAGCCGGTGCTCGGCTCCGGTCGCGTCGCCAACTACCACCGTCTCGGGGCCGGCCACCAGTTTGCGGAGCGCCCGATCAACGGTGACCGACACCACCACCAGCGGCGGACTGGGCAGCGAAGAGGACGGTCCGGAGCGCGAGCTCCTGCCTTCGGCGGCGATGGGGATCGCGCCCACGCTCACGCTGCCGCGTACGCGTAATTCCGACTCTGAGACCTCTGCCACCACCCCGTTCTCCATCACGGCGATGGCGGCCGCGCTCAGCCCCGCTTCGCGAGCCAGCTGGGCATGCGCCGCCAGATGGCGGGGCTCGCCGTGCACCGGAATGAAATACTGGGGCCGCACCACTTCCAGCAAAAAACGCAGCTCCTCACTCGCCGCGTGACCACTGGCGTGCACGCCCGCCGCACTTCCAGCCAGCACCTGGACACCCCGCTCGACCAGCTGGTTCACAATCCGGCCAACCGTCGACTCGTTGCCGGGTATGGGATTGGCCGCCAGGACGACGGTGTCGTCGTCTCGAAGCCGGATGAACGGATGGGTGCCGGCCGCGATCCGGCTGAGCGCTGCTAGTGGCTCCCCCTGCGAGCCGGTTGCCAGCAGGCAGAGCTGCCGCGCCGGGATCCGAGCCAGTTCGCGGGGCGCCGCCAGGAGCCCCGGGCGGAAATTGAGATAACCCAGTTCCCGCGCGGTGTCGACATTCCGGAGCATGCTCCTTCCCACCAAACAGCATCGCCGCCCGGACACCTCCGCCAGCTCCAAGGTCTGGCGCATCCGAGCCAGATTGCTGGCAAAGGTCACCACGATCACCCGCCCAGGCGAATCCTGCAGGGCCTTCCGAAGCGCTGGGCGCACCGTCAGCTCGGACGCGGTCAAACCGGCCACGGTGGCGTTGGTGCTATCGCTGAGGAGCAGTCGCACCCCCTCCCGGCCCAGTTGGCTCAGACGGCCCAGGTCCGGCGCGGGGCCACCCACCGGAGTGTGGTCGAGCTTGAAGTCCCCGGTGTGCACCACCAGTCCGGCCCCGGTGTGGATCGCCAGCCCACAACTTCCGGGCACGCTGTGCGTCATGTGGAAGAGCTCGACCGTTAGCTGTCCCACGACGAATGGCTGGCCCATCTCCATCTCCCGTAGAACTGCGTGGCCAGCGAATCCTCGGCGCTCCAATTTGTTGCGGAGCATGCCAATCGTCATTTTCGTTCCGTAAACCGGAACAGATAGCTCCTTCAAGTAGAAGGGCAGGGCGCCGATATGGTCCTCATGACCGTGGGTCAGAAGAACGGCCCGGAGGCGACTCAAGCGGGTGCGCAGGAAGGAGATATCGGGAAGGACCACGTCGACTCCCGGGGACTCCTGCTCAGGGAAGGCCAGCCCGGCGTCGATCACGACCACATCCGGACCCACCTCTAAAAGGGCTAGGTTCTTGCCGATCTCCCCCACTCCTCCGAGCGGAATGAAGCGCAGAGCGCCCGGCAAGGGCTCACCCAGGAAGTCCCCGGGTTCGGACGACTGGACCCCGTTAGAAGAGTCCAAGCTGCTCGTCGGCTGGTGTTGGCGCCGGCTCAGTTCGGCGGGTCGGGGTGGGGCGGCTAGCCGCTTGATCCAAGTGCGCCTTGAGCCGTCGAAAGTCCTGGCGAAGGGTCCCGAGAAGGCCACCGTTGTAGAGCGCGGCGGCGGGGTGATAGCAGGGCATGTAAGTTCGCGTCCCCTGCCGGATCAGGGTGCCGTGGGCCCGGGATATGCCAGGAGCTCCCGGCAGGAGCCGTTGCAGGGCGTGCCGACCGAGCAACAGGATGACCTCGGGTTGGAGGCTCTCGATCTGGGCATCGAGATACGGTGCACAGGCCGAGATCTCCTCAGGTTGAGGATCCCGATTGCCCGGCGGCCGGGACTTGAGGACGTTGGTGATAAAGATGTCATCTCGACTCAGCCCGATCTCGTCGAGGAGTTGGTTCAGCAGCCGGCCGGCCGCGCCCACGAAGGGGCGACCTTCCCGGTCCTCATTCTCTCCCGGAGCCTCCCCGATCGCCATCAGGCGGGCGGTGGCAGGCCCCGTGCCCGGCACTCCTTGAATTCGGGTTGAGTGAAGCGGACAGAGGACGCAGGCCCTAACCTGGACGGCAATCGCTTCCAGGCGGGCCTGCGCCTCCGAAGTCTCGACCGGGAGCAGTTCAGCTACCCAGTGGCCGCTCGCTAGACGGGGCGCCGTTGCCACCCGGAGCGGCACCACCGGCCAGCTCGAGGATGGCCTGCTTGCGTGACAGGTTGACCCGGCCTCGGTCATCGATCTCGGTCACCTTGACCATGATCTCGTCGCCGATGTTGACCACGTCCTCCACCTTGCCCACCCGCTGATCGGCCAGTTGGGAGATGTGGACCAGCCCATCCTGGCGCGGAAGGATCTCGACGAAGGCTCCGAAGGGCATGATGCGGACCACCTTGCCCTTGTAGATCCGACCCACCTCGACCGATTCGGTGAGGTCGCGGATCATGGCGACCGCGCGCTGCATGGCTTCCTCGTCGACCGTGGCCAGGAAGACCTTGCCATCGTCCTCGATGTCGATCTGGCAGCCCGTCTCCTCCTGGATCCGGCGGATGGTCTTCCCGCCCGGGCCGATCAGATCCCGGATCTTGTCGGGGTGGATCTGAATCGTCGTGATCCGGGGCGCGTAGGTAGACATCGCTTGACGCGGGTTGGCGATGGCCTCCGCCATCTTGTCCAGAATGTGAAGTCGACCCTGACGGGCCTGTTCCAACGCCTTGCGGAAAAGTTCCGAACTGAGGCCGCGAGCCTTCATGTCCATCTGCAGCGCGGTGACCCCGCGACGGGTCCCCGCGACCTTGAAGTCCATGTCGCCCAGGGCATCCTCCATCCCCTGGATATCGGACAGGATGGCGTACCGCTGGGGATCGTTCTCGTCGGTGACCAACCCCATGGCGATCCCTCCGACCGGCGCCGCCAGCGGCACCCCGGCGTCCATCAATGCCAGGGTGCTGCCGCAAACACTGGCCATGGAGGTGCTGCCGTTGCTGGAGAGGATCTCACTGACGATCCTGATCACGTAGGGGAAGTCTTCGGCTGGAGGAACCATGACCTTGACCGCCCGCTCGGCGAGGGCTCCGTGCCCGATCTCCCGGCGGCCGGGAGATCGCAGCGGCCGAGCCTCGCCGACTGAGTAGGGCGGGAAGTTGTAGTGATGCATGTAGCGCTTGAAGTCCTCCAACCCCAGCCCATCGAGCTTCTGGTGATCGGACATGGTGCCCAGAGTGACGATGGAGAGCGCCTGGGTCTGCCCCCTGGTGAAGATGGCGCTGCCATGGGCCCGCGGCAGAACGCCGACCTCGCACCAGATGGGCCGAATCTCGTCGGTGCGACGGCCATCCGGCCGGGTGCCCTGCTCCAGGATCGCTTTGCGAACCGCTGTCTTCAGCACCGACTCGAAGGCCCCTCCGATATCAGCGGCGCGGTCGGGAAAGCGAGGGGTCAACTGGGCCACCACCTCGCCGCGGAGCCTCTCGACTTGGTCGTCGCGCTGGGCCTTATCAGCCTCGCGAAACACCTGGTCGATCCGGCCCGCGCTGGCTTCGGCCACCGCCTGCTTGATCTCAGCGGGAATTCCCACGTGGGGATATTCCATATTCGGTCGGCCGACCTTGGCCACCAGTTCATCGACCATGGCGATGATCTCGCGGATTCGTTCGTGGGCCCGGGCCAGCGCTTCGACCAGGGTCTCCTCGGAGACCTCCCGCGCTCCTGCCTCCACCATGTTCAGCGAGTCGCGGGTCCCGGCCACCACGAGGTCCAACTGGCTGCCCTCAAGGTCGGGCATGTTGGGGTTTTCCACCAGATGCCCATCGAACTGCCCCATCCGCACTGCGGCTACCGGGCCGTCATGGGGAATGTCACTGATGGCGACCGCGGCGCCGGCCCCGATCAGCGCCAGGATGGAGGGATCGTGGACTTGGTCCGAAGAGAGCACGGTAGCCACAATCTGGACGTCGTTGCGAAAGTCCTTGGGGAACAATGGCCGCATCGGCCGGTCGATCATCCTGGAAGTCAGAATGGCCGACTCGGAGGGCCTCGCCTCGCGGCGCATGAAGGCACCGGGGATCCGGCCCACCGCGTACATCTTTTCTTCGTAGTCGCAGGTCAGGGGAAAGAAGTCGATTCCGGGCCGGGGCGCCTTGCTCGCGGTCGCGGTGACTAGAACCACCGTGTCCCCCTGCCGGACCCAGACGGACCCGTTGGCCTGACCGGCCAAACGGCCGGTCTCCAGGGTTAGTTCCGAACCCTCAAACGTGCGTGAAACAACGGTCTTTTCCATCGCAATCCTCCCCGCGAATTTCCGGCTGAGAGAGGGGTAGGCTCCACTTCGGAAAGACCGTCGCGGTTAGGGAGAGGGGATGAGAGCTGAACCTTCGTTCGGCTCCGATCGCCAGTCTCCAACCGCGCGCTTGGCGCTCCGGCAAAGTCTGCCGCTGCTCCCATCGAGAGAGTCCGCGGTCGTAATTCAAACCGGCTCTCGGTTGCAATCGAGTGAGCCGGAAATCGGTCAGGGTCAGTGGCGCAGCCCCAGCTTGGCGATCAAGGCGCGGTAACGCGCGATGTCCACCCGCATCAGGTAGTCCAACAGGCGGCGTCGCTTGCCCACCAGCTTCAACAGGCCACGCCTGGTGTGGTGGTCCTTGGGGTGAACCTTGAGATGCTCGGTCAGTTCGCGAATCCGCTCGCTGAAGATCGCGATCTGGACTTCCGGCGATCCGGTATCACCTTCGTGCTGGCGGTGGTCCTCGATCACCGCGGCCTTGGCTTCACCTTGAAGCATGTTTCGGGTATTTCTCCTTGAGTCGCCACGGAGCCCGCCCCACACGGCACGACCGGCGTCTAGCTGGGCTCCGGGTCGAGGGGAGCATAGCACAGGCCCAATCACCCCACTGAAGCGTGACTGGGGTTCGCCAAAATGGGTACCGCGACTGCGGGATGGGGTGGCTAGAGGGACTTGAACCCTCGACCTCCAGGGCCACAACCTGGCACTCTAACCAACTGAGCTATAGCCACCACGAGGGGCCAAATTATAGGTGGGGCCCGATTTCTTTCACGCCGAGGAACGTTGTGCCCTCATCCCCAGCGGCCCTGACCATGACCCCCGGCACCGATCACCAGTTCATGCTGCGGGCTCTGCGCCTGGCCCGGGGCGCCGCCCGGCGAGGCGAGGTCCCGGTCGGAGCCGTGGTCGTGTCCGGTGGGCTGGTGGTCGGTGCCGCCTCGAATCGGGTTGAGCGATCCCAGGATGCCGCGGCCCACGCCGAACTGCTGGCTCTGCGCCAGGCCGCCCACCGTCTGGGCAGCTGGCGGCTCGCGGGAGCGGTTATCTATTCAACCCTGGAACCTTGCCCGATGTGCGCGGGCGCCCTCCTGCTGGCCCGGGTGGAGCGGGTCGTGTACGGAGCCGACGACCCCAAGAAAGGGGCGTTCCGCTCCGTCTACGATGTTCTGGGCCATCGAGCCGGCAACCACCACCTCCAAGTCACGCCCGGGTGTGAGGCGGAGGCCGCAGCCAAG
>Ga0307374_10006061_pt1 | contig 19217 bp, 19 predicted proteins | sample OX3MG_FD_202532 | JGI IMG/M metagenome (GOLD analysis project Ga0307374, IMG submission 202532) | Soil microbial communities from Risofladan, Vaasa, Finland - OX-3 | ecosystem: Environmental > Terrestrial > Soil > Coastal area > Acid sulfate soil | place: Finland: Risofladan, Vaasa | collected...
GCATCGATGTGGTGGATCCCGGTCCGGAAGCCGTGGGGTTCCAGGTACAACCCTGCTTCGATACGGACGGTAGTCGCACATGCAGCAGCACTACGACTGATTGATTTTGCACGAAATTTGCCACGCATTGCGCGTTGATTGCGGTGAAATCTCCCGGCTGTCGCAGAAATGCGGGACAGATGCCCATAAATCAGTAGCTGCAAAATTTCAAGTTTGACAGCCGCATGATTGCAGTTATCATCTCCCCCTGTTCCCAGTAATACATACGACAACGCAAATATGCGCATAGGTTGCTATTCGTTGCGCACTCGCGTGGTGTTGGCGCCCATGGCGGGCGTCACTGACCGCCCGTTCCGGCAGTTATGCAAGCGCCTGGGCGCGGGTCTTGCGGTTTCGGAAATGCTTACGGCACAGCTGGCGCTCTACGGCAGCGCCAAGAGCCGCCGGCGCCGCGACCACGATGGCGAGGTGGAACCCCGGATCGTGCAGATCGCGGGTGGCGAGCCTGGCATGCTGTCCGAAGCGGCACGCATGAACGTAGCTGAGGGCGCCCAGATAATCGATATCAACATGGGTTGCCCGGCAAAGAAAGTCTGCAATAAGGCCGCCGGGTCGGCGCTATTGCAGGACGAAACTCTGGTTAGACAGATTCTAGAGGCGGTGGTGAGTGCGGTGGATGTGCCGGTGACCCTCAAAATCCGCAGCGGCTGGGATCGGGAACACAAGAATGGCATACGCATTGCCGAATTTGCGCAGCAGGCCGGCATCCAGGCAATCGCCGTGCATGGTCGCACCCGCGCCGATATGTTTGCTGGCGAGGCAGAACATGAAACTGTGCGAGCTATCGCTGCCGCAGTGAAGATTCCGGTGCTGGCCAATGGTGATGTGGATTCGCCGGAAAAAGCCCGGGCGGTGCTGGATTCCACCGGTGCGGCGGCGGTCATGATCGGCCGGGCCGCCCAGGGGCGGCCGTGGATATTCCGTGAAATCAATCATTACCTGGCGACGGGCCACAAGCTCCCGCCGCCGAACGACCAGGAAATTGCTGACATCATGCTGGAACATCTGGACAACCTGTATTCATTCTATGGCGAGTTCACCGGCGTGCGTATGGCCCGCAAACACCTCAACTGGTATCTCAAGACGCGGCCGGAAACCACCGCGTTGCGTGAACGGGTCTTGCGCGTGGAGTCGGCTTGCGAGCAGCAAAGGCTGCTGCGCAATTTATTCGAACACAACAACAACATCGAGGAGCTGGCGGCATGAGTAGCAGACTGGGAGCACAGCGTTTGGAAGTGGTGAATGAGGCCTGGAAAGCCCGCAAGTCCGGAGACGGCGCGCAATATTCACCGGCCTCCCATTGCCTGCGGGATTATGCGGAAAAGACCCTACGACGCTACTTCTCCGACCTGGACGGCCATGACCCGTCTGACCTCTATGGGCTGGTGCTGGGAGAGATCGAGCAGCCGCTGCTCAAGACCCTGCTGGATTACACCCGCGGCAACCGGTCGCGGGCCTCGGAAATCCTGGGCATCAACCGCAGCACGCTGCGCAAGAAGCTGCGTCAATATAAAATTAGCACCTGACCGCTGCCGGGGCGCCCGGGGCGGACCGCCATTTGCTTCCGCCAAGAGGGAAGGCCCGTGCCGCCTATACACCGCGCTTTATTAAGCGTTTCTGATAAAGCCGGATTGCTTGAATTCGCGCGCAGCCTGTATGCATCCGGTATCGAACTGCTTTCCACCGGCGGCACCGCCAGATTGCTGCAGGATGCAGATATACCGGTCAAGCTGATATCACAGATCACCGGCTTTCCCGAGATCATGGATGGGCGCGTCAAGACCCTGCACCCGAAAATCCATGGCGCGCTTTTAGGCCGGCGCGGCACGGATGATGCCGTGATGCGCGAACAGGGGATCGCGCCCATCGACCTGCTGGTGGTCAATCTCTATCCCTTCGAAGCGACGGTTGCACGCCCCGGCCATACCCTGGACGAAGCCATCGAGAATATCGACATCGGCGGCCCGGCGATGCTGCGCGCGGCCGCCAAAAACCATGCCGCCGTGACCGTGGTGGTGGACAGCAGCGACTATGCGCGCGTACTCGCGGATATGCAGGCACACAAGGGTGCGGTCAGCGACGCGACACGCTACCTACTGGCCGTCAAGGCATTTGCCCACTGCGCTGCATACGATGGCGCCATCGCCAATCATCTGAGCAGCCTGCAGGCGGATGGAAAACATGCGCGCTTCCCTGATTTCTACAGTGTGCAATTCCATAGGCTCCATGACCTGCGCTACGGCGAGAATCCACACCAGCGCGCCGCGCTCTACGCCGGGGGCGGTGACCTGGCGGGCACGCTTGCCGGCGCCAAGCAATTGCAGGGCAAGGAGCTCTCCTATAACAACCTGGCTGATGCCGATGCGGCACTCGCCTGTGTGCGGGAATTCTCTACGCCTGCCTGTGTGATCGTGAAACATGCCAACCCCTGCGGCGTGGCGCTGGGCAAGAATCTGCTGGTTGCCTATGATCGCGCACATGCTACCGATGCCAGCTCAGCGTTCGGCGGCGTGATAGCCTTCAACCATGAACTGGATGCTGAAACTGCTGTCGAGATCCTCAAACGCCAATTCGTGGAAGTCATCGTGGTACCCTCGGCGGTGTCGGCTGCGATGGCGGAACTTGCGCACAAACCCAATGTACGCATACTGGTCACAGGAGCGTTCAAATCGATTGCGGGCACGCTGGATTACCAATCCATTTCCGGCGGCATGCTGTTACAGGAAGCAGATCAGAGAAATGTGGATGCACAGGAACTGAAAACCGTTACCCGCAAATCGGCTTCCGAGAAACAATTGGGTGATCTGCTGTTCGCCTGGCAGGTGGTGAAGTCGGTAAAATCAAACGCTATCGTGTATGCGAAAGACGGCCGCACCATCGGCATCGGTGCCGGCCAGCCGAGCCGCATCATGAGCGCGCAGATCGCCGGGCTGAAAGCCCAGGAAGCCAAACTCGAGGTACGCGGCGCCGTCATGGCCTCCGACGCCTTCCTGCCATTCCGCGATAGCGTGGATGCCGCCGCCGCAGCCGGCATCAGCGCCATCATCCAACCCGGCGGTTCCATTCGCGATGCGGAAGTCATCGCCGCCGCGGATGACCACGGGATTGCCATGGTGTTCACCGGCACCAGGCACTTCAGGCACTAAAGTGTGGCTTTGGGCTGACTCACGCAACCCAACTCATTTATTTCCTGCTCGCTCAAATATCGCCATTGCCCTTTGCCCAGATCACCCAGCGGGATTGAGCCGATTGCGACCCGGATGAGACGTAACACGCCGATATCCAACGCGGCCAACATGCGGCGGATTTGCCGGTTACGGCCCTCGTCGAGGACGATTTCCAGCCAGGCGTTGCGCGAACCCTGACGTAACAGGCGCACCATCTTGGCTTTCAGCAACTCACCACCCTCTTCGAGGCCGTCCCGCATGCGCGCAAGCTGCACGGCGTCGGGTATGCAATTGATCTGCACATGATAAATCTTCCCGATCCGGGCAGGAGCGGAAACCCGCGCGGCCCATTCCGGATCGTTGCTGAACAGCAGCAGTCCCTCACTGGCACGGTCAAGGCGACCGACCGGTGCAATCCAGGTCAGATCTGCGCCCTCGAAACACTGATACACAGTGTCGCGCCCACGTTCGTCACGCGCGGTCGTGACGACTCCGCGTGGCTTATTCAGCATCAGATAGATTCGTTTACAGGCATGCGCGTCCGCGCCGCCCACTTCAATATGATCGTGTTCGCTGTACACCGGATGCTCGGGATCGAATATCACCCGCCCATTGACCCGTACCCGTCCGGACCTCACCCAGTCTGCCGCCTGCGTGCGCGAGCACAGGCCACGCTTTGACAATACCCGGGCGATGCCGTGGCGAGGGGCAGCCGGTAAACCAGCGTTGGGTTTTTTCATGCCGCTAGTGTGACCGATGACTGGGGGCGGCTGTCAAAAAAGGGCTCATAGAAGGCTGCTTAATCTGATGCCGGAGCGATATCAAAGGGACAGATGCGGCCAAAATCCGTACCATAGCGACCTGCGAACGCTCACTTTGGGAACGGCTCAATGAAAGTTTTGGTCATCGGCAACGGCGGACGCGAGCATGCCCTCGCCTGGAAGATCGCCCAGTCGCCGAAAGTGGATAAAGTCTATGTGGCGCCGGGCAACGCCGGCACCGCGCGCGAGCGCAAGTGCGAGAACCTGCGCATCGCCACGGACAATGTCCCCGGGCTGCTGGATTTCGCCCTCGGCCAGGGAATCGGCCTGACGATGGTCGGTCCCGAAGGGCCGCTGGTCGAAGGCATCACCGATGTGTTCCAGCAGGCGGGGTTACGCTGCTTCGGTTCCAGCTGTGCCGCGGCCCAACTGGAAGGCTCCAAGGCTTTCAGCAAGGATTTTCTTGCGCGTCATCACATACCCACGGCTGATTACCGCAGCTTCACGGAACTCAAGCCGGCGCTCGCTTATCTGCAGGAGCGCGGTGCGCCGGTGGTGGTCAAGGCCGATGGTCTGGCCGCCGGCAAGGGTGTGGTGGTGGCGCAATCCATCGCTGAAGCAGAAACCGCCGTGCGTGAGATGCTGGCCGGCAACACTTTCGGAGATGCGGGCCACCGGGTAGTGATTGAGGCCTTCCTGGAAGGCGAGGAAGCCAGCTTCATAGTGATGGCGGATGGTGAACATATCTTGCCGCTGGCCACTTCCCAGGATCACAAGCGTGTGGGCGAAGGTGATACCGGCCCCAATACCGGCGGCATGGGGGCCTATTCGCCGGCGCCGGTGGTGACGCGTGAGATTCACGAGCGCGTGATGCATGACGTGATCCGGCCCACGATCCGGGGCATGGCCTCGGAAGGCACGCCTTACACCGGTTTCCTGTATGCCGGACTGATGATCTCAAAAGACGGTGAGCCGCGGGTACTGGAATTCAATTGCCGCCTGGGCGATCCCGAGACCCAGCCCATCATGCTGCGGCTTAAATCTGACCTGGTGGAATTGTGTGAAGCCGCCCTGGACGGCAAGCTCAACAAAGTGAAAGCCGAGTGGGATACGCGCGTGGCCCTGGGCGTGGTGCTGGCGGCCGGTGGTTATCCCGGCGAGTACCGCAAAGGTGAGACCATTTCCGGCCTACCGCCATTCCCGATGGACAATGTGAAGGTGTTCCATGCGGGAACTGCGGACCAGGACGGCCGCGTCGTCACCAACGGCGGGCGGGTATTTTGCGTCACGGCACTCGGTGAGAACGTCGGCGATGCGCGGCAACGGGCCTATCATATCGCCGATGGCATCCGCTGGCCGGGGCGTTTCTTCCGTCGCGATATCGGTAACCGGGCGATTGCACGGGAAATGCAGAAAAATAACAAACCTGCAAGGTGATATCTTTCTGCGATGTTTGAACTTGTAATATTTGATTGCGATGGTGTTCTGGTTGATAGCGAACGTATCACGAATACTGTACTAGCAGAACTGCTGAACGAACTTGGGTTGTCGGTCAGCTTAAATTATATGTACGAGCATTTCATGGGAAAGTCCATGCCTCAATGCATGGGATTGATTACGACCATGCTAGGCAAATTCCCACCATCGAATTTTGAAGAATCCTATAGAGAGCGAAGTCGTATTGCCCTGGAAAATAGGTTACGACCTGTTCTGGGAGTTCTGGAAATGCTGCAGAATTTTAAATTGCCTTGCTGCGTTGCGTCCAGCGGTTCACATGACAAGATGCTCTTTACCCTCGGCATCACCGGATTGCTGTCCAGATTTGCTAACCGGTTGTACAGCGTTACTGAGGTGGCGCACGGAAAACCAGCTCCGGATGTGTTCCTGTACGCCGCAGCACAGTGCAGCGCCAAACCAGATACTTGTGCAGTTGTAGAAGATACCCCTACAGGTGTGGCAGCCGGAGTGGCGGCTGGCATGACTGTTTTCGGATATACGGGATTGATTCCTGCAGGGCGACTGCGGATGGCTGGCGCGCACCACACCTTTGAGCACATGTGGGAATTGAATGGATTGCTTACAGCGCAGAATATGAATTAACGCAGATTTCCGTCTAATTCTGGTTTCTTTTTTTAGGGTCTTCGTGGAATTGAGTGGGTACTTTAGCGTGGCATTCAGGCGGCAAGCCAAGTGGGATATGGCTTCCAGGGCAACAGATAGGTGCTGAGTTCGTGAGCATGATAAGGGTTGTCCTAGGCTGGACGCGCATCAAGAGCAACTCCAACCCACGCGGTGCACCGGCGTGGCACGCCAAGAAGGAAATACGCGGGTCAACGGCAGAAAACACAGGCCTTCCCGGGGTTTTCTGTCCTGTAGACCAGGGACTATTTAGTAGCCGCCTGATGCTGAACACTACCGAGCCAATACCCTAAAGCTCCAAAATCTACCCACACGATTACGCGAAGAGCCTTTTTTTATAAGCTCTCTAGCCTTTCTTCATAGAATCGAAAAATTCCGCGTTGGTCTTGGTTTCCTTGAGTTTGTCCAGCAAAAACTCGCTGGCCGCCAGTTCGTCCATGGGGTGCAGCAGCTTGCGCAGGATCCAGATCTTCTGCAGTTCGTCCGGTGGCACCAGCAGCTCTTCGCGGCGCGTACCGGAACGGTTGATGTTGATGGCCGGGAACACGCGCTTCTCGGCGATGCGCCGGTCCAGGTGGATTTCGGAATTGCCGGTACCCTTGAATTCCTCGTAGATCACGTCATCCATGCGCGAACCGGTTTCTATGAGCGCGGTCGCCAGGATGGTGAGCGAGCCGCCCTCTTCGATGTTGCGGGCTGCGCCGAAGAAGCGTTTCGGCCGCTGCAGCGCGTTGGCATCCACGCCGCCGGTGAGTACCTTGCCGGAAGCCGGTACCACGGTGTTGTAGGCACGCCCCAAGCGGGTGATGGAATCCAGCAGGATCACCACGTCGCGCTTGTGTTCCACCAGGCGCTTGGCTTTCTCGATGACCATCTCGGCCACCTGTACGTGGCGCGTGGCAGGCTCATCGAATGTGGACGACACTACTTCGCCCTTCACGGAGCGTTGCATCTCGGTGACTTCCTCGGGTCGCTCATCGATGAGCAGCACGATCAGGTACACCTCGGGATGATTGGCGGTGATGCTCTGGGCAATGTTCTGCAACATCATGGTCTTGCCGGCCTTGGGCGGCGATACGATCAGGCCGCGCTGGCCCTTGCCGATGGGCGCGATCATGTCGATGATGCGTGCGGTGATGTCTTCAGTGGAACCGTTACCGCGCTCCATGGTGAAACGCTGCTTGGGGAACAGTGGCGTGAGATTCTCGAACAGCACCTTACTCTTGGCGTTCTCAGGCGGATCGAAATTGATGTGATCCACCTTGAGCAGTGCGAAGTAACGCTCACCCTCTTTCGGGGGCCGGATCTTGCCGGCTACGCTGTCACCGGTGCGCAGGTTGAAGCGGCGGATCTGGCTGGGGGAAACATAGATGTCATCGGGACCGGCGAGATACGAACCTTCCGCCGAGCGCAGGAAGCCGAAGCCGTCCTGCAGAATCTCCAGCACGCCGTCGCCGGAAATCTCCTCGCCGTTGCGCGCATGCGCCTTGAGTATGGAAAAGATCACATCCTGCTTGCGGGAACGCGCCATGTTCTCAAGGCCCATGGATTCCGCCAGCCCGATGATGGCTTCAGCCGGTTTTTTCTTCAGATCCGTTAGATTCATAGACGTTGGGTTCCCGCTCTCTTATACAATGGAAGTTAGCCGGCGGATGCCGGAATAAATCAGGATTGGTACAAAAAATTAAACGTTATCGGTCGATTTTGTTTGCCGAATAAACGCAAAAGGGCGGTCTCCTGCCGCCCGTTTAATCAAATATTGGTCTCGATAAAAGCCGCCAACTGCGATTTGGACAGGGCACCGATTTTCTGTGCCTGCACGTTGCCGTCCTTGAACAGCATCAGTGTCGGGATGCTGCGGATGCCGTATTTCTGGGTCAGATGCGCATTCTCGTCGACGTTGACCTTGGCGATCCTGAGCTTGCCCTGATAGCTGGTGGCAATCTCGTCGAGGATGGGGGCGATCATTTTGCAGGGGCCGCACCACTCCGCCCAGTAATCCACCAGTACCGGCAGACTGGATTTCAACACGTCGGTTTCGAAGTTGGCATCGGTCGTAGATACGATCTGGTCATTCACGGTTTACAGGCCTCCAGTGGCTTAAACGGATTCTGTCTGTATGGCGCGAGCAGGCGCGTAACGTTGGGCATTGGGCAGGGAGATGTGACGTAAGGTGCCGGTTTCAGGCACAATGTCGCGGCTGGCTCGCGGTTCTAGTAATTGCTTTATTATGAAGTATGAAAATGTCCCGCACGGGGCGCGGGCTCAAGGCGTTAAACATATTTGAGCCCAACCGCCGCCAGAATGCAAGCCCCGTGTCATTCTATTAAAAGCGACCCATGGACCAACACCTGACCGAGCTGCGTTTTGAATCTCTCGGGCTGGCCGAGCCACTGCTTATAAGCCTCAGGGAGGCCGGTTTCAGCCGCTGCACTCCTATCCAGGCTGAAGCCCTGCCCCTGCTTTTAAAGGGCCAGGATGTGGCCGGCCAGGCCCAGACCGGTACCGGCAAGACCGCGGCCTTCCTGCTAGCCCTGTACCAGCGGCTGCTCACCCGTCCCGCCCGCCACGGACGACGTAACACCCAGCCGCGTGCGTTGGTGGTGGCGCCGACCCGCGAACTGGCGGTGCAGATCTACAAGGATGCGGAGGTCCTGGGCCGGCACACGGGCTTCAAACAGACGGTGGTGTACGGCGGAGAGAATTACGACAAGCAGCGCGACACCGTGGCCGCCGGTGTGGACATATTGATGGGCACGCCAGGGCGATTAATCGATTACTTCAAGCAGCACGTCTTCGATCTCAAGGCCCTGGATGTGATGGTGCTGGATGAAGCCGACCGCATGTTCGATATGGGCTTCATCGCCGATGTGCGCTTCCTGATGCGGCGCATGCCGCATCCCACCGAGCGTCTCAATATGCTGTTCTCGGCGACGCTCTCCTACCGGGTGATGGAGCTGTCCTACGAGCACATGAACAATGCGCAGTTCGTGCGCATCGAACCCGATAAGGTCACCGTCGATCAGGTACGCCAGCTGCTGTACCTGCCGGCCACCAACGAGAAGATCGCGCTGCTGGTGGGCCTGCTGCGGCATCTGGAAGCGCATCGCACCATGGTGTTCGTGAACACCAAGCGCGTGGCCGAGAACGTCGAGGCTTATCTCAAGGGTAATGGTTTCAATGCCGCGGTGCTCTCCGGCGATGTTCCCCAGAACAAGCGTCTGCGGCTGCTCAAGGAATTCACCGAAGGCCAGTTGCCGATCCTGGTGACCACCGATGTGGCTTCCCGCGGCCTGCACATCCCCGACGTCAGCCATGTCATCAATTTCGATCTGCCCCAGGATGCGGAGGATTACGTGCACCGCATCGGCCGCACCGCGCGCGCCGGCGCCGAGGGCGACGCCATCAGCTTCGCCTGCGAGGAATATTCCTTCTCACTGCCGGACATCGAGCACTATATAGGTCACGCCATCCCGCGCGAGCCCCTGGAAGCGGAATTGCTGGCGGTACTGCAGCCGCCCGCCCGGCGCGAACGCTACCAAGCGCATCCGCAGCGCAAGCACGATGGCCGAGGCCGCGAAACCGGCCGCGGCGGTCGCCGCGGAGGAAGGCCGGTAAGACGGTGAAACATTTGGAGCGACCATCGGTAGGAGCGCTGTCATACAGCGCGACTTTAATAATGGTCGCGGCGAATGTCGCCGCTCCTACCGCCAATTCACAGCATCAATTCCACTAGCGTTTCAACTGACGGGAATTCCCCGATGTCCCTTGGCGGCTGCCGGCTGTCCGGCCGACGCATGGCGATGATATTGCCGATACCATAATCGCGCGCGGCGCGCAGCACCGGCAGACTGTCGTCCAGCAACAGGCTGTGGGCCGGATCGAAGTCTTCTATCTCCCGCAGCCTCTGCCAGAAACCGATGGTTTCCTTGGGCACGCCGAAACTGTGGGACGAGACGATGGCGTCGAAATAACTTTCGAGCTGCGTGCGTTGCATCTTGAGCGCCAGTGCATCGCTATGCGCGTTGGTGACCAGCAGCATGCGTTTGCCGGCAGACCGCAATTTATTGAGGAACTCCTCGACGTAAGGCAAAACCTGGATCAGGTGTCCGACCTCGCGCTTCAGAGCCAGGATATCCATGTCCAGTTCCCGCGCCCAGTGATCCAGGCAATACCACTGCAAGCTGCCTTCCATCGCGCGAAAGCGCGGCAGCAGATGCGCGCGCGCCGCCTCGCTCGTCAGTCCGTGTCGCTCAGCGAAACGTAGTGGCACATGTTCCTGCCAGAAATGATTGTCGAAATGCAGATCCAGCAGCGTGCCGTCCATGTCCAGGAACACGGTGCGGATCCGGGGCCAGTCGGGAACCTGCTTCGAGGTGGCGGGCATGGCCGCTATCATATACGCTGCTGCAATACCGATTAAATGCGGATACGCGGAAGCATACCGATGTCGCACGCTGACGAACAACTGCTTGGGCCGTTATTGGGGATCACCGCGCAGGCCAGTGAACGCATCCTGAAAATCTACGCCACCGATTTCCAGGTGAACATCAAGGACGACCGCTCGCCGGTAACTGCGGCCGATCTGGCGGCCCATGAAGCCATACTGCAAGGTCTGCAGCGACTCACGCCGGACCTGCCGGTGCTGTCGGAAGAATCGAGCCATATTCCGTATTCCCAACGGCAGCGCTGGGACAGTTACTGGCTGGTGGATCCGCTGGACGGCACTAAGGAATTCATCAGCCGGAACGGCGACTTCACCATCAATATCGCGCTCATCCAGAAGCATGCGCCGGTGGTGGGCCTGGTGCATATCCCGGTGGAAAACCTGAGTTACTACGGGGTGGTGGGTGCCGGTGCCTATCGCCGTGAAACAGGAAACGCACCACAGGCGATCCATGTGCAGCCGCGGGTCGGTAAAGCGGTGCGGGTGGTGGCCAGCCGTTCCCACCGTGGACCACTGCTGGACGGCTATCTGGCAAAACTCGGTCCGCATGAAACGCTCTCGCGGGGCAGCGCTCTTAAGTTCTGCCTGGTAGCGGAAGGTGCTGCGGATGTGTATCCGCGCCTGGGGCCCACATCAGAATGGGATACAGCGGCGGGTCATGCGGTGTTGCTGGCCGCCGGCGGCCATGTCATGGCAGTGGATGGCACACCACTGAGTTATAACCGCAAGGAATCATTGCTCAATCCGCAGTTCCTCGCCTATGCGGATGCAAACCGAGACTGGCGGCAATATCTGTGAAAGGAAAATGCCGGCTTGCGCTGGTATCCCCGGTTCAACCATGGGCTCCCAGCAGGCCTTTCTTTAGTTCCTTGGTGGGCGGCTTCGGCCCCAGGAACACATTCAGCAACGCCTTGTGGAAATCCTCGCCGGGGATGTTGCCCCGGGAATCACCGTTCCAGCTGATCTGCGTACCTTCTCCGGGAATGTAATCCATGGTGATGACATCGCCTTCCTTGGAACTGCCAAAATAAGCCAGGAACTGAACGAGGTCGGACTGCAGCGCCCCGGTCATACCAGGGTTATTGTCATGAAAGCCATCATTCCAGGCGTCCGCGAACTGTTTCTTACTGACGTCATAGATCATATGCATGAGAATGCGATCCGGCCCGCTCTCGGCCATCACCGCCTCGGTGGTACCGGCTTTCTGGGGCAGGTAGAGCGCGCCCACATAGATCTTGAAAAAGAACTTGGTGCGCAGACCCATGCCATTCAACACCAGCGACTGCCCGCCTACCGTGACGGTATCCGGCACAGTCACATCTTTATAGGTTGCTGCCTGGGCGCATACCAACACGCCGGCGCTCAGTAACGTCAGAATAATTAACAGTTTTTTCATGATCATCTCCCTGTTGTTGCCTGCTTACTGATAACTCAGTTCGTGAAACCCATGCTACGCGCCCTTGAGGTAGCGGGCAAAGAACGCCAGCGTACGCTTCCAGGCATCGGCCGCCGCTGCCGGCCGGTACCTGACGCCGGAGGGATTGGCAAAGGCATGTCCGGCATCCGGGTACTCGTGGATCTCCGCGTTCACCTTGGCTTCTTTCAAGGCTTTCTGGAAAGCCTGAACATCTTGCACGGTGATGCCCATGTCCTGTTCGCCAAAGAATCCCATGAGCGGCATCCTGAGAGTGGACAGCGCTGCCACGTCATCCGCCGGCTGCCCGTAGTACATCACCACTGCATTCAACTGGTCAGGGAACATCAGTGCAGTCTGCAACGACCAGCCGCCGCCGAAGCACCAGCCGATGACGCCGATGCGCGGCGCGTGTTCGCGATCATGCAGATAGGCATAGGCCTGTTTGAGGTTTTCCTTGGCCGCGCCCGGATACTTGAATACGCCCGACATAAGTTCCTTGGCTTCATTTGGATCCTTGGCTGACTGGCCGCCGTACAGGTCCACGGCCAGCGCCGCATAACCCTCACCCGCGAGTTGATCCGCCATGCGGCGGATATTGTCATTCAAACCCCACCATTCATGGATGACGATGATTCCAGGTAACGGCCTCTTGCCGTGCAATGGCTCGCTGAGATAGCCATGCACCGCTTTGCCAACTACCGTGGCATACACCACGTCAGTGCCGTGAACCGGCTGAGCCGGTTTCTGCAGTGCCGCGGGGCTGGCCCTCGGCACATCGTCTGCATGCATGTCGGCCATGGCCATGACTGGTGTTACACCGGTTGCCGCCAACAACAGGATGGATGCCATCATTAGTAAATTGCGCCGCATGATTTCTCCTTTAGAGTTTAATCGCCGCGATACACACAACCGGAGGTGCAAGTCTCGGCGATCACGACTTTGCACAGAGTTGGCAGCGCCGGTTTGAGATGCTGCCAGATCCAGCGTGCCAGCATCTCGCTGGTGGGATTTTCCAGTCCCGGGATCTCATTCAGATAACGGTGATCCAGCGCTTCGAATACCGGCATGCAGGCTTGCTTGAGGTCGGCGAAATCCATGATCCAGCCGCTATCCGGCTGCGGCTCGCCGCGTATGTGGATTTCCACACGGAAGGAATGGCCGTGCAGCCGGCTACATTTGTGGCTGGATGGCAGGTTCGGCAGCCGGTGGGCGGCTTCGACGTGGAAGACCTTGAATATGTCCATCGTAGTGCTTGTTTAATATGTTTTTCAATCCTGACTATTCTAGCCGAGTGTCTGTCATGCAGCCCTATTAGCTGCCACAGCCCACATTCCCTGCGGGCCGTCCGCTTGCACCCTTGGCGGCAGGCTCGTATGTTGGCAGGCAGCATCAGCACACATCGCATGCGTTCGTATCAGTAAATGATGATGACCAGACCACCCCAGGGAATCGCTGCCAAGCTCGAACAGCTGCGCGAGGAACACCGTGATCTGGACATCGCCATCAGCCGCCTGGCCGAGGATATCCATACCAATGAGTTGCAGCTCAAACGCCTCAAGAAGCGCAAGCTGCAGATCAAGGATTACATCACCAAGCTCGAAAGCCTGCTGATCCCGGACCTCGACGCATGATTGATCTGCACCTGCATTCGCGCGCCTCCGATGGCAGCCTCTCACCGACTGAGTTGATGCAGCTGTGTGCGGCCCGCGGTGTGCAGATGCTCGCACTCACCGATCATGACTGCCTGGACGGTCTGACGGAAGCGCGCGGTGCAGCGCACGCCGCTGGCATCCGCTTCATCACGGGTGTGGAGATCTCAGTCACTTGGGAACACAAGACGTTGCACGTTATCGGTTTGAACATCGATGCCGGGAACGCAGCCCTCAGCAAGGGGCTGGCACATCTGCAGACAGTGCGCGGCGGTCGCGCGCAGGCGATCGGCCGACGTCTTGAATCTCGCAACATCCCGGGTGCTTTTGCGGGCGCGCAGCAACTGGCCGGCAATGACAACGTGACGCGAACGCATTTTGCCCAGTGGTTGTGCTCTAACGGGCATGCCGCAACGCCGCAGAAGGCTTTCCAACGTCTGCTGGCGCACGGCAAACCGGGTTACGTGGCCACCACCTGGGCGAGCCTGGAACAAAGCATCGGCTGGATCCATGCGGCTGGTGGCCAGGCGGTGCTGGCGCACCCGTTGCGTTATGGCATGACGCGCAACTGGCTGATGAAAGCGCTTACTGCCTTCAAGCAAACCGGTGGCGATGGTATCGAAGTGATCTGCGGCGGCGGCAACCGCGATGAATGCGCCTCCGCTGCTCATTTCGCCGCGCGTTTCGAACTGTCAGCATCGGTGGGCTCTGATTTCCACAACCCTTCGACGCCCTGGAATCAACCTGGTATCAAGGTATCACTGCCGGAGAAACTCACGCGGGTGTGGGAATGCTTTTAAAAAATCTTGGGAAACTCTGATTTATTCCTCATGACCTGATTACATCATTCCGGCGAAAGCCGGAATCCAGAAAAATCAATCGCTTGCTGAATGCCGGCTTTCGCCGGCATGACGAAAAATGAAATTGATCAGAGGTTCCCTTGATGGGAATAGGCCGGGAGGTTCTCAGCGAGACTAGATTGTGGAAGTCACCACTTCGCCTGCCAGGGTGAAAACTTTCGCTTCCACGAAGATCTTCACCAGATCCGCATCCAGCTTGCCGTGCTTGGCTTCATCTTCCAGCACCGCGAATGCGCGCTCCGTGGGCATAGATTTCTTGTAAGGACGGTCGGCGGCGGTGAGCGCATCGTAGATGTCCGCCACTGTCATCAACCTTGAGGGGAACGGGATATCGCTCTGGGTGCGACCGCGGGGGTAGCCACTGCCATCGAGCTTCTCGTGATGTGCGCCGGCAATCTCGGGGATGGCGGCCAGGTCAGCGGGCCAGGGGATGCGCCGCAGGAAATTGTAGGTGTGCACCACGTGAGATTCTATTTCACGTCGTTCCTCGGGCGTGAGGCTGCCGCGGGAAACGGACAGCACACGCTGTTCCTCCGCCGTGAGCAGAGGCATGCCGTTCTCAGAAAGACTGTACTCAATCGCCTGTTTCAGCAGCTTGTTGGGTCTGTTTTTCATGATATTCGGTTCGTTGGCCTCCTGGATCGCCATCCAGTAAGCATCCAGTACCGCCAGTTTACTTTCCAGCTCCTGCTCGATACTGAGCAGTTCCTCGTGGGAACTCATGCCGCTGCGCAACATTACCAGTTGTTGCGCCAGCGCGCGCCGCTTGAGGCGTTCGGTTTCCACGTTGATACGCTCGCGGATCGCCTGGTAAAGCTCGGGTGTGAGCTTGTGGGCTTTCACCAGTACGTGCTCGCGTACACCGATCTTGCCGAAATCGTGCAGTAGCGCCGCGTAGCGCAGTTCGCGCAGTTGCCTGGCGTTGAAGTTGATGCTGCGGAAGCGCGCCACGCCTGAACGCGGCAGGGCTTCGGCCAGACCGGTGGTCAGGCGCGCTACCCGGAAGGAATGGCCGCTGGTGGCGGGATCGCGCTGCTCGATAGCGGTCACCGATGCCACCACGAAACCTTCGAACATGTCCTCGATGGCCAGCAGCAAGCGGTTGTTGTCGATAGCCACAGCCGCCTGGCTGGCCAGGGAGCGCAACAGTGGCAGGATATCGTCGCTGAATGGCTGGGTCTCGCTGAGCGTGGTCTTAGGGTTGGTGAGTATTGACGCCGGATTGCGCTTGCGGTTGATGAACTCGATGCCGCCGATGATCTCTCCCTGCAGGATGCGCAGCGCCACCGCATACAGCGAGCTGGTGCGATAAGCGAAGCGCTGGTCAAAACTGCTGTTGAAACGCCAGGGCATATCCGCCGGCGGTGCATACGCATCTGTCAGGTTGATCTCCTCACCGGTGACCGTCACATAACCGGCGATCGAGGTCAGGTCCAATGGCAGGCGTTGTTCTTCGAAGGAGAATTTCACGGATTCGTTCTGCGCCAGGCGCACCACCAGTTCCGAGGAACCGTCCGGATGTTTCTCAGTGAGGAAGATCGTTGCGGCATCACAGCCCGCGAGACGCCGCGCTTCCGTGAGGATTAGTTCCAGCAGCGCCTGATGGCTGCGCTCGCTGGACAGGGCCACGCCCACGTCCGTGAGCTGGCGCACATGCTGGCGCTGGCGCGCCATGGCTGCCGCCAGTGACAGGCTGCTGGCGATGGCGGCAGCCGGCCACTTGTTTGAAATCTGCATATCGCCGGCTTGCGCCACGGAATCGTCCATCACCAGCACCGCATCCGGCGCAGCCGCCTGCCATTCAGCACGGGTGATTTCACCGCCGAGCAGATTCGGTGAGAGACACAGCACACCCCAGATGCAGTTTTCCAGGTCTGCGGGTTTCTTGACGGCTACGAACTGCAAGCCGGCTTTTGCGAATGCCGCCAGATGGGCGCTGGGAAAATAATCGGCTTCACCGGCGATGCAGATGGCGCCAGGAATTTCCTCATTACGATTTGCAGCAGCTTTGGCCACGGGTCTCTCAGACAGCTCCGTTTGCCACACGTCCACGTGGTGTAGTCTTGAGCAGATCCTCCACTGAGACCGTGGCCATCAACACATCCTCCTGTGCGTCATCCTCTGGGTCATCCGCCAGCCAGTTTTGCACCGGTGCGCAACGCGCGCCCAGATTTACAAAATCGAACAGCTGCGGATCGGCCAGATGCGAAGGTGTCACGTTCTGGAGCGCAGCGAAAATGGATCGGCCGCGGCCGGGATATTCACGCTCCCATTCCGCCAGCATGTTCTTCACCACCCGGCGCTGTAGATGCTCCTGGGAGCCGCACAGATCGCAGGGGATCAGGGGGAATTCCAAGATGGCGGCGTACTTGGCGATGTCGCGTTCCTCGCAATAGGCCAGCGGCCGGATCACCACGTGCTTGCCGTCGTCGGATTGCAGTTTGGGCGGCATGGTTTTCAACTGGCCGCCATAGAACAGGTTCAGAAAGAAGGTCTCGATGATGTCGCCGCGGTGATGGCCGAGGGCGATTTTGGTGATGCCGTTGTGCACCGCGTAGCTGTAGAGTGCACCGCGCCGCAGCCGCGAACACAAGCTGCAGGTGGTCTTGCCTTCCGGTATCACGCGCTTGACCACGCTGTAGGTATCCTGCTCGAGGATGTGGAACGGCACACCGATTTTCGTCAGATACTCCGGCAGCACATGCTCCGGAAAACCGGGCTGCTTCTGATCGAGATTAACTGCCAGGATCTCGAACTCCACCGGCGCGCTCTGCTGCAGCTTCAAGAGGATATCCAGCAGCGTGTAGGAATCCTTGCCGCCCGAGAGGCACACCATCACCCGGTCGCCGGCCTCGATCATGTTGAAATCCTGGATGGCCTTGCCCACGTTACGGCGCAGGCGCTTCTCCAGCTTATTGGTATTGACTGAACGTCTGTGAAGCGCGGTTTGCATGCACATGCTCTGGATGGGTAAGGCAGATGCGTGTCATTCTAGCTGTAAAACCCCGTGTCTTTCAGCTACTTAGCCATGCATATGTAATAAATGCACGAATCAAACATCGGCACAGGCAGCCTCCAGTGTCTGCGCCAGGCGGCGCCCACCTCGCGCGCCTAACTGCAAGGATAATAAACTCCTGTCTAAATCGACGCTTAAATAAAATGCCAGGCCCTCAGTATTGATGCGCATTGAGCCGCATATAGCTCACCCCAGCATCTATGCTAGTCTATGCTGATACTCATCCCTGTTATCAGAATCAACGCCAAAGGAGCCCCCGTCATGCTAAGAAAGATTGCGATTCTGCTGGCTGTGTTTGCCGGACTGGTGTTTTCCACCACGGTAATTGCCAAAGCCAAGAAGACCGAGCCATTTCCCCTGATCCAGGGTTACGGTACGGTAAAGCCGCTGCCGGGGACCTCGCCTCAACCAAGCAAGTACAAGATTTACAAGGTAGTCTTTGACATGAACGAGGGTGGCGATGTCGGCAAAGTCAACAGTGGGCTTGAAGCGGTCGCACAGACTGTCAACGCTTTCGCCTCCGCCGGGGTCCCCAAGAGCAATCTCAAATTCGTGGTGGTGATCCACGGGGATGCCACGCCCATCGTGCTTGCTGATGGCAGCTACAACACCCGCTATCACATCGTCAATCCGAATACGGATCTGATCAACAAGCTCAACGCCGTGGGCGTGCAGCTGCTGGTGGATGGCCAGTCTCTGATCGAGCATCAGATCGAAGGCGCCGAGGTGAATTCGAATATCAGTGAAACCTTGTCGGCCCCGACCACTCTGGTTATCTATCAACAGCACAAATATCAGGTTTACATACCGTGATATATCCACAGGTAACGCTGCGTGCAGGCAGCGTTACCTGTGGCATAGCATCGATCATGGATAACGATTGAATCTCGCGCCCCATGTTTCAAACCCATGGGGCGTTTTTTATCTGACCGCTAAAAATTCTTGTTAACAACTTTTTTCGCTGTCGGTCCAGTCTTTGCTAACGGCTGTTAACCGGTGTTAAACAAGACTCATTGAGATCATGCACCGATCCAGGCGGCTTCGAGTATCTGCGCCCGGTGTTTCGCGGCGGTGGGTTTGAGCGTGCCTTTTGCCACGGCACGCACAAATTCCTCGTTGTCGCGGGCCCGCAGGATGCGCCAGGCAGCGCCCACATCACGCACCACGCGGGTGAGGAGCTTCTTCTCATCACCTGCATAGTGCTCGCCGGGGCGGTTCGCTAATACCAGCACGCCACGCAACCGGCCGAGCACGCTGATGGGTATCACGCATCCGTCCTTGCCCAGGCTGCTGGTGAAATCCGAAAGCTCCATGGCTTTGCGTTCGGCGCGTGCCGCTACCACCGCCGGATCATCGTTGTCCAGGTGCTGCGGGTAGGTGACATCTCCTGTCTGGCGTACGCGCGTATAGCCCTGTTCGGTGATCTCGTAGAGTGCCAGCGCGGGGCTGCGTGTATGTCGGCGTATCTCGGAGACCGCCGTATCCAGCAGCCGTTGTACATCTTCGATGTGGCCGCAATGCCGCGCGAAACTCTTGAGGGCTTGCTCCGCCAGATATTTCTTGCGGAAGAATACCCGTTCCACCAGCCTGTCCATATAGATGCGTACCTTGCCGAGCACGATGCCGAGCGCCAGCGGCACCACCACTTGCAGCAGCAGGCTCGCGCCTTCCCCGAGGGTTGCGCGTAGCGCCAGACTGTTG
>Ga0307374_10006065_pt1 | contig 19216 bp, 18 predicted proteins | sample OX3MG_FD_202532 | JGI IMG/M metagenome (GOLD analysis project Ga0307374, IMG submission 202532) | Soil microbial communities from Risofladan, Vaasa, Finland - OX-3 | ecosystem: Environmental > Terrestrial > Soil > Coastal area > Acid sulfate soil | place: Finland: Risofladan, Vaasa | collected...
GTCATAACAGGACAGCAGGTCCTCTCTCGTCACGTCGTCGCCGAGGTGCACCCCGCCAATGAACCGGACGCCGTCGTGCTCGAGGACGCCGCGCAGGTAATCGGCGATCGACTTGATCGACTTGTGGTCCGGCGCCACGCCGTAGCGGACGAGGCCGTACGGGGTCGGCAGCCGGTCCAGCACGTCCACCCGTACGTTGCACGGCGGGTCGAGCGCGGCGCCCTGCTTGATCAGGGCCTCGGCGGTGTACAGGCCGGCCGGTCCCGAGCCGACGACGGCGACGTTGAGGGTCTTCATGAACGCGATTCTGCACCTTCCAGGCGGGCTGGCGGGTCCGGACCCGCCCGCCGTCCTTTCAGCTTACGCAGAACTCGTTGCCTTCCGGGTCGGCCATGGTGATCCACCAGTGCGAACCCTGCGAGGCCTTGTGCAGGAACGTCGCGCCCCGCTCGGTCAGCCTGGCGGCTTCGGCACCCACGTTCGCCTCGCCGACCCGGACGTCGAGGTGCCAGCGGTTCTTGACCGTCTTGGGCTCGGCCAGATAGGAAAAATCGGACATCTTTGCCAAAGCCGTCCGGGGCAACCTTCGGGAACCAAGAACCGATGGACCTCCGTTCGACGCCACTCGTTAGGTCGTCCAGCGACATCCTCTTCTGCCGATGAGCGGGCGCCGGGTGATTGATCGACTACACCTTTGGTACCCGACGTCTCAGTAGGCAGAACTCGTTACCTTCAGGGTCAGCGAGCACATGCCATAGCTCGGCGCCGGTCTGCCCAATATCGACTCGGCGGGCGCCGGCCGCGAGCAACCGCTCCAGCTCATCGTCCTGTTCCCGGTCGGTGGCATTCACATCGATGTGCAGACGCAACTTGCCGGCCTTGGGCTCGTCAGCCTGGCTGAAGACGATCGTGGGCTGCGGGCCGCCGAAACCGACGCCAGGCGGCCCGATCTCTATGCTTGCTTCGTCGCGTTCCAGCTCGACATAGCCCAGTACCTCGCACCAGAACCGCGCCAGCACTTCGGGATCACGTGCGTCCAGGACCAGTTCGGTTATGCGACATGCCACTTGATCACCATAACCTCTCATGCCGCGAGGCGCGCGATGCGCAGGGGCCGTCGGGCTTGCGATGGTGGGCGTGCATCCGGCACGAGCTGGAATAGGATCCGCGGCCTCGACCTCGCGTAGCCCTCGGCAATCATCTTGCGGATGAACGTCTCGTCGGACGGCTCGACGACCCAGCCGAGCGTCTCCGCCCACCAGTCGGCCAGCACGCGGCTCGGTCGCGTCGACCGCGATCTGGAAGTCATAGGGCATGGCTGTGGGTTCCTGTCCCTCGGTACAGGTCTCTGAGCAGGGCAATCTCCGCGCCGTGGTGCAGCGCCTCGCGGTTGATGTGCAGGACAAGCTCGGCGAGCGGGCTGGCGGCATAGGGCCCCTCGGCCGGGCCGCACGGCCGTGCCAGCCCCTCGGCGCCCAGGCCGCGCACGCCCTTGATCCAGGTCGCGTAGGCGTCGTCGAGCTGGTCCAGCGCCTGAGCGGCTGTTCCCGCGTAGTCGAACGTCCGGTATTCGGTCGCCGGGCCGCCGAAGTGAGAGGCGTTGCGGGTACCGAACACGGCGACGATCACGTGCGCGAGCCGCCACGCGATGGTCGTGACCGGCGGAATCTCCGGCTCCGGGTAGGCGTACTCCATCACGTAGTCACCGGTCCCGACGGCCATCGGGGCAGTCGACGCTCCGCGCTTGCGCAGGCTCCAGCAGCCGGGAACGGGTTCCCAGAAGTACTCCTGGTCGGTCAGCCCGTCCAGGCGGAGGCGCAGGTGGTTCTGCCACTGCCAGTCGAGCTGGTCAGCGAGGGCGGCGTTCCAGTCAAGGTTCATAGCATCGACGGTAGAGGTTATTGCGGACAGTTACTGTCCTCAATGTGCGGGATAATCGCCGCCATGCTGGAAACGTCGGCGCGGCTTCTGCGCCTGCTGGGGCTGCTCCAGGTGCGGCCGGAGTGGTCGGGCGCGGACCTGGCGGAGCGGCTGGACGTCACCGTCCGCACGGTCAGGCGGGATGTGCGGCGACTGCGCAACCTGGACTATCCGGTGCACTCCGTGCCTGGCGTGGCCGGCGGTCACCGGCTCGGACCCGGCAAGGCGCTGCCGCCGCTGCTGCTCGATGACGACGAGGCGATCGCCGTGGTCGTCAGCTTGCGCAGCGCGGCCAGCCACTCAGTGGCCGGCCTGTCCGAGGCCTCGGTCAGCGCACTGGCCAAGCTGGACCAGGTGCTTCCGGCCAGGCTGCGCGAGCGCACCGCCGCGCTGCAGCACGCGACCGTGGCGCTGGCCGGACCCGGCCCGGTCGTGGACCCTGAACAGCTCGCCGCGCTCGCTGCTGCCTGCCGGCGTCATCAGCGCCTGCGGTTGAGTTATCGCGACCGGTCTGGCTCGGGCACCATCCGGATCGTCGAGCCGTACCGGCTGGTCAGCACCGGTTATCGCTGGTATCTGATGGCCTTCGACGTCGAGCGGGACGGCTGGCGCACGTTCCGGGTCGACCGGATCGGTGACTCGGCGGAAGCGGGCGGCCGGTTCGGTCGCCGTGACCCGCCCGACCCGGCCGCGTTCGTGGCCACGGCCGTGACCTCCGCGCCGTACCGCTACCAGGCACGGGTGCTCGTGCATGCTCCCGCGCACGTCGTCGCCGAGCAGTTCTCGCGCACCTCAGGCGTGGTCGCGGACGCGGGCGACGGCAGCTGCCTGCTCACCACGGGCGCGGACTCGCTCGACGCGATGACGTTCCACCTGGCGGCAGTCGGCGCTGACTTCACCGTGCTCGCACCGCCTGAGCTGATCGACTACGTCCGCGACGTCGCTGAGCGCCTGCACCGGGTGGCCCGGCGGTCAGCCGGAGCCGCGGCCAGTCCCGCGGAGGCCGTCAGTCCTGCGGATCGGGAACCAGGTCCGGGGTGAGCCTCGCGACGGCCTCGGTGATCGCACGGGCCAGCTGCTGCGAGGTCAGGCCCGCCTCGGCGAGGACCTCGCCGCGCTCCCCGTGCTCGAGGAAGCGCTGCGGCAGGCCGAAGATGGCGACCGGCGTGCTCGTATCGGTGTCGCGCAGGTACCGGGCGACGGCATCACCGAAACCGCCCACGGTGCCGTTGTCCTCCACGGTGACGACGAGCCGGTGCTCAGCCGCTGCGCCGGCGAGCGCCTCGTCGACCGGCTTGACCCAGCGGGGATCCACCACGGTCACCCCGATGCCCTGGCCGGCCAGCCGCTCCGCCACCTCAATGGCGATGGCGGCCATCGGGCCGGCCGCCACGAGCAGCACGTCCTGCCCGGTCCCGTCGGCCGGCGTGGCCAGCACGTCCATGCCGCCCAGCTTCCCGATCGCCGGGATGTCAGCCGGGGCGGTGCCGCGCGAGAATCGCAGCGCGGTCGGACCGTCGCTGACCGCCACCGCCTCGCGGAGCAGCTCGATGAGCCTGGTGCCGTCCCGTGGCACCGCGACCCTCATCCCCGGCACGATCTGCAGCAGCGAACCGTCCCACATGCCGTGATGACTGGCCCCGTCGGGCCCGGTTACCCCGGCCCGGTCCAGGACGAAGGTGACCGGCAGCTTGTGCATCGCGACGTCCATCAGCACCTGGTCGAACGCCCGGTTCAGGAACGTCGCGTAGATCGCAACGACCGGGTGCATGCCGCCCATGGCCAGGCCAGCGGCGCTGGTGACCGCGTGCTGCTCGGCAATGCCGACGTCGAACACCCGCTCCGGGTACGCCTCGGCGAACTTGGCCAGGCCCGTGGGGTGCAGCATCGCGGCGGTGATGGCCACCACGTCTGGCCGGCGCGCGCCGATCGCCGCCAGCTCGTCGGCGAAGACCTGCGTCCACGGCCGCTTCGCCGGCCCGGACGCGGCGGGCGCCGCGCCGTTCGCTGCCCGTACCGCGCCGTTCATCTGGACCGCCGCACCGGGCTGGACCTGGTGCAGGCAGTCCTCGTCGTTCTCCTCGGCCAGCGCGTAGCCGCGGCCCTTCTGAGTGATCACGTGCACGAGGACGGGACCGCCGAACTCCCTGGCCCGGCCGAGCGCGTGCTCAAGCGCCTGCTCGTCGTGGCCGTCGACCGGGCCCAGATACTTCAGCCCGAGATCCTCGAACAGCACCTGCGGCTGCAGGACGTCCTTCAGGCCCTTCTTGATCCCGTGCAGCGTCTCGAACAGCGGCGGCCCGACCAGCGGGGTATGCGAGAGCGTGGTCTTGACCAGATCGAGCACCTGCTCGTAGCGCTGGGAGACCCGGACGGACGCGAGGTGATCCGCGAGACCGCCGATCGTGCGCTGGTAGGACCGGCCGTTGTCGTTGACCACGATGACCACAGGCCGGTCCCTGGCCCCGGCGATGTTGTTCAGCGCCTCCCAGGCCATGCCGCCGGTGAGGGCTCCGTCGCCGATCACGGCGACGACCCGCCGCTTCGTCTCGCCGCGCAGGGACAGGGCCTTGGCCAGCCCGTCGGCGTACGACAGGCTGGTCGAGGCGTGCGAGTTCTCGACCCAGTCGTGCTCGGACTCCGCCCTGTTCGGGTAGCCGGAGACCCCGCCGCGCTGGCGCAGCCTGGAGAAGCCGTCCATCCGCCCGGTGAGCAGCTTGTGCACGTAGGACTGGTGGCCGGTGTCCCAGACGATCGGATCGGCCGGCGAGTCGAACACCCGGTGCAGGGCGATGGTCAGCTCCACAACACCGAGATTCGGGCCGAGGTGACCGCCGTTCCTTGAGACGGCCTCGATCAGGAAACCCCTGATCTCGTCCGCGAGCACCGTCAGTTGTGCGGGGGTCAGCGCCTTGACGTCGCGCGGACTCCAGATCGACTCGAGCAGTGTCATCTGGTGCGCTCCTCACGTCGCGGGCGGCGCCTGTCGCGCACGCCCGGAACATTGCAAGACCGCCGGACTGAAACTCCTCCGGAGTCCGGGCTGGCGGCTCCCCGTCAAGGTGAGACCGGGAGCGGACCTAACGAGTCTATTTCGCGCAGCCTGCGGAGTGTGCGCTGACATGGCCTGGCGTATGACGACCGCGTCACCCCCCGCGTCACCCCCCGCGTCATCCTGCGTGTTGCTGGCTACCTCATCGGGCCTGTCCTGGCTAGTCTTCCCAGACCAGCTGTGAACCAGTGCCCAGGGAGGCAAAGTGCTCAGCCGCCGCCGCGCAGCAGGCTATCGCCGGGTCGTGAGATGGGGGCTGGCGCTGACGCTCGCCACGTCGGCGGCGGGGGCGGCCGGCGCGGGCGGCGCGGCGGCGGCAGGCGTGGCCGGCCCCTGGGCGGCCGGCCCGCCGGCGGCCGCGAACGGGTCGCCGGCGCCCGGCACGCCCGCCTGGACGCTGAAGCTGGCGATCCATTACCTTCCGCCGGCCACGAACCACAGTCAGTACGACGTGGTACTCGCCGGAGCCAGCCAGAGCTGGTTTCTCGGCGGCTCTGACGTGGGCGGCCACGGCAAGCCGGAGATCGAGCGGATCAAGAACGGGGTGCCGCATTCTGCGCTGCTGCCGTCCGGCCCGCACAGCTGGATCACCGCCGCCAGCGCTCCGTCGCCTGCCGATATCTGGGCGGTGACCTACCTGGGCGGTTCGGTGCTCAACTGGAACGGCGCGACATGGCGAGCCGAGCCGCGGGGCGGCTGGAAGGCGGGGACCCGCTTCACCGGCATCACCGCGATCAGCCCGGCCAACGTCTGGCTGTTCGGGACCAGCGGCCGCCGCTATCCGGGGGCCGGCACCTGGCACTTCAACGGCAGCAAGTGGACGAGGGTGAAAGGGGCCGCTGGCGGCATCTTCCAGGCCAGCGCAGCCGGTGCGGCCGACCTGTGGGGCATCGGCAGCGCGGGCGCCACCGGCAACGCGCTGCTGCATTTCGGCGGCTCGGCCTGGCAGCGCGTCCGGCCCGCCGCGCTGGCCGGCTTTACCTACACGCACGTGCTCGCCTTGTCGCCGTCCGATGTCTGGGTCGCGGGCTCGGTTGCCGGCAGTCCGAGGCTCGGCCATTTGGACGGTCACGGTTGGACGGCACTGAAGATGCCGGGCCGGACGGCGGCGACCGGCATGTGCCGCGACGGCCGCGGCGGCCTGTGGGTGATCGCGAACTCGGGCCAGAGCCCGTCGGCCGTGCGCGACCGCTCGGCCAGCGGGACCTGGACCAAGGCCGTCGTGAGCTCGAATGCGACCGGCGAGCTGCTGGCCTGCGGCCTGGTTCCCGGTACCGCGCGGACGTGGGGGGCGGGAAAGGCCGCCGCGCCGCTCGGAAGCGCGGCCGCCGCCTACCGCTACGGCTGAGAGCTGGCCTGCTAGGTTCGTCCGCGTAACGGTCGTCGTGACCGTGGAAGTCATCGTGCGTGAACGGAGACCAGATTGCCTGGGGCCGGAGAAGCCGGCGGATCGCCAGGCGGCCAGGCAGACAGCCAGGCAGACAGCCAGGCAGACAGCCAGGCAGACAGCCAGGCAGACAGCCAGGCAGACAGCCAGGCAGACAGCCAGGCAGACGGCCGATCAGGCGAGCCGCCGACGAGTCACCCGCCGATGGCGGGCCGGGTCTGCGTGATAACCGGCGCGAGCTCGGGCATCGGCCAGGCGGCCTCGGTCGCGCTGGCCAGGCTCGGCGCGAGCGTGGTGCTGGTCTGCCGGGACCGCGGCCGCGGCGAACGGGCCATGGCCGACATCGCAGCGGCGGCGACGGGCGGCCAGCCAACATCTTGTTCACCAGGGAACTGGCCAGGCGCCTGGCGGGGACCGGGGTCACGGCCAACTGCCTCCACCCGGGAACGGTGGCCACCAATTTCGGCCAGACCGGCAACCGCTGGCTGAGGTATGGCCTGGTTGTCGGCCGCCATTTCCTGCGCTCGCCCGAGTCGGGCGCCAGGAGGATCGTCTACCTGGCCAGCTCGCCCGAGGTCGCCGACCAGACGGGCGGCTACTACGTCGGGCGCAAGCGCCGCCAGCCGTCGAAGGCCGCCAGGGACGACGATCTCGCCCGCCGGCTCTGGGACATCAGCGCCGAGCTAACCGGTTTGACCGATCCCGTCGCCCTGGCCGACCCGCCAGCCGACCCGGCCGACCCTTAGGCCCGCCCTCCGGCCGACCTAGCCGGTCCCCATCATGCTGACTCCGGTGCCGACACGCGGCCCGGGAACCGCCCGTCTGAGTTGATCGTCTTCGGGCGCCCGGCCAGCCATCCTGCCGCGAGTTGCAGCACCGCCAGGGCGAGCAGCGTCCAGACCGGCAGCGCCCACCCGCCGCTGGTCGCATGCAGCAACCCGATCAGCAGGGGCCCGGCGCTCGCGATCAGGTAGCCGGTCCCCTGGGCGAACGCCGACAGTGACGCCGAGATCATCGGATCAGCCGCGCGCGCCATCGTGTAGAAGATTCCGAGCCCGAGGGTTGCTCCCTGGCCGAGACCGAGCAGGAACATGAACCACGGCGCGGTGCCGAGCGGGCCGAACGCCGCGCCGGCCAGCCCGCTCCCCGTGGCGAGCGTCGAGATCGCAGCGAGCTTGCGCTGATCGGCTATCCGGTGCGCGAGGACCGGAAACAGCAGCGCGGTCACGGCATTGCCGAGGTTCATCAGGGCAACCAGCGCGCCGGCCTGAGCCGCGCTCACCCCGCGATCCCTGAACAGGGTCGGGAACCAGGACAGCACCGCGTAATAGGACAGGCTCTGCAGCCCCATGAAGGCGGCCACCTGCCACGCCAGGGCACGGCGGGTCATCGCCAGCGCTCCGAGTCGCCCGCGCTCCCCAGCGGGAAGTGACTCGGGGAGGGCACGGAATCGCAGCTGAGGCAGCCAGACCACTGCAGCGGCCAGCGCGGGTACCGCCCACAGAGCCACCGTGATCGACGTGGCACGGCTGCCGCCTCCCGCCGCATCGAACAGCGGCACGGCGATCAGCGGACCCACGATGCCGCCGGTCGACAGGGCGGTCAGGTACAGGCCGATCAGCAGCCCGGCCCGGTCCGGCCGGCGACGCATGACCAGGCTCGGCACAAGCACGTTCATCAGGGCTATCGCGCAGCACGCCACGACGGTGCCGGGAAAGAGCAGCGGCGCAGAACCGCGCAGCAGCAGGCCTGCCGCCAGGACGATCAGCGCGGCGCCGAGTACGCGCTCCTCGCCGAAGCGCCGGCTGAGCGGCGCCGCTACCGGGGAGAACAGGCCGAAGCAGAGAACCGGGACGGCGCCTAGTACCGAGAGCTCCGCGGCCGACAGGTGCAGCACCCTGCTCAGCTCGGGAAAGAGCGGCGGAAGGCTGGCTATCGACCCTCGCAGGTTGAAGCCCAGCGCAAGAATCGCGGCGACGAGAGCCGCCGTACCCGCTCGGCGCAGGTGTGTGCTGCTCATGAAATGCCTCCCGGCCAGCAGTTGCGGGCACCACCAACCCGACAGGCCTGGCGACGCCAGGCTATCGATAAGTCCGGTTAGCAGCGGTATCGGCCCGGTGGCCGGCCAGCCCTCAGGGCGTCAGCCCGCCCGCGGCCTCGATCTGCACGAACAGCCGCAGCGGGCTGAGCGGGATCTCGTCAAGCTCGAGCCGCAGCGGCCTGAGCGCATCCGCTACCGCGTTGAGGATGGCCGCGGGCGGCGACGTCGCACCCCCCTCGCCGGTTCCCTTGACGCCGAGGGGATTCAGCGGCGAAGGGTGGCTCTGGTGGACGACCTCGACCGGCGGCACCTCGGCGGCTGTCGGCAGCAGGTAGTCGAGAAAACTGCCCGTCGTGAACTGGCCGTCCGCGTCGTAACACGCCTCCTCAAGCAGTGCGTTGCCGATCCCGTGGGCCACGCCGCCATGCTGCTGGCCATCGACGACCATCGGATTCAGCATCGTTCCGCAGTCGTCGACCACCACGTACCGGCGCACCGTGACACTCGCCAGGCCGGGATCGACCTCGACCACGGCAATGTGCGTGCCGGACGCGAACGTCACGGTCGGCGGCACGAAGTAGCTGTCGGCTTCCAGCCCTGGCGCGCTCGTCAGGCCCGATCCGGGTGCCGCCGCCCGGGCGAGATCCCTGAACGTCAGGACCCTGGCCGGATCGTCCGGGTCGAGGATCCTGCCGTCGTGCAGCAGCAGGCGATCGGGTCCGCCACCAAGGACTTCGGCGGCCACCTCCTTTATCCGATCGCGCAGCTTGACGGCCGCCAGGTACACGGCGTTGCCGGCCGTCACCGCGCTCCGGCTGCCGAAGGTGCCGCCGCCGTAGGGCAGCAGCGCGGTATCACCGGACCTGACCAGGATCTGCTCCGGCGCGATGTCGAGGACTTCGGCGCAGACCTGAGCCAGCACGGTCTCGTGGCTCTGCCCCTGCGGGCTCGACCCGCACGCCACCGTGACGTGACCCGAGCCATCTATCCGGACGACCGCGCCCTCGTGCGGCCCGTAGCCGGATCCTTCGACGTGGCTCGAGATCCCGATGCCGAGGTACCGGCCTGCCTGGCGCGCGGCCGCCTGCTGCTCGCGGAAGCCCGCGTAGTCGATCGTCTCCAGGGCGGTCCGCAGCTGTGCCGGATAGTCGCCGCTGTCATACACCAGCCTGCGGCCGTTGCGGTAGTACATGCCCATGTCCCGCGGCATGGCCGCGGCCGGGATCAGATTGCGCAGCCGCAGTTCAGCCGGGTCCATGTCCAGGTCCAGTGCGATCATGTCCATGATCCGGTCCATGACGAAGGTCGCCTCGGTGCGGCCGGCTCCGCGGACCGGAGTGGTGGGCTGCTTATTCGTCAGCACATGCCGGGCGTGGACCCGCATATTGTCGATGTCGAACTGATTGCGGATATGACTTGCGGCATTGAAGGACAGTGTCACGTTAAACGGGTTGTAGGCGCCGCTGTCGGCGATGATGTCGTCGAGCAACGCCACGATCCTGCCGTCGAGGTCGTATCCGACCTGGACCTCATGCCACTGGTCCCGGGAATGACGGGCGCTGGCCAGGTTCTCCGACCGGTCCTCGATCCAGCGGACGGGACGCTCCAGCACTATCGCGGCGGCGGCGACGGCCACCTCCTCCGGATAGATCCCGCCGCCGAAGCTTCCGCCCATGTCCGGCTTGATCACCCGGATGGAGTCCTCGCGCATGCTGAGCATCTCGCTCAGGTAACTGCGCAAAACGTGCGGCGTCTGCGTAGTGGACCAGACTGTGAGCTGCTGGGTCGCTTTCTCGAACTGGGCGACGACCCCGCGCGTTTCGATCGGGCAGCCCACCGACCGGCGGATCCTGAAGCGGCGTTCCATGCGGCGATCCGCTCGCCGGTAAGCCGCCACCGGATCACCTACGTCGACCGTGAACTCGGCGTGGACGTTACCCGGTATATCGGCGTGCAGGAGCGGCGCGTCCGGCTCAAGGGCCTCATGCGGGTCCACGATCGCGGGCAGCGGCTCTGCCCGCACGTCGACCAGCTCCGCAGCATCCTCGGCGATGTACCGGTCAGTAGCGATGACCATGGCCACCGCTTCCCCCACTCGAAGGACCCTGTCCTCGGCTAGGACAGGGGCACGATACGGCCCGATCCGCAAGCCGTACTCCGTCGCCAGGATCGGATCGATCGCACTGTAGAACTGCCGGGTGAACGGCAACGTGCGGGCGCGCAGGTCCTCCGCCGTCAGGACGCCGACCACCCCGGCCGTCAGCCGCGCCTCGCCAGCGTCCACGGCGAGGATCCGGGCGTGCGGCCAGATGCTCCGGATGAAGCAGACGTCGACGAGACCAGGCAGGCGAACGTCGGCGATGTAGGTTCCCGTCCCTGTCACGAAACGGTGGTCCTCGAGGCGTGCCACGTCCTTGCCGATATAGCTCGTCATCTGGCGCCCTCCGGCCGGCTGTTCTCCGCACCGCCAGCCGGCGATCCGCCAGCCGCCTCCGGTCCGGACGTGGCCTCGGGCGCGCGTGTTTCCCGCAATGTCTCCGCCGCGCGGCCGACCGCTGAGACGATGTTCGCGTAGCCGGTGCACCGGCAGAGATTGCCGGACAGGGCCTCCCGGATCTGGGCCTGCGAAGGTGCCGGGTTCTCGCCGAGCAGTTCGACAGCGGCCAGGATCATGCCGGGCGTGCAGAAACCGCACTGCAGGGCGTGGGCCGCGCTGAAGGCCTGCTGAACCGGGTGCAGCCCGCCGCCTGCGCCGGCCAGGCCCTCGATCGTTCTGATCGACACGCCCTCGGCCTGAACGCCCAGCATCAGGCATGACCTGGCCGTCCTTCCGTTGACGAGCACCGTGCAGGCTCCGCAGACACCCTGCTCGCACCCCAGGTGAACGCCTGTGCAGTCAAGCTGGTCCCTGAGCAGGTCAGCCAGCGTGACCCGGGGCCTGATCCGGCAGCTGCGCTTCGACCCGTTCAGCGTGAAACTGATCGTCCGCTCGTCACTCACGTTCGCTCACCGCCCGTTCGGCCCGCCCGGCGGCGGCATGCAGCGCTCGCCTGGTCAGCGTCCTGGCTACCTGCAGCCGGAAGCGGCGTTCGCCGGAGTCGGTGCCGGTCAGCTCGAGGTCAGGCCCGATTGCCCCGGCGGCGGCCGCGGCGGCCGCGCCGTCGAACTCCCGGCCGACCAGGGCAGCTTCTGCTGCCTGGCACCGAACCGGTCGTGCTCCTGCGCCGATGACGGCGACCCGCGCATGCCGCACCGAGCGATCCCCGGCGAGAGCAAGCACCGATGCGACGCCGCCCAGCGCGAAGTCCCCGTGCCGGCGCGCGAACTCGGCGAACGCGCTGCCAGCCGGCCGGTCAGGCAGCCGCAGCTCCAGCCTGGTGACGATCTCGGTCGGCAGCAACGCCGACGTGAGGTAGCCGACGAAGAACTCCGCCGCGGGTATCCGTCGCTCTCCGGCGACGCTACGGGCCACGATGATGCCGTCGTAGGCGAGCGTCACAGCTGCCCATTCGGCGCTGGGATCGGCGTGTGCCAGGCTGCCGCCCACGGTTCCGCGATTGCGGATAGCCACATGGCCGATCTGGGCGGCAGCCTCGGTGATGGCGGCAGGCACCGCCGGCGATCCGGCCAGCTCGACCGTGCGATGCCTGGTCAGGCTGCCGAGATCCAGCCTGCCCGCGGCGTGGCGCAGGGACTCAAGCTCGCGGATCCGGTTGATGTCCACCAGCAGCGACGGACGGGCCAGCCGGAAGGCGAGCAGCGGCATCAGGCTCTGGCCCCCGGCCAGTACTTTGGCGTCGTCCCCGTACTGGCCGAGCAGGTAAACTGCTTCCTCCAGCGTTTCAGGGGCCTGGTAGCCGAAGGGCGGCGGCTTCACGGGCAGGCCCGGCAGAGCCGCAGGCAGCGGCGTGGTCTCATCGCGCGCACGGGCTCACCGGAAGTCGGATATGACCACTTCGGAGAACTTGCGCCATTGCTCAAACAGATGGTCAAGATCGTGATAGATGAACTTGAGCTCGAAATAGGTGCATCCACCGGCCACGTATTCGTGTACCCGGTCGCGGACCTGCTCTGGCGTCCCGATCAGCGACGAGTCCCAGATCTCGCTCAGCGTGTCAGCGGCCTGCTGATCCCCGGCAAAGCCGCCGGTCGTACCGGCGTAGCCGGCCTCGAACGCGCCCATCGTTCGCTCCGCCTGCCGTCGGGCTTCGTCAGCGCTATCGGCCAGCAGAACCTGGATCTCGCTGCCGATCGTGAGCGAGTCCGCCGGCCGGCCCCGGGCCGCCAGCCGCGTCTGCAGATCGCCGATAGCGACGGGGAACTGGTCGGGAGTCACCCAGCACGACAGCCACGCGTCGGCGTAGTCCGCGACCATCTCAAGTGACTTATCGGCCGACCCGCCGATCCAGATCGGCGGATGCGGCTGCTGCCTGGTCTTGGGATAGATGGTGGCGTCGTCGAAGTTCACGAAACGGCCGTGGAAAGACGGCGAGTCCTGCGTCCAGATTGCCTGCATCGCCTCCAGGTGCTCCCGGGTCTGGGTCACCTTGGTCGCCCGGCTCACGCCCAGCACCTCGAAGTCCACATTCAGCGTGCTCTTGGCCGCGCCCTGGCCGATGCCAAGATCGAGGCGGCCGCCCGAGAGGTCGTCGAGGCAGGCGAGCTGCCTGGCGGTGAACAGCGGCTCACGGTACGGGAGGATCAGGACCGCGATCCCGAGCCGGATCCGCTCTGTCACGGCCGCGCAGTACGTCAGCGAGGTGATCGACTCGTAGAACATCGGCGGATAGTCCGGTCCGGCAGCCTCGAAGGCCTCGCGAGATCCGCAGGATATATGGACTGAATCAAGAGTCTTATTCCAGATCAGGTAGTCATGCACCCATAGCGTGTCGAAGCCAACTGCCTCCGCCTCGATCGCGGAGCTCCGGATGGCCGTCGGCGAAGAGAGCACTCCCGCCACTGGGATCCTGACCCCGAACTGCACCTGACGTGTCACTATCTGTCTCCTCATGCCTGGGCGAAAGCGTCACCGGGCGTGGCGGTGCCTGCGGCCGGCGCGGCTAGTCGACGGACTCCGGAAGGAAGGCGATGGCATCGGTCTCGATGAGCTGCCGGACATCGAAGAGGCGACTGACCTGGACGAGGGTCGAGGCAGGAAAGCGCTCCGGCCAGTAGCGTCGCCAGACCTCCTCCACCTGCGGCCAGGTCTCGATGTCGGTGATATACGTTCTGATCTGCACAATGTCCCGCAGGGTACCGCCAGCATCGGCCATCAGCGCCCGCATTGTCGTCAGGATTTGCCCGGCCTGACCCGCGACGTCCCCGAGCGCCTGGATCTCCCCGTCCGCGCCTCGCGACGTCAGTCCCGATACGAAGACGAGCTTTCCGGCACCCTGGGCCGTCGTGAAGCTGGTGAAGCCCGGTATCGGAACGTGGTATCCCGCAGCCGGAGTGTCCCGCGTCATCGGATCAGCACGCCCCTCACCTGGACTGCCGCGGGGCTGAGCCAGTTCCCGCGGCGATCCGTCTGTGTCACGAACTAGGGACAAAGGCATTGGTGTAATAGGCCGAAGCGGGCTGCGAGCTCGTCAGCCCGGCGTACTTCCTCAAGGTGGCCACCGTGCTGTCCCACTGCGCCGCGCTCGACGCTCCGAGCGGGCTTGACGTGATGCCGGCAGGCGGCTGGAGCTGCGAGCATGTCGTGCTGAGGTTGGCCGTGTTGTACTTCTTGTCCGCGGCGGACTTACTGAGCTGCGGGTAGTCCTTGGCGAAGAGCGCAAGCGCGGCGGTCTGGTTGCCGCATGTCGTGCGCCACGATTCGACGGTGGCCGCGACGAACTGCCTGACCAGCGTCGGGTCGTTCTGAATGACCGAGCCCGATGTGATGATGCTGTAGCCGAACAGCTTGATGCCGTTATCTGCCCACGCCATGGGCGTGCCGATTCCGCTGTTCTGCAGGCTCGCCTCCAGCGTGTCCTCGCCGAGCAATCCGGCCATGCAGTCCGCCTTGTGCGCGACGAAGAGCGTCACCTTGTCGCTGACCGACGCGTTGACAACCGGGATGCTGCCGGCGCTCAGGTGGTTGACGGCGAGATAGGCAGGCCAGATCTGAGCCGTTGACTCTGACGGAATCATGATCACCGAGTGGCCCTTGAGCTGCGCTGGCGAGCTCACGTGAGCCGACTTCCAGCATTCGGTAGCGAACGCGCTCCGCTGCTGGATGACAAGAACATCCTTGATCGGAACGCCCTTGCTCGCGGCCAGCACGGCGGTCGAGGTGTCGGCGAATCCGAACTGGTACTTACCCTGCCCGACCAGCGTGGCAGTCGTCGATGATCCCTGCCCCTGGGTCAGCGCCAGGTTGATGCCGTGCGCTTTATAGATCCCGTGGGCAATGCCATACATGAAGGCCGCGTGGTAGGGCTGCCAGGTCCAGTCCAGCACGAGGCCGACGTTCGTCGGGCCTGAACTGCCGCTCGGCGCGGAACTCGACCCAGACGAGCCGCCACTGCTACTGCTGCTGCATGCCGCCAGGGCCAGGCAAGCCGATGCCGCCACGCCCAGCACGAGGCCGTTTCTGGCGCGACCGCGCCCTGCGATGACAAGTCCTGCGTTCCTTCGATGCCACATCGCCCGTCTCCCCTTCTTCGGCCCAGTGCCGTCGCCTGCCGCGCGTGAGGCCGGCGGTCCGCCCGCCGACTCGAGCCACACTGGTATGCCATTCATGGGCTGTGGCATACCTTAGCAAAGTCGTTAGACCTGTCAAGACCGCCCTATCAGGGCGCCGTTTCCGGACAATCAGGCGAGGGACGGGCCAGAGCGGTTTGACATCACCGGGGGCCTCTCGTTATCTTCTGCATACCACGGGCAGAATTTGGTATACCAATCGAGAGGTGCGATGCCGATGTGGCGAGTTGACGGATGCCCAGGGCCGGATGTCAGCGGCCGATTCGCGGCCCGCCCGTCGTGACAGGCCCGGCCGGGATCGCTGCCGTGCCGCTAGAGTTGGGGCTGGTCAGGCTCGCCAGAAGCCAGACAATCTGATGGCTTTGCCGACCTGCCATTCCACCGCCTGGATCGGCGCTCCGCTGGGACGCAGCCGCCTGAGCCGCCTGCCTGAATCCGATGCTGTTGCTCAGCGATGGCTGCCGCGCAGGCCGGAGAGCTGGCCCGCCGGTCGCCCGAGGTATCCGAGAGGTTGACATTCATGACCACATTGCCCCTGGAGAGCGTCGCCGCCAGCCCGGATGGCCGCTGATGGAATCACGAAGCGCCGCGGCAGCGCTCGAGCTCAAGCGCAGGATCGTGCAGGGGCTGATCCCGCCGGGAGCCCGGCTCTCCGAGCGAGAGATATCACGCGGCCTGAATGTCAGCCGCACACCGCTGCGCGAGGCACTGCTCCAGCTCGAGTCCGAACGCCTCGTCGAGCGCACACCGTCAGGCGCCTGGCAGGCGCCACGGCTGACCGAGCGGGATGTCAGGGACATCTTCGCGGTGCGCAGGCAGCTGGAGGTCCTCGCGGTCCGGCTGACCATCGAGCGCGCGTCTGACGCCGAAGTCGCGGCGCTGGAGGAGTACCTCAGCGCGTCAGAAAAGGCGCACGAAGCCCTGGATACCGTCACGATGACCTTCGCGAATGGCGGCTTTCACAGTGCCGTCTACCGGAGTGCGCACAGTTCCTGGCTGACGACGGCCATCGAGCCCATCCGCAGCCAGACGATCAGGATCCGCTTCCTCATCGCGAGCCAGGCCGCCGCGCCCGAGTACTCGGAGGGGCACAGGCAGATCTACGACGCGCTGGTCCGCCGGAATGTTCACATCGCCGAGGCCATCGTCTCCGACCACGTCGAGGAGGACCTGAAGGTGGCTGTGCGCCACCTCAGCCTGCTGGCGGGGCCGTCAGGCCTCTTCTCCTACACCGAAGCGGACATGCTCAACGAGACATTGAACGCCGATGTCCGGCCCGATATCGCCAGCGCCGGCCGACCTATGCCTGAAACCTGACCGAGGTGCGAGTCCGCTCAAGGAGGCTTCATGCACGCACCGCTCGACCTTGTCATCAGCGGAGGCACCGTCTATGCGCCGGACGGGACGATTACCGGAGGTCAGATCCGCATCCGCGACGGCAAGATCGTCTCCGTTGAGCAGGAGTCCGACTGGTCCGTTCAGGCCGATCGGCACATCGACGCAACCGGCCTGGACGTGCTCCCTGGCGCCATTGACACCCATTCTCATCATCGCGATCCAGGATTCACGCATAAGGAGGACATCACCACGGCGACCACGGCTGCCGCCCTCGGCGGGATCACGACCAGCATCGGGATGCCCAACGTCGACCCGCCCACGACGACTCCGCAGCGCTACGCCGACCTCATCGACAGCCAGCAGAATCGGGCCGTCGTCGACTTCAATCACCATCCCGCGCCGACCCGGCTCGAGCACGTCGCCGAGCTTGCCTCGATGGGAGCGCTCGGCTTCAAGGTGTACATGGTGGTTGACTCAAAACGTTCCTATCCGCACATGCCGGGACTCGGAGTTCACGAGCACGGGGACCTGCTGAAGATTTGCGAGGCGGTCGCTGACGCCGGCCGGGTGCTGATGGTGCACCCCAATGACCAGTCTCTGCTGCACGTGCTCGAGGAGCGTGCCTGGGCGAGCGAGGACTACAGCTTCGCCAACTACGCATATGCGGAAGCCGCCCTCGACGGCGTCGTCTGGAACGTGGCGGTCGCCGTTCTGCTCGAGCTCCAGCGTGCGACGTCGGTGCCGCTGCATGTCCTGCACATGATGGGGCCCGGCATGATCAGGCTCATCCAGAACGCCAGGCATGACGGCGGGAACGTCACCTCGGAAGTCAACCCCTTCGCCCTGTTCCTCAGCGATCTGGATGCGATCAGGCACCTCGGTCCGCTCGCGCTCGGCCGGTGCATCCCGCCCGGCTGGCTCGACGCCCTGTACCGCGCGATCAGCGACGGCACGATCGACGTGCTGGGCTCGGATCACGCGCCGCACGCGCTGGCCGAGAAGCAGGTCGGCTGGGAGAACATGTGGAAGGCGCCGAGCGGGACTCCCCAGCTCCAGCACTACCTGCCCAGGCTGCTCACCGAGACCATCGCCGGGCGGCTGCGGATCGAGGATGTCGTCAGGATCACGGCCACCAACCCGGCGCTCAGATTCGGGCTGCATCCGCGGAAGGGAACGCTGATACCGGGCGCTGACGCGGACGTGACCATCGTCGACATGCGAGCATCAGTACCGGTTCGCGATGACAACATCGCGAGCAAGGCTGGCTACTCCCCTTACGCTGGGACAGAACTGTTCGGTATGCCGGTCTATACGCTGGTCCGCGGCACTGTCGTCGCTGACCACGGTGAGATCAAGGTGAGCCCGGGGTTCGGGAAGTTCACTCCTCCTGTCTCTGCGCCGGCGCCGGCGAGCACCCTGGCGCGGCACGCTGCCCGGCTGGAGAGCGGATGAGGGTCAGATGGCAATGACGGATCGGGCCGGACTCAGCGCCGATGCGGTGACCTTCGAGGGCGTCGGCATGACCTACTCCACGGCGACCGGGCCGGTTCAGGCACTGGCCGACATCTCCCTGGGCATCCCGCACGGCCATTTCGTATCCATTGTCGGGCCGAGCGGATGCGGGAAGAGCACCCTGCTGATGCTGACGGCGGGACTTCGGGCCTGCACGGCCGGCCGGGTCATGATCGATGCCGTGCCGGTCACCGGGCCGCAGGCCGACACCGGCATCGTCTTCCAGAACGACACGCTGCTGGACTGGCGATCCGCGCTCGCCAACGTCCTCCTGCAGGTAGAGCTGCGACGGCTGCCGAAGAAACGCTACCAGGAACGGGCGCTCGACCTGCTGCGCTCGGTCGGCCTCAGCGGCTTCGAGCAGCGGCATCCCTATGAGCTGTCCGGCGGAATGCGGCAGCGTATCGCGATCTGCCGGGCCCTCATCCACGATCCGCACCTGCTGCTGATGGACGAGCCGTTCGGTGCCCTCGATGCGCTGACGAGGGATCAGATGATGTGCGACCTGCAGACGCTGTGGCTCGAGCAGCGCAAGACGGTGCTGTTCATCACCCATAGCATCCCCGAGGCGATCTTCCTGTCCGATCGCGTCGTGGTGATGAGCTCGCGGCCTGGCCGCATCGACGACATCATCGACGTCAGCCTGCCCCGGCCGCGGGAGCTGCGCATGACTACCGAGCCAGACTTCAACGCGTACGTGCAGAGCATCCGTCAGATCTTCGAGCGCAGGGGCGTGCTGCGAACCGAGCCTGGCGCTGAGCGAGCGCAGACCCTTGCGCAGGCGCACCTGAAGGCACCAGCCCCCCGGGGCGGCCATGACTGACCAGCCACGGCCGACCCCCTACCAGCGGGCGGCAAGGCGCCGGCGCATCGAGGCCGTGCTCTACCCGGCGGGGGCGCTGCTGCTCGCGCTCGGGGTCTGGCAACTGGTGATTGTCGTCTTCAGCATTCACGGCTACCTGCTGCCAAGCCCGGGAGCGGTCTACGACACGCTGACCGGGCAGTGGCGGTATCTGGCGACCGAGTCGGTGCCGACCATCGAGGAGGTGCTGCTCGGCTTCGCTGCTGCGACCGTCGTCGGCATCGCGATCGCCGTCGCCATCGTGACCTGGCGCCCGTTCGAGAAGGCGGTGTATCCGCTGCTTGTCGCGTCGCAGGAGGTACCGCAGATCGCGTTCGCGCCGCTTCTTCTGGTCTGGTTCGGGTTCGGCCTGACGTCCAAGGTGATCATCGCGTTCCTGATCGCGTTCTTCCCCGTCGTCGTCAACACCGCGGCGGG
>Ga0307374_10006069_pt1 | contig 19210 bp, 15 predicted proteins | sample OX3MG_FD_202532 | JGI IMG/M metagenome (GOLD analysis project Ga0307374, IMG submission 202532) | Soil microbial communities from Risofladan, Vaasa, Finland - OX-3 | ecosystem: Environmental > Terrestrial > Soil > Coastal area > Acid sulfate soil | place: Finland: Risofladan, Vaasa | collected...
CCAAGCCGGTGCTGCGCTGCTTCACTGCCCGGGGGGCCGCGCCGCATTCGCTTCCCGGGGGCGCAGAAGCGCCGCTGGCGCTTCTGCCCCTGCGGAATCTCCTAGCCCTTCGCGCCGATTTTGCCGGCAGGCAAAGCGGCGCGACCCCCGCGAATTGCCGGTTGCCAGTTGCCCGTGGTTTACCAGTCGCCGGCTTTTTGGCGCTGGCGGATTTTGCGCTTGATGAGGTCGCGCTTGAGGGTGCTGAGGTGGGTGATGAAGAGGACACCGTTGAGGTGGTCAATCTCGTGCTGCATGGCACGGGCGAGCAGGTCGGTGCCTTCGGCCTCGAACCATTCGCCCGCGAGGTTTTGAGCACGGACCTTGACGCGCAGGGCGCGGGTGACGTCGGCGCGGAAGCCGGGGAGGCTGAGGCAGCCCTCTTCGCCCGTCTGCTTGCCCTCGCGGTGCAGGATCTCGGGGTTGAGGAGCACCAACTGCTGGGAGAGGTCCTCGCCGGCGCTGCAGTCAATCACGGTGAGGCGCCGGGCGAGGCCGATCTGGGGGGCGGCGAGGCCGACGCCGCTGGCGGCGTACATGGAGGCGAACATGTCGGCCACCAATTGGCGCAGCTCGGGGGTGGCGAAGGTGGCGACGGGCGCGGCCGGGGTGGTGAGGACGGGGTCGGGGAATTTGACGATCGGGTAAAGCATCAGAAGGCGCGGACCTGCTCTAAATAGGAATTGTAATTGCGCTGCAGCTCGGGGAGCGAATCGCCGCCGAATTTTTCAAGCGCGGCCTGGGCGAGCACGAGGGCGGCCATGGCCTCGGCGACCACGGCGGCGGCGGGGACGACACAGACATCGGAGCGTTCGTAGGCGGCCTTGACGGGCTGGCGGGTGGCGAAGTCCACGCTGGGGAGGGGGCGGCGGAGGGTGGAGATGGGCTTGAGGAAGCCGCGCAGGACGAGTTCCTGGCCGTTGGTGATGCCGCCCTCAAGGCCGCCGGCGTGGTTGCCGGCGCGGGTGAAGCGGCGGGCGGCGGGGTCGTAGCCGATGGGGTCTTGGGCGAGCGAGCCCCGGGCGGCGGCGCTGGCGACGCCGGCGCCGATCTCGACCGCCTTGACCGCCTGGATGGACATCAGGGCCTGGGCGAGGCGGCCGTCGAGGCGCTCATCCCAGTTGGCGCAGGTGCCGAGCCCGGGGGGGAGGCCGAAGGCGCGCACTTCGAAGACGCCGCCGATGGTGTCGCCGGTGCGCAGCACTTGGTCCACCTCGGCCTTCATGCGCTGCTCGGCGTCGGGGTCGAGGCAGTGGAGCAAGATCTCGTCGCGGGCGGCGAGGGCGCGGAGGCTGTCGGGGGTGACGGGGAAATCTGGATCGAGCGCGGCCTCGCCCACCGCCACGACGTGGCTGAGCACCTCGATGCCGAGGGCGCGCAGCAGCAGCTTGGCGAGCGCGCCGGCGGCGACGCGGGCGGCGGTTTCGCGGGCGCTGGCGCGCTCGAGCACGTAGCGGGCCTCGGGGAAATTGAACTTGAGGGCGCCGGCGAGGTCGGCGTGGCCAGGGCGCGGGCTGGAGACCGGGCGGGCGGCGGCGCCGGCGGGGGCCTCGACGGACAGCGTCTCGTGCCAGTTCTGCCAGTCGTGGTTGGGGATGAGGATGGCGACGGGGGCGCCGATGGTCGAGCCGTTGCGGATGCCGGAGAGGAACTCGGGGGTGTCGCGCTCGATTTTCATGCGGCCGCCGCGGCCGTAGCCCTGCTGGCGGCGCCAGAGCTCGTGGGCGACGAAGGCGGGGTCGAGGGGCAGGCCGGCGGGCAGGCCGGAGAGCAGGGCCAGCAGGGCTTGGCCATGGGATTCGCCGGCGGTGGAGAAGCGGAGCATGGGGGAACGGCGAGAGACGTCCCTTAGTTTAACGGATCGAAAGCGAGGGGAAGGTAGTGTGCTAGATTCGGGGCAGGAGGACGGGATTGGCAACCATGGCGCCGCCGCAGGGGGAAGAGGGCCGGGCTTGGCCCCTAACCGACTGGATCCAGGGCCACTTGGCGGGGCTGGGGGCGTTTTCGGTGCTGACCGGCACCGCCTTCCGCAATATCTTTTCGCGGCCGTTCTATGGCGGCGACACCCTGCTGCAGATGGACGCCATCGGGGTGGGCTCGCTGCCGATTGTGGTGCTCACCGGCTTCTTCACCGGGGCGGTGATGGCGCTGCAGTTGGCCGCGACGCTGAGCCAATACGGACAGATCGAGCGCACCGGGCAGTTGGTGGCGCTGTCGCTGGTGCGCGAGCTGGGGCCGGTGCTGACCGGGCTGATGGTGGCGGGGCGCAACGCCGCCGGCATGGCCAGCGAGTTGGGCTCGATGGTGGTGACCGAGCAGGTGGACGCGATGCGGGCGCTGGGCACCGATCCGATGAAGAAGCTGGTGACGCCGCGGCTGCTGGCCACTATCGCCATGATGTTTTTCCTGGTGATCATCGCCGACCTGTGCGGGCTGCTGGGGGGGTTCCTGTATGCGGTGTTGTCGCTGGGGCTGGACGCGCGGCAGTACTGGTACACGGCGCTGCAGGCGCTGGGGGCGACCGACATCAGCCAGGGACTGATCAAGCCGGTGGTCTTCGGCATCGTGGTGGCGGCGGTGGGCTGCTACTACGGCATGTCGGCGCGGGGCGGGACGCGCGGGGTGGGGCGCGCCACCACCACCTCGGTGGTGGCGGCCTCGGTGGTGATCATTCTCAGCGATTTTCTCATCAGCCGGGTGCTGATCGGGTTTTTCGGCGCCTAGGCCCGCATGCCGCCGCCGCCGCCCATCCTGATCGAGTTCGACCACGTCAGCCTGGGGTTCGGCGGGGTGCCGGTGCTGAGCGAAGTATCGTTCCAGGTGAAGCGGGGCGAGACCAAGGTGATCTTGGGGGAGGCGGGGGCGGGCAAGTCGGTGGCGCTGAAGTTGGCGATCGGGCTGCTGCGGCCCGACGCGGGGCGGGTGGAGGTGCTGGGGGAAACGGTGAGCGCGCTGCCGGAGCGCGAGCTGTACGAGCTGCGGCGGCGGATCGGCATTGTCTTCCAGGAGAGCGCGCTGTTCGACTCGCTGACGGTGCGGGAGAACGTCGCCTACCGGCTGGAGGAGGAGCGGCGGCTGGACGCGGAGGCGATCGAGGCGCGGGTGCGGGTGTGCCTGGCGACGGTGGAGTTGGAGGAGGCGATTGACAAGATGCCGGCGGAGCTGTCGGGGGGGATGCAGCGGCGGGTCTCGATTGCGCGCGCGCTGGCCACCGAGCCCGAGATCATGCTCTACGACTCGCCCACCGCGGGGCTGGACCCGATCACGGCGACCAACATCATGGAGCAGATCATCAAGCTGCGCGACGTGAACAAGGTGACGGCGCTGCTGGTGTCGCACCGGCTGCAGGACGGGTTTCTGCTGGCGACGCACTGCTGGGACGCGGCGCGCAACGGGCTGCGGCCGTCGCCGCCGGAGAACAGCCACACCTCGTTTCTGGTGCTGCACCAGCAGCGGGTAGTGTTCGACGGGACGGCGGCGGGGCTGCGGGGGAGCGCGGACGCCTACCTGCAGCATTTTTTGCAGCGCTAGCGAGGCTTGCGCCTCCCGTTCTCGGGGGCTCCGCCCGCCGTGGCCGCTTCGCGGCGGTGGAGGGGGCGCGGGAGGCGAGCCTTTATCTGCCGGCGACGGGGCGGGACCTTGTAGGCAGCCCCGCCCTCTCGACCTCGATCTCGCCTCGTCCGAGTCGTCTCGGCCGTCGCCGGAAGGGTCTGGTATATACTGGCGTATATATGGATGCGCCCAAGGCCAAGACGCGGGTGTTTCAGAGCGGCAATTCGCGGGCGGTGCGCCTGCCGCAAGGGTTCCACTTGGAGCTGGGGGAGGCGGAGATCCTCTGGCGGGGCGACGAGCTGGTGCTGCGGCAGCAACCGGGCACGATGACGGCCGCCTATGACGCTCTGGCGGGCATGCCGGACGACGTATTGGCGGTGGGCCGGGACGATCGCCCACCGCAGGCGCGCGCCTGGGCCGCGCCGGTGCGGCGGCGGCGATGACCTACCTGCTGGACACTCTTGGCGCGGGCCCCGGCGCGGCTCCGCCGCGCGTCCCGCTTGTGCTCGCGCCGGCTTGGGGGCCCACGGCCCCAAGCCGGCGCTGCGCGGTTATCGTTGGCGCGGGCCCCGGCGCGGCTCCGCCGCGCGTCCCGCTTGTGCTGCGCCTCGCAGGGGCCGCGCCGGTGCGGCGGCGGCGATGACCTACCTGCTGGACACTGATTTATGCCTTGCGGTGATGCGGCGCCGCGCCCCGGAACTGCGCGAGCGCTTTGCGCGGCTGGTCCGGGGAGAGGCCGCGATTTCAGTGGTGACTTACGGGGAGTTGCGCTACGGGGCGAACAAGAGCCGACAGCCGGAGCAGGCCGCGGCCAGTTTGGCGGAGTTTGTGTCGTTGGTGCCGGTGGCTGCGCTCGATGCATCGGCCGGGGCCGAGTACGGTCGCATCCGAGCAGTGCTGGAGGCGCGCGGCCAGATCATCGGCAACAACGACCTCTGGATCGCCGCCCACGCGGCAGCGTTGCAGTTGGTGCTGGTGACTTACAACCAGAGGGAGTTCAGCCGAGTGCCGGGGCTGAAGGTGGAAGACTGGACGCCAGCGGAGCGGCGCGGCTAGACTGCGCTGCTGGGAGGACAGGAACCGTGGCGGCCTCCGCACCCGAGAGCTTGGGGCTACACTGAACGGCAGCTATGGATGCGGAAGTGTGGGCGGGGCTGGAAGCGGGCGGGGTGGTGTTGGCGGCGAACGCGCGGCTGGCGCGGGAGCTGGGCGCGGGCTACGACCAGCGGCAGCAGGCGGCGGGGCTGGGGACGTGGCCGGCGGCGGCGATCTACGCGCTGGACAGTTGGCTCGAGCGGGCTGGGGCGGAGTGCAGCGAGCGGCTGCTGCTGAGCGGGGCGCAAGAGCAGCGGCTGTGGGAAGAGATCCTCGCGGCCAGCGCGGCGGGGGAAGAGTTGCTGGCGGTGGCGGCGGCGGCGGCGGCGTGGAAGTTGGCGCGGGGCTGGGGGGCGGAGTGGGAGAGCGGGGAGTGGGAGGAGAGCGAGGACACGGCGGCGTTTCGGGTCTGGGCGCGGCGGGTGGAGGCGCGCTGCGCGCGGCAAGGCTGGACGACGGCGGCGGAGTTGGGGACGGCGGTGGCGCGGGGGCTGCGGGCAGGCGCGGTGGCGGCGCCGGCGCGGGTGTGGCTGGCGGGCTTTGACGAGCTGACGCCGCAGCAGGAGGAGTTGATCGAGGCGCTGCGGGGGGCGGGGGCGGCGGTGGAGCGCATCGCGCCGCGCTTGCCGCTGGCGACGCCGCGGGTGGTGCGGGCGCAGGACCGCGAGCACGAGCTGGAGCTGGCGGCGCAGTGGGCGCGGGCGCTGCTCGATCAAGGGGTGGCGGGGCCGATCGGGGTGGTGGTGGCGGACCTGGGCGGGGTGCGGGCGGGGGCGGAGCGGGCGTTGCTGGGGGCGCTGCACCCGGGGCGGGCTCCCTGGTCGCCAGCGCCGCGGGCGTTCCATCTCGCGCTGGGAAAGGCGCTGGCGGAGACACCGGTGGCGGGGGCGGCGCTGCAGGCGCTGGAGGCCTGGACCGACGCGCAGCGGACGGAGTTGGGGCCGGCGCTGGCATGGATGCGCTCGCCATTCGTGAGCGGGGCGGAGACGGAGGCGGGGGCGCGGGCGCAACTGGAGCACGGGCTGCGCCGGGCGCAGCGGGCGCGGTGGACGTGGGCGGAGCTGCGGCAGCAGGCGGCGGGGCGGGGCGCGACGGAGCTGGCGGCGGCGATGCGGGCGGGCGCGGCGGCGCGGGCGAGCTGGCCCGAGCGGCAAAATCATCGCGGCTGGGCGGCGAGTTGGACCGAGCTATGGCGGGCGACGGGCTGGCCGGGGGAACGGACGCTGGACAGCGCCGAGTTCCAAGCGGCGGAGGCGTGGGCACACTTGCTCGAAGCCTTTGGGCAGTTGGACGAAGTCTCGCCGGCGGCGATCGGGGCGGAGGAGGCGCGGCGGCGGCTGGGGCAGAGGGCGGCGGGGCGGATCTTTCAGGCCCGAGCCGGCTCCGCGCCGGTGCAGGTGATGGGCTGGGGGGAAGCGGCGGGGCAGGAGTTTTCGCACCTGTGGGTGCTGGGGCTGGAGGATGGGGCGGTACCGGCGGCGGCGGCGCCGCATCCGTTCCTGCCGTTGGGGTGGCAGCGGGCGCGGGGGCTGCCGCACGCCAGCGCGGAGCGCGAAGCGGCATTCGCGGCGCGGGCGTGGCTGCGGCTGCGGCAGAGCGCGGGCACGGTGGTGGCGAGCTATCCGGCGCGGCGGCGGGATGAGGAGTTGCGGCCGAGCCCGCTGCTGGCGGGGTGGGAGGTGGAGGAAGGGGTGGCGGTGGAGGCGGCGCCGGCCGCCGTTGCGATGGAGGCGGTGGTGGACTGGCGGGCGCCGGGGCTGGCGGGGGCGCCGGCGGCGGGCGGCAGCAGCATTTTCACCGAGCAATCGGCGTGCCCGTTCCGCGCCTTCGCGCATTTGCGGCTGCGGGCCGAGGCGGCCGAACGGGTGCCGCTGGGATTGTCGGCGACGGTGCGCGGCGAGCTGCTGCACGACGTACTGAAAGTGGTCTGGAGCCGCCTGCAGGACCAAAAGACGCTGCTGGCCCTGCCGGCGGCGGAGTTGCGGGCGATGGTGGAGCGCGCCGCCGCCGAGGTGGTGGCGGGCGAGGCGCGGCTGCGCGACCTGCCCGGGCTGGCGGAGCTGGAGCGCGAGCGGCTGGCGGAGACCACGCGGGCGTGGCTGGAAGTGGAGAAGAACCGGACGCCGTTCGCGGTGCTGCAATTGGAGCACGAGACGGAGGCGCAGTTGGGCGGGCTGGAACTGCGGCTCAAGCTGGACCGCATGGATGCGCTGGAGGACGGCGGGCTGGCACTGCTCGATTACAAGTCGGGGAAAACCGGTGTCGGCGACTGGAAGGCGCCGCGGATGAAACAGCCGCAATTGCCGCTCTATCTGATGACGCATGCGGAGCGCCAGCGAGTCGCGGCGCTGGTGTTCGCGCAGGTGCGGCGGGGGGAGATGCGCCTTGTGGGCAAGGAGCGGGAGTCCAAGGCGTTGCTGGGAACGCAGGCGCTGGACCTATCGAGGGGGGAAAAGCTGGCCTGGGAGGAGCAGCTGCGGGTGTGGCAACTCGAACTGGAGCGGGTGGCGCAGGATTACCGGTTGGGGATCGCGAACGTGGACCCGAATCCGCTGGTGCGCGACGTCTGCAAGCATTGCGATCTGCCGGCGCTGTGCCGCATCGCGGAGAGCCGGGAGCTGGAGGAGGAGGAGGAGGAGGAGGCAGAGGGTGGCGATGGCGAGTGAGGCGACGGCGGCGGCGGCCGAGGATGCGGCGGCGCGGCGGCGGGCGCTGGCGGTGGGGCAGTCGTTTCTGGTGCGGGCGCCGGCGGGGTCGGGCAAGACCGAGTTGCTGATCCAGCGGACGCTGGCGCTGCTGGCGGAGGTGGAGGCGCCGGAGGCGGTGGTGGCGCTGACCTTCACGCGCAAGGCGGCGGGGGAGATGCGGGCGCGGCTGCTGCAGGCGCTGGAGGGGAAGGCGGGGAAGGCGCCGGAGGAGGCGCACGCGCGCCAGACCTGGGAGCTGGCGCAGCGGGTGCGGGAGCGGGACGAGGCGCGGGGGTGGGGCTTGCTGGCGGCGCCGTCGCGGCTGCGGGTGATGACGCTGGACGCGCTGGCGCTGGGGCTGGTGCGGCGGATGCCGTGGCGGACGCGGCAGGGGGGGACGCCGCGGCCGGAGGAGCACCCTGGGGAGATGTACCGGGCGGCGGCGGAGGCGGCGCTGGCGCGGATCGAGAGCGGAGCGGCGGGGGCGGAGGCGGCGCGGCGGCTGCTGCGGCAGGTGGACGCCGACCTGGACAAAGCCGCGGGGCTGTTGGCGGAACTGCTGCCGGTGCGGGACCAGTGGCTGCCGCTGGTGGGGGCGGGCGGCGGAAGCGAGATGCTGCGGCAGGCGATCGAGCGCGAGTTGGGGGAGCGGCTCTCGGCGGAATTGGTCCAGATCCGGGACGAGATCGGCACGGCGGACGCACGCGGGCTGCCGCCAGCGGCGGCGGCCCACTTAGCGGAATGGCAGGCGTTGGCCGAGGTGGCATTGACGAAAAAGGGAGCGTTGCGGCGGCGGCCGCAGTCGCCGCTGGATTTGGGCGAGGCGGGGTGCGCGGCGCTGCACCGGGTGCGGGAGCTGCCGGCGCCGGAGCTGAGCGAGGAGCAGTGGACGATGGTGGCGGCGCTGGCGGAGGCGCTGCCGCTGGCGGCGGCGGAGTTGGCTGTGATCTTCGCCGCGAGCGGCGTCTGTGACTTTGTGGCGGTGGCGCTGGCGGCGCAGCGCGGGCTGGGGGAGGTGGGGGCGCCGAGCGCGCTGGCCTACGCGCTCGACGGGCAACTGCGCCACCTGCTGGTGGACGAGTTCCAGGACACCTCGCAAGCGCAGTACGGGCTGCTGACCAAGCTGGTGGCGGATTGGCAGGCGGGCGATGGCCGGACGGTGTTCCTGGTGGGCGACCCGATGCAGTCCATCTACGGCTTCCGCTACGCGCGGGTAGAGCTGTTTCTGCAAACGGCGGCGGCCGGGCGGCTGGGACCGGTGAGGATCGAGGCGCTGGAACTGCAGAACAACTACCGCTCGCAGGCGGGACTGGTGGCGTGGTGCAACCACCACTTCGCGCAGGTCTTCCCTGCCGCCGACGATTTGGCCTTGGGCGCGGCGGGGTTTGGCGCGGCGACGCCGACGCGAGCGAGGGAAGAGGCGGCGGTCGAAGTACACGCCCTGGCCAGCGACAGCCGCGGCGCCGAGGCGGAGCGGGTGGGCGCGTTGGTGGAGCAGGCGCTGGCGGAGGGGGCGGCGGAGGTGGCGATCCTGGTGCATGGCCGCAGCCACTTGCGGGCGATTTTGCCGGAGTTGCGGCGGCGCGGGGTGGGATACCAAGGGGTGAAGCTGCAGAAGCTGGGGGAGAGCCAGACGGTGGCGGACCTGCTGGCGCTGACGCGGGCGCTCTACGACCCGGCGGAGCGGGTGGGGTGGCTGGCGCTGCTGCGGGGGCCGTGGTGCGGGCTGCGGTTGGAGGACCTGCATGCGCTGTGCGGGGATGGGGAGGTCCGCGACGGCACGGTGGCGGGGCTGTACGCGGCGCGGCGGGAGCAGCTCAGCGCGGACGGGCAACGCCGGGCGGAGCCGGTGATGGCGACGCTGGCGGCGGCGGCGCGGGAGCGGGGACGGGTGGCGGCGCGCGGGCTGGTGGAGGGATGCTGGCAGGCGCTGGGAGGGGCGCAGTGCGGCGGGTCGGACGGCGCGGCAGCGGCGGCGGCGTTCTTCGCCGAGTTGGAGAGGCACGACCGGGGCGACGGCGGGCTGGACACGGACGCGCTGGCGGCGGCGCTGAAGGAGTTGGTGGCGCCGCCGGCGGCCGACAACGGAGCGCGGGTGAAGATCATGACCGCGCACCAGGCCAAGGGGCTGGAGTTCGACACGGTGATCCTGCCGGGGCTGGGGCGGGTGCCGCCGCCAGAGCCGCAGCGGCTGCTGCGCTGGCTGGAGCGGGCGGGGGAAGGGGGGGAGGCGCGCTGGCTGATGGCGCCGCGCCCGGCGCGGGGCGGCGAGGACGGGCTCTACCAATTCGTGGGCAAGCGGCAGCAGCGCCACCGGGAGCAGGAGCAACTGCGGCTGCTGTACGTCACCGCGACGCGGGCGCGGCGGCGGCTGCACCTGGTGGCGGCGCAGCCGCGCCAGCGCACCGGGGAATGGAGCCATCCGACGGCGCGCTCGCCGCTGGCGCGGCTGTGGCCGGCGCTGGCGGAGGAGTTCGCGCGGCAGCGGCCGGCGGAGGAGGAGGGAAGCGCGGCGGCGGACGCCGGCGGCGTGGGGGTGTTCGAGGCGCCACCGCTGCGGCGGGTGGCGGCGGGATGGGCGCCGACGGCGACGGGAACGGAGGTGGCCTGGCAGGGGGCGGCGGTGGCGGCGCCGCCCTCGGCGGCGGCGCATCCGCTGCTGGCGCCGAGCGGCGCGCTGCGGCGGCAGATCGGCACAGCGGTGCACGCCACGCTGCGACGGATGGCCGAGGGCGGGGAGTTGCAGTGGGACGCAGAGCGGCTGCGGCGGCGGCTGCGGCAGGCGGGGGTGGCCAGCGAAGAGTTGGCGGCGGCGCAGGCGCAGGCGGAGGGGGCGCTGGAGGCGATGGTGGGGGACGAGCGCGGGCGCTGGATCCTGGGGCGGCATGCCGAGGCGCATTGCGAGTGGGAGGTGACGGTGGTGGTGGCAAGGCTGCAACACGCGGTGATGGACCGGAGCTTTGTGGACGAGGAGGGGGTGCGGTGGGTGATTGACTACAAGACCACGCCCCACGAGGGGAGCGGGGTGGAGGCGTTTTTGGAGGCGGAGGTGGAGCGGTATCGGGAGCAGGTGGCCGGCTATGTGCGCTTGTTGGAGGCGATGGAGAAGCGGCCGGTGCGGGGCGGGATATATTTTGTGGGGCAGGCGGCGTGGCGGGCGATTTCGCCATCTGGAGAAATATAATAGCCATTTGGCGAAGAAGGGAGGGGAGGAGGTTCCCCTTTTTGGCATCCGGGGATTCAAGATGGCCATTTGGCGGACGAGGGAGTAGGCTAGCGCTATGGCATCGGTTGGCATCGCAGTTGAGATGGGCCCGACGGCAGCGGCGGTGGTGGAAGTCTTGGGGGGGGCGGAGCGGCTGGGGCGGCCGATCCGCAATGCGGCGGAGTTGAGGGCGGCGATTCGCGAGGGGCTGCCGACGGCCAGCCTCCAGGCGCTGGCGGAGCGGTTGGCGTTGGACCGGGACACGGCCGCCATCGCCTTTGGCATAACGCCGCGCACGCTGAGCCGGCGACTGAGCGGGCAGGAGCGGCTGACGCCGCTGGAATCGGACCGGGTGGCGCGGGTGGCGCGGTTGTTCAGCAGCGCGATTGCGACGCTGGGGGAAGAGAGCAAAGCGGCGGCGTGGCTGCGCACGCCCAACCGCGCGCTCAACGGGGAGACGCCGCTGGGCCAGCTTGACACCGATCCGGGCACGAGCGCGGTGGAGGCGGTGCTGGGCCGGATTGCGCTGGGCGGGTACAGCTAAATCCGTGCGGGTGTGGCGCATTTGCCGGAGCGCCTATGCCGCCACTGCCTGGACGGGCGAGGGCGCTTGGCGATTTGGCGGCCGCTGGAATCACCCCCGGACCCGCATGATCTATGCGTCCAGCTCGCTGGCGTTGGCGGCGCTGGAGTTTTTCGTTCACCTGGAGCCGAACTTCGCGCCGGACGACCTGCAGGCGTTCGCGGGGGAACTGCCGGAGGCAGCGATCGAGCGCTTGGCCCCGGGGCGCTGGCCGCGGGGGTGGGACGGGTTTCAGTCGGAGGCGGCGCGGAGGGTGGGCGACGGCTGGGTGCGGGCGGGGCGGAGCGCGGCGCTGCAGGTGCCGTCTACCGCGGTGCCGGGCGAGTGGAACGTGTTGTTGAACCCCAGCCACAACGATTTTGGCCGCTTTCGGCCGCTGCGACCGACGCCCTTCCGCTTTGACGCCCGGATGTTTAAACGTTGAAACAGCGCAATATATAGGGCCCGGGCGCTTCCCTCCCCCACAGGTACGGTTTATGGTCTTGATTCGTGGAGGATAACCCGGCTACTATGCCTCCAGGAAAGCCGCCAGGATTGCTGGAGAGGGAGGCGCTGTGCTCAAGCTGAAAAAGCTGCAAATACTGGGCTTCAAGTCCTTCTGTGACCGGACCGAGATGCAGTTTCCGGGGACGGGCGTGGTGGGGATTGTGGGCCCGAACGGGTGCGGCAAATCGAACTTGGCGGACGCCATCAGTTGGGTGTTGGGGGAGCAGTCGGCGAAGTCGCTGCGCGGCGGCAGGATGGAGGATGTGATCTTCGCCGGCACGCGCGATCGCGCGGCGACGGGCATGGCGGAGGTGAGCCTCACGCTGATAGACCCGACCGAGTACGACTTGGGCCCGGCGGCGGCCGAAGCGCCCGGCGAGGGCGGGGACGAAGCCGCGGGCGCGGCGGCGGGAGAAGGGGCGGAGGAGGCGGCGGAGGAGGCGGCGCCGGCGGACGAGGGTTGGGGCGAGGAGGCGGAGGCGCCGGCGGAGGCGGCGGGGGGGGCGGTGGTGTTGACCATCCGCAAGCGGCGCAAGTTCCGGGCGCACAACCGGCGGGGCGAGGTGGTGGTGACGCGGCGGCTGTTCCGCGACGGCGAAAGCGAGTATTTGATGAACGGGCGGCCGTGTCGGCTGCGGGACATCCAGGAACTATTTTTGGGGACGGGGCTGGGGCCGGAGTCGTACGCCATCATCGAGCAGGGGCGGATCGGGCAGATTCTGAGCTCGAAGCCGTATGATCGGCGGGCGATCATCGAGGAGGCGGCCGGGGTCAGCAAATACAAGGCGAAGCGGCGGCTGGCGGAGGGGCGGCTGGAGGGGGCGCGGCTGAACCTGGCGCGCATCAATGACATTTTTGAGGAAGTGACGCGGCAGGTGGGGTCGCTGAAGCGGCAGGCGGCGAAGGCGCAGCGCTACCAGCAAATGAAGGGCGAGTTCGACGGGCAGCAGCAGCGGCTGGTGCAGGCGCGGGCGCAGGCATTGGCGGCGGCGGAGAGCCGGCTGCGGGAACAGCAGGCGGCGGCGCAAGCGGCGGTGCGGGAGGCGCAGGAGGCGATCGCGGGGCAGGAGGCGGGACAGGCGGAGGTGACGGGGAGGTGCGCGGCGCACGAGCGCGAACTGCGGCAGCAGGCGGAGGAGGCGGGGCGGTGGGAGCGGGAACGCGACCACGCCGGGCAGCAGATCGCCTTCGAGCGCCAGCAGGCGGGGGAGTTGGAGCGCCGGGGAGCAGACAACCAGCGCGAGCGGGAGCGGGCGGAGCAGCAGAGCGCCGGCCTGGCGGCGGAGCTGGCGCAGGCGGAGCGCGACCGCGACGCGGCGGGGGGGCGGCTGGGGGCGGCGCGGGCGGCGCAGGAGGAGCACAGCCGCGCCTACGCGGCGGCGGAGGCGGCGGTGGCGGCGGCGGAACGGCAGCGCGAGGCAGGGCGGCAGCAGACGCTGGGGCTGCTGGCACGGGCGGCGCAGTTGGGCAACCAGATCGCGCAGAACGAAACGGCGCAGAGCGGCCTGGGACAGCAACTGGAGCGGCTGGGGCGCGAGGAGGCGGCGGCGCGGGCGGAGTTGGAGGCGGGCGGCGCGCGGCAGGGGCAGTTGCGGCTGGCCTTCGAGGACCAGGAGAGCGAAGGGCGGCACCTGGCTGGGCGGGTGCAAGAGTTGGAGCAGCGGGCGCGGGCGCTGGGCGCGGAGGAGGGCGTGGAGCGCGAGGCGGGGCAGCGGGCGCGCACCCAGTGGGCGGAGGCGGGGGCGCGGCGGCGCTCGCTGGAAGAGGTGGTGGCGCACCACGGCTACAGCAGCGAGGCGGTGAAGCGGCTGTTCGCCGCGCGGGGCGCGGGGGCGGAGTTCCAGCCGCTGGGGGTGTTGGGCGAGTTTGTCGAGGTGGAGGCGCCCTACGACCGCGTGGTGGAGCAGTTTTTGCACGACGAGTTGAACTACGTGGTGGTGAAGAGCTGGGACCAGGCGGGCGCGGGGGTAGGGCTGTTGCGCAGCCAGGAGCAGGGGCGCGCGACCTTTCTGGTGCACGCCGAGGAGCAGGCGGCGGCGGGCGCGGCGCCGATGCTCGAGATGGGCGGGGAGGCGAGCGCGGCGGTGGTGCCGCTGCTGGGCGAGGTGAAGGCGCTCAATGGTTTCAAGGCCGGGTTGGGAGCGATCCTGCCCAAGCTGCGCGACGCCTATTTGCTGCAGGACCGGGGGCTGGCGCAGCGGCTGGCGGCGCGGAATCCCTCCGCGTATTTTCTGACGCCGCAGGGGGAGTGCTTCCACAACTTCACGGTGAGCGGCGGGGCGGGGCGGAGCCTAGGGCCGCTGAGCTTGAAGCGCGAGCTGCGCGAGCTGCGGCAGCAGGAGGCGGCGGCGGAGGCGGCGACGGCGCGGCACGAGCAGCAGGCGGCGCGGCTGGGGCGGGAGCTGCAGCAGGCGCAGGGTGAGCTGCAGGAGGCGCGGGCGCGGCGGCACGAGATGGAGAAGCAGATGCTGACCAGCGGCCAGGCGGTGCGGCAACTGGAGCAGGAGCTGGAGCGGGCGCAAACGCGGCTGGGGCAGGCGCAACTCGAGGCCGAGCGGGCGCGAACGGAGCAGCGCGCGGCGGGCGAGCGGCTGGCGGCCGCGCGGCAGGAGCTGGCGCAGGTAGCGGCGGAGCGGGCCCAGCGCGGCGAGCAGGAGGCGGTCGAGGAGCAAGAGGCGCAGCAGGCGCGGCGGGGTCGCGAGGAGCAGGCGCAGGCACGGGCGGCGGCGCAGGCGGAGCAGGCGCGGGTGGAGGAGCGGGCGCGGGCGGCGAACGCGAGCTGGGAGCGGCTGCGGCGCCAGCAGAGCGAGTTGGAGCAACGGCTGCAGGCGCTGACCCAAGAGGGCGCGGCGCTGGCGGCGCGGCGGCAGGAGTTGCTGGCGCAGAGCGCGGCGGGCGAGCAGCGGCTGGTCGAGCTGACGGCGGCGCTGGAGGCGGCGCGGGCGCGGGTGGCGCAGCAGGAGGCGGCGCTGGAAAAGGCACAGGCGGAGGCGCGGCAGGGCGAGGAGGGGCTGCGCGCCGGACGGGTCGAGCTGGAGGCGCGGCGGCAGGCGCACTCCGAGGGCGAGGTGGCGCTGGCGCGGCTGGAGGCCGACGCCGAGCATTTGCGCCAGAGTTGCCGCGACGATCTGGGCTGCGAGCTCGAGGCGCTGCTGGCGGCCGCCGCCGAGGCGCCGGGGCTGGGGCCGGAGGAGTTGGCGGAGTTGGAGGGGGCGGTGCGCGAGTTGCGCCAGCGCATCGAGAACCTGGGACCGATCAACATGATGGCGCTGGAGGAGTTCGAGGAGGCGCAGCAGCGCCACACCTTCCTCGAAACCCAGCGGAAGGATCTGATGGACTCCATCGCCGACACCCAGAAGGCGATTCAGGAGATGGACACCATCTCGCGGCAAAAATTCCAGGAGGCCTTCGACCGCATCAACGAGTACTTCCAGGAGAGCTTCCGGGTGCTGTTCGGCGGCGGCCAGGGCTTCCTGCGCATTAGCGAGATCGAGGGCGCCAGCGAGGGCGGGGTGGACATTGTGGCGCAGCCGCCGGGCAAGAAGCTGCAGAACGCGCTGCTGCTGTCGGGCGGGGAGAAGGCGATGACGGCGATGGCGCTGCTGCTGGCGGTGTTCCGCTACCAGCCCAGCCCCTTCTGCCTGCTGGACGAGGTGGACGCGCCCATGGACGAGGCCAATGTGGCGCGCTTCAGCGAGATGGTGAAGCAGATGAGCGCGGGCACGCAGTTCATCATCATCACCCACAACAAGCGCACCATGGAGGCGGCGCCGACGCTGTACGGGGTGACGATGCCGCAGCCGGGGGTGTCGCGGCTGGTGTCGGTGATGGTGGAGGAGGCGCGGCGGCAGGCGAGCTAGCGCAGAAACTCGGGAGAGCACGTGCGGCTTTTCCTGATGGACAAGCCGCAGGCGAGAGGTTTGCGCCTCCCATACTCGGGGGCTGCGCCCCCCTCGCCGCGCTGTAGCAGCGCGCGGCGAGCCGCCCGCTCCCGTAGCTGCCACCCCGAAACGCTGGCGTTTCGGGGGCCTCGGGGGTCGCGGCCCCCTCCCCGCCCCCGGCTGTAGCAGCGCCGGGCGGCCGGCCGCTCCGAGGCGGTCGAAGTCGCTCGGGAGGCGAGGCATCACTTGCCGGCGACGGCTCGGGACCTGGTAGGCAACCCCGCCCCTTGACCTCGATCTCGCCTCGCCCGAGTCGACTCGGTCGTCACCGCGACCGGCGGGACGGGCGACACCAAGGCTGTTTTTGCTCTTGCGCGCGCCGCTTGGCGCGCGGTGGACCGTGAACAGTGGACAGTGGGGGTAGGCTCGGAACGAAAGGGCGGGGGCGGCGCGGGACCTGGAGCGCGCTTAGGCCGAAAGGGCGGTGGCTGTCAAGGGGTCGGGACACGGCGGAGAGGTTGACAGGGGGGAGAAATGTCGGGAAGATGAATTCCTCCGCTATGAGCCCAGTCACTGTTCGCGAGAGCCATTTGTCTTCCCTTCCCCTGATTTCGCGCGGCAAGGTGCGCGACCTGTATGACGCCGGCGAGCGGCTGCTGTTGGTGGCGAGCGACCGGCTGTCGGCCTTCGACGTGGTACTGCCCACGCCCATTCCGGACAAGGGGGCGGTGCTGACGCAAATTTCGCTGTTCTGGTTCGACTACCTGCGCGGGGTGTGCCGCAACCACTTGATCTCGGCGCGGATGGAGGATTTTCCAGCGTCGGTGCAGGGCGAGGCGGAGCAGTTGCGCGGGCGCACGATGCTGGTGAAGAAGCTGCAGATGTTTCCGGTGGAGTGTGTGGTGCGGGGGTACTTGTCGGGGTCGGGATGGAAGGAGTACCAGCGGCTGGGGACGGTGTGCGGGCTGCGGCTGCCGGCGGGGCTGCGCGAGTCGGACCGGCTGCCGGAGCCGATCTTCACGCCGTCGAGCAAGGCGCTGGAGGGCCACGACGAAAACATCACTATGGCCCAGGTGGAGGGCTTGATCGGGAACGAGGCGGCGGCGCGGCTGCAGAGCCTGAGCCTGGAGATTTACCGGCGGGCGGCGGCCTACGCCGAGAGCCGGGGGATCATTCTGGCCGACACCAAGTTCGAGTTTGGGCTCGACCCGGCCGATCCCAGCGGGGAGCCGGTGCTGGCGGACGAGGTGCTGACGCCGGACTCGTCGCGCTTCTGGCCGCGGGAGAGCTATCAGCCGGGGCGGGCGCAGGAATCCTACGACAAGCAGTACGTGCGGGACTATTTGGAGCAGATCGGCTGGAACAAGCAGCCGCCGGCACCGGCGCTGCCGGACGAGGTGGTGCGGCGCACCAGCGCCAAGTACCGGGCGGCGTACCGGGAGCTGGCCGGCCGCGAACTGGAAGCCTAAAGCTTTCCCCGAGGCGAGGCGAGGCGAGGCATGAATCTGCTCGATTACGCGCTGATCGCCATTGTGGCGCTCTCGGTGCTGACGGCGGCGATGAAGGGATTTATCTACGAGGTGTGGATGATGGCGGCGACCGTGGTGGCGCTGGTGGTGGCGGCCTGGCAGTACGGGACGGTGGCGGCCTGGCTGGATTGGATCACGCTGCCGCCGGCCCACGAGGTGCGCAATTTCGTGGCGTTTGCGGGGATTCTGGTGGGGGTGCTGCTGGCGGCGACGATCGCCGGGCGGCTGCTGCGCAGCGCGGTGCGGGCGGTGGGGCTGGGCTGGCCCGACCGGCTGCTGGGCGCGGGGCTGGGCTTGGTGCGGGGCGGGTTGCTGTGCGTGGCCGTGGTGGCGCTGCTCACCGCCTTTCCGGTGAGCCCCAGTCTGGTGCAGGATTCCACCTTGGCGCCGAGCCTGCTGTGGGGTGGCCGGGCGCTGGCCGCGGTCATGCCGGCGGAGCTGGCGGCGCGCTTCCACTCCGGACTGGCAGCGGTGAGCGGGGAGCTGCGGTGAAAGAAGCGCTCGAGGCCCTGGTTGCTGAAATGGTGGACAAGGGCATTCGCTTCGACGAGGCGCGGATGGAGTTCGAGCGGCGCTTTATCAAGCGGGTGCTGGACCGCAGCAGGGGAAACCGTTCGCTGGCGGCGGAGGCGCTGGGCATGCACCGCAACACGCTCAGCCGCAAGCTGGAGGAGCTCGAGATCGACGGGCACCGGCGGGCGCGGCGGTAGCGCGGGTGGCTCGCCACTCTTTGCGGGGATCGCTCCCGTGATGCCCGCACTGTGGGCATCACTCGCTTGGGGTGCGGGCTTCGATTCCCGGCAAGCCCGCCCCGCTGTGGCGGCGCGCGGCGGGCAAGCCCGCCCCGCTGTGGCGGCGCGCGGCGGGCAAGGGACGCCCGCAGGCGCTCAGGGCGTCTCCAAGTTGCCGCCACGCGCAGGGCGGGCTGCGCGCGCCGCACCCAGCCCTCGGCAGGGGGGCCGCGGCGGACGGGGCTTGGGTGGCGCGGAGGGGTGCCTGCGCGCGGGCTAGGAGCCTGCGCGGCGCGCAGGCTCCTAGCTGGGGCCGAGCAGGTGGCCGAGCTTGTCGCGCTTGACCTCGAGGTAGCGCTGGGCGTGGAGGGAGAGGGCGTCGGGGGCGCAGGGAACGCGCTCCACCACGGCAATGCCGGCGCGCTCCAGGGCCTCGACCTTGTCGGGATTGTTCGACAGCAAGCGCACTTGGCGGGCGCCGAGGTGGTTGAGGATGGCGGCGGGGAGGCGGTAGTCGCGCTGGTCGGCGCCAAAGCCGAGGCGCTGGTTGGCCTCGACCGTGTCGGCGCCCTCGTCCTGCAGGGCGTAGGCGCGCAGCTTGTTCATCAGGCCGATACCGCGGCCCTCCTTGTCCTCGTAGATCAGCAGGCCGGCGCCGGCGGCGGCGATGGCGGCGAGGGCCAACTCCAACTGCTGGCGGCAGTCGCAGCGCAGCGAGCCGAAGACATCGCCGGTGAGGCACTGGGAGTGGATGCGCAGCAGCGCGGGGGCGGCGGCGACATCTCCCAGCTTGAGCACCACTGCCGATTCGCTCGCCTGGTGGCTCGCCACTTTTTGCTTGGGTCGCTCCCGATGGTCGCTTGGAGTGCGGGCTTCGATTCCCGGCACGGAACGCCCGCTGGCGCTCAGGGCGTCTCCAAGTTGCCGCCACTCGAAGCCCAGGATGCGGAAGTGGGCCCAGAGGGTGGGGAAATCGGCCTCGGCGGCCAAGCGCAGCGACTGCGGGGGGGGTGGGGCGGGGTGCATGATCGGGGCGGGGGAAACTCTGCTTTAATTATAGGCGCATGGACACCGAGCGGCTGCTGCTGATCACGCTGCTGTTGAACTTGGGGGTGATCGCCGCCATCGCGGCGGTGCTGGTGCGCTCGGTGGCCTTCAAGCGCTACCTCTACCTGGAGCAGCGCGGGACGCGGGAGAAGATCATTTTCGCGCTGTTCGTGGCGCTGCCGCTGATGGGCGGGGTGTGGATCCGGCTGGCGGTGCCGGCCTTCCGCGCCGCCGACGCCGGCTTGGCGGGGGCGGTGCTGATCGGGCTGATGGGCGGCTACGGGGCGGGGCTGGTGGGGGGGGCGGTGATCGCGCTGCCGGCGGCGGTGGGGGGGGGGGAGTGGCTGGCGCTGCCGGTGATGTTGGCGGCGGGCT
>Ga0307374_10006070_pt1 | contig 19207 bp, 15 predicted proteins | sample OX3MG_FD_202532 | JGI IMG/M metagenome (GOLD analysis project Ga0307374, IMG submission 202532) | Soil microbial communities from Risofladan, Vaasa, Finland - OX-3 | ecosystem: Environmental > Terrestrial > Soil > Coastal area > Acid sulfate soil | place: Finland: Risofladan, Vaasa | collected...
GAGGCCGGGCATCTCGCGCCCGAACTTCACGCACTTCACCATGTGTGCGCCTTCCACCGCGGGCTGCGATGCGGATTGCGGCTGCTGCGGACTCTCGCACTTATCGTCGGCCATTCGTTCCTCCCAGATTCGGCTGCCAATACTTTGAAGATACTGCAAACGCGGGTGAATTCCTAGAGGAGCTCCTCGGTTATGCGGAAATTGCGCGGAGCCACTAACGGCGAAAAATCATGTTGCAGTGCGGCGAAGTCGGCGCAGGAGGCAGGAGAAACGCGCCGCGTTCAATCCGTAATCACTTGCTCGTTCGCGTTTGGCAATCCAACTACGAAACGCAGCCGGTTATTCGGTTCGATCCTGTAGCCCCCAGCGAGCGGCCGCCGCCGGCCGTCGCGTACTTCGAAAATGGCAGGCCTTTCCAGAACAAGCGAAGCTTCTCCCATGCGCACCACTGCGTTTCCCGCCGCGTCCAGGACGATTCCTGTAGCGCCGTCCAGAGTGAGCGCCATTCCGTTCGGATCGGCACCGGGCGAAAGATCCAGATCGAGGCCGATTTTTTGTTGGTCGCCGCGAAAAATGATATCCGTGCCGGCATAAACACCGCGGTAGGCCACAGCCGTGCATTCCCCAGTCGCTGAGTTACCGCTACCCCGGCGATATCGGAGCGGCACGATCTTCGTTGGCGGATTCGAATTCGCAAAGCGCAGCCGTAATACGTTCGCAGACGCCTGCACCACAATCATCTTGCCGCGCGCAACCGTTCCCGAGGGCTTCATCTCACGATGAAGCACGATGTCGGCTTCATTCCGCGCGAGAAAAATATTGTAGCCCGTCGCGCGAGCCAGATATTTCACCTGTTCGTCCGTCTGGCCACGATTGGCTTCAAAGCGCAGCGGCGCCTTCGAAGAATTTCTGGCTTCCCGCGTCCGCTTAGCGGCGTGCGCTCCTGTGTTGGCGAGCATCGTAAAGCCCATCGCTGCCAAGCACACTAAGGTGAAGCTGGACTTCAGCACCCTTTGCACGCTTTCCGCTCCTTGCACCGATCTCTCCCCATTTCCCCGTAAACTATTCCGTGCCCACAGCGGCGTTCAAGCTTTCTACGACTCTGCATCCCGTTACTCGCGCATTCGGCTCGCTGGCAATCGAGTCCCCAACTCGCTTGCACCTTCCGCGCGTCCAACCTGCAATCTTTTGCAGCTAAATAAACCGCGGCGTCCCATCCACGGCCGTAGCCGGTCCCACAACCACTTTGTTCTTCCTGCATTTCCAAGCGTCGCTCAATGCCACGGTAATTACGAAGCAAGTCGCGGGCCGAATCCCAACGATCCTGACGGTTGTCGCGGCGTACGCGCTCATTTCCTTAATTGTGAATATTCTGTAACGATGTTGCCGTCTTCTTGCTGACGCGCACGCCTTCCGCTATGCTCTCGCTATCGTGAATCCGCAGTCGCGAATCCTCATCATTGAAGACGATAAAGACATTGTGGAGTTGGTTCGTTACAACCTCGAAAAGGACACTTTCCAGGTCATGGCGTGCGGCGATGGCGTCAGCGGTCTGGCGCAAATCAGGAAATCATCTCCCGACTTGCTCATTCTCGATCTGATGCTTCCAAAACTCTCCGGCTTGGAAATCTGCAAGGAAATTCGCCGCGACGAGAAACTGAATCGTCTGCCCATTCTCATGCTGACCGCGCGCGGCGAGGAAGCAGACCGCGTTGTGGGCCTTGAACTGGGAGCCGACGATTACGTCACAAAGCCATTCAGTCCCCGCGAGCTTGTCGCCCGCGTCAAGGCGCTGCTTCGGCGCGTTCATCCTTCCGGGGAAGAAGCGAAACCTCTCGAAGTGGGTTCGCTCCGCGTTGATCCGGTTTCTTATCGCGCCCAGCGTGAAGGCAAGACGCTTCCTCTCAGCACTCTCGAATTCCGATTACTCTATTATTTGGCGTCCCGGCCCAATCGCGTTTTTTCGCGCGATCAGTTGCTCGATGCAGTGTGGGGGGACAACCGCTTTGTCACACCCCGCAGCGTTGACGTTTACGTTCGACGGCTGCGCGAAAAAATGGAAAAAAATCCTGAGAAGCCCGAATACTTGAAAACCATTCGCGGGGCAGGCTACATTTTTGAAACCAGTGCGAGTTAAATAACTTGAAGCCCGTCAGAACCAGCCTCTTTTGGAAACTCGGACTCACCTATCTGGTGCTCTTGCTCGCCGTAGTGGCGAGCGTCGATTTCTATACGGGACGTGTTCTCCGCCAAGACTACATTCGCGCGGCGAACGAGCACCTCGGATCTCTCGCGCAACTTGTGAGGGACCGCCCGCCCTCGCTTGAGGATCCCGCAGCCCTTGCGTCTTGGGCTTCATGGCTGTCTCGCAGCGGAGCGCGCGTCACGGTAATTGCCGCGGACGGCCGAGTCCTCGCCGATTCGGCTCACGATATTGAAACCATGGAAAACCATTCGAATCGCCCAGAATTCCGCCAAGCCATGGCCGCTGGTGAAGGTGAATCGGTGCGCCACAGTCATACACTCGATCGTGACCTTGTTTATTGGGCCATGCGCTTCGATCGTCCCCCAGGGCCGCCCGTCATTATTCGTTTCGCGACGCCGCTCGCTAAAATTAACGCGGCCCTAGCGCAAGTGCGCCGGAATCTCTTGGAGGTGTCCTTTCTTATTCTGCTGCTGGGTATCGCATTGTCGCTTCTATTCTCTCGCCGTTTTGCGAATCGTGTGGCACGCCTTCAGGAGTTTTCGCGACGCGTCGCGGACGGCGATTTTCGCCCCTTGCCGCAGGAGCGCGGCAACGACGAGCTTGGCGATTTGGCGCGCATCCTCAACGAGACCGCCGCTCATCTGAACGCTACGATTCGCTCGCTCACCGAGGAACGCAATCGCTCTGCCGCAATTCTGCGCAGCATGGTGGAGGGTATCGCCGTGGTCGATGCCCGCGAGCGCGTCACTTTTTACAATCAGGCATTTGCTAAAATTTGGGACGTAGGTTCGGCAGGCATCGAAGGCAAGCCTGCGATAGAAGTGATCCGTCAAACTCATATTCTCGAATTAATCCGTCAAGCGCTTTCCGGCGAAGAAATTCTTCACGGGGAGATTTCTTTGGGAATCGCGCAGCCGCGCAATTTCTCTGTAACCGTGGCGCCGATCCGCTCGTTCAATGGCGTTGTCACCGCCTCTGAGGCTCGGCAAAAGAACGAGCCATTCGGAGCCGTCGTTGTCCTCCACGAAATCACCGACCTCCGCCGCCTCGAACAAGTGCGAAAGGACTTCGTCGCCAACGTTTCCCACGAGCTGCGTACCCCGCTCACCGCAATTCAAGGCTTTGCTGAAACGCTCCTCACCGGCGCCCTCGAAGATCAACAAAATAACCGGCACTTCGTCGAAGTCATTCGGAACCATGCCGCTCGTTTGTCGCGCCTGACTGACGATCTCCTGAAACTGTCTCGCATCGAAGCGGGAAAGCTGGACATGGATTTTCAGCCGGTTGATCTTGAGGCGTTGATTGGAGCCGCCGTCGAATCCGCGCGTGGTGCGGCCAGCCAGAAGCAGCTTTCTCTCGCCGTCGCAGATGTGCCGCGGAATCTTCCCCGTATCCTCGGCGACGCCAGCCTTCTTCGCGAAGTGATGCGCAATTTGCTCGACAACGCTATTCAGTACACGCCTGCCGCCGGCAGCATCAATGTTAGTGCGGCGAGGAGCGAAGGTTCCGTGGTGATCACGGTAGCGGATACGGGGATTGGAATCCCGCAAGCCGACCAGGCCCGCATCTTTGAGCGATTTTACCGTGTCGACGCCGCACGGTCGCGCGAAGTCGGCGGCACAGGTCTCGGCCTCGCCATCGCCAAGCACATTGTCGAAGCCCATGGCGGAGAGATCTGGGTTGAAAGTACGGTAGCAGAGGGCTCGCAATTCCATTTTTCCCTGCCTGTCGCTGCTTGAACCTTTTCTCGCAGACTTCATGCGCACGTCATCTTTCTGCAGGTCTAACTCGTTTAATATCAGCAATGGCTAGCTCTCCGCCGAGTGGGTTGTAACAGAACATTCATCTGCTCCTTATCTCCCATTCAAATCTAGAGCGCACACTTTCCTCGATCCACGGAGCAGAACTTGACCAACACCCCACAACGTCAACACAACGGAAAGGCCTGCTGCGTCATCCCAATCGGCTGGCGCTACCCCGGTGCCAGCTACCCATTTTCAGGCGCTGAGTGCTCACGACAGTGCCTACGCGGTTCGCGTCTCGGGCGCCGGCCGATTCCCAATATTCAATCTCTTGTGAAGAAGGGGGAAACATCCTCAAGGAGGAGTAAATGAGAAGGATCTTGATTGGCTTTGTGGCAATGGCGCTCATGTCAGCGGCGCCCACATTTGCAAATTCCGATGGAGATAAAAATACAGATACCTCCGCTAAGAACGGAAATACGTCATCCACGGCCGCGCCCATGCGCAGCGCCAAAAAGAAACCGGTAAAGGCCAGTAACGAAAGTTCATCATCGGCGACGAAGACACGCGGCACCGACTCCCCGGCAGCAGCAGCGCCGACGTCGGCAACTGCTCCGGCCTCGGCGGCCGTGACCTCCTCAAAAGCGGCGCAGTCCGGCCAGGTAAATCAGTCGCCGCTTTTCTTCAAGATCGGCGGCGCCAATTTCACTCCGCTCGGCTTCTTGGATTTCACCTCTGTCTATCGCTCCACTGATGTTGGTAGCGGCATCGGCACCAGCTTCGGCAGCATCCCGTTCAATGGCGCTTCTCCTGCCGGACGCTTATCAGAAACCCGCTTCAGCGCGCAGAACTCTCGCGTCGGAATTAAAATCGACGCCAATCCGGACAATTTCACCGTCACCGGCTATCTTGAAGCCGACTTCCTCGGCAACGCGCCAGGCAACCTCGAAGTCACCAGCCACTCCAACACCATGCGCATGCGCCTTTACTGGGTTGATGTTCACCGCGGCAAGTGGGAAGTTCTTGCCGGCCAATCCTGGAGCATGATGACACCCAACCGCACCGGAATCTCTCCCATGCCCGGCGACATTTTCTTCAGTCAGGATATGGACACGAATTACCAGGTCGGCCTGGTTTGGCTGCGCACTCCCGGCGTCCGCGTCGTCTATCACGCCAACAGCAACTGGACCCTCGGCTTCGCCCTCGAGGATCCTGAGCAATACACCGGCGGACTCGTCACTTTTCCTGCCGGCTTCAACTCTTCTCAAGTTGACGATACGGGCGGCAACGCCAAGACTCCCAACATAGGCCCCGATGTTATCGCTAAAGTCGCCTACGACACGAAGCTCAGCGGCCACGCATTTCACATTGAGGCTTCAGGCCTCTATCGAGCCTTCCGCCTGAACACGGCTTCGACCAGCGCCAACGTCACGAAGTCCGGCGGCGGCGGTTCCGTCAACGTGAACTTCGAAGTGGTCAAGAATCTCCATCTCATCGCCAATTCCTTTTGGAGCGATGGCGGTGGCCGATACATTTTTGGCCTTGGTCCCGATTTTGCGGTCACAACGAACGCGGCTGGCAATTTTGTTCCTTCGCCTCTTCATGCCGGTTCCGGCATCGCTGGATTCGAGTATCAGTTCACTCCCCAGACGATGGTCTACGGCTATTACGGCGGCGCGTATTTCGGCCGCGGTTTTCAGCAAGTGACGGCAGGTCCGCCACCCACATTTGTCGGGTACGGCTTTCCGGGCTCGGGCAGCGCTCAAAACCGCACGATTCAGGAAGCCACTTTCGGCGTCATCGAGACTTTGTGGAAGAACGTCAAGTATGGCGACCTGAAAATCATCACGCAAGGTTCATATCTCTCGAGGAATCCTTGGTCCAACACCACCACTCCCGGGAACGCGAACAGCGCGCATCTCGGAATGACCTTTGTGGATTTGCGCTACGACTTGCCATAAACGGCACATGATTATGACTATTCAATGCGACACAAATTACCGGGACCCGAATTCCTATAACGAAAGAGAAGAAATTTACATGCGGGCAATAACTCAGAAGCTTTTGAAAAAGGAGAATCGAATCGTGAAACAATCCCTTTGCGTTCTGTTTTTCGCCATTCTGGCCGTGGCGGGCTGCTCTTCGAAGTCAGGCCAATCCTCCGGGAATGCATCCCAGACAATCCGCCTTACCGGCGCGGGTAGCACCTTCGTGTATCCCATCATGTCGCAGTGGGAAAGCCAATTTCAGATCGCACACCCGGCCGTGCAGATCAATTATCAGTCCATTGGCAGCGGCGGCGGAATTCAGCAGGTCAAAGCTGGCTTGGTCGATTTCGGCGCCAGCGACGCCGCGCTCGACGACAAGCAACTCGCTTCCATGCAGCCCATGATTCAAATCCCGGAGAGCGCAGGTCCTGTTTGCATCACCTATAACTTGCCCGAGCTGAAACAGCCGTTGCGGCTGACGGCGGCTGCGCTTTCAGGCATTTATCTCGGCACGATTAAGAACTGGCGCGATCCGGCAATTGCTCATAGCAACCCTGGCGTCACGCTCCCCAATAAAACAATCATCGTTGTCCATCGCTCCGAGGGCAGCGGAACCACCAACATCTTCACGACATACCTAAGCACTGTGAACCCCACTTGGGCCAAGAATGTCGGCAAAGGGATCGCCGTAAACTGGCCTGCTCCCGGTACTCTGGGCGGAAAGGGAAGCGAAGGCGTCACCGGTATCGTCAAGCAAAGCGAAGGTTCGATCGGCTACGTGGAGCTTAACTACGCCACCAACAACCATCTTCCCGTCGCTATGATCGAAAACAAGGCTGGGAAATGGGTTACGCCTACATCGGCGGGCGCCACAGCCGCCATCGCAGCCTTCACCGACGCGCTCGCGAAGGATGTCAGGACTCCAATCGTCGATCCTCCGGCATCCGCGCCCGACGCTTACCCCATCAGCGGTTTCACTTTTCTACTGATCCCCAAAGACGGGGCCAACAAGGCTACTCGTGAAGCTCTCAAAGCCTTTGTGCAATTCATTATTACCACAGGACAGGATCAGGCAGATTCGCTCGACTATTCCAAGCTGCCCGATTCGGTCGTCCAGCTTGACGGCACGTTGCTGAACCAGATGACTGCGGCTGGTCAGCCGCTGCAGTAGCTCGATGGAATTTCGAAAAAAGGGCATCCCTCGGATCAAAAAGGTATGTCCCTGTCTTCGAGCGGCATTTCTGTGCACATCTTTACCTTGTTCGACGTGGGTTGTAGCATCTTCCGGCTGTCTCTGAGGGCAAAATGTCTGAATCTCGTAACGCGGCTACTTTGACATGACCACCAGCGACCTGGCTGCCCCCACTGGCAATGGTTTCGCAGGAGCCTGGCGGCGATTAAGAAACTTTGATCTCGGTGACTCTGTCGCGCACGGCGTGACTCTGCTCGCCGGTGCCGGAATTTTCATCCTGGTTGGCGTCCTACTTTTCGAACTCTGGCTGGATTCCCGTCTCGCACGTCATCAATTCGGATGGAAATTCCTGATCACCAGCGTCTGGGACCCCATCGCGCAACATTTTGGCGCGCTGCCTTTCTTGTACGGGACACTCGTTACCTCGTTCCTCGCCCTGATCATTGCGATTCCTCTGGGGCTGGGCACAGCGATTTTCCTCGTCGAACTTGTTCCCGCTTGGCTGTCCGACTGGCTCGCATTCATCATTGACCTCTTGGCTGCCGTGCCCAGCGTTGTCTATGGCTTGCTCGGTATTTTTGTCCTCGTCCCTGTCATCCGTTCGACGGTCGAGCCTTTCTTGCACTCGACTCTTGGTTTCCTCCCACTTTTTCAAGGTCCTGCCTATGGCTTCGGATTCCTCGCGGCTGGCGTGATTCTCGGAATCATGGTCGTCCCCTTCATCGTTTCCGTTTCCCGCGAAGTGCTCCTCGCCGTTCCGCAGGAGCAGCGCGAGGCCGCCCTGTCTTTGGGCGCAACGCAGTGGGAAGCGGCTTCGCAAGTTGTCGTCCCTTACGCTCGCTCCGGCATATTCGGGTCGATCTTTCTGGCCCTGGCGCGCGCCTTGGGCGAGACCATGGCTGTCACCATGGTCATCGGCAACGACCCTACCATTCACAAATCTCTTTTCGCTTCCGGCTATTCCATAGCCGCCGTCATCGCCAATGAGTTCGCCGAGGCCACATCCACGCTTTACATTCACGTCCTCATCGAGCTCGGTCTCATTCTCTTCGGACTCACGTTTGTACTCAACGCTCTCGCCCGATTGCTGATTCTCGCCACAGTCCGGCGCGGCACGGCGCACCCGTGAAGCCTATGGCGACCCGCCCATCCCATAGCCCGGCCAGAAGCCCGGTGAAAAAAATGACAAGACGCTCCATCACCAACGTCGCCATGCTCACCCTCACCGGTGCTTGCGCTTTTCTCACCGTGTCGGTGATGTTTTACATTCTCGGCTATCTCGCCTGGCATGGCGCAAGCGCCTTGAGCTGGAATTTCTTCACGAAATTGCCCGCGCCCGTCAATGTCCCCGGTGGCGGAATGGCCAACGCAATCGTGGGCAGCGCCAAGCTGCTGCTTCTTGCCTGTTGCATTGGAGTCCCGGTAGGAATCCTCGCGGGTATTTATCTTTCTGAGTTCGCAGGCCACACAATCGCGTCCATCCTCCGTTTCACGGTCGACTTGCTCAACGGCGTCCCTTCCATCGTCATTGGGATCTTTGCGTATACCCTCATCGTCTTGCCCATGCACACTTTTTCCACTCTCGCCGGCGGTTTCGCCCTCGGAATCATGATGATTCCCATCTCCGTTCGCAGCACGGAGGAGTACCTTCGCGCCGTTCCGTCCAGTCTTCGCGAGGCTTCTCTTGCCCTTGGTGCAGCGCGATGGACTACGATTACACGTGTTGTCGTTCCGGCTGCGTTTCGCGGTATTCTCACGGGCGTCATGCTGGCGCTGGCCCGCGTAGCGGGCGAAACTGCTCCGCTCATTTTTACCGCTTTCGGCAACAATAATTGGAGCCAGGGTTGGTCGCGGCCCACCGCATCATTGCCCTTTATGATTTACACATACGCCGTTTCGCCGTATGACGACTGGCATCGGCAGGCATGGGCGGCTGGACTCGTGCTCGTGGCCCTCGTCCTGCTGGTCAATATCGTCACGCGCTTGGCCCTCGCGCGCAAAATGCCGCTATCGAGGTAGAAAATTATGGCCAGCGTGGGTACAGTACACAGTGGGAACAACGTGAACATTAGATCGGATCAATCCGTGAACACACCGCAGAAATTTTCGCTGCCGCCGAAGCCTTCCGTCACGGCGGACAGCAGCCTGCGTTTCAAAATCTCCGGTCTGAAAGTGTTCTATGGACCAAAGGAAGTTCTCCACGGAATCGACATCAATATTTCCTCGCACGTTGTCACTGCGCTCATCGGTCCTTCCGGTTGCGGCAAATCCACGTTTCTGCGCAGCTTGAATCGCATGACCGAAACAGTGCGCCAGGCCCGCGTCGAGGGCGACATCCTCCTCGACGGAGAAGACATCGCGGACATGGACGTCGTGAAGCTGCGCCGCCGCGTCGGCATGGTTTTTCAGCGCCCCAATCCATTTCCCAAATCCATTTTCGACAACGTTGCTTACGGTCTCCGCATCAATGGCCACAAAGGCAGCCTCTCCGAATCCGTCGAGCACAGCTTGCGCCGCGCCGCTCTTTGGGACGAAGTAAAAGATCAGCTCCATAAATCCGCTTACGCCCTTTCCGGAGGCCAGCAGCAACGCCTCTGCATCGCCCGCGCCCTCGCCGTCGACCCGGAAGTTCTTCTGCTCGACGAGCCATGCTCGGCCCTTGACCCGGTGACCACGGCGAAAATCGAAGAGCTTCTGTTTCAGTTGAAGCCCTCTTGCACCATCGTGATCGTCACTCACAACATGCAGCAGGCCGCGCGGGCCAGCGATTTCACCGCGTTTCTTCTCGAGGGTCGGCTCATCGAATACCAACCCACACCGAAATTGTTTACCACGCCTTCCGATCCGCGCACGGAGGCCTACATCACCGGCCGCTTCGGATAGAACGTTTGTAGCTCACGTCCCGTTTGCGCTGTTTCTGCGCGAACTGACGTGAGGTTTTGCGGTTCGTCAGCCGCTTTGCACGATTTGGTTCATCGGCCCGGATTCATGCAACCCGTGAGGAGCTTTCATGGAACGCCATTTTGAACACGATCTCGAGGAATTGAAGGAACGTCTGCTCTGGATGGCAGGCCTCGCGGAGCGCGCCGTCCATCAAGCGGTGCAGGCCGTGTTTCAAAAGGACCAGGCCCTTGCCACGCGCGTTCTGGACGAGGAAAAAGCCATCAATGAAATGCAGATCGAAATCGACGACCGCGTCATGCAGCTCGTCGCCTTGCAACAGCCCATGGCCGTCGACTTGCGCTTCATCCTTTCCGCTTCGCGCATCAACAACGATCTCGAACGCATCGGCGATCAGGCCGTCAACATTGCCCAATCCGCATTGCGCATTCTGCGTCACCCGCAGGTCAAACCCTATGTCGATTTGCCGCGCATGAGCGAACTCGCCGAGGGCATGGTGCGCGACAGCCTGAATGCGCTGGTCCATCGCGATGCGGAACTTGCAAAATCGGTCCTCGTCCGCGACGACGAAGTCGATCATCTCCGCGATCAGATTTTTCGCGAGCTCCTCACTTACATGATGGAAAATTCAGCGGTCATCTATCCGGCTTTCGAACTTGTTCTGATCACCAAGAATCTCGAGCGCATCGGCGACCACGCCACCAACATCGCCGAAGATGTCATTTACATGGTTGCTGGCCGCGACGTTCGCCACCTCGCCGCCGACCGCCGGTAGACTTCCTTCAGTTTCGCGGACGCTATTTTTTCCGCTGCCACGTCATTTCCACGCGTATCGGTATGTCGTTCTTAATTGGGACCATCAACAGTTTCGGGGGGTCGATCTTGAAATCGGATACCGTCGTTGGAATGGTTCCGGTTATCTCGGTATCGTTTCCGTGAGTCACCGCTTGGAATGGAACCTGCTTATACGCCGCCGTCTGGCCGGCGAATTGAATTTCCAGGTCGCAATGAATCGTTGCTGATGTAAGGGCCGCTTCGGGCAAATGAACGCGCACGGTGACCATCGGGAATTGCGCGCCTCGCGTCACTTGAAGCATGTGAAGATCTCGATTGCTGTCCCCCGAATCAAATGATTTGACAGGCACGGCGATCAAGAAATCACATTGCCCCGCCTGGCAAACGCCCTTGCCACGCGCCGCATGGCTCGTGCCTTCGGACTCATGCAAGGGGTGAGATACGTGATACGTAAGGGTGGATTTTTCGAGAACCCACTGGCTCTGTGCCCGGGCAACGGCGGGAAGCGCCAAAAACAAAAAGACGATCAGAAGTTTTTTGTTCATGAATCCATCCTTTTTGCGCCGTGAACCGCTTGACGGGGACTCAATCGGGATAAAACGTCGAGCCTTTCAAGAATCCGCTTTCCGGAGTCCTGTGGGCTTCCACATTTTTCGCGCTGCCTGTCTGCGCGTTGTTGCCCGTGGATGCGTTGGCTGGAAGGGGCCGCTTGCGATCAAAGGTCGCAAGGACCGCGTGAGCGGATTTGGAAACGGTACCTGACTTGAGGGATACGGACAGAATCGCGAGCCCATACGCAGCCGCGGTGATGATCGCAACCTGCCCGTGCAACCGCGCAATTCCATGCACTCTTTCCCCTTTGCTTCGTTGAGAGAAGGCCATCTCCCCCAAAATGGGCGTCAGGATCATCCCCGGGCCATGAATCCAAGCCAGAGCTTTGTGAAGACGAATGTTGCCCTCGACCTTGGTTCCTGGAATCTTAGGCGCGAAGATGGCGTAGTAGGCGCTCGCGATGTACAAACCTGTCGTGGCCGTGCCCAGAGCCGCATGCAAGTCGCGACTCGTAGAGCTAGTGGTCTTGCCGCCCGCGAAGAAGCCACTGATGACCGTGGCGCCCAACGGAATAGTGGTGATCAAGCCCAGCCGTTGATGAATTTGCAGCATGTGGGACCGCTTGTTAAGTCTCGCCTGCTCCGCTGCATTTCCTTGAACCTCAGCTGCGGGGAAACCCAAGTCCTGCAGCGAAAGCCCCGAGATCAAAGTCAGGTTCATTGTCTGGTCAACGCCTGCGGCTATAGTCACTTTCGCGACTCTAGTATCGAACCCTGCCGCGGAAACGGATACTTCGTAATCGCCCGGCGAGAGATTTGCCGCGCTATAAGACCCGGCAGAATTTGTTTCGGCGTCTGTGGATTGATTCGTCGCCAGATTCTTGACGGAGATTTTTGCATTCGCGACCACCTTGCCTGCGGCGTCGCTGATGGTGCCCGACAACGTCGCGCCCGTCGTTTGTGCCGGCAATGCCATTGGGACCAGAATGAAAAGCAGCAAGACCGCGATGCCTGGAGCGAACGTCGCCGTTTTCGAATTCATTTTACGAATCCCCCGTCGATTTCCCAGGTACTGTGCATTTCGGTGCTGGGATGCCACAGCAGATTCCCAGGATGTACGGCCGGGCTGGAATTTGCGCCCACACATCGTCCAAATCTCGTGATCTCGCGTTCACAACCGTCCGACATACTTTCGAATTTCTCGGTTCGAAATTGTGGCCACTCACATTGTCTTCATGGCAAACAGTCCCATTCTCGCGATCGGCCTGTTGTGCACGATTACGGCGTACTCGGAAATAATCTGGTTGATGTCCGAAACAAGACGCCCTGATAATCGAAAGTGTCACGATCACTCGCGCCTCATCTAAATCTGGCGCCCCTTTGCGCAGAGGGTCAACGCACCTAAAACAATCTCAGCGCCAGGCACAAATGATTTAGAATCAAGATGACGAACGCGCCCGTAGCTCAGTTGGAAAGAGCGTCTGCCTTCTAAGCAGAGGGTCGGGGGTTCGAATCCCTCCGGGCGCGCCACTTTATTTTCAACGACTTCGGGCGATACCCTTTTGCTCGCTTCGAACTTAAACGCCGCGCTGCGTCCGCATGGGACGACGCAACCTTTGATTTGTCCGGTTACGGTCGCCGGACAAGCGCAGTACTATAAGGAAGGCAGAGCTAAAAGCTCAGCCGCCGGGGGACAGTCAAATTGTGCCGAACTTGCCACGAATTCACCCAGGAAAGCTCGAAGTAAGATTGTCCCTCTGGGCGCGCCACTGTTAAGTCTAAATACTGGACAACTTTGCCCAAGGATTCGCTACTGTTGTCCTGAGTTCGTCTTTACATGGTTCACTGGATTGAAATTCGCCGTCATTGCGCTACTCTGGCGGCGGTTCAGTGATCACTCCCGGTTGGCGACCTTGTCCTTAACGTCCTTAACGGAGTGACTGCACACGATAGCCCCCGGCGGGCCTTTGCAGTTTGACCGCCTCGGAAGCTGTCCCTGACCGCCAATCGGGCAACTCACCGCAATAACCAAATGAGCGAAGTAAGTGACGTTCTGCCGCGCCACTATCGCAAGGCTTGAGCCGGTACAGTATTTACAGTATTGCAGCGACATAAACGGGCGCTTAAATTTTCTGTAGGAGCAGACTCCAGGGAGTAACGAATCATGGCCGACCTGTATCAAGATGTGCCCACACGGGACCAAATTCAGCTTCGCGCGTATGAGCTGTATGTCAAGCGTGGTGGCGAGGACGGTCGAGACGTCGAAGACTGGCTTGCCGCCGAGACCGAACTGCGCAACCAGCATTCGTCGTCTACCGGAAGGTTCGACAAGCGGGACGACTCGCAGCAGAAGCCCAGAACATTAGCGGCTTCCAGCGGTTCGAAAAACCTCTGATTGTTTGGTCTCCCACGCGCCTGTTTTCGGAATTGCGCAGCGCCCGGGAACGGAATCAGCCTGCGACTATCGCATTCGCTCCAGAAGCTTCACCGCAGGTTCTAGCTTCTGGCGCTGCTTCCAGAAATTTGCCCACAGGTCGCCGGTCTTTTCCAGGCGGCGTGCGAGTGACTTCAGGTTCCATTTCTCCGGAACAAGCTTGCTATCGAGTTCGTTCGTTTGCACTGGAGTCGACACGGGCGCATGCGGAAACGCACGCACGGAATACACTGACGCCAACGACTGCCCTTCGGAATTCTGGTGCGCGTCGATTAAAATCCTGCCCTTGGGACGTTTCGCAACGCTGCGCTCAAACGTAAGCAGGCCGGGATATTTGGCATCAACAAGCGCTGACACCGCTTGCACGAATGTCCGCGCTTGTTCGTAAGTGTACCGCCGCTCAACAACGGGCAGGAAAATGTGGAAGCCGGAGGCTCCCGACGTTTTAGGAAAAGCCGCCAATTCTGCCTTTTCAAGTATCCCGAGCAGGATTTTTGCAACGTTCGCCACCGTCGCAAACGGCGTTCCTTCTGTCGGGTCCAGGTCGAAAAAAATATAATCCGGATTCTCGACCGATCCCGCGCGACTCGACCACGGGTTGTGGTCGATGCAGCCGAGATTCGTCAGGTAGAGTAACGTCGCGCGATCGTTCGCAATAAAATAATGGATCTTTTTTCCTTTGCCCTCGGACATAATCGGCGCGGTCTTCACCCAGTCCGGCGTGTTCTTGTCCGCATCCTTTTGAAAGAAGGCCTCGCCCGCAATGCCATTCGGATATCGCCGCAGCACCAGTGGCCTGTCCTTAAGAAAAGGAATCATCAGCGGCGCCATTCGATGGTAGTAAGCCAACAAATTCCGCTTCGTGATGCCGTCCTCGGGGAAATAAATTTTGTTTAAGTTCGTCAGACGCAGCTCGCGACCGTCGATTTCCGCGAATAGTTCTTCGCTTGTCCCGCTCGTCAGCTCTTCTTCAACCTGCCCTCCAGCGGCCTGTTTCGATCGGGAAACTTGCGCTGTTTTCGCTGGCGCGCTTTTGCGCGCGATTGCGGCCCCGCCTTTCAGTTGCGTCGTCTCCTTCGCTTGATTCACGGGCTGTTTCAGCTCCTTCTCCAATGTGCATTCGCGCGGGTTTCGGTCCTCCTGCAATCCCACAAAACGCGGCTGTCGCAAATGCGTGCCCTCGGTCCATCCGCCAAATTTCACGCGCGCCACCAGCTCTGGTTTCACCCACGTTGCCTTCTCGCGCGTCGACGGCCGCTCATCAAATGGACAATCATCGCTCTTCAACGATTGCAACCGCGCCCACAATCGTTTTTGCAACTCGACTGAAAATCCAGTCCCCGCTCCGCCAATGAACTTCAGTTTGTCTCCGTCGTACAATCCCAGCAAAAGCGCGCCGAAATATTCGCGTGTGCCGCGCGGCTCAGTCCAGCCGCCCACCACCGCGTCCACTTCTTTATCCGTTTTAAACTTCAGCCACGCCGTTGTGCGCCCCACGGGATATGTGCTCGAGACTTGCTTGCCTACAATGCCTTCCAGTTCACGCTTCACCGCAAGCTCGAACAGCTCTTTGCCCTTTCCAATTTGGTGATCCGAATAGCGCACCACGGTTCCCGCGCGCAGCACTTGCTTGAGGAATTCTTTCCTCTCGATCAGCGGAACACCGCGCAGGTCGTGCCCGTCGCAGTAAGTGATGTCGAACGCGTAATACACCACGGGGATTTCTTCCATCGACCGCGCTGACGGATTTTGCACCCCCATTCTATTTTGCAGGCGCTGGAAATCGCTGTGCCCGTCGCTGTCCAGCGCCACGATCTCTCCATCCAGACATGCCTCTTTGGCATTGATGCTATTCGCAATTACCGCCAAATCGGGATATTCCCGCGTTATGTCGCGATTCGTCCGGGACAATAGTTTCAGCGTTCCATCCTTCACGCACGCCAGCGCGCGTATGCCGTCCCATTTGATTTCGAACAGCCAGGTCGGATCCGAGGACGGATTCTCCGCCAATGTCGCGAGCGCCGCCTGGAATTTCGCCGGCATCGATGCGGGGTGCGCGCCCTCCGGCATCTTCAGCTTGTGCGACGTTTTTCCTGCAGAAGTCACGGGCAAAATTGGCTCGGCAACTTTACCGGGCGCGCCGCTCACATTCGCGGCGGCGTCGCGATGCTTGATGAGCAGCCAATTCTTCTTTTGTCCGTCCCCGCGCAGCCGAACCAGCACAAAACTGCCTTTCAGTTTCTGCCCGTGCAATTTGAATTTTATTTCGCCGCGATTGATTTGTTCCGAAGCGGACATGCTTCCTTCCGGCTCAAATGTGCCGCTATCCCAGATGGCGACTTCGCCCGCTCCATAGTGTCCCGCGGGAATTGTTCCCTCGAACGTCCCGTAATCGAGCGGATGATCTTCCGTCTGCACGGCCAGGCGTTTATCTGCGGGATTCAGCGAAGGCCCCTTCGGCACCGCCCACGATTTCAAGACGCAGTCCACTTCCAGCCGGAAATCATAGTGCAGCCGCCGCGCGTGATGTTCCTGCACGACGAAATGGTTCCCAGCCTGCCGCGCCACCTTCCCGCTTGGCTCGGGCGTCTCGCGGAACTTGCGCTTGCGCCGGTATTCTTGCAGCAAAGCCATGGTCGGATTATAAGAATCCGCCTCCTCGCTCCAAATATCAAACGCGCATCTACAACATCAAATTTCTGCGGCTACAGGCTTCTCCTGATGCGCACAATACTCCAAGACAATAAGCTTGAGAGTTAAGGCAGCAAAAGGGGGGCTCGCAAACATGGCTTCTTCCACTTGGAAAGGCTTTATCACATTTGGCCTGCTCTCGATTCCCATCCGTCTTTACGCTGCGGCGCGCGCATCTCGAATGCAGCTTCATCAACTCCACAGCGTGTGCCACACTCGCCTGCGCCAGCCCCTTTTTTGCCCCACCTGCAATAAGATCGTCGACCGCTCCGAAGTGGTTAAAGGCTATGAATATGAAGATGGTAAATATGTTTTGATCGATCCTGCCGAAATCAAGAAAATTGAGCCGCAATCCGCGCGCTCCATGGAAATTCTCGCCTTCGTCAAGGAATCCGAAATCGACCCGCTCTTTTTTGACTCTTCATTTTTCGTGGTCCCAGAAGACGCAGGCCGCAAAGCCTATCAGCTCCTCTTGAGAACTCTCGAAAGCACGCAGCGCGTGGGCATAGCGAAAGTTGCCATGCACCAGCGCGAATACACCGTCTTCATTCGTCCATACGATCACGGTCTGACGCTGCACACCATGTATTTCGCCAATGAAGTCCGCGAAGCTCCGGGCTACGGCAAGACGGAAGACATCAAGCTGAAGCCGCAGGAAATCAAACTCGCCGAACAGCTCGTGGAAAATTTATCGGAAGAATTCAACCTGAAGAAATATCACGACGAATTTCAGGACCGCCTCAAGGAATTGATCGCGTCGAAGCAGGAGGGCAGGGAAGTCGCCGCGGTCCCGCAGCCGCATCGCGCGCCTGTAATTGACATGATGGAGGCTCTCAAGAAGAGCCTCGCCGCGTCTGGCGCGTCACGCAAGAAGCCCATGCACGCTGATCGCACTGCGGAGTCGCACCGGCGAGGAACCCGCCGCGCAGCAAGTTAGCAAACCCCAAGTTTGCTGCGTGCGGGTTCCCGTCGTTACTTCCCTAGAACGGGCTGGTCGAAGGCGGCGGCAGCGGCTTGCGCGGCATCATTTCATCGCGATTCGCCGTCAGATACACAAACGACGCCACGATCACCGCCATCTGCTTCATGTCCGGTTCTTGAATCCTCTCGTATACGTCCATGTTCGAGTGGTGCGTCCGGGTCTCATATTCGATGGGATCCTGAATGAACTGAAACCCGGGAATTCCAACAGCGTTATATGACAGGTGATCCGTTCCGCCCGTGTTGCGAATGCTCAGCGTCGTCATTCCCAGATCATTAAACGGACGCATCCATTGCCGGAAAATGCGCGCGACAGCCTCGTTGCCCTGCAGATAGACTCCGCGGATTTTCCCCGACCCGTTGTCGATGTTGTAGTACGCGTCGAGCTTCGCCTGCTCCGGCTTGAGCTGCATCGTCTTTGGATCGCCAAAGTGCTCGTTCACGTAAGCGCGCGAGCCAAGCAATCCCTCTTCCTCGCCCGTCCACAATCCGATTCGCACCGTACGCCGCATTTTCAATCCGCTCGCCTTCAGAATCCGCAGCGCTTCGAGCATCACGGCGGAGCCCGCGCCGTTGTCGGTCGCGCCCGTGCCCGAATGCCATGAATCGAAATGGCCGCCCATCATCACCACTTCATCGGCTTTATCGGTTCCTGGAATTTCCCCGATGATGTTGAACGAATTCAAATCATCATCATAAAACCTGTTCTCATCGTTGATACGCAGGGTCACCGGAATCTTTTTTTCAAGCAGCCGGTAAATTCGCCCATAGCATTCGCTGGCCATGGCCACACTCGGCAAGGTAGCGGGAGCGCCAGGTTCGTAAGATCCGCCCGATTGAACATAAACGGTTCCATCATCCCCGCGCGAAGCCTGGATCCATCCGGCAGCGTGTTCTGCGACGAGGAAAGCCTGCACCTTCTGCTGCAGCTCTCGCAATGCACGAAAGCGCGCGAAGCGGTCTGCATTTCTTGCGCCCGGCACTGGCTCCGTGGCGATCTCCGCAAGATCAGCATCCGTGTACCGATGTCCCTGCGCCTCAAAATGGGCGGGATCTTCGGGAGGCACCTGCGTCAGCACAAACTTGCCCTTGAGCTGCCCTCGATACTTGTCCAAATCCTGCTCATTTTGAATCAAAGCGAGAACAGCAGGAGCTGTCACCGCGCCGTTCGTGCCCGGCGTCCACGCCAGCGGATACGCAATCAAAATATAAGGACGCGGCGAAATCATCATCGCGGAAAATCGTTCATTCGACCAGCCGCGGCCAAACTTCCACGGCTCCGTATGAACGTTCGCAATGCCCCATTGCTTCATTTCGTCCTCGGTCCATTGCGCGGCCGCGCGCATGTTCGGCGAATTCGTCAGTCGCGGCCCGTAAACGTCGGTCAGGTAGCTCATGATGTCCATGATCTGCGAATGGTTGAATCCGATGTCTTTAATCGTGTAGATCGCGTTGTAGTCGATAGACTCCGGCGCCTGCGCCGCGACAGGCAGCACCACCGAAAACATAAATAACGCCGCTACAGCAATTCCGAGTTTTCGCACAATCGTCCTCCGTCTAACCTTACTTCATTAAATCTGATTTTTGGGATCGCACCCTCGAACAGGATATCCCCGTGTGAGACGCCCAGTAGGGGATGCGCGTTTCAAGAGCATATGCGGGAATGACTCGGGTGGTGTGCAGCATGCGGAAACGAAAAACGGAAATTGATTAGGCCGTTTCGGCT
>Ga0307374_10006071_pt1 | contig 19206 bp, 18 predicted proteins | sample OX3MG_FD_202532 | JGI IMG/M metagenome (GOLD analysis project Ga0307374, IMG submission 202532) | Soil microbial communities from Risofladan, Vaasa, Finland - OX-3 | ecosystem: Environmental > Terrestrial > Soil > Coastal area > Acid sulfate soil | place: Finland: Risofladan, Vaasa | collected...
TTGCGCGTCCGTCGGGGAGACAGGACTCGAACCTGCGACCCCTGGTCCCCCAGACCAGTACTCTAACCATCTGAGCTACTCCCCGAGGCGCGCTCGACGACTCTAGCGCGCCGGGCCCAGGGCGACGCTCACTCCCCTTCCACGGCAGGTTCGCGGCTCACGAAGATTGCCGAACGGTAGTACGCAAGCTCGGCGATGGACTCGCGAATGTCGTCGAGTGCGCGATGCGCCCCCGTCTTTGCCGGTGCGGCGGCCAGGACGTCCGGATACCAGCGCCTGCACAGCTCCTTGATGCTCGACACATCAATCGAGCGATAGTGCAGGAACTCCTCCACCCCCGGTAGGTACGCCGCCAGGAAACGCCGGTCCGTTCCAATAGAATTGCCGCATAGCGGCACCGTACGCGGCTCCGCAATGTTCGCCGTCAGGAAGGCCAGCGTCTCGCGTCCGGCGTCGGCGAGCGACGACTCCGATGCCTGCATCGCGGTGAGCAATCCGGAGCGCTCGTGCATCGACCGCACGAAGTCATCCATCTGCTCCAGCTCGTCGGCACCGGCATGGATCACGATGTCCGGTCCTTCCGCGATCAGGTTGAGCTGGTCATCGGTCAGCAGGGTCGCGATCTCGACGATCACGTGGCGCGCCGGGTCGAGCCCGGTCATCTCGAGGTCCATCCACGCAAGCATGCAGGCGTTTCCCTATCGCACTTCTTCGGCGGGGTCACGACTCATCAGGTCGATCATCGCGTCGTTGATGGGCTTGCCCTCGAACAGCACCGCGTGCACCTCCCGCGTGATCGGCATGTCGACGTCATAGCGACGCGCCAGCCGTGCCGCGACGCGCGTCGCGTTGACACCCTCAACGGTCATGGCGATCTCCGCGATCGCGCCGTCGAGGGTGGCTCCCCGCGCGATCAACTCGCCGAACCGGCGGTTGCGCGAGTGCGGACTCATGCACGTCACGACGCAGTCGCCCAATCCGGCGAGCCCCGCGAACGTGAGCACTCGCGCGCCGGCGGCCAGGCCCAGCCGCGCCATCTCCGCGAGCCCGCGCGTCATGATCGCGGCTTTGCCGTTATCGCCGGCGCCCATGCCGTCGCAGGCGCCCGCGGCGATGCCCACGATGTTCTTCAGCGCACCCGCATACTCCACCCCGATGCAGTCCGTCGTGCTGTACACACGAAACATCGGGCCTGTGCACGCGTCGCGAACGGCATTGGCGCACGCCTCCTCCCCGGCGACAACGGTGGCCGCCGGAAGCCCGCGGGCGATCTCCACGGCGATGTTCGGACCGCTCAGCGCTGCGACACGATCCCGCGAATCGGGTCCGAGCATCTCGAGCAGCACCGCGGTCATGGTGAGGTCGCGCTCCGCGTCGAATCCCTTGGCTGCGCTGACCACGATCGCGGCCGCGGGCAGCACCGGGATGAGCACCGACACCACCGGTCGCATCGCAACGGTGGGCACCGTCAGGATGACGATGTCCGCAGCGTCCACCGATGCGGCCAGATCGGCGCTCACCGATACGCGCTCAGCTAATGAGAGATCGGTCAGATACGCCGGGTTGTGCCGCGTCCGCGAGAGCACATCGGCGACGCCGGGATCGCGAGCCCAGAGCGCGACGTCGCGGGTCCCGTCACCACCGAGCACGTGTGCCAGTGCCATGCCCCACGAGCCGGCGCCGACGATCGCGATCTTCATTGCTCAGTCGTCGGATTCGTCGCGTCGCCGGGTCACGATGCGCAGTCGCACCCCCGCGAAGCCGAACACCGCACGGATGCGGTTCTCGAGATAGCGCTGATATGCGAAGTGCATCAGCTCCGGGTCGTTGACGAAGAGCACGATCGTGGGCACCGGGCTCCGTGCCTGTGTCGCGTAGAGGATCTTCAGGCGACGTCCCTTGTGCGTACGCGGAGGATGCTCGTCGAGGGCCGTGCGAATCAGGTTGTTGAGCGCGGGCGTCGGGATGTGGATCGCCCTTGCGTCCGCAACCGCGAGCACAGCGGGCATCACCCTGCGCAGATTGCGATGCTCAGTGGCTGAGATCGTGAGCACCGGCACCCCCGGGATGAACGAGAACGAGTCCTGCAGCTTCTTGAGGAACGCCGGATCGACGCGGTCCTCATGCTTGACGAGATCCCATTTGTTTGCCGCGATGACGAGCCCGCACCCGGCCTCGATCGCGTAACCCGCGATATGACGGTCCTGGGCTCCCGCTCCTTCCGCAGCGTCGATCACCAGCACTCCGACGTCGCTTCGCTGCAACGCCCGCAGCGAGCGCAGCAGGCTGTACCGCTCGACGTTCTCCGTCACCACGCCGCGCCGGCGGATCCCGGCGGTGTCGACCAGCCGGATCACGCGGCCGTCGAGCGATACGACGGTGTCCACGACGTCGCGCGTCGTCCCGGCAACCGGTGAGACGAGCGCGCGCTCCTGTCCCACGAGCCCGTTGAGCAACGACGACTTCCCCGTGTTGGGGCGGCCGATGATGGCGACGCTCACCTCGCCCACCGAGAGCTCGGTGCCGGGCGCCGCGTCCTCGGGGAGTGTCGCCACCATCCTGTCGAGCAGATCGCCGGTGTCCGTTCCCTGCAGTGCGGAGATCAGCAGCGGCTCACCGAGCCCGAGGCGATGCAACTCGTCGGCGTGGTAGCGCTCGACGCGGCTCTCGGCTTTGTTCCCGACCAGCAGCACGGGCCTGCCGCCGCGTCGAAGTGTCTGTGCGATCTCCTCATCGAGCGCGGTGAGACCGTCCCGGATGTCGACCATGAAGCACACGACGTCGGCCTCAGCGATGGCCATCCGCGCGTGCTCCTGCGTCGCTCTCGTCAACGCCGTGATGTCCGCGGCCGAATCTTTCGGCAGCGGCACGTCGAGTCCCGCGGTGTCGACGAGCGTGAAGCGCTTGCCGCCCCATTCAACGATGCCGTACAGACGGTCGCGGGTCAGACCGGCCATCTCGTCGACGATGGCTCGCCGTGTGCCGGTCAGGCGGTTGAAGAGCGTCGACTTCCCGACGTTGGGCCGCCCGACGATGGCGACGACGCCGACGGCGGGCGCGATCGGATCGGCCTCCTCGCGCCGGCGCCGGTGCGTCGCGCCGGCGGGGCTCATTTCCCCCCGCCCGGGACCGGGGTGATGTCCAGACCGATCTGCGGCATGGGGCCGCCCTCGGCCTCGAGCGCGAAGGCGTTCATGACCTCGGCGCCCTCCTGCGTCGTGCGGCAGATGATGTACACGTAGTCGAGCCAGGCGCGATCGGTGTCGAATTGCGATGGCCGCGCGGGGTGGTCGGGATGGCTGTGCCAGATCCCGCTGACATCGAGCCCGCGGAGGCGCGCCTCGCGATCTGCCTTGAGGAAGTCGACGGGATCCAGGTCGTAGCGGTCCGCGCTGCGTTCGGTCCACATGTTCCGCGCAGAGGTCGCATCAACGATGAGCATGCGAGTGCCATCACGCCGGCCGAGCAGCACCCCGCAGCCCTCGTCGGGGTACGCGGCGGTCGCCAGCTCCCGGATGCGCCGCTCGGCCGCGGGCGCGATGGTCGCACTGCGCAGGTTCACCGTCTGCCACGCCCGTAGAGCCCGGTCGAGAGGTATCGATCACCACCGTCGGGGAGCACGGTCACGATGACCCCCGCACCGATCCGCCTGGCGAGCCGGCCGCACGCCCAGAGTGCCGCTCCACTCGAATGCCCGGCGAGGATGCCCTCGGTACGGGCGAGCTCACGCGCCACGTCGTACGCGGGCTCCGTCTCGACACCGATGTCCTCGTCGGCCAGGGTCGGGTCGTAGATCCCGGGCACGATCGAGGTCTCCATATGCTTGAGGCCTTCAAGTCCGTGCCACGGCTCGGCGGGCTGCACGCTGACGCACTGGATCTCGGGGTTCAGCTCCTTGAGCCGGCGGGTGACCCCCATGAACGTCCCGCTCGTCCCGAGCGCCGCGACGAAGTGCGTGACCGTCCCGCGGGTCTGATCCCAGATCTCCATGCCCGTGCCGTCGTAGTGGGCACGCCAGTTGGCATCGTTGTTGTACTGATCCGGCATGAAGTACGCGTCGGGGTTTTCCTCATACATGGCACGAACCATGCGGATCGCTCCGTCGCTGCCCTCGAGCGGATCGCTGTACTCCACCTCGGCGCCAAACGCCGTGATCAGCTGGCGGCGTTCGTCACTGACGTTGGCGGGCATCACGAGGCGCACACGATACCCCTTGGCGGCTCCGATCATCGCGTACGCAACGCCCGTGTTCCCGCTTGTGCTGTCGATGATCACGCGGTCGTGCGTCAGGCGTCCGGAGCGCTCGCCCTCCTCGATCATGCGCAAGGCCGGGCGGTCCTTGACGGAGCCGCCGGGATTCATGTACTCCGCCTTGGCGTACACGGCGACATCCGGGCAGTCGCGTTCGAACAGGCGGATGCGCAGCAATGGTGTGTTGCCGATCCGTTCGGTGATCGTCTCCCCGATCGGTCTGGGGACCAGCGTCAACGCCGGCTTGGCCGGTTGCTGCGGCGTGGTCACGCCGATCAGCTCGCCTCGGCTCCCTGCGCGACCCGGAATCCGGAAACACCGCGACGCTGGTTGGCGATGACCGCGAGCACGGCTTCGGGACGGACGAGGAACGGTCCGTCCTCACCGGGGAGCTCGACGAAGCTCGGGGTTCCCTCGGGGACGTTGAGCTTGTCAATGACCTCGCTGACGGTGAGCTTCACCGTCAGGTCGTCTCCATTGGCCAGACGTACGACTGCCATAGTCTCTCTAGAGTACCGGGTCGGGGCTCGGCGGGATGGTTCCGGCAGTCAGCCGGCCGAGGCGGCGACGAGCGCGGCATCGAATTCCGCCTTCAGGTCGTCGATATGCTCGATCCCGGTGCTGATCCGGATCAATCCGTCGCCGATGCCCAGCGCTGCGCGCTGCTGCGGGCTGAGCGCGCGATGCGAGGTGCTCGCCGGGTGACTGACGGTGGTCGCAACGTCCCCGAGGCTCGGCGCCAGACGCACCCCGTCGAGGGCGCGGATGAACGCGTTCGCGACGATCCCACCGCCGCGGAGGTCGATGCTGAGCATGGCGCCGCACCCGCGGGGGAGCAACTGCTGCGCCAGCGCCGCCTCGTCCGGGCTGTGCAGCCCCGGGTAGTGAACGGCGCTCAACTCGGAGCGCCCTCCGAGGAACGCGGCGACCGCCGCCGCGTTCTCCGTGGAGCGTTCGATGCGCAGGGCTGCGGTGCGCAACCCGCGCAATGCCAGCCAGGCGTCGAACGGCGAGAGGCTGCAGCCGAGCAGGCGCGCGTGCGTGTCGAGCCAGTCGGAGCAGGGATGTTCGGTGCTCACGAGGAGGGCGCCCCCGAGGACGTCGCTGTGGCCCGACAGGTGCTTGGTGAGGCTGTGGATGACCACATCCGCGCCGTGCGCAAAGCCTTGGAAGAGCATCGGAGGCGCGAACGTGGCGTCCACGATGCACGCCGCCCCTGCACGATGCGCCGCGGCGGCGACCGATGGAACGTCGACGAGGCCGACGAGCGGGTTGGTGATCACGTCCGTGACGACGGCCGCGACGTCGGCGCCGAGGGCGGCGGCGACGAGCTTCCCGGGATCGCCCCGGTGGTCGACGGGCAGGTCGACGGTGGTCAGCTGCACGCCCAGGTTGCCGAGCGGGCCCGCGAGCAACGACTCCGTGCCGCCGTAGCACGGGCGAAGCACGACGACGCGCCGCCGCTTGGGGGTGAGCAGGAGCGTCGTCGCCATGAGCAGCGCCGCCTGCCCGCTCGAGGTGACGCGCGCGACGGGGGCTGCCCGGCCGGGGACCGTCTCGAGCTCGATGAGCGCGGCCTCGAGGAGCTCCGGGTTCACCCCGCCGTAGCGCCGGTACGAGTGCCTGCCCTCCATCGCCTCGTCCACGGCGGGAAGGTCGGCATACGCCTGCACAGCCGCGAGGCTGATGGGCGCCACGAGATCGACCCCGTCCGAGTCGCCGCGACCGAGCCCCGCACGCGCGGTCGTGGTGGAGGGGTCGGCGCGTCGTGTCATGGCTCGGTCGGCGCGTCCGGGCTGGGCCGAGACGACCGCTTCACGGCTGTGGCGCCCGCGTACACCGCATGCTCACCAAGCTCGTGCTCGATGCGCAGCAGCCGGTTGTACTTCGCGACGCGCTCCGAACGTGACGGCGCGCCGGTCTTGATCTGGCCGGCATTGACTGCAACTGCCAGGTCCGCGATGCTCGTGTCCTCGGTCTCGCCGCTGCGGTGGCTGATGACCGTCCGGTAGTCGTGCTGCGCGGCAAGCGCGATCGTGTCGAGCGTCTCGGTGACGGTACCGATCTGATTCAACTTGATGAGGATGGCGTTGGCGACCCCACGATCGAAGCCGAGTTGGAGGCGCTCGGTGTTGGTCACGAAGATGTCGTCGCCAACCAGCTGCACGCGCGCGCCAAGACGCTGGGTCAGCAGGCGCCAGCCTTCCCAGTCGTCCTCGGCCATTCCGTCCTCGATCGACACGATCGGGTACTTGTCGCACCACGCTTCCCACAGGTCAACCAGCTCGGCCGGCTCGAGGGTTCGACCCTCTCCGCGGAGCACGTAATGACCATCCTCGAAGAGCTCTGAGGCCGCTGGATCCAGACCGATCGCGACGTCGCGGCCCGGCGAGTAACCGGCGGCGCCGATGGCCTCGATCAGGAGCTCGACCGCGGCCTCGTTGTGGGCAAGATCCGGCGCGTAGCCGCCCTCGTCGCCCTGGCCCGTCCCGAGCCCTCTCGCGTGGAGGATCGAACGAAGTGCGTGGAAGCACTCGGCGCCGGCCCGGAGTGCCTCCGCGAACGTGGGCATCCCGACCGGCAGGAGCATGAACTCCTGGAAGTCGACACGCGTCTGCGCGTGCACGCCCCCGTTCAGCACGTTGAGCTGCGGCACCGGCAGCACCACAGCGTGCTCGCCACCGAGACGCCGATAGAGCGGCACCCCCTCGACGGCGGCAGCGGCATGACTGCACGCAAGGCTCACCGCGAGGATCGCGTTGGCGCCGAGGTGCGCCTTGTTCGGCGTCCCGTCCAGCTCGCACATCCGCGCGTCGAGCGCGCGCTGGTTCATGACGTCGAGCCCGACCAGCTCCGGACCGATGACGGTGATCACGTTCGCAAGCGCCGTGCGAACGCCCTTGCCGCCGTAGCGATGGGGGTCGCCATCGCGTAATTCCACCGCCTCGTGCACGCCGGTGCTGGCGCCGCTCGGCACCCGCGCGCGCCCCTCGATGCCACCGGCGAGGGTGACCAGCGCTTCGAGCGTGGGATTGCCCCGTGAGTCGAGGATCTCGAGTGCTGAGATGCCCTGAATGGTGCTCATGGCTTCGCCAGCGCTACCGCCAGCTCGTCCCAGAGCCGGGCGAGGACGCGGATGCCCTTGAAGTACATGTCCAGGGTGAACTTCTCGTTCGGCGCGTGGATCTGATCGTCGGGCAGGCCGAGGCCGACGAGCACCGCGGGGAGACCCATGAGGCGCGCGAACGACTCCACCGGCGGGATCGAGCCGCCATCGCGGGTCATCGCGGGCGCGATGCCGAACACGTCCTGCATCGCCCGCGATGCCGCGAGCACGGCCGGGTGATCGATCGAGGTGACCACCGGGCGTCCGCCCGCCTTCGCCTCGGCGGTAACGGTCACCCCGATCGGCGCGGCCGCCAGCACCGCATCGCGGACGAGATCGGCGATGCGCTTCGGATCCTGGTTGGGCACGAGCCGGCAGGTGATCTTCGCGCTCGCGCTCGCCGGGATGATCGTCTTGCTGCCTGGCCCCGAATACCCGCCCCAGATGCCGTTGAACTCGAGCGTCGGGCGCGCCCAGAGCCGTTCGGGGTCGCTCCAGCCGGTCTCGCCAACGGTTGCCGGAACACCGCCGGCCTCAGCGCGGAACGCGTCAACGTCGTACGGGACGCGCGCAAACAACTCCCGCTCCGCGGCAGACGGTTCGTGCACGTCCTCATAGAAGCCGGGCACTGTCACGCGCCGCGTCTTCGGGTCGTGCAACGACGCAAGGATCTCCGCGAGCGCCGCGATCGGGTTGGCCACCGCGCCGCCGAAGCGACCCGAGTGCAGGTCGAGCGACGCGCCCTGCACGTGCACCTCCACGCCGGCGAGACCGCGCAGCCCCGTGCAGAGCGAGGGCAGGCTCGCCGAGACGACCGAGGTGTCGGAGACCACGAGCACGTCGGCCCGGAGGCGCTCCTGCTCGCTCGCGACGATGTCCTCGAAGTGGACCGAGCCGGACTCCTCCTCGCCCTCGACGATCAGCTTGAGGTTGAGCGGCAGCTCCCCACGGACTGCGAGGACCGCCTCGACCGCCTTGAGATGCATCCACACCTGGCCCTTGTCGTCCACCGCGCCCCGCGCGTAGAGGTTGCCGTCGCGCACCTCCGGCTCGAACGGCGACGTACGCCACTCATCCAGCGGGTCGACGGGCTGGACATCGTGATGGCCGTAGATGAGCGCTGTCGGGAGCGACGGGTCCACGATGCGCTCGGCGTAGACGGCGGGATGCCCCGCCGTCTCGATGAGCTCGGCGTGGTGAAAGCCGACCTTCCTTGCCTCGGCGGCGAAGTACTCGGCGTTGCGCCGGACGTCGGCGGCGTGCGCCGGGTCGGCAGAGATGCTGGGGATTCGAAGGGCGGCAATGAGCTCGTCGACGTGACGCTCCCGATTGTCGGCGCAGTAGGCGTCCAGGTCCGTGTATGGCATTTCGACAGCCTAAAGCTGCGGCCACTCCGACTGCATCCGTTGTAGCCTTTCCCGAAGCGAACTCACGTCATCTCACCACACGTCTTTCCAGGAGGTCGCCGTCATGGCCGTTCGCGTCCTGCCCACCGGGACGATCGGGATCCCGCTGAACCCGCCGCCCATCCCCGAACCACCCCCGCTGGAGACTGACGACGATGTGCCGACGCTCCACCTGGTCGGACGGAGCGAGCAACGGCTCGCGGAAGCGCTGTTCGAGACCGAATCGGTTGACGCCCCGTACAGCGCCGACACGGTGCGGGCGCTCCGCCTGCTGGCCATGGACAACCTCGTCGACATCATCCAGCTGCGCGAGCTCGTCCAGGAGCGCGAAGCCCAGGTTGCGGCGCTCACCGGCGAGGTCGACCTCTGGCGCAAGCGCGCGCTCGAAGAGCACGCCAACCGCACCGTCGAGCAGCGCGAGTACGTCCATCGGGAACGGGAGCTCGTCACCGTCCTGCACAGCGAGCTGATCCGCAACGAGACGATGTCGCTCGAGCTGGCGTGGCGGCGCAAGCCCTGGTTCAAGCGCTTCGGGCACCACTGACCCGAGCCGTCAGGCTCCGCGGACGGACAGCGGTCGCACCTGCTCCTCGCTGACCTCCCACAGCCGCCGTGCGACAGCCGGATCCTGCGCAGGGCGGCTCGTCACTGCGCGCGCTTTGTTGACGTAGTAGCCGCCGCTCTGCTTGGACACATCCTGCGAGTCGGCGAGCCAGATGAGTGTCTGTGCCGCCTTCCTCGGTTTGCGTGAGAACGGCGCGAGCATCATCATCGCCGCACTCATGAGCGCTCCGTTGTTGCGGTTGAAACCCGTGGCCACGAACCCGGGATGGAAGCAGTACGCGGTGACACCGGTGCCCTCGAGGCGTCGCGAGAGCTCGACGGTGAACAGGATGTTGGCGAGTTTCGTTTCGCCATACCGAGTGAATCCGCGTCCTCGGTAGGAGTGCTCCGCCTGCATGTCGTCGAACGGGATGAGCTTGCCCTTGTGCGCGTCGGACGTCGTCGTGATGATTCGCGCCGGCGCCGAGGCCTTGAGGCGATCGAGCAGCAGTGTCGTCAGCAGGAACGGAGCGAGATGGTTGAGCGCCCACGTCTTCTCGATCCCGTCCGCGGTGATCTCACGCTTCGCGAAGGTCGCGCCCGCGTTGTTGACGAGGACTTCGATGCTCGGGTACCGGTCGAGCGCCTCGGCGGCCAGCCCGCGCACCGACGCCTGCGATGTCAATTCGGCGTGCAGGACGTCCACCTTGGACCCTCCCGCTCCCTCGATACGCCGGACGGCCTCCGCGGCGCGCGCATCGTCACGAGCCACGATCGCGACGCGGGCTCCGCGACGCGCGAGCCCTTCCGCAGCAGCGAGCCCGATCCCGTGGGTCGCGCCGGTGATGAGCACGCGCTTGTCGCGCACGCCGGTCCATTCGGTCATCCTCGATCTAGCCTAGCAGGCACCCGCGGTGGCGCTCAGACGTTGCTCGGGAACGCGAGATTCACCCTGCCGGGCCCCGGTTCGGGCCACCGCGACGTCACGACCTTGGTGTGCGTGTAGAAGTGGATGCCGTCGGGTCCGTACATGTGCGTGTCGCCGAAGAGCGACGCCTTCCACCCGCCGAAGCTGTAGTACGCCACCGGCACCGGGATCGGAACGTTGACCCCGACCATGCCGACCTGCACCTCGAACTGGAACTTGCGCGCCGCTCCGCCGTCGCGGGTGAAGATCGCCACCCCGTTTCCGTAGGGGTTGTCATTAACCAGACGGATGGCCTCGTCGTACGTGTCGACGCGAATCACCGAGAGGACCGGGCCGAAGATCTCGTCGTCGTACACCCTGGAACCCGGCTGGACCCGATCGACGAGTGACGGACCGAGAAAGAAGCCGTCGCCGTCCGGCGTGTTGCCGCGACCGTCGACGACGAGGCTCGCGCCGCCGAGCGCCTGCTCGTCGAGGTACGACGCGACCCTGTCGCGATGCTCACGGGTCACGAGCGGTCCCATCTCCGACGCCGGGTCCGTGCCGGGCCCGACCTTGACAGCCGGGATGCGCTGGGCGATCGCGTCGACAAGACGCTCGCCGACACCACCGACGGCGATCACCGCGGAGATGGCCATGCAGCGCTCACCGGCGGATCCGTATCCCGCGGACACGGCTGCGTCCGCGGCAGCCTCGATGTCCGCGTCGGGCAGGACGACCATGTGGTTCTTGGCACCCCCGAGCGCCTGCACGCGCTTGCCGTTGCGCGTCCCGGTCTCGTAGATGTGCCGCGCCACCGGGGTCGAGCCCACGAAGGAGAGCGCGGCGACGTCCGGATGCTCGAGCAGGCGGTCGACGGCCTCGCGGGCGCCCTGGACCACCGTGAACACGCCGTCCGGCAGGCCCGCCTCCTTCCAGAGGGCGGCGAAGAAGAGCGACGGCGACGGATCCTTCTCGCTCGGCTTGAGGATGAACGTGTTGCCGCACGCGATGGCGTTGGCGAACATCCACATCGGCACCATCGCCGGGAAGTTGAACGGCGTGATGCCCGCGACGACCCCGAGTGGCTGCCGGATCGAGTACACGTCGACGCCGCGCGACGGCTGCTCCGAGAAGCCGCCCTTGAGCAGGTGCGGGACGCCGCAGGCGAACTCGACATTCTCGATGCCACGAGCCACCTCGCCCTGAGCGTCGGAGGTGACCTTGCCGTGCTCCGACGTGATGAGCGCCGCAATGTCATTCCGATGCTGATCGAGCAGCTCGCGGAACGCGAACAGAATCGTCGTGCGCTGCGACAGTGACGATGCGCGCCACTCGCGGAACGCCCCCGCAGCAATCTCGACGGCAGCGTCGACTTCGGCGGCCGACGCGAGGTCGACGGACCCGGTCTGCTCACCCGTCGCCGGGTTGAAGACCGGGCCCTGCTTCCCCGAGGTTCCCGCGACTACCTGGCCACCGATCCAGTGGCTGATCTGCTTCAAGCGACCATTGTCGCCTTCTGCAACGTCCGGGCGGTGAGCACCTCTGCGAGATGACGCTTGTACTCGGCGGTGGCCCGGACGTCACCGGTCGGGTCGATGTCCGCTCCCGACTGCGCCGCGGCGTCGGTCGCCGAGGCACCGCCGCTCAGGGCCCGCTCCACCGAGGAGCCGCGACGCGGTGTGCGCGCGAGGTTGACGTAGCCGACCCGCCACGACGACCCGGTCTCCTGCACCGCAACGCCGGCGATCGCCCAGTCGTAGAGGCGGCGACGGAATTTCGTGTACGCGAAACGCCCGGTCGAAACCGGGAACCTGACCGCGGTGACAATCTCATCGTGCTCGAGCGCAGTGGTGAAGATGTCGCGGAAGAAGTCGCGGGCCTGGTGCGTGCGCTTGTTGGTGACGATCTCGGCGTCGAGCATCAACGCGAGCGCGTTGTAGTCTCCGGCACTGTCGCCGTGGGCGACGACACCGCCGATGGTGCCGAGGTTGCGAACCTGGTTGTCGCCGATGTCGTTCGCCATCTCCACGAGCAGTGGCAGCGTGTCGCGCAGCGTGGCGTTCTTCTGGATGTCGACGTGGCGAACCAGCGCACCGATCTCCACTGACCCGTTCTCGCGGCGGACCTGATTGAGCCCGGGGATGCGCTGAATGTCGACGATCGCCGACGGGTGGCTCAGACGAAGGCGCATCAGCGGGATGAGGCTCTGACCGCCGGCGATCACCTTGGCGTCGGCGCCGTATTTCGTCAGCATCGACTGGGCTTCCTCGACCGAGCCCGGACGGGCGTACTCGAAGGCTCCCGTGATCATGCGCGTGCCTCCTTGATCATCGACCAGATTCGATCGGGTCGAGCGGGCATCTCGACGTGCTTGATGCCGAACGGGGTCAGGGCGTCGGTGATGGCGTTGATGACCGCGGCACTCGAGGCGATCGTGCCCGCTTCGCCGATTCCCTTGACACCCAACTCGTTCGTGGGGCTCGGTGTCACCGTCCTGTCGAGCTCGAACAACGGCATCTCGGCCATCGTCGGGACAAGGTAATCGAGCAGCGTGCCCGTGAGCATCTGGCCGGTCGCATCGTCGTATTGCACCTCTTCGAACAGCGCCTGCGAGATGCCCTGTGCGATGCCGCCGTGCAGCTGGCCGTCGACGACCATCGGGTTGATCACGTTGCCGCAGTCGTCGACAGCGACGTAGCGGTCGATGGTGACGGCGCCGGTCTCGGGGTCCACCTCCACCGCGCAGATGTGGCATCCGAATGGCCAGACGAAGTTCGGCGGGTCGAAGTACGACACCGCTTCGAGCCCCTGCTCCATCCCCTCGGGCAGCCCGGCCCCGTACGACGCGAACGCCAGCTCCGCGAGCACCTTGGCCTCCGCCGGGTTGCCACGCACGAAGTAGCGGCCCTGGTCGACCACGATGTCGTCCTCGGACGCCTCGAACGCGTGTGCCGCAAGCTTGCGCGCCTTCTCGACCACCTTGTGGCACGAAGCGACGATCGCCATGCCGCCGACCGCCAGGCTCCGCGACCCATAGGTCCCATAGCCGAACGGCGTGTCGCCCGTGTCGCCGTGGCGAATTTCGACCGACTCCATCGGGATGCCGAGCTGATCGGCGACGATCTGCGCGAAGGTGGTCTCGTGGCTCTGGCCGTGTGCGTGCGTGCCGACCGAGACCGTCACGGACCCCGTCGGATGCACGCGCACCATCGACGATTCAACGAGCGCGATGCCGGCCGCCGGCGCCGTCGCCGAGCTGGGGCCGAGCCCGCAGATCTCGACCCAGGTGCTGAAACCGATGCCCATGTATCGCCCCTGCGCACGCAACTCCTCCTGACGCTTCCGCAGCGCCGGGTAGCCGATGTTCGCCATCGCCAGGTCCAGCGACTTCTCGTAGTCGCCCGAGTCGTACACGAGCCCGAAGTTGTTGGTGTGCGGGAAGGTCTTGACGAAGTTCTTGCGGCGGACCTCGGCCGGGTCCATCCCGATCTCGAGCGCGACGAGGTCGACGGCGCGCTCGACGAGATGCGTGGCCTCCGGACGTCCTGCGCCACGGTACGGGTCGGTCGACATGCGGTTCGTGAAGATGCCGATGCTCTTCGCGCTGATGGCTTTCCAGTCGTAGCAGCCGCCGCCCAGCAGGCACGCCACGACCTGGAAGGCACCGAACACACCGTGATACGCGCCGATGTCGAGCAACTGCGTGAACTTCAGGCCGAGCAGGGTGCCGTCGCGCTTCGCCGCCACCTCCATGTCGAACAGCTGACCGCGGCCCTGCGTGGTGGCCTGCAGGCTCTCCGTGCGGTCCTCGATCCACTTGACGGGGCGTCCGCAGATCTTGGACGCGGCGGTGGCGAGGTACTCCTCGGGGTACGGACGCAACTTCGCCCCGAAGCCACCGCCCACGTCGTGGCTGATCACACGGAACTGCGACTCCGGCACGCCGAGCGCGCCGCCCACGAAGAGCCTGATGAAATGCGGAACCTGCGTCGACGTCCAGAGCGTCACCCGGTTGTCGTAGGGGGTCCAGTCCGCGACGCACCCGCGTGTCTCCATCGCGGTCGGGAAGAGCCGTTGCTGCCCGATCCGCTCCTTGACGACGACGTCCGCTTCGGCGAACGCGGCGTCGATGTCCCCAGACGGGAAGACCGCCTCCCAGCCGATGTTGTCCGGACGGTCACTCTTCACGAGCGGGCTGCCCGGGGCCATCGCTTTCTCGAGGTCCATCACCGCCGGCAGTGGCTCATAGTCGACGACGACCAGCTGCGCCGCATCATCGGCGAGGTAGCGGTCCTCCGCGATGACGATCGCGACCGGCTCGCCGGCGTACAACACTTCGTCGGAAGCGATCGGGTACTGCTCGGGAACCTGCTTCTTGTCAGGGACGAACGAGGCCGTGACCGGGATCGGTCCGAGAATGTGCGGCTTGATCTCGGCGGACGTCAGGACTGCGACAACGCCTTTGGATGCAAGCGCATGCGATGTGTCGATCGACGTGATCCGCGCATGAGCGTGCGGGCTGCGCACGACCGACATGTGCGCCATGTTCACCAGGCTGATGTCGTCGACGTAGTGCCCGTGCCCGGTGATGAGCTTTGGATCCTCGCGGCGCTGAACGCGAGCGCCGATCATGGTCGTGACAGCCATGGCTAGCCCTCCACCGGAGCGGCAACGGCCGCAGCGCTGTGTCCTGCGACTTCCGCGGTGCCACCGTTCATCGCCTTCGACGCGGACCGCACCGCGTTCTTGATGTTGGTGTACCCGGTGCAACGGCAGAGGTTGCCCTCGAGGCCCTTCTCGATCTCCGCGTCGGTCGGCGTCGGATTCTCCTTGAGAAGGTAGGCCGCAGCCATGATGAATCCCGGCGTGCAGAAGCCGCACTGGAGCCCGTGCTCGTTCCAGAACGCCTGCTGGACCGGGTGGAGGACGCCGTCCTCGGCGAGGCCCTCGATCGTGGTGACACTCCGGCCGTCGGCCTGGACCGCGAAGACGCTGCAGGACTTCACCGCCTCGCCATCGACCAGGACGGTGCACGCGCCGCACTGGCTCGTGTCGCACGCGATGTGTGTGCCGGTGAGCCCGGCGACCTCACGGAGGTAGTGCACAAGCAGGAGCCGGGGTTCGACCTCATCCTCCCGACGCCTTCCGTTGACCGTTACCGCGACCGACTGCGTCATGCGACCTCCTCCAAACGCGGAATGGCGACCTGGGCGGACGTCATGCTTGCATTCGCCAGTGCGGAGGGTCAAGCCTCCCACGCCAAACGAGTTCGGGTCGCCCGCCGGGCGTTCGGGTGGACACGGCGACAGATCGGGGTCCACAATGGCGCACCTGTTCAATTCGCGCGCATATCGGGGGTTCCACATGGGTCGCAGGGTCAGTGTTTCGCGTCGAACCGGCATCGCGCTGCTCTTCCCCGCTGCGCTGCTGGCGGCCTGCGGAGGCTCCTCGACTGGCGGGGGGTCCTCGACCCCGACCCCGTCCGCTGCCTCCGGTCCGACGATGCAGCCGACCATCGCGGCGGAGGTGCCCGCCGCTGTGAAGGCGGCCGCGCCGCTGCAGATCGCGACCGACGCGTCGTACGCGCCGAATGAGTTCGTCGATCTCAACGGCAACCTCGTCGGCTGGGACATCGACCTCGCCAAGGACGTGTGCAAGGTGCTCGGGATCGCCTGCACCATCAACAACGTCACCTTCTCTGACATCATCCCAGCGCTCCTCGAGAACCCCTCCAAGTATCAGATGAGCTTCTCGAGCTACACGCCCACCACAGCGCGCGAGGCGAAGGGCATCGATTTCATCACCTACTACCAGGCCGGTGAGGCGTGGCTGGTCAAAACCGGCGGCGCGACGATCTCCCAGGCCTCCGACATGTGCGGTCACACGGTTGCCGTCGAGTCGGGCACCACCGAGGAGCTGGACGCCTGGGGCTACATGGGCATGCAACCCGGCGGAACCAAGATCAAGGGCGATACCGACAACTGCACGACCGCCGGCAAGCCGGACATCAAGGTCGCCAGCTTCGACACCCAGACCGAGGCGAACGCGGCGTTGCTGTCCGGGCGAGCTGATTTCGGCTGGGCGGATCAGCCGATCGCCGACTACCAGGTCAAGCTCGAGGGCGGCAAGCTCAAGATCGGTGGTTCGGCGTGCAGCGTCTACCCGTACGGCGTGGCGATCGTCAAGACCCTCGGTCTCGACCAGGCCGTCGAGGACGCCATCAAGTACCTCATCGACAACAACTTCTACACCCAGATCCTCAAGAGCTGGAATGTTCAGGACGGAGCCATCGCGAGCTCCGCTGTGGGCGTGAACGACAACAACCCTGTTGGCAGCACCTGCGTCCCGGCGTACTGAGACCATGCGCCGGCGACACGGCGGCTGAGGGCGGCGGAGCGAGCATGTGAGCGTCGGGGGAGACAGCGTGGGCCAGCCCCTGCAGGGTGCCGCCGGTCAACGCCGCCCGGAGGCGATCCAGGCGATCCCCATCCGCCATCCGTGGCGGTGGATTGCCGCTGTCGCGGTGCTGCTTCTCGCGGGCCTGGCGATCTACACGTTCGCGAGTGCTCCCGACCTGCATTGGAGCGTCGTCAGCCAGTTCCTGTTCTTTCCCCGGATCATGCAGGCGATCCTCGTGACACTCGAGCTGACGGTGCTCGCCATGGTGATCGGCATCTCGCTCGGCGTGGTGCTCGCGGTGATGCGCCTCTCGGTCAACCCGGTCATGTCGGCGGTGAGCTGGTTCTACATCTGGTTCTTCCGGGGCACGCCGGTTCTCGTGCAGATCTTCTTCTGGTTCAACATCGCGACCATCCTGCCGGTGCTCAGATTCGGTATCCCGTTCACGAGCATCCAGTGGGTGGGGATCACCAACAGCATCGTCTCCCCGTTCCTCGCCGCAGTCCTCGGGCTCGGGTTCAACGAGGCCGCATACATGTCGGAGGTGGTCCGTGCCGGAATCATCTCGGTCGACCAGGGGCAAACCGAGGCGGCACAGGCGCTCGGGATGACCCGCATCCGCGTGATGCGCAGGATCGTCCTGCCCCAGGCGATGCGGGTGATCATCCCGCCGACCGGGAACGAGACGATCTCGATGCTCAAGACGTCCTCGCTCGCGTACATCGCAACCGTGTCCGAGCTGTTCTTCGTGCAGAAGACCATCTCCAACTTCAACTACGACATCATCGAGCTCCTGATCGTTGCGAGCATCTGGTACCTCGCGATGACCTCGGTGCTGACGTTCGGCCAGTTCTACCTCGAACGCTACTTCGCCCGCGGATCGGCGCGCATGCTTCCGCCGACCCCGCTGCAGCGATTCCGCCGGATGCTGTTCCATTTCCACGATGCCCCGCCGGCACCCGCCGACCCGGCGGCGCTTCCCGTCTACCCCCAGCATCGAGCGTGAGGCCGTGATCGGGACGCCGATGGTTCTCGCCGAGAATGTCCATAAGTGCTACGGACGGCTCGAGGTGCTTCGCGGTATCGACCTCGAAGTCGCGCCGAAGGAGGTGATGTGCATCGTCGGACCGTCCGGATCGGGGAAGAGCACGTTCCTGCGCTGCATCAACCACCTGGAGAAGATCGACGCCGGCCGGCTCTCCGTCGACGGCGAGCTGGTGGGATACCGCGAGCGCGGCGGGAAGATCTACGAGCTCCCGGAGCGCGAGGTGTGCCGCAAGCGCGCCGAGATCGGCATGGTCTTCCAGCGGTTCAATCTCTTCCCCCACATGACGGCGCTCGGGAACGTCAGCGAGGCGCCGGTGCGGGTGAAGGGCGAGCCGCATCGTTCCGCCGAGGAACGCGGGCGCGCTCTCCTCGACCGCGTCGGTCTTGGCGACAAGGTCGACGTGTACCCGAACCAGCTCTCGGGCGGTCAGCAGCAGCGCGTCGCGATCGCTCGCGCGCTGGCGATGCAGCCGAAGCTGATGCTCTTCGACGAACCGACCTCGGCGCTGGACCCGGAGCTGGTCGGCGAGGTGCTCGACGTCATGCGCGGCCTCGCGCAGGACGGGATGACCATGGTCGTCGTGACTCACGAGATGGGATTCGCGCGCGAGGTGGGCGACGCCCTCGTGTTCATGGACGGCGGCGTGATCGTCGAGGCAGGCCCTCCCCGCGAGGTGCTCGCCAACCCGCAGCACGAACGCACGAAAGCCTTCCTCTCCAAAGTGCTGTAGCCGGGCACCCGAGCCCGCGCTGGGGCGTCGACGCTGCACGCTAGAATCTATTGTCCCTATTGGAACACTAGCTTGTAGCGGAGGCGGAGCCCATGGCAGCTGAGACCACAGAACCCGACATGCGGGCGGCGCGCTTTCATGAGTACGGCCCCCCGTCGGTGCTGGTGGTCGATCTCGTGCCGCGGCCGGTGCCGAAGGAGGGCGAGGTCCTCATCCACGTGCACACCGCAGGTGTGAACGCGATCGACTGGAAGCTGCGGGCGGGGTATCTCCAGGCGTACATGCCGATGGAGCTGCCGGCAACGCCGGGTATCGACGTCGCCGGCACGGTCGAAGAGGTCGGTTCGGGCGTCACCGCGTTCGCCGTCGGAGATGACGTCTTCGGTCGCGGCGTCGGTACGTACGCTGAGTACGCGGTGGGCAAGGTGGCGACGTTGGCCCACATACCCGACGGCGTCAGCTTCGACCAGGCCGCGACGCTGCATGTCGGTGGCGTGGTCTCGTGGGTGGGTCTCTTCGATGTGGCGCGTGTCGAGCCCGGCCAGCGCGTCCTGATCCAGGGAGGCGCGGGCGGCGTCGGCTCGATCGCCGTGCAACTCGCGCACTGGAAGGGCGCGCACGTGATCGCCACAACCTCCACCGCCAACGTGGAGTACGTGCAGTCGATCGGCGCCGACGAGGTCGTCGATTACACGACGGTCGCATTCGAGGAGGTCGTCCACGATGTGGATGTCGTGTACGACACCGTTGGTGGCGAGGTCACCGGGCGCTCATGGAGCACACTGAAGCCCGGAGGGATCATGGTCGTGATCG
>Ga0307374_10006072_pt1 | contig 19202 bp, 21 predicted proteins | sample OX3MG_FD_202532 | JGI IMG/M metagenome (GOLD analysis project Ga0307374, IMG submission 202532) | Soil microbial communities from Risofladan, Vaasa, Finland - OX-3 | ecosystem: Environmental > Terrestrial > Soil > Coastal area > Acid sulfate soil | place: Finland: Risofladan, Vaasa | collected...
GTCAATGGTGGACAGTGTATGGTTATAACTCTTCCGGCAGGGGAGATTACGTGGTCGGCTACTTGAGCATTTTCGAGGTGAATTGAGTCGCGCGGACACCGCGCAAACCCTCCACGCGCAGGTGCGCGGGCGCAATCACCCGGCGTGACGATTCGCGCCGGAAAGCTTCTGTACTATTTTCCCGTCGTACGGAAACTAAAATAGCCCGAGCCACGAGGTAAGGCCTTTCAACTGGGTGGCTCCCCGGGCAGGGAAAGCTGGGCACCAATGGAGGTTGAGCATACCGTTGGGGTGATGGCTTACCCGAACCGAGGGCAGGAATATCGACACCGAGGCCCCTTTGCAGTCGACTACGTACTATGCTACGGCACTACCGAGTGCAGCGCGAATTTGAACGTCTCGTTAATGGGGCCAGTACGCCGCTAGATGCTCTTATGCCGGGCAAGCGATTCTAATAAGGCTCTACACGAGTGCTTAGATTCTGGCGTTAGCGCTGACCCTCAATGCCTACCAAAATCCATTGTGTGGATTGCACGGCTCTCGTCGGGGCCGGTCCGATCGTGATGCCGCACGGTGCGCTGCGTCCACTGGCGAAGAATTGCGAGGGCAGAGGAGACGTATTTCGATGTGGTACCTGCCAATGTCGCTGGTCTGTCGGGCCGCTCGGTTGGTCCAGATTGGTGGACTGAGCGTCGCGCCACGTGTGGATCCCCGAATAGGGCTCGGACAAGAAACCTAGATTCCCGGTTAGCACTGATGCCCACCTAGAGTCGCCTGCGGCTGAGTCGCCTAGCGACCAGGAGCCGTCACACGCTTGAACTGCTGCGGACTTCTGCTTTTCGGCCATTGCTGCCGCTGGCTCTGAGTGACACAGGCGGCCGGTGTAGATTCGTCACCGACCATTGGACCCGAACTTGGGTGGAATGGCAGCTTTCCATTACGACGAATGCACACTCCCGACCCTGAACAGTCATTCAGATTGGGCTCGAGTCTGGGTAAGCTGCCAGCGTGCCGGAAATCGGTAATCGGCACGGGGTGGGAGTCGCATACCATCTACAGCAACCCGCGGCTACGTGCGAGCAGGTAACCAGCTTCAGGATCGACAGCGGTTTCGCGTTGAGACCAGCTCATGCTGTGCGGCTTGCGAACCATGGTGAAGTCATTATGATGTCATGATGGATCGCAAGGTCACCAATGGTTCCTCGAAGCGCCGTTCGGCGCCCGCCCGCGTGTCGGTGACCGTCCGACTCCCCAAACGCGTCATCGAGCGTATCGACCAGCAGCTTGATGACCGCGATATCCCGCTATCCCGGAACAACTGGTTCCTGGAGGCCGTAATAGAAAAGCTGCGCCGCAACGAAGCCGGGGGAACGCATGGCAAGAAGTGATCTTCTTGTATCGCTTGTCCGGGCTGGGAGCATTGGCGACAAACGCAGCTTCCGCAGCGCCGTCGAAGCAATCATCGCGGAGGAGCGCGCCAAGCATCACGACGTCCTCGCCGACACGCTGACCAAGGTGACTCAAGCCAACGGGTCGGGAGCCGGCAATGGTCCTATCACCGGGGTCTCGATTCAAGGCGACGGCTCACCGCGTGGCCGCGAATTCGTGGCGGAGATCGTACCGAAACGGCGCCTCGATGACCTCATTCTGCCTTCGGTCGTACGCCGCGCGGTTGACGAGCTTGTCGAGGAGCAGCAGCGCGCGGACCTGCTGCGCGCCCACGGTCTTGAGCCCCGTCACCGCATCCTTCTTGTCGGGCCTCCCGGAACCGGCAAGACGACGCTGGCCGAAGCGATCGCCGAAAGCGCCGGCGTGCCGCTGTTCGTCGTTCGCTATGAGGCGATGATCGGAAGCTATCTCGGCGAGACCGCCGCGCGCCTGAAGCGCGTGTTCGACTACGCGCGGACGACGCCGTGCCTCCTGTTCTTCGATGAATTCGACGCTATCGGCAAGGAGCGCGGCGACATTCACGAGACCGGAGAAATCAAGCGCGTCGTAACCTCACTACTCATGCAAGTCGATGATCTACCAAGCTACACGATCATCGCGGCGGCCACTAATCATCCCGAGCTCCTCGACCGAGGCTCCTGGCGTCGGTTTCAACTCCGCCTCCCGTTGCCGCTCCCTGACTCTCGCGCGTTGACGCGCTACATCGAAGGGTTTTCGAAACGTCTGCCCGAGCCTATCGGTCACGCACCTGCCGCCATCGCGCGACGCCTCGGCAAGATCAGTTACGCGGAGGTCGAGCAGTTTTGCCTCGATATCCAGAGACGAAGTGTGCTCGCGATCGGCGAAAAGCCGGTCAAGGCTATCGTCGCCGAACAACTACATATCTGGGACGCCCGCGCCCGTGTAGGGAAGATCGGCAAGGGAGGCATGAGAGATGGCGGAACGCCCTCTACTGATCCTTCCGACCGCTGAGAATATCGGGCCTCCGCAAGGCCAGGGCCGTGGCAACAAGCCTTTGGTTCCAACCAGAGAAACCCAGGCGCGTCGTATCGGCCCATCCCTCAGGAGACTTAGAGAAGCGCTGAACCGCGGCCCCGAGCGCGTACTCGAGCTGCGCAACGACCCGACTGCGCTCGCCCCAGACCGCGTCATTGTGTTCGAGATCGCCGGCACCGTTGCGGATTTTGCGCGGGCTGCGGCGAGGGTGCCCGGCCTCGAACTCATGGTTGAGCACGAGACCGAAGCTGAACCGGACGAATTCTTCGCGGAGAAGGACACGCGCACGGGCCGAGACGGCCAGCGCCGCGAGGACAACCTGGTGGACGGCCGCTTCTATCTCGCCATGCCCGACGTCGCGGCGTTCGAGGAGCTGCTCCGCCTCTATGACCGATGGGCCGCCGGTCAGGAGCTCCCGATTGGCTTCGCCCCGTTCAAGAACCTATTTGCGCAGCTCCGCGTGCTGCGCCCGTGGGGGCCGCAGGACCGCATCCCTGACGAAACCGTTGAGTACTGGCGCGAAGAAGCACGCCGGGATCCCGGCCGTGCGGTGAGAACGGAAGTCGAACTCTGGTATCGCCGTTCGTCTGAGCGCCGGGAACAGGCGGCGCGGGACTTCCGCACGGTTGTCACAGCGGCCGGCGGCACCGTGATTCACGAGGCGTTGATTCCGGAAATCGCCTACCAAGGCGCACTGATCGACATACCGGCGGCGGACATTCCAGCCCTGATCGCCAGAGGCCACATCGCGCTGGCGCTTGCCGACGATGTCATGCTCCTGCGGCCACAGACCGTCTTTTCAGCTCAGCCGGAACCGGATGCGGTAATAGACGGCCCTCGACCGGGAGATCAAGCACCGACCGTCGGGCAGCCCATAGCGGCGCTGCTAGACGGCGTTCCGCTGCAGGCGCACGAATGGCTGGCCGGCAGGCTAATCCTCGACGATCCGGACGATCTGCAAGGCCTCGCGCTCGTTAACCGCCGCTTCCACGGCACCGCGATGGCCTCACTGATTGTGCACGGGGATCTCAACGCGCCGGAGGCACCGCTGACCAGACCCCTTTATGTACGGCCGGTGATGATCGCTCCCGCCGACCTCGTTGACGAGCACACGCCCGGCGACCGCCTGCTGATCGACACGCTTTATCGCGCAATCGTCCGCATTAAGGGCACGGCCGAGGAGCCCGGCGTGGCGCCGACCGTGTTCCTGGTGAACGTTTCTCTCGGTGACCTGCGGCGGCCGTTCGCAAATCTGGTGAGCCCCCTCGCTCGGTTGCTCGACTACCTCGCGGTGAAATACAACATCACGTTCCTAGTCAGCGCGGGCAACATCAGGAATCAATTGGCGTTGCCGGACTTCAACCAGTGGACCGAGTTCGAGGCGGCGTCGCGTGAGGCGCGGGAACGGGCCATGCTGACGGCGTTGTTCGCCGCAAAGCACGAGCGCTCGCTCCTCTCGCCTGCGGAAGCCGTTAATGTGCTTACAATCGGCGCCCAGCATACCGACAATGTTGTAAACCGCGTCGGAGCCCACACTGCGGTGGACCCGTTCGACGATCCCGGGATGCCCAATGCGAGCTGCGCGATCGGCCTGGGATACCGGCGCGCCGTCAAGCCCGACCTGTTCCTGCCGGCGGGGCGTGAACACGTTCGGATGGCCGCCGGCGGGGCTGGCGTCCGCATCGGATTCGGTTCGCCCCAGCGGATGTATGGACTGGCTGCGGCCGCTCCCGACCACGCTAGCCAGGGGCGCCTAAATCGGACGGCGTACTCGGATGGAACAAGCGCCGCAACGGCGCTTGCGACGCGTGCGGCGCACCGAATCTTCGATTCGCTGATGGATCGCGACGGCGGCTCGCTTCTCGCCGACATTCCGCCTGAGTACTACGCGGTCGTCGTCAAGACACTTCTCGTGCACAGCGCGCGTTGGAACGAGAAAGGAGACCTAATCGAGCAGCTCTGCGGCCCGAGCGAGCCAGCGCGGTGGGCCGAGCGCATAGCCAATGCGACCCGCTTTCTCGGCTTCGGCGTCCCCGATATTGCGCGCGTCCTCGACTGCGCCGAGAACCAGGCGACGCTCGTCGGCTATGGAGCGCTGCAGCCGGACCGCGCCCACAACTACCGGATTCCCCTGCCACCCTCACTGGAGGGCGTTACCGCTCCACGCGAAGTGGCGATCACGGTGACGTGGTTCACTTCTGTCCGTCCAGGCCACCAGAGTTACCGCACTGTGAGGCTGGAGGCCGACGCTGTCCACGCAATGGAGGCGATCGGCGTCGGGCGTTTCAAGGCCCAGCCGACCGACCACTCGGTCAGAAAGGGCACGGTGTTTCACGAAAGACTGTTCGGCGAAAGAGCCGTGCCGTACATCGATGACGGCCATCTCTCCGTCCGGGTATGGTGCAAAGATGACGCGGGCAACAACGGGAACGCCGTCCGTTATGCGATCGCCGTCACGATCGAGGCTGGTATGCCGCTGCGCATCTACGAGGAAGTCCGCGAGCGGCTGCGCGTCCGCCCGCAGGCGCCGGCGTGATCCTCCCGCGATAAGTGGCGGGGCGCCGACCCGTACGTAGGTGCGTGGCATGGGTTCCTTGCTCGGCTATTCGCTTCTACCTCTTGTCGATTGGATATGTCGCTCAAGCGGGCAACTGGGGCTGAGGCCGAATCCCCGTGGGGACGCCAGCATTGCTCCGCTAACCTTCAGCCCGAATTCGGCGGCGGCGGTCTTCAGGCTGAAGCCAGTGCCCGCGGCACCGACGCGGTAGTGGGTGCGCCCTTGGCCTGTGGCCGGATCGAACACGACCTTCTCGACCGCCTGCGCTTGCGGCGAGCGTAGCTAGTGGGCCTGTACGCACTCAATCGGCGATGACGGCACGCACCTGTGCTGCGAGCGGCCTCGGCTCCTCGTCGTGGTCCCCTGCGCTTGGTGGGGGCGCGGCGCGTACGCGCTCGACAGTTCTACTTCTGCGGGCACGGCCACGCAGCCGTCAGCGCGAAGTTGACGAGCATCGCTTTGGGACGCTGCCTGATCTCGGGGTGCGACTCTAGAAATCGACCGACGACGTCGAGGATTTGGTCCGCTATCACGTTCTTAGGTAAGCACCAATGCTGCTTAGCGCCTAAAGCTACTTGGAATGTCTCACCATCCACGACGCCGGAGACATAACCTATGTAGTAGCCGGATTTTATTGAATCCCCGTCTGGCCTTTTCTTCCATTCCTGATACGTGTCATAGAGCCAGTTGCCTGTCCCGACATCCTGCGCGAAGGCGCTCGTGACACTGACGAGCAGCGCTGCCGCCAGCACCGCGCCATAGATCTTCTTCCGCATTTTCTCCGTCCTCCCGATGCGTACTCGCGGCATTGTCCGCTCCAAGGCCGGGAGCGACAATAAGCCCATGCTCGACCCACGACCCGCGCACCAGCTGTTCACACCTTGGGTCGACAGCGCCGAGCGAAGCTGCTGGACGTGCACACGCGCGATGGGCTACGACGGCGTGCACCCCTGGCGCGAGCAACACCGGCGGGTTGTCGTGGACGCCTGTGGGTACTGGGAGCGAGGCGCGGGGTGCGACGCGCCGTAAGGGGGAGGGTACGCAGATGAAGTTCATAATCATTGGGGTCATCGGAGTCGCAGTGTCGGGGCTGCTCTCTAAGATGTTCTGGGATCGCGCTGATCCCCTGGATCGGATGGCCCGCTCTGCGCGCGGCCGACCATTGGGGGGGGTAGTACCGGTCTGGGCTTCAGTTATTAACGTGGCATCGTTCGTTTGCCTGATCTATGGCATCTTCGAGATGGCATCTCGATGAGGTGCCTCGGACATACACCACGCGCAGCCACGCTTCGACGAGGACAGGCGGTGCCGTCGATATAATCGCAGTTGATCCCCGTGCGGATTTGAACCTCGGTTCTTTGACCGCCAAAGCTCGCAGCACTTTGCGCACCCCTTCCGACCAGTGTCCGCTCTTGGCCGGGAGCACCCAGTGGGCGAAGCGCCGCAAAGCACGGCTACACTAATCCGCCTGCTTTTGCCGTCGTCCGCTTGCAGCGAATATGAGGAACCACTGCTCTCGGCCATGAGCGGCCGGTCGTGGCGTGAACCTACGGGAGAACGCTGGGGAGTTGCCTCAAGATTGGAGAGACCGGCACCGCCCCTAGACGACAAAATCAATTATCGAAGGCGCGACAGGGGACTTGCGGGGCAATCTTGCGCAATGCTAAATCGCGTTCAGTGGCTAGTCTTCCGCCGCAGCGACTTTCAGGCGACGCTGGATGAGAGTTTTCGACTCCTCTTTCGCTTTTTCGACGGCTGCAGTTACTTCATCCAAGTTTTCGAGAAACAACTGCGCACGCTCAGGACGCATGTCCGGGTGATCTCGTAGATCTAAGTTATGCCGTCTTATAAAGTAAAACGCTAGGGCAGCGCGCGTATCCAGCTCAAGCTTGCCGTCGCGCATACGGAAGTCGTGCTCAATGGTGGCTTTCTGTTCTGGCTGCAGGCCCGGGTGTGCGACTAGTCGTAGCTTGATGTGTCTATGCCAAGCAACGTCGTCAGCCGGATCTCCGTTGCAGGCCTCGGGGCGGGAAGATACAGAAATGATTCGAGCAAGCACATAGTCTCTGTATTCCTTGCGTTCAATGGAAAGCGCACGCACGTGCCATCTGTATCCGTCATGCGCCAACGCGTGAGGACAGATAATTCTTGGCCCTTGTCTTTGCAGTGACACGTAATCGATGGTTACAGACTTTCGCACTTCGATCGCCTGAAGAATCGCACGCAGGGCATATGGCTGTGAAGCGCGTGTGATTGGCGGTATTACGTCCGCGGGCGGCATCTTCTCAAACCAAGTGTCTTCAAGTCTTATCGCGCCGACCTTTACCGCCTGAAGCTGTCGCAAGAAGCGCTCAGCCGAAAGTTTTAGAAATTTCGGCTCAAAGGTCGGTTTGGCGACGTAAGTCTTCTCGGTGCCGTCGTATTCGATGTTCCCCGGGGCTGCTTCCAGGTACCGCTTGAAGTCCAGTGAGGCTTGCGGCGTCGATATGTGGAACTGGTCCTCGAGATCCTTGCGATTGATACGGCCTACCCAGTACGCCCGCCACTCGATGAACTCGAATCGCTGCGCCAGCCCCCACCGAATGTCTACGTCGTCGCTCATTGCTCAGGGAACGAATAGTTTCTTGACCGGTATAATAATTACGCGCATAATTAGTATATGGATTAGCTTATTTAAGCCGAAAGGCCGAAAAGGAGGTAAGTATGACTACTAATCAACAGGTTAGCGATAAGCAGAGCGTCGGGCATGCGGTAAGGATCATAGTCGATGACGTCCCGCATGAGGTGCGCGCAGGCATTTGGATTGTGCGTGATCTCAAAACTGCGGTGGGAGTTGACCCAGCAAAGGTGTTAGCGGAAATCACGCCCCAGGGCCTGAAGGACCTTCAAGACGATGGAAAGGTGGCCGTGCACACGGGTGAGCAGTTTATGTCACACGCGCGCAGCGGGGGTGCCTCATGAGCGCACCCCCTGAAGTCGTCGCGGAGCACGATGCGGGACTTCGGCGCATCCGAGCGCTCTGCGACGGCGAGGTCTCGCGAAAGGCCGACGGTGGCCGCGACCTGCTCTATATGGAGGGGCTGCGGTTCCTGGTTGGCGGCAAGGAGCACAAGATGGACGCGCTCCTCTGCTTGAACTACCCCAACCCGACCTACCCGACGAAGCTCTACCTGTCTGAAAAGCTGAGTGGGGGTTTGAACTGGAACGAGAGCGCATACCTCCTTGGCCGGCAGTGGCACACCTACTCCTGGAAAGACGTTCCGGCAAATCGGCCGCTCATTGAGATCTTGGCCGCCCACCTCGCCGCACTGAACGCGCCCGCATGAAGACCATCTTCCGCGCGCGGACCAGCTTCGCCGAATTAGTTCGGGCGGATCTCCGACGGCCGCACCCCTTTGCCGCCGAACGAGTCGGATTCATCACTATCCGAGCAGCTACCACGGAGACTACACTGCTTTTGATTGCCCAGGACTACCACCCCATTGCCGACGGAGATTACGTACCCGATTTATCCGTCGGCGCGATGATCGGGCAAGAGGCTTTACGTAAAGCTCTTGAAATCGCACTTCTGAATAAAGTCGGCATCTTCCACGTGCACATGCACGACTGGCCGGGACAGCTGTGGTTCAGCAGGACGGATCTGCGCGAGCAACTGAAGTTCGTGCCCGACTTTTTTAAGGTCCGGCGCAAAATGCCGCACGGCGCGGTAGTACTTGGCCCGAGTGCCGCAGCCGGTCGGGTCTGGTTGGGTCCCGACGAGATTGACCGTATCTCCGAATTCAATTTTATCGGCCCGCGGGTCGAGGTTTTTCACTCAGACGCCAGCGGCACTGTGGATTACGGGCAATGAACGATTTTTCCCGTCAGAGCTTTCTCGGTCCCCGATCTCAAGACGTCCTTGCCAACACGCGAGCCACTATTGTCGGTTTAGGTGGAGGCGGATCTCACATCGCCCAACAGTTGGCCCACATCGGTGTGGGCGAAATCCGCCTGGTGGATCCGGACAAAATCGAGCCCAGCAACCTGAACCGACTGATTGGGGCCACTGGCCTCGACGTTCAGAAGAATCGGCCCAAGGTCGAAATAGCAAAGAGGATGATCGCCGGCGTGCGACCGTGGATCCAGACTCCGACAGCGCAGCAGAAATGGCAGGAAGCAGATCACCTGCTAAAAGATTGTCACGTGGTATTCGGCTGCCTCGACGGCTATCAGCAACGCGACTACCTCGACGCCGCGGCGCGACGCTTCTGTCTTCCGTACATCGATATCGGAATGGACGTTACGCAGATCGCGCCGGACACTTTTGCCGTAGCAGGTCAGATGATCATGACGCTCCCAGACGGCCCCTGCATGCGATGCCTGGGGTTCATCACTGACGACCGCGTCAATGCCGAGGAAAACCGCTACGGCGACGCGGGCAGCAACCCACAAGTGGTATGGACGAACGGCACGCTCGCATCATTGGCTGTCGGTGCATTCATGAAATTGGTCACGCCATGGTTCCGAGATTCCGAGCCCTATACATGGTTGGAGCTTGATGGAAATACACAAACCGTCACTCCGAGCAGGCAACCGAAACATATGCCGCAGTACGAGAAGTGCCCTCACCATAGTGGACCCGACGACCTAGGCGACCCGTTCTTCGCCCTACCATCCCTTTGAGCCACCCGACCGAAGCTATGCTAGGCGTATCGAAGCGAAAGCGGAAAAGGGATTCAATCGCCTTTGGGACCTGCCGCGGAAGCGACCTTCGAAACCCCGTACAACCGTAGAGTTAAGCGCGCATGTTCATCGAACGCAGAATCAACCCAGCCACCGGTCAGATCGAGCTCTGGACGTGCCATTGGGAGAACGCGATGGGTGCGAAGGCACAGAAAGTCTTCCTCGAAAAGGTCTGCGACGAGCAACCGCTGAAGCCCGAAGGGGACGACTGGAGCCAGCAACAGGCGATCTGTTGGGCCTACGACCGCACCCTCGGGAACATCGCCGTGTTCGCCCCGTCCGTGCTCGGTGTCTTTCCAGGCAAGTCGGGCGACGATGCCATTCTCCCGTGCGACATGGTTGGGGCCGGCAAATTCCGGCACGGCGCGAGCCGCTGGTGGTGCCGTACACACCAAACGTACTGGGGAACAAAGGCCGACAGCGAGTCGCTCGCGCGGTCCGGCTTCATGCAATGCGCGCACCACGGGCAGCCCATGAACTATGTGGTCGACCCGCAAGTGGTGAACGTGCACGAGCACGAGTCGATCGGAATCTGGTGCTCGCTCCCGGCAGCGCTGTCGAGCCTACCCGTCCCGGAGCGTCGGCCGCATATTCACGTACACGTGCGAGAGAAGGAGAGCGGACCGAAGATCGTCGATCGCGACTTCGAGGCGATCTCCCTTCTCTATAACAAGGGTCAAGGCCTTTTCAGCAATAATGAAATTACCCGCGTGAACGTCACTCCCCCGGCGGCGTTCGATTTTATGCTCGCGCTCGAGGAAGGTCGCGAGATGACGTGCATTTCGTGCGGGAAGTGCGGCTTCCCGCACCTCGATCTCGGGGACTTCGCGAAGAAGCCTCACAGGAAGCACTTCTGCGGTAATTGTGGATGGGACAGCACGTGGAGCAAAAGCGAGATCGTTTCCACGCCGTTGAAGCCGCTACACGACCAGGTCGCGAAGAACTTGACCTTCGAGACACCAAAAACCTCGCTCGACTTGGACAAGTACTCGGGGCACCGCTACTGGATTTGGGCCTCCACGCCCGCCGTGCTCTGGACTGCGGACAGGCCTCAGCAGAAGGGAATCCACGTACACGTGAGCGACGCGACAGGTCGAGTGATCGACGATACCTTCGGCGAGGTAGTGCTCAACGGCAAGGCCTTGGACCGGACCACGCTGCTTAGGACCATGGTGGCTAAGACGCTCGTCTAGGATCGCCATGAGCAGGTCACCGGCATTTTACGACCGCTCTGGGTCGGGGGCGGACCTACGGTAATCAGAAAAGCGGACGCTCGCCTGGGCCGTCGAGATTCTGAGGATTCGCAAAGCGCGATCGGCTGCTTCGGCCGATGAGCGGACTTCTGCCTTTCTTTAGGAGTGTTCGACGCCTGCCCTCACGCGCAGGCGTGCGATGATTCGGCGACGCCAGTGGGCAGGCGGCGGACAATCCAGAAGATGAGCGGCGACTCGCGACGTCTTAGCTGGGAACCGCACACGGTCGCTGGCTGACAGTCCCGAGTCGACCAGGGCCGGTCGTTCGTGGGAGGTCGAAGCACGGTCGAGTCACCGAAGCAGTTCGAGCCCACTTCGGCTCCCCAATCGGAGCGAAGCTGGGCACTCTTGGCTAGTCAAGGTGCTAGTCAAGGTGCCAGTGGCTTAAGCTCCAGTATCAAGGGGAAGCCCGCAGCGAGCGATGTGCCGGTGGTTGACGCCACCCCTTGTAAGCGCCGGTTAAAAGTCACGTGCATATGCGACCAGGTCCGTAGCGATGGCGGAGAGGGCGATTCTCGAAATCAGAGAAAGTTGTGCCGGAAGGTATTGTTCAAACTTCTCGATCGTTAATGGAGTGCCTCAGGCGGGTGGAAACCCTTTGTTCCCCACTTCGGATGATTGACTTTAGGTTAGATCGCGCTTCGTCCACTTGTAGCGCTTGTAGGCGAGTTCAATGGCACGCTTGAACGCTGCTGTGTTTTTCAAGTAGGAATAGTTGCCTTCGGCGGTCTTCTCGCGGTATGCCTTATCTTCTACCAAATCGGATAGGATAAACCTACACTGCGTTTTAGCGAGGTCGAGAAGCCATTTACGGAATTCCATCTCCATGCGGAGGCTATGCCCCCACGTCTCAGCGCAGTCATTAACCTCCCGGTCATTGAGCATTCCTTGGCAGACCAAGGCCCAGAGCATGTTTCGGCCACGTTTCACAAAGTCGTACTTGTTCCTGCCCATTGCCTCGACTTCGCGCACAAGCCGGCCTGCGTATAGTCCCGCTTTGTAACAAAGGACAATCTTGCGCGCATCTGCCTTGAGTCTGCGATTACTGAAAAGTTGGTCGTAGAAACGGTCATCCTCGAATACCTCACGCATGCGGGACAGTTTGTCGATCTCGCCGTCTGCTACGGCAAACGTTTGACCAAGCCGGTAGATCTCTATCGCTTTGCCGCCTTCAACGCCAAGTTCTTCAATGTCCTCATCGCTCAAATTCCTCAATAGATTTTCGTGGCGCGCATAGAGTAGCTTTACTTGATCAAGGAACATATCCGCAAGTTCTAACTGGACTCTGTCATTGGCGCGGAGGTTCCACGGTTCGACTGGATTTTGGCGATTGTTATTAACGGTCACCGTAGTAATAAATTCATCGCTGGCATCGGTAATGATGCGGCATTGAACGTACAGATTGTTGAGGATCTCCTGGCGGTCCTCCAACAGCCTGTTGCCCTTGTTCTCATCTAAAAATTTAGCGAAAGTGGCAACGGTTTGGGCTCCGTTGAGGAGGCGCGGAGATGTGACGTTCCAGAGACCATCTGTCCTCGATAGTGCCTCGGCGGCCAATGTCACTCCGGTATGGTTGAAGGCAAAGACCTCCGGCGGCTCTTTGGATTCGAGAACAATACGTCTAAAGGCTGTTTTGAGCGCAGTGTTTACCGCCTCTTCCGGCGGAAGAGCCGCTCGAATATTTCGCTCGAAGAAACGCCACCGGAGGTCAGCAAATATTGCATGAAGATCAGCGACCCGGATAAAAGCTAGGTGCATTGTCTCGCCTGCGGGACCGTCGCGAGTCATCTCATCGCTGACGTGTAGAGAATAAGTACGCGTCTTGTGAACATGGCTAGTGCCACCTACTTTATTTGAACGCGCAGATTTAAACTCAACCGCTAGCGTTATATGCCGCGGCGGCGAGCCGTCGCGACTCAAGAAATTGTCGACGAGGTATTTCTTGTTCTCAAGTGTCTCCCTGAGATCAGCAAGCACTCTGCTCTGTTCTGCCGCCTCGGGATCCCCTAGAAAAACAAAGTGAAAATAGACGCGATCAATAATGGCCTGGTTCTCAAGGAGCGTCGCTTTGATCTGCTGGATGAGCTGATTCTGCTGTGGGTCTTGGTCCTCTGAATCAAATAGCCGTTTCATTCCAGCGTCAATTAATCGCTGGAAGGAGCCTTTGAACTGCTGGTGCGATTCCGAATATTTGAATTGAAACAGATAAAAGTTTCGACGCTCCCGGTCGAAATGGAAGCCGTCTACGCCGTAGTCATTGCCATGAAAAGTCACCTGATTAATGGCTTGGGCGCGCGGGATGCGATACTCGTTCTCAAGGTATAACAGGCCAAAGTAGTCCTCACGCAGGCCGCCGCAGGTCTTCCTAAGGTCATTAAACGCTTGATCGATAGCCTGGTCATTGATTCGCATGGCTTGGGCTCGCCTATGGGTTGTGAGGCCATCTTGCTGCCAGTAGAGCCCCCGTGTCTGTAACGGGGGCCTACGGATACATACATAAGGGTACAGGAGGGCCTCGGGGTTGCCCATGGGGGTAGCTCGGGGCCGGGGTACACTCACCCAGGGAGCGCCCGGATGAATGGGCGGGCAGGGTAACTGTGAGGGGGTATGAAACATGGCTGTTGCGCTCTACGCTCGGGTTTCCACGACGAAGCAGGCCGAAAAGGATTTGTCCATCCCGGACCAGTTGCGGCAGATGCGTGACTGGTGCAAGGGCCAGGGCCTTGCGGTCGCCATGGAATACGTCGAGCCGGGCGCCTCCGCCACCGATGATAGCCGAGCGGCGCGGGCGGGAGGCGGCGCACGGATCATCGAGGACCTCACGCAGCTCGGAGTCGATTCGACGTGACCGGCCTGCTACTGGACACACGGATAACTCCGATTTCATCGCCTGCTGAGCAACGTCTTGCGTGCTACGCTCGCCAGCCGCAGAGGGGGAGCATGGCGATCGCGGCGATCCAGCTGGGCAACGTCGTTCCAGGCGCGAAGCTGCTCGACAAAGACGGGCGTGGCGTCAACGAGACCTTCGTCGGTTTCATAGATGTTCCGAGCGGGCGCCTTCGCGCGTACATTAAGGTCCTGCCAGGCCGCCAGCTGATGAACGAACTGGTCGCGACGACGCTGGGGCGGGCTCTCGGCCTCGCCATTCCGGAGGGGTATCTCGTTCGCGCGCGGCCTTCGGACCTCCCCGAATCGGCGCACCTCGCCGCGCATTCCGCGGAGGCTATGGTCTTCGCCTCAGGCGAGACCTCGGCCCCGGACCTGAAGCGCCGAATGAAGGCGGAAGGGACGGCGGCGCTCGCGGCGCTCTTCACAGCCTGGCACGGCTGGGTGCCGTGCATGGCCTTCGACGAGTGGCTCGCCAATGGCGATCGGAACCCCGGGAACATTCTCTTTGGGGGACCCGGCGACATTTGGCTCATCGACCACAGCCATTGCTTCACCGGCCCGAACTGGCATGCGTCGCAGCTCGTCCCGCAAGGTGTTTGGCGCAACGTGATCGCGGAGAACAGAATCCCAACGTTAACGCTGCCGGAGCGTATTGAGGCGAAGAAGCGCGTCGCGTCCCTGATTCCGACCTTGGCCGCGCTCGACTGCCTCTCGGCCTTTGCGGCGAGCCAAGCCGGGGCGTTTCTGTCGCCTGCCGATGCGGCTACGCTGCAAGGCTTCATCGCCTCGCGCGTCTCGTATCTCTATGACATCCTCAGCTACCGCCTCGGTATCCCGAACCTCGGAGGTGCCCTATGAGTGCCTTACTGTCCAGGAACGGCATCGAATTCCCGAAGCGGCGCGACGCCATCAGCGGAGAATGGGCGCCGCTTTACCTCGAGCCGATCGTCGGCTCCGGCGAGCGCATCTGCATCGGCGTTGCAGCCGTCAACGGAAGCGCTTCCCTGGTCGTCCCGGTAGTCGCGTTGGACCGCCTCGAGTGTCTCTACGGGAAGGGCGTTGACGCGGTCATGCTCGCCTCTCGCGTCGCGCTCGAATACACGCGCGAAGTTCTCGCTAAGCAGGGCGCCGGAGCGCTGAGAACATGGAAGCCGCCGATGGATGGGCTACACATCGGGGCGCCGATCCGATCGGAAGCGAACACGCTGGAAGAGATCGCCCGAACCGGGCTGGCGGCTTCGTCGTCTCTTGTGGAGAAGCTTGCCGACGCGGAGGAGGATGCCGAGGGCCGAGGGACATCGCTGACTACGGCGCGCCTCGAGGAGCTGGTGAAGGAGAGGGTCGTTTCCATCCGGCCGCACCTCGAAAGACGATTCCGCGTGCAGCGTCGGATCCGCGAGAACGCGCGATCCTCCGTCATCGGCTTCGTCGGCGATTACATAGCGGCGAACTTCGGGATGCTGCTCCCCGGACGGCTTGCGCCTCTCGTGGACATCTCGAAGGCGAAGCTGTGGGATCTCGCTCAGCTCCGCGAGGACGTGAAGCGAGGTATGTTCTCGCACAACCTGAACCGCTTCGAGCTGCTCGTGTATCGGCCGCGCGATGAGTCTCCCGAGTACTCTGCGCGGCAGATTAAGGGCATCCAGGAGGCCGTCGTCGAGCTTGAGGCCGAGGCCGACAAAGTCGAGATTCGGTGCCAACCTGCAACTTCGCAGGAGGAGATCGCAGACGTGCTCCTGCGAGCGGAGGCGGCGTAACGCGACGCCGCGCCTTGGGGGGGTCGCCGATCGGAAAGGGTCGAGTTGTGAAACTTCCTTCGAGAATTCCAAGACGCTGCTGGCGGACTTGCCAGACGCGACAATGACGCCAGACTCGCAGTTCTGGTGGAACTGGGGTGTGCAGGCCGCGGTTGCTGTCGGCACGGCGGGCGCGGCGCTGGCGGCGCTGTTCGGCGAGTGGGTTCGGGACAAGCTCCGGAAGCCTCCGCTTCTGCGCGTCGCGCTTCGTAGCGAGTTGGGCGATCGAACGATGCTCAGATTGCCCGACTACTCGCGGAGCGCCGCTGGCGCGCTCTTCGAGTACCCAGCGCGGTATTACCACCTGCGCGTCACAAACGAGCGGCGCGCCTCCCCTGCGGACGACGTGCAGGTGTTCTTGCTCCGGGTCGAGGAGTTCGGCTCGGACCTCGCGTGGCGCATCGTCTGGAACGGTGAGGTGCTCCTGCGCTGGCGCAACTGGGAGGTCTCCCCCCTGACGCGACGGATCGGAACCGCGGCCGACTGCGACCTCTGCCACGTAGTCAAGGGCCGCGGCTTCTTCCTCGAGCCAGTACTGGCGCCCAACAACCTCCGAACTAAGCACGAGCAGGCGAATCTGATCCTGACCCTCCAAGCCAAGTCCGTTCAGGCGGACTCGCCGATCGTTCGCGTCGCCGTCAAATGGGACAGCTGGTGGGAGGACGATGATGCCGGGATGGCGAAGCACCTGACCGTTCGCATCATCGAGCCGAGCGCCAACGACAAAGCGCGTGCGGATTGATCGAGCCCGCTCAGCGAGGCTTTACGGCGATCTCGCCCCGCCGCGTCCCCTACAGGCGCGGCCAAAGTACGGCCACGAGCTGCGCCGCGAAGCCCGCGACGAGCATCAGGAGCCCGAGCCGCGACCTGCAACGATGTCGCCTGTAGAGCGCGAGGTTCCGCTCCCGCTCGCCCTCGGGCGGCGTATTGACGAAGCTGATCTTGCCCTCACCCCCCGGAGTTACCGAGAGCGGCTCGACGCCGTACACGTAGAGCACGACGCCGCCGACGGTGTTCAGCGTGAGCCCGATCACGGTGAGCCAGAACGGCACGGCGCCCTGCTACGGCCGAAACCCGCCGGAGCCTGCGAGCAGCCGCCCGTAGCCGGCGAGCAGCGTCTCGCGCTTGTAGCGGCCCATTAGGGCGACCAGAACGGGAAAATTGCTGAAAGCAATTTCCGACACATGGTTCTCGCGCTCTCGCCGCCGTAAATGGCCGGCTTTATATCGACAGCGCAATCGATGAGACCGGCCGCACCGCGATCCGACAGGTCTTCGTCCGCGGCCAGATATGCGTCGCATATGTAAGCCGGAATTTTCCCCAGATCGCGGTTGCCGCTGGCATCGTCATAGCTGCAAGTCACCTTATCGGAAGCGCTGTCTTGGGCCATTAGTTTGGCCATTCCCGGCGATCGGCCGAAATATGGCAGTGAGGCCATCAGCGCTCCGCACTGCGCCTCGGCATAGGGGCTGGAGATGAAATTCTGGCCTGCAGCAGGCACTCCGAACCCTCCGAAAGTCGCGTCTTCAAGGTTCTGATAACACCAAAGCTGCGCGACCATCATTTTTCGCCACGTCGCCGTTATCGCGGCGGCCTCCTGTGGATGTTGGGCAGCCCATTGCTCTTGATCGCGTTCGCTCGGGCCCACGACCTCGATGTGCCCAATGATCGAGGCGGCATCCGGTTGTGTGGCGCTTACTGCGCTGAAATTCAGCAACGCGAGTACCGGCATCACTACAAAGGCAAGATGGCGGTTCATCGAATGCTCCTAAGGGCCTGCGGTACGTTCTTCCTGGCCCGGCGCTCGGCCCGCACCTTGATTTCCGTCGCCCACCAAACCAAGTCAGTGTCCTTCGCCTGGCGGGCGTAGGCGGCCAGGCTGCGCTGTTACCCTCACTGTTACCCGAATCGCAGCTCTTTTCTGGCGCAATGCGGTAAGTACTTGTTTTTCTGGCTCCCCGAGCGGGGCGAATCCGGGTACCAGTGGGCGCTGAAGGTCAAGCTGGCTTAACGTCCGCGTTGTGCCGCGCCGCACGCGCAGCGTAGCGAGCGGAAGGCGTCGGTCAACGACGCGCTGTTAGGCTGCTCTGCCACGTTTCATTCGCTTATCAGAAGCGCGCCGGCCTTCGTGCCCTTGTCTATCGCGTCTTGGAATTCCGATAGCTTGTCGAAAGCAACGAAATCCAACAAGAAATAGTCATTCCGCTGCCGCTGCTGGCGGTCGATGTAGGCATAGCACACCTCAAGCTGAAAATTGTCGCAAACAGGTCTTGGCTGTGAATCTGCGTCAAAGTCGACCGCGAATATGCGGTCAAAGGAACTGCACACGACGACCGGGTATTCGAGAATCACCTTTGGATTACGTCCATTCCGAACGGATGGGATCGTCATAGGATGGCCGCGCATTGACGTCATGGCGTTCAACGCTTGATTCAACGCCTTATATAACGGCTCGTTCTCTGCCGCCTTGGCATTGTCGGTTGCGAATAGCTTCGCGACTCGAGGACCTCCCGAAAGGTAGTGATGCTTTTCGGTATAGAAGTTGTTCGCTCGAAATACCCCATTTGCGCAAACGAGTTCAAGCGCAGATGCGCGATCTTTGTCCGCGAACCAAAAAACAGCATCCGACGCAATAAATTTGCATTCGATAAACAGCCGAACGGCAATGCAATCTTTCCGATGGCCGAAAACATCAGTCACCGGCCAGAGCATTTCTGCTACAAGATCAATTTCGCGGGCCTTGCTCTGGGTTTGATCCATGTAATAGGGGCTAACGACAACGTGCCAACCATTGCCGGAAAACCACCGCACAACCTTGGAGTGAAAATTGGTTCCGCTGCTCTGGATCAGATCGGTAATCTTCTTGGGTACGCTCATCGCTCGCGCGGCCGCGTGAGGGCGGCCTAACGTGCCGTTAAGGGGCGCGACGCTTGCGGCGCGTCTCTCTTGAACGGATGGTTGGGCGACAGCGACATCGGGCCAGTTGGTTCAAGCAACATTGTCTATAGAACTGAGGGAATGACACTTGAAAAGGCTAGGGCGTTCACGCTCACCAGTACAACGTTCCCAACGACAAGTCCCCATGTCGCGGTCCTGCGATGCGCCAGCGCCACTGCGATGGGATTGGGCATACCAGCTACCCCAGCGGTACCGAGGGCAGCGACAACTATGCCGAGAGCTGCCGCTGCATAAAACAAGGCTCCCGCAACGTCTCGTGCCGCTCCAATTAGCAGTACGGCCTCTAGCGTAACTGTCGCTGTCAGAATGCCGCAGCCGACCAGCAAAGCTGTGAAGACTGCACCGGTCTTGTCATTTAATGTGTGGCGAATGATGCGTAACCCCAGGAAGTATAGGTATGCTACCGAAAACACGATTGCGGAAAGTACGGATACTACAAGAGCCAGCTTAAACATGAATGGCACTTACTTTAGGTTCGCAGCGCTAGAAGCGGCGGTGTAAATGTTTGAATAAGCGGGGGTGGCCGGCCCAAGGATTGATAGGATGGTTGTTACCAGACAGCCAAACCCTCGCCCCGAAAGG
>Ga0307374_10006074_pt1 | contig 19201 bp, 14 predicted proteins | sample OX3MG_FD_202532 | JGI IMG/M metagenome (GOLD analysis project Ga0307374, IMG submission 202532) | Soil microbial communities from Risofladan, Vaasa, Finland - OX-3 | ecosystem: Environmental > Terrestrial > Soil > Coastal area > Acid sulfate soil | place: Finland: Risofladan, Vaasa | collected...
TGCGATCGCCGAGAAGCATCGCTCTCAGCACGGCCGCGCGCTGCGGCCGGCCCGGAAACAACGCGTCGAGCCGCGCCAGCAAATCTCCGCGGGCGCGCGCCAGCCTTTGCAAGACGCTGGGCGGAGGACGGTCGATCAGCCGCAGCAGTTCGCCGCTGCGCAGCGAGCCGGTCAAATCGATCTGCTGGCGCGCCAGGTAGCCGCGCACGTCAAAAGCGCCGGGATCGAGAAAATTGCGCGGAGGCTGCGCGCGCAGCAGCGCTTCCACGCGGTCGCCCGCGCGCAAATTCGCTGGAGCTCCCGCCGCGCGAGAGTCGTTATACAAATTTGCGCGGAGCCCTCCGCGCACCGGCAAGATTGCGCCGCCCACTTCGACCTGCTCCAGATCGATTTCGTAACGGTGCCCCCAGGGCAGAGCGATAGGATCTTCGCGCAAGCGGCCGCGCCAGCGCAGGGGCACCGTGGTGTCGATGCGCCCCGCCGCGATCAGGCGGGTGATGTGGTCTGCAGGCACCGCCGCGTGTTCCAGGGCGGAGGCAAGCCCTCCCAGCGCGATCCACGCGATCATGGCGAACGCCCAGGCTGCAACAACTCGCTTTCGCCATGCAAATGTGCCGCCGAGAAAAATTGCCGTGAGGGTGGCCGCGCCCCAGATTTTCAGCGGCGCGGCAGGCCAGACGCTCGACAGCCCGATACCGGCCGCCAGGGCCGCCACCAGCCACACCACCGGCAATTTCATTGGCGCCGGCTGAGCCGGACGACCGCCTCCATATGAAATGTCTGGGGAAAAAGATCGAACAGGTGGACCTGGGTAAGTTCGTAGCCCCTGGCGCGCAGCGCCGTGAGGTCGCGCGCAAGCGTGGGCGGCTCGCAGGAGACATAAGTGATTCGCTCGGGCGAAAGCGCCGCGAGCCGTTGGATCGTCCCGTCTGTCAAGCCTGCACGAGGCGGATCGAGCAGGACGAATTCCGGCCGTCCTTTATACTTTTCGAGGAATCGTTCCACGTCGGAGGTGCGCACTTCGATCTGGCCGCCGCTGCGGATGTTGCCTTCCAGGTCGCGGGCCGCGGCGGGATTCGATTCGACGGCTATCACGCGCGCAAAGCGCTGGGCCAGCGGTACCGAAAAGAGCCCGACGCCGGCAAACAGGTCGAGTGCGAGTTGCCCGCCCGGCTCGCGCTCGGCGACCTCCAGAACCAGTTCATCCATCAGAAACCGGTTCACCTGGAAAAACGAAAAGTGCCCCACGCGATATTTCGCGCCGGCGGTTTCATAGGTGAGAAATCCCGGCCCGAATAGCTCCATTCGATCCCGGCCGGGATCGTTGAAGAGCAAGCTTTCGATCTGCGGCACAACGCCTTTAATGGTTTCGGCAAGCTCGGCGGCGCGGGAAGGGAAGCCCGCGAACGTCGCGGTGAGCAGCAGCTTCGAATCGCTTGCATCGGCGAAGGCTTCGATTTCCCGCAGCGAGCGCGGCAGCGCCCCCGCCGCGAGCGCCTCGCGCAAGCGGAGCAGTGTGCTCAATAGCAGCGGAGAAAGGATCGCACAATCCTCCACTGCGCAGAGCGACGTGGAATTGGCGCGAAAGTAGCCGATTCGGAGATTCGCTCCCCTCGATTCGGCGGCGTTCCCAGTGGCTTCCTCGCCGAGCGGGCGCACCTTCCATTGCGCGCGATGGCGGTATCCCCAGGGAGGCGACGCGTGCGCCGTGATCTCTCCCGCCCATTCGACGCGTCCGAGCCGCCGCATTGTCTCGCGCAGAATTTGTGTTTTGTGCGTTAGCTGGGACTCGTAGGGAATGTGCTGGTAATCGCAGCCGCCGCAAACGCCGAAATGCGGGCAGGGAGCAACCGTGCGTTCCGGGGAAGCGACGAGGATTTTTTCCAGCCGCGCGCGCACGAACTTCTTCTTCTGTTCGACCGGCGCGACGGCCACCTGCTCGCCCGGCAGCACGAACGGCACGAAGACGGGAGAGCCGTCGTAATGGGCTAGGCCCTCGCCGCCGTAAATCAATTTTTCGATGGTGACATCCATGACGGGTCTTTAGTTCTCCAAGCGCAACCGCAGCGCCCGGATGACAATGGCTGCGTACTACGTTAGATAAAACAAACTCAGCCGCGGCACGCCGAAGTGTTCGAACAGGCGCTTCTGCGTGTATTGGCGCTCGAGTTGCGCCAGTTGCTCCACGGACATCTTACGCCGATAGGGCGAGAGTGAGCGATCCATTTCGCGGCGGATGGCCAGAAAAACGTCTTCGTCCACATCCGCGGAAAGCGCCGCCATCAGTTTGTCTTCGAGCACGGTCAATCTCCGCTCGAGATCTTCCAGATCGAGCGCGCCCGGCGCGTCGGCCGGCGGCATGATTTCTTCGAGGCGTTTCGCCGTTTCTTCCAGCCGCGCTGCGAGAGCGGCGTGGAGGGCTCGCTCTTTTTCCGCCGCGGACCGCAGCCGCGCCGCATTGCGCTCCAGATATTTCCGCAGTTCCGCGCGGGAGAACGGTTCCGCGGCTACGCGTTCGTGTTTTACCTCGGGTCCGCTCCCCGCTGCCGCTTCCTGCGCTTCCGCGGCGGCGTCGAGCACGGCGTCGACGCAGTAGGCGAGGCTTTTCAATTGTCGCCCGCCCGCCGCCCGGCGCGAACGCCCCCAGCTTTCGAACGCGCGATCGATTCCCTTGAGCGCTGCTTCGAGCGGGATTCCCGCCTTCTGCCAAGTCTCCACGATGGCCCAATCGAGAGGCGAAACCAGCAGGTGCGCGCCGCGCTTGCGCCAGAAGTACTCTTCGATCTCAGTGAAATAATTGAAGTAATTGAACGATTCCATCGAAGCCGGAGTACCGCTTGGCATTTTGTCGCCTGCGAACTGGTGCTGCCTATTTTCTCGGACGAACGGTTGCGGGCATTTTTGCCGGAGCGGCGGCGCGTTCCTGCGCGTCCGCTTCGTTGCGTTCCCAGATGATCCGCAATCCTTCCAGGGTCAGAAAGTCGTCGGTGTGCTCGATATGCTTGGAGCCTGCGGCGAGCAGGCTGGAAAAACCCCCGGTGGCGATCACTTTCGCCGGCCCGCCAATCTCTGCTTTCATGCGCGACAGCAAACCGTCGACCATGTCGAGGGTGCCATAGTAGAGACCCGCCTGCATGTGCGCGATCGTGTTGGTCCCAATCACTTTGCCCGGATCTTTTATTTCAACGCGAGGCAGGCGGGCCGCTCGGGCGAAAAGAGCTTCGGCGGAAATCCCCAGGCCTGGAGTGATCACGCCGCCCAGATATTCGCAGCGTGCGGAAATAACGTCGAACGTCGTTGCCGTGCCGAAGTCGACCACGATGCAGGGTCCTCCATATCGCTCAAACGCGGCGACTCCGTTGACGATGCGGTCTGCCCCGACCTCCAGCGGATTGTCGACCAGAACGGCCATCCCTGTCTTGATCCCCGGCTCTACGAAGAGCGGCTTCCGGCCGAAGTAAATGTGGGACATTTCCGCGAGAATGCGGTTCAGCGGAGGCACCACGGAACTGATGATGATGCCGCCAATTTCCCTGGGCTCGAGCCCGGCGAGGGTAAAGAGGTTGCGTGTCAGAATGCCGTACTCGTCGATGGTCTGGTTGGGAGCGGTGGTCAATCGCCAGTGCGCGACGAGCTGCTTGCCGCGAAACCCCCCCAGCACCGTATTTGTATTCCCTACATCGAGGGTCAAAAGCATTAATGCGCCTCCGAAACGTCGCCCGAAAGTACGGGCTCGATCCCGCGGCCGTCGTCGCGTGATACGCGCAGCACGCCGCTCGGCTCGAGCCCGGCCGTGGTGCCCGTAAAGCTTTCCGTGACGGTCGTGATGCGCACGCGCTTCCCCTGAGAATAGCTCGAAACTTCCGCGAATCGCCGGAGGATTGGCGGCGCTCCCTCGTCCAGAAATTGATTGTAGTAGCGGTCGAAGTGGCGCAGCAACCGGATCAGCAATTCGAAGCGCGAATGGGTTTTCTTCGTCTCCATTTTCAGGGAGGTGGCAATGTCGGCCAATTCGGGCGGCATCTTGGACTGGTTGACGTTCACCCCGATCCCCACGACGGCGAAGTGCACGCAGTCCGGCTCGGCGTGCATCTCCGTCAGGATGCCCGCGAATTTTCGGCCGCCCACGAGCAGGTCGTTCGGCCATCGAATGTCGGGAGTGCCGGCCAGATCCTCCGCGGCCGCATCGCGCGCGGCAAGGCCCGCAACCAGGGTCAGCAAAGGAGCGTGGGCGGGAGGGATCGGCGGGCGCAGCAGAATGGTGCAGTAGATTCCGGCGGATTTTTCGGAGATCCATGAACGGCCCGCGCGGCCTCTTCCTCCCGTCTGTTCCTCAGCCAGCACCACGGTGCCGTGCGGTTCGCCCCGGTCGGCCAGGCGCATGGCAACCGTATTGGTGGAGTCGGTTTTGAAAAAATGGTGGATGCGCCGCGCGAACGGTGTGCCGTAGAGGCGATGGCTCAGCATCTGGGGGACCAAAATGTCGGGCATGCGCTCGATGTGATAGCCGGTGCGGGGATGCCCCTTCACGCGCACGCCCAGGGTGCGCAATTGCTGGATCCAGCGCCAGACCTGCTGGCGGGAAACGCCGATCTCCTTGGCGATTTTCGCCCCGCTGATCACGATGGTCGCGTTTTCCGCGAGCAAAGTGAGCAGGGCGTCGATGCGCCGGTCGGTCGTCCCGGGGACGTTCGCGGTGGTTTTCCTGGCCACGGTAAGTTTCGAAGGATACTCGACGCCCGCGTTCGGAACAAGCCTGGCTCGGATTCGCCCCTTGGACGGTTATTGGAGCTGCTTGAGGCGGTCGAGAAGCTTCTGATGTTCCACCTGGCGTTCGGCGAGTGTCGCTTCGAGCCCCCGGACAATATCGGCGGGGGCCTTGTTCCGGAAGCTATCGTCTGCGAGCCGCTTCTGCTTGGATTCGATATCCTTCGCGAGGCGCTCGGTTTCTTTCTTGAGCCGCGCGACTTCCGCGGGCTTGTCCACCGCGTTCCCGTAGGCGATTCGCAGATCGAACTGCGCGGTCGAGCGGACCGCGCCTCCCTCTGGGTCGAGGTGCCCGAAGCAAACGTGAAGTGTCGAAAGCGCCGCCAATCGCAGGATCGGATCGACGTTGCCTTCCGCGAGCGCGCGAATCTTCGCGTCCTGACTTGAGAAATCCGCCGCCACTTTGCGTTTTGCGTCGATTTTCATTTCCGCGCGGATGTTGCGTGCCGCGATAATCATTTCCTGCACGCGGAGCATTTCTTGCTCTGCGGCCTCGTCGGTCCATCCGGGACGCGGCTCGGGGAATCTGTCGAGCGCGATCGACTTTGCTTCCGGCGATTGCGGCAGCCGGTGCCACAGCTCTTCGGTCAGGAAGGGCATCACCGGATGCAGCAGGCGTAGCGCCGATTCCAACGCCGCAAAGATGTTGCGCCACGCGGCCACGGCGACCTCGCGGTCGTCCGCGGAAAGCTGCGGCTTCACCCACTCGATATACCAATCGCAGAAATCGCCCCAGAAGAAGTGGTAAATAAGTTGGCACGCTTCGTGGAAACGGAAGTTTTCGAGCGCGTCGTTCACCTGCGCGGAAACGGACGCCAGGCGGGAGAAAATCCACCGGTGCGCCAGCGATCCCTCCCCCGGGACCCGATAGGGCGCCTGGGCGCGGATCTCCGGCGCGGCCACCTCCTCCAGCAGAATGCCCTGCGCCTCGGCCTTTTCCAGATTGACGAAAAGAAAACGCGCGGCATTCCAGATTTTATTGGCGAAGGCTCGTGCGCCCAGGATGCGGTCTTCGCTGAGAATGATGTCGGTGCCGGGTGCGGCCATGCTCGCGAGCGTGTAGCGCAAAGCGTCCGTCCCGAACTTCTGCGTCAGCTCGAGCGGATCGACGCCCGTGCCCTTGGTCTTCGACATCTTAGTGCCTTCGGCCGTTCGCACGAGCGAATGCAGATAGAGCCTGCGGAAGGGAATTCGCCGCGTCGGATCGGGCCCGCTCGTAAGGTGCAAGCCCATCATGATCATGCGGGCGTCCCAGAAGAAGAGAATGTCGTACCCGCTGATCAGCAGGCTCGTCGGGTAGAAGGTCCGCAGGTCGGGCGTATCGTCCGGCCAGCCGAGCGTGGAGAAGGGCCATAGGCCCGAGCTGAACCACGTATCGAGCACGTCCGGATCTTGCGTGAGCTTTCCGCCCCCGCACTTTGGGCACTTCGCCGGTGCACTCGCCGCGCGCGCATGGCCATCGACGATTTCGACGCGCGAGTCGAGCGCGGGAACCATCTCCTGGCAGTCGGTGCAATGCCAGACCGGGATGCGATGGCCCCACCAAAGCTGGCGCGAAATGCACCAGTCGCGAATGTTGTCCAGCCAATTCAGCAAAATCGTTCTCTGATTATCGGGTGCCACCTCGATCAGGCTTTCGCGCACCGCTTGATTCGCGGGCTCGGCCAGGGGAGCCATTTTGCAGAACCACTGCGTGGAAATCCGCGGCTCGACTTCGGATTTGCAGCGGTCGCAGACGCCCACGGAGTGCGTGATGTCTTCGATTTTTTCGAGCAGGCCCAGCGCGTCCAGATCGCCGACGATTTGCGCGCGCGCGGCGAAGCGGTCGAGCCCGGCGTATTTCCCGGCGGCCGCGTTCATTTGTGCGTCGTCGGTCATCACGTCGATTTCGGGCAAATGGTGGCGCTTGCCCACCTCGAAGTCGTTCGGGTCGTGCGCGGGCGTGATCTTCACCGCCCCGCTGCCAAACTCGCGGTCAACGTAGGTATCCGCGATAATGGGAATCGGGCGATCCATCAGTGGCAGCATCGCCTGCTTGCCTGCGAGGTGCCGGTAGCGCTCGTCTTCCGGATGGACGGCCACAGCCGTATCGCCCAGCATTGTCTCGGGACGCGTGGTCGCCACCACCAGATATTGTCGGCTGTCGCCCGGCAATCCCACCACCGGATAGCGCAGGTGCCAAAGCTTTCCCGGCCGTTCGCTGTGAACCACTTCCAGGTCGCTGATCGCCGTCTGGCAGCGCGGGCACCAGTTGACCATATACCGCCCGCGGTAGATCAGTCCTTCCCGGTAGAGCCGCAAGAATGCCTCGAGCACGGCGCGATAGAGTGCGGGTTCGAGCGTGAATCGCTCGCGAGTCCAATCGCACGACGCGCCAAGCCGGATCATCTGCTCCTTGATTACGCCGCCGCTTTCGGCCTTCCATTGCCACACGCGCCGCTCGAATTCCTCGCGGCCCAGATCCTGCCGCCGGAGTTTTTCCTTGGCGAGTTGGCGCTCGACGACGAACTGCGTGGCGATTCCCGCGTGATCCATGCCGGGGAGCCACAGCGTATGATGGCCGCGCATGCGGTGCCACCGGACGAGCATGTCGATTTGCGTGTGCTCGAGCATGTGGCCGATGTGAATGGACCCGGTTATGTTCGGTGGAGGCAGTGCGATCGAGAACATGGGCCCGTCGCCCGAATTTTCCGCGCGAAACAGCTTTTCTTCGAACCAGGATTTCGCCCAGCGCTCTTCAATCTCCTGCGGCTCGTACGCCTTGGGTATTTCTCGGGGCATGTGCTCCCTATTGTCCAAAGAATGGGTTGAGGTGAATTTAACAATATAGGCGGGACTTGCGCGGGGCGTCAATCGGGGCGACGCAGCTGCGTTTCCGAACTCCGATCACGTCCTGGGGAAAACAGAACCGCGCTACTTCTCTTTTTTCTCGAGTTCGCTGTGCAGAAAGCTCTGAACCAGCGGTTTCAGAACTCCCTGTGACAGGATGTCGTGAAGTTGAGGCTCGATTTTCTCGAGGAGTCTCTGAACGATCGCGTCCACGGTCTCGGAGTTGATCTTGTCGGGCCCGTCATTATCGGTCGATGGTGCATCTCGATGAAAGTCCGCCGGAGGATTTAGAAATGGAATGTCCGCCAGCGCTTCGCGCGTCGGCGGCGCTACCGTGGGCGTCCACTCGCTGTACTCCCTGGATGCGAATTCGCGCGAGCCGTTTCCCGACTCGCTCCGCACGGGGACTTCTTCCCATGCCGGCTCTTCGGCAGGCGGCTCTTCCTGCGATGGCAACGTAAATGAATCAAGCGCGGGCATGGCATCCGCATGTTTGTTGTAAATGGATGTTTCGGTTTGCGTCACCTCGTCGACGAGCAGCGGCTCGGGGACCACACGCACCGCCGGGGGCTCGACCAGGCCCGGCTCTTTGTACGAACTCTCCGGTACCGCCTCTTCAACGAAGAACCCACTGTCGAATGCGGATGACGCGCGCGTCATGGGCTCGGGCGTTTCGTCCTCGATCGCTTGCTTTGCGTGATCGCTCGCAGCCTTGCTGGCCGATTCCACCGCGTGTTCGCTCACGGGCGCTTCGAGCGGCTCATCTTCAAGCTGAGGAAGAGGCTCGAAGCTCGATGGCTCGGAAACAGGAGCGACCGCGAGGCAAGGCGCGCTCGTCGCGGGTTCTGGTTCTGCTGGCTCATCCGCGAAGAACGAGTCCTCTTCGTCGGTCGGCGCGGCCATCGTCTCGACCGGCACGGCTTGCGCTTCCATTTCAGGCTCGAAAACCGGCTCCGCCACGGGCTCTTCCACAGTAGGGGCAGCCGCGTACGCCACCTCCGCCGGCGCCACCTCATCGGGCAAAGGTTCAGCATGTGAAGGTTCACCATGTAGAGGATCAGTGAACGCAGGAGCCTCTGTCGGTTCCTGCCGCACAACCGCCTCTACGGGCGACAGCACGGAGGAGAACCAGTCGCCCGCAGGCCGCCCTGGGGTCGACGACATCATATCCATCCAGTGCGTTGCCTTCGATGCGAAGCTCGGTTCAGGAATAATTTCGTCAAGCTCGGTCTCGCAAGCCTCTTGTAATTTCGGTTCGGCAGGTTGCGCCACCGGCATTGCCGGTTCTGGCGCTGGTTCCGGCTCTTGCGCACTCTCCGCAGGAATGGCCTGCAACGCTGGCTCGGTTGCTTCAGAGACTGGCGGCTCAGCCGTCTCGTTGTCCCGCTCGTCCTGCACCAACGGTTCGACCGGCTCCGGCGTATCCAAAACATGGACATTCGTGCAGGAAAGTTCGCGTTCGCCCGGCGAAACCTGGTCGAAATTCTCGTCCGAGGATATGGCCGGCCTCATCGCCGCTTCTTCGGAAACCTCGAATTTCATTGCGGATCGCCGCCAGTCGTTCACCGTGGACGTTCCGTCGAATTCTTCCTCGTCCACTTCTTTGGGCGCGGGATGCTCGTCCGATTTTTCTTCTTCGTTGTCCAGGTTGTCCGGCGCGCGGCGTCCGGTTCCAAAGGAGTAGGCGAGCTCCGCCTCTTCGGGACTTGGTTCGGGAAACTCCGGCAGAGGCTTGGGGGCGGTCCTGGCTGGAATTTCAAGCACCGCGGCAGGCGGCGGTGGGGGCGGCGCGGCGGCCTCTTTCTTTCCTCTCGCCAATTCCTCGGCAATCGCAGGATTCTTCAGGAGCATCGCGGTAACCATCGCGATCAGCGGGTCCGGCGGAATAAAAGGCTTCTTCAGAATGCCGTCGGCGCCCACGCGGCGCGCTTCTTTCTCATCCAGGGGATCGAATGCACCCACCAGAAGGATCACGGGAATGTGCGAATATTTTGGGTTCTTCTTCACCCATTCGCAAAGTTCATATCCATTGCGCACGGGCATGAAGATGTCGGCCAGAATCAGGTCGGGATTCAAATCGGGAAGGCGGCGAACGGCGGCTTCGCCATGGCCGACAGAGATCACGTCGATGCCGCGGTCTTGAAACGCGAGCGCGACCATTCTCTGGATGTTGGTGTTGTCGTCGGCGACCAGAACTCTAGGCACTCGATTTCCCGGCGGCGAGGTTCGGCAGAGGACACATCACACTCGCCCCTTTCTTCCATAGCTAAACACCCGGCGGCGACAGCGTCAACGGACTCAAAGTACTAGAGTGCTACAGTTGTTAGCAGGAGGTAAACAGTGCCTTAAAAGGGTACGAGCTTGTGCAGCCCTTTTTTTTTCTTGCTTGTGGATTCGGTTTTCTTGTCGGCTTGCGGGGCGGGAGTCGGCTTGGCGGCCTGCTGATCGGTCGAGGCAGTGCTGCTGCCGGTTGTTGCCTGCGTGGTTCCCGGTGGGGGATCTGTCGCTTGTGGAGCGGCCGAGGTTGAAGTCCCAGTGACCGGCTCGGGCGTGAGGGTAATGGTGGGAATCGAAGGGTCGGAATTTGTACTCGCAGCGGGGGCAGCCGTATTCCCGGCGGTGGGTGGAGGGTCCGCGGGAGGAGCCTCCGCCGGTGCAGGCGAAGGTGAGTCGCCGACGGATGTCGGCGCAGCGATAATCTCAGCTCCTGCGCTCATCCCCGGCGCGCTCGATGATTCCGTCGGCTCGGATTCCATGGTCGCCGGATCGCCAGCCCCGCTATCGGCATTTGAATCGCTGGTGCTCGCCGGGCGCATGGCGATGTCGAACGACGGCCCCGCCGCGCCGGGCTTGAGGATGTCGGTGGCTGAAATGGCGTCGTCCGGCGGATTCAGATTCGGCTGGCCCTCGTGGGCCGCCTCTGCCACATTGGGCTCGGACTTCAGCAATGCCATGGGGAGCCTCAGCATGGCCCTTTCATGGTGTTTTTTCTCGTACATCTGTTCTTTCTGCATGCGTGCAACGGCATTCGGGTCCGGCGCCGGCACGGGCATTCCCATCGCTTTCAATTGCGACTTGGCATCCCCGTCCAGACTCGAAAGGGGATAATCCTTCACGATCCGGTCGTAGCATTCGGCGGCAAGGTCCGCCCAGTGATTCTTGTCGTCTTCGTTCTTTGAGAGTCGTTTGGCTCGTGAATACACGTCGGCAAGCATCCAGAGCGCTTCATCGCTTTGGCTGTAGAGCGGATATCGCTCGGTCAGTTCCATGAAGCGCGCCGCGGAGGCTGGATAATCCTGCTTCATGTAATAAAACCGACCGACTCTGAACTGGCCGTCAGCAAGAATTTCCTGCACTTCACGAAGCTTTTGCGTCGCTTGGGGCACGAGCGGGCTCTGGGGATATTTCAGCAGGAAGGTTTGGAACTCATCCTCGGCTGCTTCCGCCTCGCTTTTGTCCCGGTCGGGTTTTTCCATCATCTTGTAATGCGCCATGGCGACCTGCATTTGCGCGTACGCCGCTTCGTCAAGAAAAGGGAAGAAGGTGATGAAATCCTTGTATTCCTGGATCGCCTGCGTGTTATTCCCCGTGCCGCCCTCTTTGTAGTAGGAATCGGCAACGGCAAGCTTTGCCTTGGCGAGATATTCGCTGTCCGGATACGTGTTGATCAAGGTCTGGAGGGTCAGCCGCGATTCCGTGTACCGGGCGTGTTTCATATCGACCATGGCCCGGTCGTACAGAATCTTGTCCGGTTCCGCCGAAGCCTCGGTGGCTGCGGCAGCCTTGGTCGTGGCGCCTGGCTTGTCCGGGTTCTTTTGTTGCTGTGCGTTTGCACACACCAACCCCGCCAGAGCGACACCCAGGATGGCGATCAGGAAATGGCGGCTGCTGGAAAAAAATCGGGACATTCGCCTCAATATCAAACCTTTTGGCTTACGGCTTCAGTTGCCAGCCTGCGCATGTGGCGTATGGCTCCGGCCGGGTCGGGCGTGTGGAAGATGGAAGTCCCGGCGACAAATGTGTTGGCCCCCGCGAGCGTTAATTCGGTCGTGTTTTCCAGATCGACTCCCCCGTCGACTTCGATTCGGAAGCGCGCATTATAGCGCGAGCGCCACTGATTCAAAGATCGAATTTTCTCCAAAGCGCCCGGAATGAATTTCTGGCCCCCGAATCCGGGATTCACGGACATTACCAGCACCGTATCCACTTTGTCGAGGATATCGGTCAGCATCGCCACCGGCGTTGCCGGATTGATCGCCGCGCCCGCCTGCGCACCCCCCTCGCGTATTATCGACAAAGCACGGTCCAGATGTACGGTCGCCTCCTGATGCACCAGGACGCGGTCGGCGCCTGCCCGGATGAAATCCTCGATGTACTCCTCGGGCTGTTCGATCATGAGATGCACATCAAGGGGCAAGCGGGTTGCCTTGCGAAGCGACTCGACGACGGGAATTCCGATGGAAATATTGGGCACAAAATGGCCGTCCATTACATCCACGTGAATCACGTCCGCGCCGCCCTGTTCGACCACGCGGATCTCTTCTCCCAGTTGGGCGAAGTTCGCGGCCAGGATCGACGGCGCGATTTCGATTTTTGCGTACGTCATGGCGTCTCGATGGATTCTAGCATGGCGCGTTTGCGAGATGTGCCCGGCCCGGCTCGCATCCGGTTCCGTTCTCCGATTTTATTCGGCCACCTGCAAATCGATTAGCGAGGCTGAGTCTACCCGCTGCCCGCGCCCGGGCGTCTCGTCAACCACCGCTCCGTGGGGTGTTCCGGGAGCCGATACGCTCGCGAGCTTTCTCACTTTCAGCCCCGCGCTATTGAGTTTCGACTCGGCTTGGTTGAGAGGAAGCCCCACTAGATCGGGCATCACGTAAGCCGCCGGTCGCGGCCCGAGCGAGACGAGCAGATTGACATGTGAACTCATCACGTCGCTCGTGCCGGGGGCGGGATCCTGCTGCAACACGGTGTCGTCCGGCGGGTCGGGCAGATAGACGCTCGAAATTTCTCCCATCTGCATCCCGGTTTCCAATAGCTCGATCCGCGCCACGCGCAGGCTCTTGTCTCCAAATTCCGGGATCGTGCTCTTTTGCGGGCCCAGGCTCAACACTACGTGCACCTGCTGTCCGATTTTCGCGGTCGTGTTGGGAGGGGGACTTTGCCGCACGACCTCATCCGTCGGCAGGCTGCTGTAGACGCGATCCTCTACCTCGAGGCCGAGGCGGCGGGCTTGAAGCGTCTGCTGCGCTTCGTTGGTGCGCTTGCCCACCAGGTTCGGAATGGTCACCTCGCGGCCCTGAATAGCGAAGCGCATGGCCGTTAACGCGCTCAGGAATGCCACCGATGCCAGAATGAACAGCATCAGCGACATTCGAAGCATCCAATGAAAACGCTCTCGCCACGCCATCGCTCATCCTTCCCCAGAGAGCCTAACACGATCGGCCTCCAAGAGAACCGGTGCCGGGCGCGCCGCATTGAGCTTAATAGTCAATAGCCCCCATGCTCGCGTGCCTTTGCGGAGAATTTCACCCCGCTTGCGGCGAGCGCGGCGCGTACGGGTTCCCCCGCTCTCTCTCTCCTTTTCTCCGCGATGATATTTTTCTCATGGTTTTTCCAGGACCGCCGCGAAAAATCCATCGGTGGGCTGCTCTCCCGGAAACGTTCTGAATTGGCCGTCAGCGTCGAATAACTGTTCCACTGTGATTTCATTCGTCAGGCATCTCGCCAATACCGGCTTAAGTTTTGCCGGGGCGGCGCGGCGAAGCGATGGGGCGGCCCGTAGCGTCTCTTCCACGACCTCCTCATTTTCCTCGGGCTCGAGCGAGCAGGTGGAATACACAAGTGTCCCGCCGCGGGCCAGGCTTTCGGCCGCCATGGCGAGGATTTGGGTTTGCACCTCGTGAAATTCAGGGAGCTGTTCCGGCCGGAGCCTCCATCGAATCTCCGGATGGCGCGCGAGGGTACCGGTTCCCGTGCACGGCGCGTCCACGAGAATCCGGTCGAACTCGGTTCGGAAGGGAAGAGGCCGTGTTGCGTCGAGCGCGACCAGAGGAATGCCGCGGAGGCCGAGGCGTTCCATTTGCGCCCTCATGGCACGCAGTCGGTGCGCATGGCGGTCCGCCGCGAGCGCCAGCCCCGTATTTCCGGCCGCGCGATAAAGCGGCGGGGTTTTCCCGCCGGGGGCGGCGCACAAATCGAGGACTCGGTCCCCTGGCTGAACGTCGAGAAGAAGCGGGGCGGCCTGAGAGGCTTCATCCTGGATCGAAAATCTGCCGCTGCGAAACGCCTCGGTTTGCACGGGGCTTCCCCCCGTCACGGAGAAAGCGGTTTTCAATAATTGCCCTTCGCGAACGCGCAGCCCGGCGCGCTCGATCTCGTGGATCGTTTCATCGCGATGATCGAGATCCTGCAAGGCGCAGCTCAGCCGCGGCGCTCGATTGTTCACTTCCAGCAATAGGATCGTGCGGGCTTCGCCGAATCGCGCAAGCCATCGCTCGACCATCCATCGTGGATGCGAATGCAGGACGCTCAGGCGCCCGGCGTGCTCCCATCCAGGCGCGAGGAAATTCTCGGCGGCCACCGCCGCTTCCGTCGAAGCCTTCCGCAATACCGCATTCACGAGCGTGGCCGCCGAAGTCTTTCGGGCCAGCTTCACCAATTCCACCGACTCGTTCACTGCGGCCCGTGCCGGGACCCTTTGCAGGAATCGAAGCTGGTAGAGTCCCATGCGGAGCGAAAGCGCCACCGCCAGATCGAGACGTGCCACCGGCTTCTGGAGATGCCGCTCGAGCAGGAAGTCGAGCAAGCCCCGCCAGCGCAGCACACCCATGGTCAGCTCGGTGGCCAGCGCCGCATCTTCGGGCTTCACTCCGGGACGGAGCTCTGCATGCAGCAAATCGCTTGCGTAGGAGCCTTCGGCTTCCACGCGCCGCAAGATTTCAAACGAAATTTGTCTGGCCTTCGTAACCGTCATCGTGTGCATTCAAAAATACATGGATTGCCGGAGATACGGAATTTTTCTTCCGGGGGGGGGCGATACTCTGGACGGAAAGCCCGGCCGCATCCGGCCCTTGAAGCCGTTGACGTCCTTATTTATATGGATATTCTCGGGTTATTCTTAATTTAAGGATCGGCGCTCGTCGCCTGCTGAACGTTTTGAAAGCGCGAAATTGAGCGTACCCGATCGAAACAAGGGCAAGATTGTCTTGACGGCCAGATTCTATCTGCCGCGCCACCCCAGCCCCGGCAGCCTCTCGGAATTTCCTCGACACCGCTAAGAATTGCGCTACTATCCTGGTTATGGCTGTTGTTGGCCAGCCCCAAGCTCCTCGCTTTCGCAGGGGAAGGTGGCGCATGTCAAATCATTCTGTTTTCGCGGCAAATCCCTTCCGATGTATCCAGATTCCTTCATCTCGGCAGATAACCCTCTGCGCCCTGGCAATTGCGCTGGGTGCTACGCCTCTGCTGGCGCAAAGGGGCAGGGCCGGGGGCGGGGGCGGAGGAGCGCGCGGATCGGGCGCCGGCGTTCCTTCCGGTTTTCCTGGTTCCACTCCCAGCTATGGTGGGCAGCCTTACCCCACGCTTCAGCCGGTCGAACCAAATACGATGCCTTCAATAATACCGGAAGCCCCGTCGCTCTCCGCCCAGATGGTCGAGGACGAGGCATGTTTGCCGTGGGCCGTTCCCATCGTGCGCGGGGCCACGGTGGATGTGATCCGTCTGGAAGTTCCCTCCAAGGCCAGGAGTGAATACAACAAGGCCTGCGGCCAGTTGAAAAAGCGAAATTTTGCGGAGGCTGAGACGCACGTTCGCGACGCAATTCAAAAATATCCCGAGTATGTCGCCGCGTGGGTCATGCTGGGACAGGTTTTACAAGGCCTCCAGCTGAACGATCAAGCAACCGAGGCTTGCTCACACGCGGGAAAAACCGATCCCACTTATTTGCCCGCCTATCTTTGCTTGGCCGATCTCGATGCCAATGAAGGGCATTGGAACGAATTGTTGAATGTCACAAAAACCGCTCTCGGCCTGAATCCCGTCAGCGATGTGTATGCTTACTTCTACCGCGCCACGGCGTTATTCAAGCTCGACAAGTTGGGGGAAGCGGAAAAAGAGGCGCTGCTCGCCGCCGGCATGGACAGGGATCATCGCCAGGTCGCGGTTCATTACTTGCTTGCGCAGATTTACGGCGCCAAGGGCGACATCGCTTCCGCCACCGCCGAACTTCACCAATTCTTGAAAGTGAATAACGACCGGCAGAAGTCGGACGAGGCCAGGCAGTATCTTGCCAAGCTGGTAGCGCAGGAAAAAGCCACGAATTAGCTGTTTGGGCGTTCTGCTGATCGACTCAATCTTCCGCCAGTCCCGCGCTCGGAACAGCTTGGCGCCGCCCGCAGATGCCAACACTTGGATCTCTTCTTTCGTCTTGATCCCACGAAATACAGACGGAATGCAGAATGGCGCCGGTTCATTTCCCCAAACGAGCTATTGCCCCAAGAGCGTTATTGAACGTCGGGACGGCTCAAATTGGACGCCTCGCGCTGCGCGACAATCTTGCGCGCGTTCGTGTAGAGCGCCTTGGCTTGGGGGATTGATTCGATGGCTTTGTTCAATTGCGGATCGTTTTCAAGCGCCACCTTGTAGCCATCGTTCAGCCCGAAGAGCGTGGTGAACACCTCGCGCTTGATCTTCCACTTCAGCCACGCGCTGTTGGCCTGGATCTCCTGGTCGGTGAACTTGATGTGCTGCTGGTCGAGGAACTTCCGAAATTGCGCCATCACGGAGTCGTCCGGCGTGAAATTCTGGGTGATCGTGGGCCGGGTGCCGAGATAAAACCGCACAAAGTCGCCAACGCCCTGCGGAATCGGATAGAACACGCCCCGGCGCAGCAGCAAATCCTGGAACTCGTTGGGCTTTGGCATGGAAACGGCCACGTCCGGCGTGATCCCGCCTCCGCCGTAGACCTGCCGTCCGCTGTCCGTCAGCTTCACTTCCGGCTTTTGCGGAGGCTGTGGATTGTAGTGATAGTCGTAGAGCGTTACGTTCTTATAATCGCGTTGAATCAATCGCCCGCTGGGTGTGTAGTAGCGCGCCGTGGTGAGCAGCAGCGCGGTATCTTCGCTTAGCGGAAATTGAGTTTGCACCAAGCCTTTTCCAAAGCTGGTTTCGCCTACGATCAATCCGCGGTCGTGATCCTGAATGGCTCCCGACACGATTTCCGATGCCGACGCGCTTTGCCCGTTCACCAGCACCACTAGGGGCACTTCGACGCCTTGGTTCCCTCGCACCGCGTAATATCGCCGCTCGGGGGAGGATCGTCCGCGGTGCGAAACCACCAGTTCGTTCTTATCGAGGAACATGTCCGCCATGCCCACGGCCTGGTTCAGCAATCCGCCGCCGTTGTTCCGCAAGTCGATCACAAGTCCGTCGAGCTTCGAGTAATCCAGTTGCTTGAGCGCGTCCGCCAAGTCGCTGTCGGTCGTCTCGTTGAACGTCGAAACCCGCACGTACCCGATTCCGGGCTTCAACGTTTCGTAAAATTCCACGCCGGGGCGCGGAATTTCGTCGCGCACCACGGCAACATCGATGGGCTTATCCCAGCCTTCCCGGCCCAGTGCGATATGCACCGCCGTCCCCTTCGCGCCCTTCAGCCTGTCGGCCACTTGCGTCGTTGTCAGTCCGGTGCAGTTTTTCCCGTCGACTGCGAGGATGATGTCGCCGGGGCGGATGCCCGCCTTCGCCGCGGGCGAATTCATGAATGGGGCCAGCACCACGGTCTGATTTTCGCGCGGCGCCACGGTCATTCCCACGCCGTAGTATTTTCCCTCTTGTTCTTCGCGAAACAGCGCATATTGCTGCGGGTCGAAAAAGTTCGAGTGCGGATCCAGCACGTGCAGCATGCCCGGAATCGCGCCGTCGTAGATTGACTTGTCCACGTCGATCGGGTCGGCATAGTTGCGTTCCACCACGGAGAGCACATGCGTGAAGCTCTTGACGGAATCTTGCAGGTCGTCCGATCCCGCTGCCGTCGCTTTCACCGTCGGGCCGTAAAGGCCGCCCAGGAGAGCGGAAATACCCAGCACCAGTGCTAGCAGAAATACGCCGCGACCCGATGATCGTGCTGATGGCGATGATTCCATGCGACCTCGCTTCTTCCCGCGCCCGCGGTATCGACGCAGTATAACATAGACCCTGTTTGACACGCTTCGGCCCCTCTTCTATGATGCAGAAACGGCACCTCGGACTCTTGCCGTTGCCGCAAAAATGCTTAGCGTCTCCCACCTGATTATCATTTTCGTCGTCGCCCTGGTGGTTTTCGGGCCGGAGAAGCTTCCCGAATTGGCGCGGAACCTTGGAAAAGTGGTGGGTGAATTTCGGCGTGCGACGGGCGACCTGCGATCCACATTCGAAGGCCATCTCCGCGATCTTGAGCGCGAATCCGAGGAGCGCCGCATCGCTGGTCCGCCCGTCGCCCCGTCGCCCGCGCTGCCCGAGCTGCCGCCTCTGCCGCCCGCCCAGGGAACCGTTCCCACCACTCCGTCTCATGCGGTCACTCCCGAGCCTGCGGGCGACGCCGATCCTTCGCAGTATGCTTCCTCCCACGAAAGCGACGCGCCTCAGAATGCCGCGCCTGCGGAACTCCCGCCGTCGTCGCCCTTTGAAAATGAGCACAACCCCGAGACGCTGACAGATGCCGGACTCCCCTCAGCCTGAGCGCACGCCGCGTCAGGTCGCCGAAGAAGAAGCCGGTGGGCGCATGGCTTTCTTCGACCACCTGGTCGAGCTGCGCAAACGCCTGATCAGCGCGATGATCGGCGTCGGCGCCGGCGTTGTGATCGGCCTGCTCATCTCCAAGCGCTTCATCAACTACATTGTCGAGCCCATGCAGATGGCGCTGCGCGCCAATCATCTCGACGACAAGCTCTATTACACGAGCCCCGCTGGCTACATCGGTCTGGTGATCAATCTGGGCGTTTATTTGGGCATCGTGATCGCCATGCCCTGGGTTCTCTATCAGATTTGGCTCTTTGTCGCGCCCGGCTTGTATAAGCACGAACGCCGTGCCGCCGGCGGCTTCATCATTTCGTCGATGTTCCTGTTTCTGTGCGGCATCGCCTTTGCCTACTACATTCTTCTCCCGCAGGTGCTCACGTTCTTGATCAGCTTCGCGTATGACGGGCCGGTGAAGCCTCTGATCAGCATCAACGAATATTTCAGTCTGATTCTTATCGTTCTGATCGGCTTGGGGCTTATCTTCGAGCTCCCCGTCCTGATTTTTATCCTGTCGCTGTTTGGAATCGTGACGCCGAAATTCCTGCTCAAGAATTTCCGGTACGCGATGATCATCATTACCGTCGGGGCCGCGATTATCACTCCCACCCCGGATGCCACCACCATGCTCATCTTCATGGCTCCCATGATTGCGCTTTACTTTTTGGGCGTGATCGTTTCCTATTTTGTGCTCCGCCGTAAGCAGGCTCGCGCCCTGGCGGAAGGAGGCGCTCAATAGCGTGAGGATTCTTCGCGGGAGCTTCGGCATCGGCCTGGCATCGCTCGTGGCTCTTTTGGCGATCGCTTGCGGTCACGATGCGGCGCGATCCAG
>Ga0307374_10006075_pt1 | contig 19201 bp, 17 predicted proteins | sample OX3MG_FD_202532 | JGI IMG/M metagenome (GOLD analysis project Ga0307374, IMG submission 202532) | Soil microbial communities from Risofladan, Vaasa, Finland - OX-3 | ecosystem: Environmental > Terrestrial > Soil > Coastal area > Acid sulfate soil | place: Finland: Risofladan, Vaasa | collected...
GTACTGGTGCAGCAGCCCTAAATAGACCGCCCGCTGCTGCAACGGGATGTTCCAATAGCCGTTCGGCTCATCCGGGGTGTGCACAAAAAACGGGATGTGCTGAAAGACCGCGATTTGTTTGCCGGGGCGAGCGCTGGCACGCTGGAGCGCTGTTTTAAGCCAGGCGAGTTGGAGCGCGCTATCCTGTGGGTCGGCGGTATCGGCCATCAGCATGGAATCGAGCACGACGCCGATCAACGGGCCGGAATCGAAGGTGTAGTAATCCGGACCATAGCGCGCCCGATAGGCGGCAATCTGCGCTGGCGTGGGAAGGTTGCCTACGTCGTGGTTCCCGGGAACGAGGTGCAGCGGCACGCCCTTGAGCTGGCCGATGGTGTGGTGAAAGGCCTGCAACTCGACCGCATTTTGGTTGTTGTTCACCAAGTCGCCACAGACCACCACGAATGCTGGGTGGAGACGTTCGGCCTCCTCTACCACGGCGGTGAGATTGCGGATCTCCGGCTGCGAGCCGTGGTCGTTCAAAATCATCCCCATCTGGGGATCGGCGATTTGCATGAACACCGGCGCCCGCTGCGCCGGGGCCGGACTAGCCATCACGGCGAGAACGATACCGAGAACCAAGGCCTGCAGCCGCATATCAGTCTCCCATTGTGGTCGTGCTGCCGCCAGCTTACCCCAGGCACGGCCGCCCGGGCGAGGATGACTTTAGGCTTGGGGCGCGAGCCACCGTCAGCAGGCATCGCGCAGCGTCTCGGCGAGTTGTGCCTTTTTCTCCGGATCGAGCGGAGCGTTGCCGTGGGCGACGTAGAAGACGTCCTGGGCGCGTCCGCCCTTGGTGTCGATCAGCACGACATGGATGTTGCAGCCGGCGTCGGAGAACGCCGAGGCCAAGCTGAAGAGCAGGCCCGGGCGGTCCTCGGCGCGGACTTCGACCAAGGTGGCGGGGCTGGACGGGTCGTCCTCGAAGCGCACATCGGCGTGGGCGCGCCGGGCGGCGGAGGGCAGCGCCGGGGCGGAACGCATCAGGCGGCGGGCGTCAGTGCGTCCCAACCCCACGCGGCGGAATAGGTCGGTGAGCCTTTCCGCCTCGCTGGGGTTGAGGAGCAGCATGCGGTTGACGTCGGCAAAAACAAAGGTGTCGAGCACGACGCCGCTGCGGTTGGCGAAGGCCTCGGCCTTGAGGATGTTCATGCCGAAGCTGGTGAGGGCGCCGGCGAAGGCAGCAAACAGCCCGCTGCGATCGGGCGCGATCACGGTCAGGCGGTAGCCGGCCAGCGTCGGCTCGAGTTGGACGGCGACCCCGGTGGCGCGGCTGTCCGCCTCCAGTTGGGCGTGGGCTTCCAGCTCGGTGCGGGTGTGGGCGTACAGATAGCGTGCGGGAAAGCCGCGGATGAACTCGGGGCGGCCGGGCAGCGCGGCGGGCACGGTGTCGATGCGGTCCGCGGCGAGACCGCGCGTGAGCGCCGCGCGGGCAGCGCTGTAGGCCTGGGCCAGTTGCTCCAGCCGCCAAGCGGTACGGGACGCCTCCTCGCCGCCAGCCACCTGGCTGTAGGTGAGCAGCACCAGTTGTTGGAGCTGCTCGACGGTGCCGGCCACGGTGGCCAAGGCGCGTGCCTGTTCGCCGCCGCCGAGGTCGCGTGTCCCCAGCGCCGCTTCCAGTTCTTGGCGGTGTTCGAGGAGAAACGCGATGCGGGTGCGGGCGTCCGGGGGCGGCTGGATGGTGTCCAGCACCGGCGTGGCGTCCGGCATCGCCTGCAGCAGAACCGCGAGGCTGAGTTCGGCGGGGTGGTCGATGTCCGCCTGCAGCACGGCGAAGCGCTGCCGCAGCAGGTCGGCCTCGGCGCGCAGCGGACCGCGCAGGCGCGCCAGCGCGGCATAGCAGCGCAGCGTCTGCTCGTCGGCGGTGAAGCGCTGTCCCGGCGCGCTGACCGGCCATCCCTCGATCGCCTCCCATCCGGGCAGCAGCACATCGAGCATCCCGATCTCCTCCAGGGCGCGCAGCGCAGCGTCCGCGTGCGGCAGCGGCAGCAGCTCGGCGAGGACCGCCCAGCGGGCGCCGGGGTGGGACAGGTGCGTGGCCAGCTCCGCCCGCGTGGCGGCCAAGCGCGCGGCGGTGTCGGCCGCGAGGCGGACGCCGTGCCGGGCCACGAAGCCGAGCAGCCGGACCATGCGCTCCGGGTCGGCCGCGAGCTGCGTGGGATGGCGCAGCAACAGCCGGTCCTTGGCCACCGTGAACTCGGAGTTCGAGAGGTGGGTCCGGTAGTCGTGATAGGCGCCGAGCAGTGAGCCGCCCGCCCGCTCGGCCGTCTCCAATTCGGGGCGCAAGGCGCGCAGCACGGCCCGCGCCTGGGCCAAATAGCCACGCAGCCAAGGCCGGACCTCGCCTTCCTCGCCTTCCGCGGCCGCCGCGGCCGGCGTGAACGGCGGGCGTGCCAAGGCGGCTTGGGCCGCGGCGTCCACTAAGTTCTCGTTGCGTCCCCGGTCAAAGTGCAGAAAGCAGCGCACCATGGTCAGCCGGTGCTCGGCCTCCGCCAAGCCGCTGGACGCCTCGCGGCCCGCCAACTTGTGCAGCAGGCGCAGCGCGTGCACGTCCATGAGGCCGCCGGGACCCTTCTTGACATCGGGGGCCAGGTGATGCGGCGTGTTCTGAAACCGCTGGTGCCGATCGCGCACCGCTTGCGCCAGCTCCTGGCGGAGGCGGGTGCCCTCGCGGCCCAGGAAGCGGGGCAGTTCCCGTTCCAGTAGCTGCAAACGGGCGGCATCTCCGCCCAGATGGCGGCGATCCAGCAACCCCAGGCATACGGTCACGTTCGCGTTGCGGGCGTCCAGCACGGTATCCAGCGAACGGGCGGAACAGTTCAACTGCAGACCACGGTCCCAGAGATGCTGGGTGAAGGCCGCCAGCCCCGGCTTGAGCGCCTCCATCTCGGCCGCGCCCGTACCGAGCAGCAGCAGGTCCGTGCTGGAGTAGGGCAGCGTCAAGCCCCGCGCATAGGCGCCCAGCGCCAGCAGCGTGGCCGGTCCGCGGGCGGCGGGAAAGGCGGTGGCGAAGGCCTCCTGCACAATCGCATCGGTGGCCGCCGTCAGTGCCGCTTGCACCGGTGCTGGCTCGCCCGTGCGGAAAAAATCCGTGCGCGCCGCCGCCCAAGCGGGCGAGGCCTGGATTTTCGGCGCCGGATTGGAGAGGTTGGTCACCTGTGCGAAACGCGCTCCGCTCTTATTATTGAAGCATCAGCCTTCGACCGGAGCTGATTGATATCGAGCATCGAAATTATCTATTTACCGGCGCGGGCGGCCAGATATAACAAGCCGAAGACCACCACTGGAATCGCCACCAGCATGGCGTAAAACAGCAGGCGCCGCAGCCAGGGAGTTTTGCGCCGCCGCCATTCACTCAACTCGGCGCGTGCGGCCGGCTGCACTTGGTCAAGATGTTCCAGGTCCCAGGCCATCTCGGCGGCGGTCGAGTACCGGTTTTGCGGCTCCCGCTCCAGCGCCCGGTAGATGACCTCCTGCAGTGCCAGGGAGATCCCGGGATGATGTTCGCGTGGCGGCGTGGGATGGTTGACCAGCCGGTCGTTCATGATGGCGAATGGGTTGCTGCCGGTAAACGGCGTGGTGCCGGTGAGCATTTCGTACAGGATGATGCCGAGCGCATAAATGTCGCTGCGGCCGTCGCCGCGTTTGCCCCGCACCTGCTCGGGAGCGATGTAGTCGGGCGTGCCCACCACCTGGGACAGCTTGCCAAAGGTCAGGCGCCGCGCCCCCAGCTTGCCGGCCACGCCGAAATCGATGAGCTTGACCATGGATCCGGCCGCATCCGCCGGGATCATGATGTTTTCCGGCTTCAGGTCCCGGTGAACAACCCCGTTGCGGTGGATGTAGTCGAGTGCGTCGGCGATGGCGATGACCAAGGGGATGGCCTGCTCGGCGGGCAGGCGTGCCCGCCCCTGCAGCAGCGAGCGCAGCAGCCGCCCCTCCACCCATTCCATGACCATGTACACCCGGCTGCGTCCCGGGTTGGGGTAGACCTTCATGACCCCGGGGTGATCGAGCTTTTCTCCTATTTCTTCCTCACGCTGGAAGCGGTCGAAGAACACCGGATCGGACTCCATCTGCGGATGGGGAATCTTGATCGCCACGGCGCGCCCGTCGCGGGTGTCGGTGGCGCGGTAGATGGAAGCCATGCCGCTGCGCGCCACCAGGGCCTCGATGCGGTAGCGGTCGAGTTGATCGCCCTCTTGCAGGGAAGTCATGGATCGCGCCGTGCCCGGGCCGGCCGGCGCCGCCGCACTCAGGCGCTGGTGGCGCCGGGAACGCGGACCAGAACGACGCTTATATTATCACTGCCGTCCCGCTCTTCGGCCAACGCCACCAGCGTTGGCGCCGCTTGCTCCAGGCGGGAGCCCTCGCCGAGGCAGTGCGCCAGTTCCCCGGCGCTGACGGAGGCGTGCAGGCCGTCGCTGGTGAGCGCCAGCACGTCCCCGGGTTCGAGTGCGAGCCGGCGCACGGCCACGGTGAGGAACAGATCCGCGCCCAGCGCCCGTTCCAGCCGCGGGGGCGAGGCTGGCCGCCAGGGCCGCCAGCCCCGCCCCCGGCTGAGATGGTCCCGCGTCAATGCCCGCGCCTGCCCCCCGCGCACCAGGTAGCAGCGCGAGTCGCCGGCGTGCGCGATCACCGCCTCGCTGCCCCAGATTCCGCAGGCCACCAGCGTGGTCGCCATCCGCCCCCGTCCCAGATCGAAAACGTGATGGTTGGCCTCGCGTACCAGCCGCCCCAGCCGCGCCCGCGGCGCCTCCTCCCCTCCAGGCGCTGCGGGCGCGGCAAACTGCTGCAGCAGATACTCGACTGCGGCGCGGGCCGCCACCTCCCCATCCGCCGCTCCCCCCACCCCGTCGGCCAAGGCAAATAGCCATCTCCGCCCGGCCTTGCCCTTGCTTTCCGCCCAGCCTATATAGTCCTCATTGTTGGGCCGCACTCGCCCCGTGATCGAGTGCTGGGCCATCTCCAGCACGTGCGCGGTTGGCGTGAGCGGCATCATGCCACTATCCTATGCCGCCCGTGCTGGCACGGGTGGTGATCAGCGTCGTCCGGCCCTTTTTATTGCTCTGGCGGACGAAGTAGATACCGCCATAAATGCCCCACACAATGGCAATGCCCAGCGCCGCCAGCGGCTCCAGTTTGGTGCCATAGCCCATGAAGGGCCCGATCAGGTAGAAGGCCATGCACACCAAGTTGGCGGTTAATCCGAACACTGGAATGATGAAATGCTTCACCACGCTGAATTTCGGATGGCCGTAGAAGGCGACGATGCAAATGACGCAACTGAGCGCGTACAAGAGAAAGGTGCCAAAGTTCGACGCCAGCGTGATGGTCAGCAGCGAGTTGGGTGTCGCCGCCATGTGCGCCGGCGACAAGTACCCGAAGCTGGACCAGAAGCCGTGCGGCAGGCTCTTGAGCGTGGCTGCGCTGAGCGCCCCGGCATCGCCGAACAGGTTCGATACCGTGAGGCAGCCCAGCACCGCCGAGATGGCCGCCAGCGTCCAAATGGCGCGGTGCGGGGTTAGATTTTTCTCGTGCAGCAGGCCGAAGTGGGAGCCAAGCTCGTCGTCCTTGCCCATGGCGTAGGTCACGCGGGCGCCCGTGTTGATGCACGACAGCGTGGTGCCGATGATCGCCAGAAACACGGTGAATGCCTCGATCAGCATGAAGAGATGACCCCGGCCCGGTCCGAAAATGGCGTTGCCCACCACCACCATCATGTCCCCGATCGGCGCCGCCGACCCGATCGCGCTCTGCATCGAGTAGCCGCTATTGAGAAAATAATTGGCGGCGAAGTACTCGATCAGGTAGCAGAACGCACCCTGCACCACCAGCGACGTGATGACCGCGATGGGGATGTGCCGCTTCGGATCGAGCGCCTCGGCTCCCATGGCGGTCACCGATTCAAACCCCACCAGGATGAGAATGGCGATCGTCGCCTGCACGAACACCCAGCCGAAGTTGTGGATCCCGATCACCGACATCGCCGACGGGTGCGATAAAAAGGCGCCGCTGGCGTTGGCCTTGGGATAGCTGATCCTGAACGGCACGGGCTGGCCCGCCGCGTTCAGCAGGGGAAGAGGGACGCCGCGCGCGTCGCGCAGCACCACGATACTGGCCGCTGGGCTTGCCGCTGTGTTCGCCGCCTGCCCAACCGCCGCCGGCTGCGTCCGGGTGGCGAACTGGTAGGTATAGGCATTCCCGGAAACCGCGTCGAACTGGTAGGCGATGCTGCCCGGCGGGTGGTCGGCGCGGTACATCAGCGCGAACACGGTAAAGATGAGCAGGGCTGTGATCTGGACCACGTTGATGGCGACGGCCACGCCGGTGGATCCGTTCACGCCGCGTTGGGCGATATAGGCAACGAAAAACGAGAACGCGATGGCCACCAGCATCATGAACATCGGCCCCGGATTGGAGGCGCTCATGGCGTGGGGAAACAGCGTGCCCATCAAGTAGCCGCAGAGCACGCCCATCACGCCCATCATCACGCCGGGGTAGATCCAGTAGTACAAGTGGGAGCCCCAGCCGACGATGAACTTGGAAATGCGGGCGTAGCGCCACGTCTTGTCGTGCCGCAGAAAGGCCTGTTCAGCGAAGAAATAGGAGCTGCCCGGCCCGGGGTAGAGCTTCGCCAGTTCGGCGTAGCAGGAGGCCGTGGCCAGGCACAACAACAGCGCCAGCAGGATGCCGGCCCACATCGCTGGCCCGGTGGCGCCGGCCGAGCCCTGCGCCACGAAAGTCAGCCAGAGAAACGCCCCCGGCGCAATCAGCGCCATGGCGTTCATGGTCAGCCCGGTTAACCCGAGCGTCGGTTTCATCCTTGCTTCTGAGTTCGAGGCCATCTTGGGCCCTCCTTTCACGGCGTGGTGAACGTTACCAACCCCGGACGCGGGCCGGGATTTATCCCCGGCTAAATGCCGGGACCAATGTAGGCGACCAATCGAGGCAGCTTGGAAGCGCCACAAGCGGAGCGGGCGCCCGCTGTCGCGAGGCGAAGTCCGCCCTCAAGCGACCAGCGGGAGCGACCCAGCGAAAAGTGGCGAGCCACTAAGCTGGACAGCGCCCAGCGCTTCTGGAAGGTCCCACGGGATCGAAACCAAACAGCTCGGGTCGTCGCTCCTCCTCAAAGGTCGTTCGGTCGGACTTCTGGGGGAGGGCGTCGTGGCCCCGAGTTGCCTACCGCGCCGCTAGCGTCATGGCCGCCGGTGCGAAGTGCCGCGGGAAGTCGCCGATTGCCCCCAGGGGCGGCGGCGATTTCCGCTGAGCAATACTCTAGTCCAGCCGCGGGCGCAAGGGAAATTCAAAGTTTTAATGGGGCTCATACGCGGGGGCGGGGTGGCTGCGGGTGCAGGCAGCTGACGCCGCCGATGCGAAGCCCGCCCTCCAGCGTCCAACGGGCGCGAACCAGCGGGAGCAACCCAGCGAAAAGTGGCGCACCACTCAATGGAAGGTCTGCAGAACGTGCTGAAAGGTGGAAGAGTCGACGCGCCACGCGCCGATGAAGGGGTGCTCCAGCACGATCACCAAATACACCAGCAGGAACAGGTATCCACTGGTGATTGAGCTCAGCAAGAGCTGTGAGCGCAAATACTCCGAGGGGATGAACCAGGTGGCGAACCAGATAAAGAGCGCGCCCAGCAGCAGCACGATCCACAGCACTGCTGGCAGCCGCCGCTCGCTGTCGAGCAGGCGCTGCTGCCGCGCCTCGACGATGGTGTTGTAGCTGGCGAGCATCTCCTCCATGAGGGCCTGCTGTTTCATCGTGGTTACGGGCAGATCCATGATGGTGTCGCGCACCAGGTCGAGTCCCGGGCTGGCCTCGAACATGACCCCGGCGTTGCCGGTCATCATGCGCGGCCACTCCTTCTTGATCACGCCCTGGGTGTAATCCCCCAGCGCCACGCTGACCACTCCGGCATCGTCGCTGGGGAAGTACTGCGCCAAGCCGTTGAGGATCCGCACCTGATCGCTTTCCGCAATGGCGTTCAACTCGGCGGCGTCTTGTTTCTGCCACAGATCGATGGCCACCAGACCCAGCAGCAGTCCGTAAAACACGGTGAGCATCTGTACGTAGTTGACGATCGAGTCGCTGGATTTGAACCAGCGCTGCAGCATGCGCCGGCGCAGGAGCAGCTCCAGAAATGGCGCGCACACCATGACCAGCATCAGCGTGATCATCACGCCGGTGGTGCTGAGGTTTTCGAGGAGTCCAAGCATAATGTGGCCGGCCCAGGGGATTCAGTCGCTAACCGGCACCACCTTCCCGCTGGACCAGTTGCAGGAGCGGCCGCCGTTCAACTCCGGGATCCAGGGATTGGGATCCAGCGCCTGGACCGAGCTATAGCGCACGGCGAATTGGCTGTCGGCTTGGATTTGCCCGATGCGCAGCCACTTCCAGGTGTGGCGGTTGACCGGATCGATCTGCACCCGGCCCTCGGGCGCCTCCAGCGTTTGTCCGGCGGCGGCCTGGCGGATGGCGTCGGTCGTGGTCGATTGCGCTTGGCGCACCGCTTGCGCCCAGAGTTTCACCTGGAAATAGGCCGCCTCCATGGGGTCGTCGGTGACGCGGCGGTTGCCATAACGGTCTTGAAAGTTGCCAATGAAGGTGCGATTGGCGTCCCCGGGCAGGCTTTGGAAATAGGCCCACGCCGCATAATGCCCGGTGGTCGCGGCGGGATCGATATAGCGGATCTCGGCCTCGGCCACACTCATGGCCATGATGGGCATGGCCGCCGCCGTCAACCCGGCGTCGTGGAACTGGCGGTAGAAGGTGCGGTTGCTGCCACCGTTGATGGTGCTGAACACCACATCGGGCCGGGCGGCGCGGATGCGCGCAATGGCGGCGGTGAAGTCGCGCGCGCCCAACGGCACGTACTCCTCGCCGACCGCCTGGCTGCCCGCTTCGGCCAGCACTTCGCGCACAATGCGGTTGGCGGTGCGCGGATACACGTAGTCCGAACCCAGCAGATACATGCGCCGATGGCCGTTGTGCAGCAGCCACAACACCGCGGGAAAGACCTGCTGGTGGGGCGTCGAGCCCGTGTAGATCACCTGGCGGGTGCACTCGTTGCCCTCGTACTGCACCGGATACCACAGCAGCCCGTTGTAGTGCTCGAGCACCGGCAGCATCGCCTTGCGGCAGGCCGAGGTCCAGCAGCCGAAGATCGAGCAGACGCGGTCCTGGGCGAGCAGGGAGGCGCATTTGCGGCTGAACTCGGCGGGATCGGAGGCGCCGTCCTCCACCATCGCCTGCACCGGGCGGCCGAGGACGCCGCCGCCGGCGTTGATCTCCTCGATGGCCAGCAGCGCCGCGTCGCAGAGTGCGGTTTCGCTGATCGACATGCTGCCGCTGAGGGAGTGCAGCACGCCCACCTTGATCGGATCCGGCGCCCGTTCATGCCGCCACCCGATCGCCCCCAGGGCGAGGCCGGCCGCGCCCAGTCCCGCCATCCCCGCCCGCTTCAAGAAGGCGCGCCGCGCAGGTCCTGTGCCGCTCTGGTGAATGTCCGCCATGCCGTTCTCGTGGACTTAATGGAACGTCTGCAGGACGTGCTGGTAGGTGGACGCGTCCACCCGCCAGGCGCCAATGAAAGGATGGTCCAGCACCACCACAAGATACACTAACAGAAACAGGTATCCGCTGGTAATCGAGCTGAGCAGCAGCTGTGAGCGCAGGTGTGGCGCCGGGATAAACCAGGTGGCCAGCCAGATGAATACCGCGCCCAACAGCAGCACGATCCACAAGACCGCCGGCAGCCGGCGCTCACTATCGAGCAAGCGCCGCTGCCGCGCCGCGACGATGGCGTTGTAGCTGGCCAGCATCTGGGCAAAGATGGATTGTTGTCCCGGCGTGGCCACCGGCACATCCAAAATGGTGGCGCGCACCAGGTCGAGTTCGGGGCTGGTGCTGAAGAGCATGCCGGCCTCGCTGGCGACCATCCGGGGCCACTCTTTTTTCACCACCTCCTGCATGTAGTCCCCCAGCGCCACGTCGATCACCTCGGCGCCGCTGGGAAAGTACTGCGCCAGACCGTCCAGGATGCGCACCTGGTTGCTCTCGGTGACCGCGTTCAACTCCGCCGCCTCCTGCTTTTGCCACAGGTCGATGGCGACCAAGCCCAGCAGCAGACCGTAGAAAACGGTGAGAATCTGGACGTAATTGACAACCGAATCGCTGGATTTGAACCAGCGCTGCAGCAGGCGGCGGCGCAGCATCAACTCCAGCATCGGCCCGCACACCATGAAGCCGAGCAGCAGCATCATGATTCCGCTGGGACTGAGGCTGGCGAGGAAGGGAATCATGCGGAGTCAACCCAGAGTCAGCCCAGAGTCAGCCCAGAGTCAGCCCAGAGTCAGCCCAGAGTCAACCCAGGCCCACCGATACCCTGATCCTCGGGGTCACGCAATACTGTACCAGATGACACGCTCATCGGTACGTCCCGATTCGGGGATCCAATGGGCTGCCGGCGTCCTGCCCGCGAGCTTTCCCCCTGGAGGTTCAGACACCGCTCCAGTTTGTTCTTCACTTCGAGAGCTGGGCGCCGCCGGAGGCGCGGGCAGGGGGCGCGGCGGCGGGAATGCGTGTAGACTGAGGGCGATCCGGGCCGTCTCGCAGTAAGGATGCTCGAACATGAAGATACTCTTGATCTCCGCCCTGTGCCTCCTGGGCTCCAGCGCCGCCCTGGCGGCGGCTCCGTCGCTCACCGGGAACTGGAATGTCCATATCAGCGTCGCCGGCACGGACATGGACATGACCTGCGCTTGGACGCAGAGCGATGGCAAACTTACTGGAAGCTGTACCGAACCGCAAGGAACGGTGCAGCTGACGGGGAGCGTGGTTGATAACAAGGTCACTTGGACCTACAACTCCCAGTACAACGGCGATCCGATCACGCTGACCTACGCCGCCACGCTGGATGGCTCCAAGAACATCACCGGCACCGTTGACGTCGAGCCCTACGCCGTCACCGGCGATTTCACCGCCACCCCGGCGCCCGCAGCCGCACCCGCCGCGGCACCGGCTCAGCAGTAGCGCCAGCGTTCGTTCTAGCCGCGCTAGCGCCGGAAAGCGCCACAAGGAGCGCCACGAGCGGAGTGGGAGCCCACGCCCGGCATGGTACGCTGGCCTAGTGAGCGCGAGCGCGGAACCATATGATGCCGTAGTGGTGGTTTCCTTTGGCGGTCCCGAGCGCCGCGAGGACGTGCTGCCCTTTCTCGAGAACGTGCTGCGCGGCCGCAACGTGCCCCGTTCACGGCTGGAGGAAGTCGCCCAGCACTACGACCACTTTGACGGCCGCAGCCCCATCGGTGCGGCCACGCGGGCCATGATCGCGGCCTTGCAAAGCGAATTGGAGGCCCACGGCCCAGCGTGGCGCGTCTATGGCGGCAACCGCAACTGGCATCCCTTCCTCGAAGACACGCTGCGCCAGATGGCGGACGATGGCGTCCGCCGCGCCCTGGCGCTGGTCACCTCGGCGTTCGGTTCCTACTCCGGCTGCCGCCAATATCTGGATGACATCGAGCGCGCCCGCCGCGCCGTGGGCACGCGCGCACCCGTGGTGGAGAAGCTGCGGCTCTTCTACAACCACCCCGAGTTGATCGCCATCATGGCCGAACGCGTGGCCGCCAGCGAAGGTCACCTGATCTTCACCGCACATAGCATTCCCACCGCCATGGCGGCGGCCGGACCCTACCAGCAGCAGTTGGCGGAAGCCTGCGCTCTGGTCGCCACCGCCGCCGGCCGGGACCACTGGCGCCTCGCGTTCCAGAGCCGCAGCGGTCCACCGCGGCAGCCCTGGCTCGAACCCAGCCTGGATACCGTGCTCACCGCCGCCCGCGCCGGGGGCGCTGACGCCGTGACCATCGTACCCATCGGCTTTCTCGCCGACCACATGGAAGTGGTCTTCGATCTTGACGTCGAGGCCCGCCAGCGCTGCGCGGCGCTGGGCCTGCGCATGACCCGGATCAAAACCGCCAGCGACCATGCCCGCTTCCCCGGCTTGGTGCGCGAGCTGATCCTGGAACGTACCGCCTCCACCCCCCGGCGCGCGCTGGGTCCATCCCCGGCTTGGCCCGACCTGTGTCCGGCCGGATGCTGTCAGCTCGAGGCAGCTTGGAAGCGCCACGAGCGGTATGGGCGCCCGCTGCCGCCAGTCGAAGCCCGCCCACAAGCGACCAGCGGGAGCGACCCGGCAAAAAGTGGCGAGCCACCTAGCGCCGCAGCAGGAACAGTTCGTCCAGGGTAGCTTGCTCCCGCCGCCGCTCTTGCAGCCGCTCGGCAGCCGCGCGCTGGTCGCGCAGCGTTTCCAGGATCTTGCGCGCCTGTTGGCACGCGGCCAGGCGCCGGCACTGGGCTTGGTGGGCGGCGGCTAACTCATCGATCTGGGCGCGCAGGTGCGGCAAGCGTTCGGCCAGGCAGGACTGCCGCAGGGCCGCGGCTTGCAACTCCGCGCCGCCCGCACTGCCGCCGTGCGTCAATCGCCCTGGACTCAGTTCCCGTATCTGGGTGTGGGCGGCTTCTAAGGCGGTGCGTGCGGCATTGAGGCGCCCGGCAAGCAACGCCAGGCGCATCTCCTCCTGCCGCTCCAGGCTCTGGCGCAGGCTGAGCAAACGGGCGAGTGAGCGTTGGAAGGCCATGGCGCTAGAGCGGGCACTGCAGCGGGCGCTAGACCGGCAACTCCAGCAATTGCTGGATGGCGTCCGCGATCGGCACGCGCACGCCCGCCGCTTGGCGCGCAAACGCATGGATCGCCGGCAACGCCTGCAGCGCTTGGTCCAACAGCGGATCGGCGCCGCTCTGATAGGCGCCCACCCGGACCAAATCCTCCGAGCGTTGATAGGCGGCGAGCAACTGCCGCACGCGGGCCGCCTTCCGCCGGTGCTCAGGGTTGGTGACCGCGGGCATGAGCCGGCTCAAGCTGTCCAGCACGTGGATCGCCGGATAGTGGCCGTGCGCGCCCAACTGCCGGTCCAGGATGATGTGTCCGTCGAGCAGGGAACGGACCGCGTCCACCAGCGGATCCTGCTGGTCGTCGCCTTCCATCAATACCGTATAGAACGCGGTGATGCTGCCGTGACGAAACTGCCCGGTGCGCTCCACCAGCCGCGCCAGCATGGCAAACACCGACGGTGTATAGCCTTTGGCGGTGGGCGGCTCGCCCGCGGCCAGGCCGATCTCCCGCTGCGCCATGGCGAAGCGGGTGAGTGAATCCACCACCAGCAGCACCTGCCGCCCGCGTCCGGCGAAGTACTCGGCGATGGAGGTGGCCGCCAGCGCCGCCCGAATGCGCAGCAGCGGCGACTGGTCGGAGGTGGATACCACCACCACGGAACGTTTCCGGCCCTCCTCGCCCAGCGCGTCGGTGAGGAACTCGCGCACCTCGCGTCCGCGTTCCCCCACCAGCGCCAGCACGGTGAGGTCGGCGGCGGTGTTGCGCGTCATCATGCCGATGAGCGTGCTTTTCCCCACGCCGCTGCCGCCGAAGATGCCCAGGCGCTGGCCGCGTCCGCAGGTCAGCAATCCATCCAGCACGCGGATCCCCGAGCCCATGGGCTCGCGGATCAGCTCCCGCTCCATGGGTCCGGGTGGGTCGGCGTCGTAGGGGCGGGAGCTGTCAGTGAGGATGTCGCCCCAACCATCGAAGGCCATGCCGCCGCCGTCGGTCACCCGGCCCAGCAGCGCATCGCCGACGGGCACGGTGGGCTTGGCGCCCCAGGTGACGATGGCATCGCCGTAGCGGATACCGTGCGGCGCGCGCAGTGGCATGCTGAGCACGGTGGCGCCGCGGAAGCCGATCACTTGCGCTTCGCTCTCGCCTTCAGCGCCGCGGATCAAGCAGCTCTCTCCCACCGAGCAGGGCGGCCCCTCCGACTCCACGATCTGGCCGACCGACTTGGTCACCCGCCCGCGCCAGCGCCACGTGGGGGTGAGCTCCAACTGGTGCCGGTAGCCGGCCAGGAGGCTGGCTTCAGGCACGATCATGTTCGGCAACCTCGTTGGCCCAGAGCACTGCGCGCCGCTGCAGCAGATCCAGAAAACCCTGCTCGATCTCCCGCAACTGGAACTCCCAACTCAGGTCGGTGACCCCGGTGTCGGTTTCCAGCCGGCAGCCGGAAGGTTCCAGCGCGGCGTCGGATCGTACCCGGGGTGGATTTGCCAACGGCCGCTCCCGCCGCAGCATCTCCTCCCAGCGGGCCAGGCTCGAGGGGGGAACGACCAGCTCGACGGGCGTGCCCGCCGCCAGCGGATCGAGGGCCACGCGCACCGTCCCCGCCAATAGCAGCGGATCGATCTGCGCTTCCCGGTGCAGCACCTTGCGGGCGATGGCCAGCGCCATCTGCACCATCTCCCGCTCGAGCTGGTGGAAATACTCCTCCCGTTGCCGGTCGAAGGCGTGCAGCGCCTGCGCCAGCGCCGTCCGTTCCTGCTCCAGCCGCTGTTCCAGAGCGGCGCGCAGCTCCTGCTCGGCCAGCGTCCGCGCTTGCTCCCAGAGAGCCTCGCGTGCCTCCGCCTGCGCTTCGGTGCGCGCCGCCGCCAGCAGCGCCTGCGCTTGCTCCTGGCTTAGAAAGAGGTTCGGATCCGGAGTGGCCGCGTCGCCACCCTCGTCCAGATCGGCCAGGTCGAGTTCCAGCTCGGCGCTGGCGGCGGTACAGTCGCGGTAGACAAAATTCTTCACCGCCGCGCGCTGGCCGGCGGGCGGCGCCGGCTCAGACAACGAATTCTTCATTGTTATCCGCCTTGAGCACCATCTTGCCCTCCTGTTCCAGCCGGCGGGCGAGGGTGACACTTTCCTGCTGCGCCTTCAGCACATCCCGCGTCCGCACCGGCCCCAGCGCCTCGATATCTTCGATCAACATCTCCGACGCCCGGCTGGAGAGGGCTTGCATGATATGGCTGCGCAGATCGCCGTCGGCGCCCTTCAGCGCCATCGCCAGCGTGCGCTTATCGATCTGCGCCAGCCATTCGCGCAGGCTGGTCTCGGGCACCGAAATCAAATCCTCGAAGGTGAACATCAGGTTGCGGATGCTCAGTGCCATGTTGGGATCGCTTTGCTCGATCGTCTCCAGCACCATCTTGCTGGTGGGCGACTCCGTGCGGTTGAGAATGTCGGCCACCGCTTGGACCCCGGCGTAGGCGCGCCGGCTCTTCTCCCCCAGGCTGTCGAACTTGCGATGCAGCACCACCGAGATCTTCTCCGCCATCTCGGGGGAGAACTGCCGCATCTCCGCCAGGCGGCGCACCGCCTCGGCGCTGATCCGCTCCGGCAGCAGCGACAACAGACTGGAGGCCGCGCGCACGCCCAAATGCGCCAAAATCACGGCGATCGTCTGCGGATGCTCATCCTGGAGGAATTTCGCCAATTGTGGTGGATCAGCTTGCTGCAGCGAGTCCAGATTCCCGGCCCGGGCTTCTTGAGCCTCCATCACCTGGGTCAGCAGTGCGCGCGCATCGCGCTCCCCAAAGGCTTGAATGAGCAGGTTGGTGGCGTACTCGGTGCCGCCCTGGGCCAGATACGACTGTGTCAACAGCAACTGGTGGTACTCCTCCAGCACCAGCCGCGCCTCGGTGGGTCCGACGTTATTGATTTCGCTGATCTCCTCGGTGAGGCGCTGGACCTCGACGCGCGGCAGGCAGCGGTATACCGCGGCCGCGGCCTCGTCGCCCAGCAGCACCATCAGCACTGCGGCTTTATGCGATCCGGCGTGTGCTTGACTGCTGAGCGCGGTGCTCACGCGCTCTCCTCGCCGCGTTTGTTCATCCACACCCGCACCAGCCGGCTGGCGATGGCGGGCTCGTGCCTGACGCGCTCGGCCAGGCGATCCTTGAGCTGCATCACGCTTTGCAACTCCGGCGGGACGTCCAGCGGGCTGGCCTTCAAGAGATCGGTGACATTAATGTATTCGGGGTAGGGCGTGGCCGCCTCCGCGGTCTGCACCGTTGCCTGGGACGCGGCCATGGCGGTGGCCTCGTGATCGTCGGCCCGCGCCGCCGGGGCGCGGAGCTGCGCCACCGCCGGCGCCGTGGGCGGGACCGCTCCCTGCCGGCGCCCCAGGAGCCAACCCCCGGCCAGCAGCAGCAGGAGCAGCAGGGCGCCGCCACCCCACACCGCCGGCCCCGATTCCAGCTTCTGCAGCGGGCTGAGCGGCGCGGGCGCGGGCGCCGGCGCTGCCGCTGGCGGCGCCGTGAAAGGCAGGTTCGAGATGGTTAACACGTCGCCGCGGCTGGTGTCGATGCCGATGGCGGCTGCGGCCAGCGCCTGCAACTGCGTCAATTCGCCAGCGCTGCGCGGCTGTGGGACGGTGATCGTCTTGCCCTGCTGGACCACCGTTTGAGTTCCATCATCGACGACGACGGCGGCCGTGACGCGCTGGATGCTGCCCGCGGGCCGCACGATGTGGTTCACGCTGCGGCTCACCGCGAAGGTTTGGTCCTCGCTTTGCTGGCCCGGCGCCGTGCCCACCCCCAACTCGGCATTGAAGCTGGTGCCAGGCGCCTGGGCCTTGGGCAGATTGCTGGTGGTGCCCGGCACCCCGGCCGCGCCCGCCGCGCTGGGGCCCACCGTGCTCGTGCTCTGTGAACTGAGCACCGCCGTCGTTTGTGGATCGTAGGTCTCCTGGGTATCGTCGGCGCTGGTGGGATCGTACTCGACGGCCACGCTGGCGCGCACATGCGCCGCCCCCACCACCGGCGCCAGCGTGGCCAGGATCTTGTTCCGCAAGGCGTCCTCCAGTTGCGTCTGGGCGAGCGAACCCGCGCCGCCGGGGGACGACACCAGCGACATCTGCCCGCTCGCGTCCATAATCGCGACGTTGACCGGGCTGAGGTGATCGACGGAGCTCGCGACCAAGTGCTGGATGGCGGTCGCCATGGTGGGATCGAGCGTCCCGTCCCGCAACGTCAGCAGCACCGCCGCCTTGGCCGGGCGTTGCTCGGTGGTGAACAGGGAATCGTGGGCCATGGTGATGTGCACCCGGGCTGCCTGCACATCGCGGATGGTCTCGATGGTGCGCTCCAACTCGCCCTCCAGCGCGCGCTGGTAGTTGACCTGTTCGGCGAAATCGCTGCTGCTCCAGTTGGTCTTATCGAACAGCTCGAAGCCCATTTGCCCGCTGTGCGGCAGGCCGCGGGCGGCGAGTTGCACCCGCGCCCGGTCCAGATCGACGCTGGGCACGCTCACGCTGGTGCCGTCGGTGGAGGCGTCGTAGGGGATGCTGAGCCCGCTCAGCACGTTGGCCACTTCCTGGGCGTCAGCGGGCTGGAGGGCGCTGTAGAGCACGCTGTAGCCGGGCTTGGCCATCAGGTGCACGAACACCACCAGCACCACGATCACCGCCGCCACCCCGCCGCCAATGCCGTAGCGCTGGCGCGGACTCAGGTGGCCCATCAGCTGGCGCGCTTGCCGCAGCGCCTGCTGGGCTTGCCCGTCGGGCGCGCCGCTGTGGGCGAGGGGGTTGAGTGCGAGGCCCATGGTCGTTCAGGTGTGGCCGGTAGCCGGCTAAAACGCCATGTGGGAGATGTCCTGATACGCGGCTACCGCCTTATTGCGGAGCTGCAGCATCAGGCCAAAGGCCAGGTCCGATTTCTCCACCGCGATCATGCTGCCGTTCACGCTGCCGCCGCCGCCGTTGACCAACTGGTTCACCTGCGTGGTGGCGTTGGCCTGCAGCGCTTCCATCTGGTGCAGCGCCCCTTGCATCTCCTGGGCAAAGCTGCCCCCGGCGGACGTGGTGCGATCGGCGCCGACCGTGCCAGACGGGTCCACCGTGGGCGTGAAGACCGGAGGCGTAATGGGCGGAATCATCATGGGCTAGGCGTCTAGTGCAGCAGGGTCAACGACTGCTGGATCATGCTCTTGGTGGCTTGCGCGGCGGAGATATTGAGTTGATAGGAACGCACGGCTTCCATCAGGTCGGTCATCTCCTGCGCTGGGTTCACGTTGGGATAGGTCACGTAGCCTTGCGCGTCGGCGTTGGAGTTGCCGGGCTCATAGCGCCGCACCAGCGGAGTGCTGTCGGTCACCACCGCCTCGACCGCCACCCCGGGCGCGGCGGCGTCGACTATACCGCCGCCGGGCGCCCCCGCCGCCGCCATGGCGTCGGAGAAGGGCATGTTACGGGAGGCGAAGACGACTTCCTTGCGCCGGTACACCTGCCCAGGATTGGCGCCGGCGCTCTCCGCGTTGGCCAGGTTGCTGGTGACCACCTCCGCCCGCTGCCGTTCCGCCAACAGCGCCGAGGCGCTGATATCGAGTACGCCAAATAGATTCATGGAATCGAACTCCCGCCGTTGATGGCCATGTTCAGCCGGCTGAACTCATCCCGCAACAGCGCCACCCCGGTCGAAAACTGCAACTGCGTTTGCGCCATCAGAAATGACTCCCGGTCGAGGTTGACGTTGTTGCCATCCGGCCGGGCCAGCAAGCCGCTGACGGTGTGCTCCGCCGCCGCCGGATCCTGGCCTGCCTCGGCGGCGGCCAGTGCCTGGGAGAAATTCAGATCCCGCGTCTGGTAGCCGGGCGTATCGATGTTCGCCATGTTGGCGGCGATCAGGCTCTGGCGCGTCGAGGCCACATCCAGGTAACCCTGGAGCTGCTGCAGCAGTGGCGTGTTCAGTAGATTCATGGCGGCTGCGTTTCCACCAATCATTCAGCACGGCGAGGGCCAAAGCGGACCGGCGGCGGCGCTTGCAAGGCGGGAAAATATTCAACCCCCAGGCGGCCGCGCCCGTTGCATAAGATCACGGCCCGCTCCATGGTGTGCTGCAGCTCACGCACGTTGCCCGGCCAGTGATGACCTTCGAGCAGCGCCTCCGCCTCCGGCGTCAGCAACTCCTCCGGGCGTTCCTGGCAGTCATCGCCGCCCCCGCCGCCCCGGCCGGGCGCGCCCGCCTCGGCTTGCAATTCTCTAAGAAAGTGGCGCGCCAGCGGCAGCACATCCTCGGGCCGTGCGCGCAGCGGTTGCAGTTCGATGGGGAATACCGCCAGCCGGTAGTACAGGTCGCGGCGAAACCGGCCCGCCTCCGCCGCCGCCGATAAATCCTGGTTGGTGGCCGCCACCACGCGCACGTCCACGCGCTGTGCCTCGTTGCTGCCCAAGCGCTGCAACTCCCCCTCCTGCAGGAAGCGCAGCAGCTTGGCTTGCAGCATCAGCGGCATCT
>Ga0307374_10006076_pt1 | contig 19199 bp, 20 predicted proteins | sample OX3MG_FD_202532 | JGI IMG/M metagenome (GOLD analysis project Ga0307374, IMG submission 202532) | Soil microbial communities from Risofladan, Vaasa, Finland - OX-3 | ecosystem: Environmental > Terrestrial > Soil > Coastal area > Acid sulfate soil | place: Finland: Risofladan, Vaasa | collected...
GGAGCGGCACCGGCGCTCGATCCAGCTGCCGGCCACCGTGGTTGGAGAGCACGACGGCTTCGACACCGGCGTCCGCCACGCGCTTTGCGTCGGCAATGCTCTGGACGCCCTTGATGATCAGCGGTCCATCCCAGCACGAACGGACCCATTCCAGGTCGGCCATGGTCATGGTTGGGTCAAACAGCTCGTTCATGAGCTCGGCGATGGTTCGATCCCACGTGCTGAGAGAAGCGAAGGTGAGCGGCCGCGTGCTCAAGAGGTTGATCCACCATGCGGGGTGCGTGGCGATATCCGCCACCGTCTTCGGCGTCAGCGTCGGAGGGATGGAGAAGCCGTTGCGCACATCCCGCAAACGCATGCCGGCCACCGGCGCATCGACAGTGAGCATCAGGGCCTCGAAACCCGCATCGCGGGCACGACGCATCAGCTCCTCGCCGGCGCCTCGATCCCGCCACACATACAGCTGAAACCACTTGCGCCCTGTCGGCGCTGCGGCGGCGACGGCTTCGATCGATGTCGTCCCCAGCGTGGACAGCGCGTAGGGAATGCCGATGGACTCGGCGACGCGCGCCACGGCACACTCGCCTTCATGGTTCATCAGACGTGTGAATCCGGTGGGCGCGAATGCAAAGGGGAGCGCCGACTCTCGCCCAAGCATTGATGTGGTCATGTCGCCGCGCGACACGTCCCGCAGTACCGACGGCGAGAACTCAAGGTCCCGGAACAGCTGCCGCGCGCGGCGCAAACTGATCTCCGCCTCCGCGGCGCCATCCGTGTAGTCGAACACAGCACGTGGCACGCGACCACGCGCCACATTCCTGAGGTCAGCAATCGTGAGCGCACGCTCGAGGCGCCGCTGCGTCGCGCTGAGTGAGAACGGCTTGGCGCGCAGCAGTGGACGGATCTCGCTCCACTTCGGTATCTGTCGCTCCGTCAATTCTGGCTCGGCTATCCCGCGTGCGAGCGGTCGCCACCCGCGCGGAACTCCGCCACGGCCTTGGCAACGGCTTCCTCGAGATATCGATAGAAGAGCTTCCGCTGCGCGATGTCGATCGCGACATCGACGTCCTCTCCCATGCGACGGCGTGCGATCCAGGGCGGGATTCCGTCCGCGACCATCTCGCTGCCGACGTTGATGCGCACCAGCGCGTCGTTCTCCTCGGACACGTGGATGGTCACCTTGAGCACGAGCCCGGTGTGTTCGATGAGTCTCCAGCTTCGCTCCCATCGCAGGTTTCGATTGGTGTCGCGGGAGAGACGAACCGCTTCATCAACAAGGACCTCCTCGCCATCGCGCGCGGTCGCCTCCAGGAGCCCGCGGATGTGCTGGTCGAGGTCGCGCGAGATCCAGTTGACCAGTGAGGGCGTGCGGTCGTTGAGGTCCGGGCGTCCGTTTGGATCGGAGGCGAGGTCGCCGATCGCCTGCACGGTGCTCCCGTGACGGCGGCAGTACGGAACGTCGTAGAGGGTCACGCCGTGATCGAGACAGGACGCAATCTGGCACAGCCTGCCCCGGCGGTCACGGTATGCGCACGGCTGCGCGTCGACATTCGAGCAGCCGGGCACGCTGCAGGTGATGCCCGTCCGGACGGGCTCTGGCGACGGGGCATCGGGCTCCAGGCGTGACGACGGGGCATCGGGCTCCGGGCGGCGCCGCCGGAACATATTGGGCATCAGCGAAACTCCACTGGAGTCCATCCTACCCCCGGCGCTCGATTCTGACCGGTGCGGATCAGAAGCCCGGCAAGGCGAGTCGCCGTGGAAACTAGGGCTTGGGGACGGGTGATGAGGCACGCGGAACCGGACGGATCAGCGTGCAGACAAGGCCCGACGCCGCCGCCACTCCGGCCGCGTACCACCAGAGATCGTGGAAATGACCGAGCGCGTCGCCGAGGCCGTGCGGGGCTCCGAGAATGACCACGAGCAGGGCGATCCCGAACGCGCCACCGACTTGACGCGCGGTCTGATTCACGGCGCTACCGACGGCAAAGCGCTCCTGGTGGAGGCCCGAGACCGCCGCGGCACTCAGGACCGGGAAGGTGAGCCCGATGCCGAGACCGGTGATGAGCGTGCCAGGGAGCCAGTCGATCGGATAGTTGCGGGTCAACCCTACTCGAGTTGCGTACCACACGAGGCCGACAACGAACACCGTGAACCCGACGAGCAGCACCTTGCGAAAGCCGACGCGCGCGGCCGTCTTACCGGCTGGTCCGGACACCGCCGCAACGACGAGCGGTCCGGGGGTCACCGCAAGTCCCGCGATGAGAATCGAGTAGTGCCAGACGCTCGTCAGAAAGAGGATGTTGCCGAGCAGCATCGCGAAGAATCCCATGGCGTAGAGGAACATCGCGAGGTTGGCTACGCTGAACGAGCGTGTCCGGAACAGTGTCAGGTCGAGCACGGGCTCGGGATGACGCGCCGAGCGGAACAGAAAGATCGTGCCGACGAAGAGTGCGATCGCGAAGCTCGCAATAATTCGCACGCTCGTCCAGCCCCAGGTCGGCCCCTGTGAGATGCCGAGGACCAGCGATCCGAGGGACAGGGCGATGAGCAGCGCACCGAGATAGTCGGGCCTCGCGTCGGGCCGGCGCGGGATGGATTTCGACAGCGCGCGCCGTCCCGTCAGCAATGCCACCGCACCGATCGGAAGGTTGACGAAGAACGCCCAGCGCCAGCCGCCGACCGTGATGAGCGCCGCACCGAACGACGGTCCGGTGGCGACTGCGAGCGCGCCAACGCCGCCCCAGAGTGCCACCACCTGCGAGCGACGCTCGACAGGAAATGCGTCGAGCAGCAGGCTCAGCGATGCAGGCAGCAGTGCTGCTGCGCCGACTCCCTGGATGAGACGCCCAAGCACGAGCAGCAGCACCGACGGCGCGAAACCACAGAGTGCCGATCCCAGGCAGAAGATGCCGAGACCGGTGAAGAACACCCGGCGACTGCCGAGCCGGTCCGCGGTCCGTCCCGCAATGACGAGCAGCGAACCGAAGACGATGCCGTACCCGATGATGACCCATGCGAGCGCGGCGCTCGGGTCGTGCGGGAAGGATCGCTCCAGAGCGGGAAACGCGACGTTGACGATCGAGAGATCGAGCGACGCCATGAAGGCGCCAAGTGCCGTCACGAGGAAGACAACACGGGCGCGTTGACGCGGCGCTTCCTGCACCACCGGTTCGCGGGTCGTTGTCAACTGGGCCACGTCGGAGACTCTAGGGGGTTGCGTTCTATTATGCAACTCAGTAGGCTAGATGGCATGGAACGCAAGAGCTTTGCAGGGTTCGACTGCTCGGTTGCACAGTGCCTCGAGGTCGTCGGTGAGTGGTGGAGCATGCTCATCGTTCGCGACGCCTTTCTCGGTATCACCCGTTTCGACGAGGTTCAGTCCCGGCTTGGGATCTCGCGCAACATCCTCCAGGAGCGTCTGAAACGGCTCGTCGATGCCGGCGTTCTCGTGCGCGTGCCGTACTCGTCACATCCGCCGCGCGTCGACTACCGCCTCACCGACAAGGGCCGCGATCTCTGGCCGGTGCTCACGGCGATGCGCCAGTGGGGTGACCGTCACGCCGCGCCGAACGGACCGCCGCTCGAGGTGGTGCACACGAACTGCGGCGCAGTGGCGCAGGGCGTGTTTGTCTGTTCGTCGTGCGGTGAACCGATCGGGTCGCGCGACGTGACAGCCATCCCCGGACGCGGCCGGCAATACGCGAACATCATTCCTCACCGCACACCGAGTGCGACGTGACACAGATCGTCGCGCTCGCGCGGTCCGGAAAGATGATCGAAGCGATGCTGCAGTATCGACAGCTGGCGTGCGCGAGCATCAAGGATGCCCGCGCAGCGGTGATGGGCCTTTAGGCGGTTACGCCACCGCAGCTTTGAGGCTGTGATAGCTGCGCAGTAGAGAGCGCCGCATATCGGCAACCATCGGATCGTTCAGGTCGCATCCGCTCGCGACCCAACGATCGCAGATGCGCATCGCGTCCGCGCGCAACTGCCCACTCTCGCGCACGCCGGCGATCGGGGTGTCGTACGTGTACGCATACAGTGCGGCGACGGCCTCGCCCAGCTCGGCGGGGTCGTGACCGGCATCGTGTTGTACGTAGCGATGCACGCGCCACCACTCCACCTCGAGTCGCGCGGCCTTCGTGGGGTCGAATCCCTCGCCGCCACCCCCGGCCAGGGTGTAGAAGCCCCGCATGAGGCGCCGAGATCCCTCGGGGTCGTTGTCGGGGTATGGCGCCCAGAGCTGATTCGCGCGGAGCACCAGCCAGGCGCCCCAGAGCGTCTGAGGCCACGGCAACCCAAACCCGCAGCGAACCAACCCAACCGAAGCGGCAAGCACGCGACCCCACTCGCGACGGTAGTTGCCGATCCAGGCAGCGCTTTCCATCTGCGCAAGGTCAGTGGGGTTGAACGCGCGTACCGCGGCCCGAGCGTCGCGTGTGCGCAAGCCCATCAGGCAAGTGCCGCGAGGCGTTGCGAGAGCTTTGTGGCAAGCGCGTCAGCCTGTTGCTGATACAGGGCCGACGGCGCGACGTTCGCGAACGCGACGCCCAGTTGGAGCACGAGCAGTCCGCCGTCCAACCCGAGAAAGTAGACGTAGCTCGCGACCCGCGTGACACCGGTTGCGAACGTGTCCAGCCCAATGGTGCGGGTGCCCGTCCAGGCACCCATGGTCACCCTCGACGTCGAGACCGCCGCATCGGCGTACTTCCCCGCGGTGTTCTGGTCATGTGCCGGACATGCGCGTGCACCCGCTGTCGCTTGGCCGATATCGGTCGCGGTGTCCGCGGGGTTGGTCTCGAGGATTACGGCTTCAGTGACGGCTTTTGCCGCAGCCGCGAGCGGCTGGCTCACATCGGTTCCCACCGCGTCGCGCACTCCCGAGGTGATGCCCGTCGTCTTGATGCACGCCGTGGGAACGAGCCCGTTCTTGATGAGCGCGGCCTCCGAGCCCTCGGTCGGCTGTTCGCGGACCGACGATCCGGGCACGTCCCCGGCCACGACCAAGGCGGCCTTGACGACTGCCGCTGCGAGCGGCACCGGCGCCGCAGCAGTGGCTTTCGGAGTTGGAGGAGTCGCCGGTGTCTCCCCGCATCCCGCGATCAGCAGGGCGACGAATCCGAGTGCCACGCTCCACTTCCAGCGTTTCATCCAGATCGCATTGTGCCCCGCGCCGCACCAACAAGAGCACCCGGGAACTTCGGCGCCGCACGTGGCGTCTCAGAAGCACCGATGCTCACTCGCCACACGCTTGCCGGGTTCACGATGCTCGCAGCCGCTGCTGCGATCGCCGGCTGCGCAAGCTCGGCAACGTCGACGGCAGGATCGGCTGTAAATGGTTCGGCAGCGTTCCACGGACCAGCGGATACGTCCGCAAAGCTTGCCGCCGCGGGGGCGGGCGCTCCGGCGCCGACCGGCATCACCGTCGGCACTCCGCCGACGGCGGATCTGCAGCGCTCGGTTCGCGCCGCATATACGGTCCCGTCCGGCGCATTCCTCGCTTCCTTCGACACCGTCATGGCCCGGGCAGTCGCTCTGGGCGGGTATGTGGCCAGCTCGTCGACGCAGCCCGCCCGCGACGGCCGCATCGTCAGTGGCGCAGTGACGCTCGCCATCCCCGCGACGACGATCGCGACGTTCCTGAACGGCATGCCCTCGACATTCACTGCTTCATCGATCGACTTCTCCAGCGTCGATCACACAGCGCAGTTCATCGACGTCAACGCGGAGTTGGCGTCCGCACACGCGCATCTCCACGCCCTGGACACGCTCCTGTCGAACGCCACATCCCTCACCGACATCACCACCCTCGAGCAGCAGGTCGAGACGGTGCAGGTCGCGATCGACACCGATCAGGGTCAGCTCAATGCCCTGACCGCGTCGGTCGACATGGCCACCGCGACGATCGCGCTCTCTGAACGAGGCGCCCCACGCCTCGTCGCCACGGCGCCGAGCGCGCTATCCTCCGGGGTGAGCGGCGGATGGCGCAATGCGGTCGCGGTCACCGGCGTGGCGCTCGAGGTGCTGGTCACCGCGATCCCCGTGCTGGTCGTTGCGGCCGTCGCCCTCGGCGTCTGGCGCTTGTCGCCGCGCTTCCTGCGCCGGACACCGCGCTCGGCACCCTGATCAGGCTGACACGGCGATCTCATCTGCCGCCGCGTCGAGGCACTCGTCGATGATGGCGCGCACCAGTCGATCGACACGCTGACCACCAAGTCGCGGTGAGCGAACCGACAAGCGGTCGACAATTGCCCGCTCGCGATCGACGTCGCGCACCGGTATCGACGCGGACGACTTGTGCTGCTGCACAGCCTCGACCATCGCCGCCCGGTACTCGAGCATCTGGAACACCGCGTCGTCGATGGTGTCGATCACCGCGCGACATCCGCTGACCGTCTCCATGACCGCCGGCCGCGTCATCGCGCAGAGCGCGCGAGACGCGACCACAATGTGCGCCAGTGCGGCCGGCGTGATCGCCTGCGCCGCATCGCACATCGATCGCTCCGGATCGGGGTGCGATTCGATGATCAAGGCGTCCGCGCCGGCCGCGAGTGCGGCCACCGCGAGCGACGGGACCCAGCTCGCCTTGCCCGCCGCATGACTCGGATCGACCGCGATGGGAAGATCGGTCATCTCGCGGAGCACGGCGATCGCGCTGACGTCCAGCGTGTTCCGCGTCGCCGTCTCGAAGGTTCGTATCCCGCGCTCACAGAGGATGACCTGTGTGTTGCCCTCGCCCGTGACGTATTCGGCGGCTGCAAGCCATTCGTCGTACGTCGCGGACATGCCCCGCTTGACGATCACCGTCATGCCGCTCTGCCCTGCCGCGCGCAGCAGGGGCGTGTTGTGCATCGAGCGGGCGCCGATCATGAGCGCGTCCACATGATCGCGAAGCACCTCGATGTCGCCGGCCTCCAGCGGCTCGGCCATCACGGGCAGGCCCGTTCGCCGCCGCGCTTCGTCGAGCAGCGGCAGTCCGGCAAGCCCCATCCCCTGGAACGATCCAGGGCGGGTGCGCGGCTTGAGGACGCAACCGCGGAGGACGCTGGCGCCGGCTCGGTGAGCCGCCACCGCATGCTCGACATAGCCCGTCTCGACGGCGCACGGCCCGGCGATGATGGGGATTGAGTCACCGCCGACGACGACGTCGCCGATCCGGACTCGGCGAGTGACGTGACGATGTGTCGCGCTTGGGAGCAGCGGCTCTATGGTCACCGTGAGGATCCTCCGTGTGGTGATGGGCCACCTCACGGGATCCGGGGCTGACCCATCTCTGATGAACCAGCCCTGGTAAGAAACTGCGCGGTCGGGTTAGCAGACCCCCGGCAGCCTTACGGCTGGCGGGCCAAAGTATCGACGCGCGGTTGCGACCATTACGGTCTACCGTAGCACGGGAATCGAACGCTGTCCAGCGTCGCGCTCGGTTTACCGGAGGTCGTGCTAGCCCAGGTCCTCGAGCCCGCCGGTCTCAGCGAAGATCAGCTCTTCAGCGATATTCGTCACCCGGTCGCCGATGCGCTCCAGATAATGGGCGACGAACACAAGGCCCGTGGCGCGGGGAGCAAGGCTGCCGTCGGCGGTCATCTGATCGACGTAGGTCGAGAAGATCTGGCGGTACTTCATGTCGACCATGCTGTCGCGCCGGGCGATATCCCGGGCGGCGATGGTGTCGTGTGCTTCGAAGGCAGCCAGGATGTCGCGCACCTGAGTCTCGGCCTGCTCGGCAAGGATGCCGAGCGGCTCAGACGACGGTACGTCAGGCAACTCCGTCATCGACCGTCCGATGCGGGCGATCGAGACGCAATGATCTGCCATGCGCTCGAGCTCCGACGCCATGTGATCGAAGCCGTGGATGTCGCGGAGATCGCGTGCCACCGGGGCCTGCGTCAGGATCACATGGAAGCAGGCATCGCGGATCTTGCGATGCTGGTCGTTCACTGCGGAGTCGCCCTCGATGACCGCCGTGCAGATGTCGGGATTGCGTTCGCGCAGACCCCATACCGATCGTTCTATCGCGACTTCAACCTGCCTCGTCAAGTCCACAACGGCAGTGCGTATCGTGTCGAGCTCCGCTTGGAGAACCGGCCGGTGTGTGACGGGTGTCGGTGTCGGGGTGACCTGGCTCATCCGAATCTCCCCGTGATGTAGTCCTCGGTACGCTTGTCCACCGGGTCGCTGAACATCTCGTCGGTACGGCCCAGTTCGACCAGCTCGCCCGCACGTCCCTCGCCCATCAGCATGAACGCGGTGTAGTCGCTCACTCGAGCCGCCTGTTGCAAGTTATGGGTGACGATGATGATCGTCACCGTCCCGCTCAGCTCCCGCATCAACTCCTCGATGCGCAGCGTGGATATGGGATCGAGGGCGGCACAGGGCTCATCCATGAGGATCACATCGCTCCCGGCTGCCAGAGTCCGGGCAAGGCACAGGCGCTGTTGCTGCCCGCCCGAGAGACCGGTCGCCGGCGACTTGAGACGATCCTTCACCTCGCTCCAGAGTGCGGTCTGCTGGAGGCAGCGCTCGACCGCCTCGTCGAGCACGGTCCTGGACGGACGGCCGTCGAGACGAAGGCTGTATACGACGTTGTCGTAGATGCTCATCGGGAACGGCGCCGGCCGCTGGAACAGCATGCCGACTCGCCTGCGGAGGCTGGCGACATCGACGTCAGATGCGTAGACGTCCTGATCACCCACGAGCACCTCACCATCGAGGGTGAAGGAGGGAATCAGATCGTTGATCCTGTTGAGGCTACGGAGCAACGTCGATTTGCCGCAACCAGAGGGCCCGATGATCGCAGTGATCTCACCTACCGGCGCGGAGATGGAAACATTGCGTAAGGCGAGGAAGGACCCGTAGTGCACGTTCACGTTGTGCGTGCGCACAGCAGGATTCTCCACCTGCACGACGGTGGGGCGCGATGGGCGTCCCCGATCTGTGCTGCCCTCCTCCCGCAGGCGCCCGACAATACTCAACTCACTCACCATCTAACCTACCCTCCCACTCACATATGCCTCGGTTGCGGCCTTGGCCGGCGACCCGAAAATCTGATCTGTCGTCCCGAATTCGACCATCCGTCCTGGTTCTCCCGCGCGCTCAATCGTCATGAAACCCGTGTACTGCGATACCCGCGTTGCTTGCTGCATGTTGTGCGTGACGATGATCACCGTGTACTGATCGGCAATCTCACGGATCAACTCCTCGATCTTGAATGTCGCGATCGGGTCAAGCGCAGAGCACGGCTCATCCATCAGCAGGAGCGCCGGGTCCACCGCGACGGCACGCGCTATGCACAGTCGCTGTTGCTGTCCGCCGGAGAGACTCACCGCGGGTTTGTTGAGCCGGTCTTTGACCTCATCCCATAGCTGCGCTCGTCGGAGCGCGCTCTCGGCGATATCGCCCAGCTTCCGATCCCCCGCAGATCTGGCAAGGCGCACGCCGATGATCGCGTTCTCGAAGATCGACTTCGTCGGAAACGGGTTCGGGCGTTGGAACACCATACCGATTTCGCTGCGCACGGAGCCGGGATCGATTTCCGAGTCGTAGACATTTTGCCCGCCGAACATCACTCGCCCTTCGACCCGTGCGCCGGGAACGATCTCATGCATACGATTGATGCACCGCAGCACGGTGCTCTTCCCACAGCCGGACGGGCCGATCAAAGCCGTGACTTGATGCACGGGCGCCGCAAGGTCCACATCAGCCACGACGTGATGCTTGCCGAACCAGGCGTTGAGCTTTTCTATCGAGAGTCCTTCGACCAACGGTTCGGGGGTGCGCATCGCGTCGTCCGGCTTCGACGTGGCGGGAGCAGGTTCGGTGGCCACGTCAGGCATTCGACGTACGAACTCGACGGCCGAAGAAGCGAGCAATCATGGTGAAGATGAGCACGATGGCGATGAGCGTCAGAGCGCCGGCCCATGCCCGTCCTTGGCCTTCCTGAAACCCGGTGACCGCGTTGTCGAAGATCTGCAGCGAGAGCGTGGACATGCGCTTCGCCGGGTTGTACTCCGTGAAGAGATCGTTGCCGAGGGTCGTGAGGAGCAGCGGCGCAGTCTCGCCCATCGCTCGCGCGACGGCCAGCATGGCTCCGGTGATGATCCCGGGTAATGCCGTCGGGATGCACACCCGCATCACCGTTTGGCTTCGAGTTGCTCCGAGCGCCAGACTGCCCTCCCGAAGCTCGTGCGGGACCAACCGCAGCATCTCCTCGGTGGTGCGAGTCACGAGCGGCATCATCACGATCGCGAGCGACAGCGACCCAGCGAAACCGGAGAAGCCGAATCGAGTAACCCAGATCGCGTAGACAAAGGCGCCCGTGACGATCGTTGGGATACCGATCAATACGTCATTGAAGAAACGGATCGCCTCTGAGAGCCGTCCGCGACCGTATTCCACGAGGTAGACCGCGGCGCCAACTCCGAGGGGGATCGCCATCAACGCAGCGATACCGACAATGATCAGGCTGCCGACGATGCCGTTGTAGAACCCACCGCCGACCGACGCTGGGTTACCGGGCGGAGTCTGTGTCAGGAAGCCCAGGTTCAACGCGGCGATGCCCTGGATCGCGACATAGACGAGCACCCAGGCGAGTACGCCTACCGCGACGACCACAGCGGCGATCAGCAGGCCGACGAGCACCGCGCTCTTCACGCGCCGGCGGCCCACCGCCGGACGGTTGCGAAACCCCGGGGACCCGAGCGCGAGTTGAGTCACAGCGCCACTCCGCGACGCGCAACAAGACGAGCCAGAACGTTGACCACTAACGCGACGATCAGGAGCCAGAACCCAACGACGAACAGCGCCGACAGATGAAACGGTTCGGTAGCTTCAGTGAACTCGTTGGCGATGACGCTGGACATCGTCGCTCCCTGCGAGAAGACGCTTGAGTTGATGTGCAGCACCGCATTACCGATCACCATCGTCACCGCGATGGTCTCTCCCAAAGCGCGACCGAGACCGAGGAGCGATGCCCCAACAATGCCCGAGCGCGCTCGCGGAAGGACGGCGATCCGGATCATCTCCCAGCGCGTCGCTCCGAGCGCGAGTGCCGCCTCCTTCTCGTTCCGCGGCGTGCTCCGGAAGACTTCGCGGCAGACCGCCGCGATAATCGGGAGCACCATGATGGCGAGCACCAACCCCGCCGCAAAATAGGAGTATCCGAAGAATGGGCCCCCGAAGACGGTCCCGATCACCGGAACAGTGCCGACCGTTGTTGTCAGGAAATCCACGACCGGCTTTATCGCCGGAATGAGCGCGAAAACCCCCCAGAACCCATAGACGACGCTCGGTACCGCGGCGAGCAGGTCCACCAGCGCCGAAAGCGGACCCTTGACGCGCTGCGGCGCCACCTCTGTGATGACGAGCGCCGCCCCGACGGCGAGCGGTACCGCGATGAGCATTCCGATGATCGAAGTGAGCATCGTCCCGTAGATGAACTGCAGGATCCCGTACGGGTTTGGACGCGACACGTTCTGGAAGGCAGTGGACGGCGTCCAGCGTTGACTTGAGAGGAACGAGAAGAAGCCGTAGTGCTGCATCGCGGGAAGGCCCTGCAGGACTAGGAACACAACCATGGCCGCGATGACCACGAGCACGACCGTGCCCATGACCGAAACGCTGGCGCCGAAGATCCTGTCGGCGATGCGCGGGCGCCCGCGCCTCAGGAGGCTCGCCGGCGTCCGCACGGCAACTGTGGCGATGCCGCCGCCCTCACCAGGCGGCGGCATCAGAAGCCAACCACGGTCAACGCAGTTGTCGGGTCACGGCGAGACAGGTGTCCCGTTGACCGTGATCTTCTTGAGCTGAGCGATGCAGAGCGCTTGCAGCGTCGGGCCGAGCGGGGTGTAGTCGACGGAGCCCGTCATGTCCTGGCCACTCGTGAGAATCCACGAGAAGAAGTTGACAAGGGCCGCTGCCGTGGCTGCTTTGGTCTGCTTCTGATAGACAAGGGCCCAGGTCAACCCGGTGATCGGATATGCCTCGGCGTTCGTCGATTGATTGACGATGTCAATCCGAAGGTCGGCCGGGTAGCTCGTGATACCGACCGTGGCATTGGCGGCGGTCTGCTCGCACGGCTCGATGAACGCGCCTGCCTTGTTCTTGACGTCGGCGTACGTCTGATGCTGCGCAATGGCGTAGTCGAGCTCGACGTACCCGATGCCACCGGCTGTTTGGCTCACAACCGCGGACACACCATCGTTACCCTTGCCGCCGATTCCAACAGGCCAGGCCACCGTCTTGCCAACGCTGGTGGTTGCCCCACCGAGAGCGGTCACCCAAGCCGGGCTGGTCTGGGTGAGGAAGTCGGTGAATATGTCCGTCGTGCCCGAGCCGTCCGAGCGATGCGCGACGGCGATCGGAGTGTTCGGGAGTGACATCCCCGGGTTCAGCGCGGTGATGGCCGGGTCATTCCACACGGTGATCGCACCGGAGAAGATCTTGCCGATGGTGTTGCCGTCAAACTTGATCCCACTCGGGATGCCCGGAAGGTTGTACACAACCACGACCGGTGCCTGAACGAGAGGGATCTGCACGACGGGACCCTTGGCTTTCGCGATTTCGGTGTCAGACATGAACGCGTCCGAATCACCGAAGTCGACGGTGCTTGCCTGAAGCTGCGCGATGCCGGCGCCAGAGCCCACGGACTGATATGCGACCTGCACGCTGTTGGCGGTGGCATATGCCTTCGTCCAGACCGACATCATGGGTGCGACAAAGGTCGAACCCGCACCGCTGAGTGACGTTGCTTGACCGGAGACGGTGGCCAGCCCGTTCTTGTAGCCGGGAGCGGCGGCGGTGCCGGTGCAGACGGCGGTGGGCGTGGCGCTGGGAGCGGCCGTGCTGCCGGTGCTGGCGGATCCACAAGCAGCGAGGACTGAGCTCCCCACCAGCAGTGTCAACACACCCTGCGCATGCCCGCGTCGAACCCGAAATGGGCGCTCGCGATTCACCAACGTTTCCATGTCGACTGTCATCTCAGCCCTCAAGACCCGATGTCGCATCAGCCGTCCCGCCGACCGTGCCGGGTTCTATCCTGCCGATCGACTCATTAAGGTCGACACATCAGAAGCATTAAGAGCCGCTTAACGAATCCACCGCCACGCATTGGAACGCTGCCCTAGGCTGTCGGTTGCGCTTCCGCTAGCCCGCTTCGCAAGCGCGATACCGCGCTTACCGGATCAGTTGCCTCGGTGATTGCGCGGACCACGACGACACGGCTCGCCCCTGCCCTCACAGTCGCCGCCAGGGTCGCCGAATCGATGCCGCCGATGGCGAACCAGGGCCGGGACTCGTTGCCCTCGCGCTCTCGCGACGCCGCGTGGCGCACCGCCTCCAACCCGGTGGCCGGGCGCCCCGGCTTGGTCGGAGTGGCGTACACCGGCCCGGCGCAGAGGTATTCCGCCTCCGGGGCGGCGTCGTCGTACTCCACCCGCGAGTGGGTCGACAGCCCGATCAGGACGTCCGATCCGACGATGTCTCGGACGGCACCCGGAGGAAGGTCGTTCTGCCCGACGTGCACCCCGTCAGCACGGGCGGCGACCGCGACGTCCGGACGGTCATTGAGGACGAAGAGCGCGCCGTGGCGATCGGCCGCCTGACGAAAGGCCGGGCTCCAGCGCAGGAGATCACCCGCCTCCGCGTCCTTCTCACGCAGCTGCACGATGTCGACGCCGGCGGCCAGCACCGACTCCAGGAAGGCGTCGAGATCGCCCTCCGCCTGCCGAGCGTCGGTCACCAGGTAGAGCCGGGCGCGGGCCAGCCGCTCGCGCCTCGCGTCACCCAGCGTCGACATCACCCAGCGGCGGCGCGATGACCCGGCCCACCGCCGAGGTCGGCGATGCCTTCCCACGACGTCGAGGCATTGGCGTAGAGGCGTTGCGGGATCCTGCCGGCGCGGAATGCGAGCCGCCCGGCCTCCACCCCCGATCGGATCGCGCGCGCCATGAGGACCGGATCGGCAGCGCGCGTGATCGCCGACGCGACGAGGACCGCGTCGCATCCCATCTCCATCGCGATCGCGGCATCCGAGGCTGTACCAACGCCGGCGTCGAGCACGACAGGCACCCGCGCTCGGTCACGGATGATCCGCAGGTTGTACGGATTGCGGATGCCCGAGCCGCTGCCGATCGGCGCCCCGAGCGGCATCACCGCGGCGCAGCCGAGATCCTCGAGGCGGCGGGCCAGGACGGGGTCGTCGTTGGCGTAGGGCAGCACCACGAACCCATCGTCGATGAGCTGCTCCGCGGCGACCAGGAGTTCGGCGCCGTCGGGGAGCAAAGTCTCCTCGTCGGCAATCACCTCGAGCTTGATCCAGTTGGTCTCGAAGGCCTCGCGCGCCAGCTTCGCGGTGGTCACCGCGTCGCGCGCGGTGTAGCACCCCGCGGTGTTGGGGAGGATGCGGCGGCCGGATCCGGCGACCACGTCGAGAAACGAGGCGCTGTTCGCCGGGTCGAGGCGTCGAAGCGCGACCGTGACGATCTGAGTGCCGGACGCTTCGAGGGCCTCACCGAGCACGTCCAGGCTCGAGGCACCGCCAGTCCCCATGATGAGGCGGGAGCTGAATCGCTCACCCGCGACGACGAGGGCGTCGTCCATCAGCCGCCCTGTACGGCGTGCAGGATCTCGAGACGGTCGCCGGCGTGCAGCGTCGTGTCGGGCCAGCTCGCACGCAGGACGACGTCGCCGTTTCGCGCCACGGCGATGCCTCGCTGCTCGGGGGGAAGCTCCATCTCGCGGAGCAGGTCGGTGAGGCTGAAACCGTCCTCCACCTCGCGGCTCTCGCCGTTGACCACGATGATCACGCCGTCACCGCAGCGGTGTGGCGCAGACGCGACGGCCACCAGGGTCGCGTCGTCTCCGGCCAATGACCGCCGCGCAGGACGCCGACGACGGCGTCGGCGGTGGCCGGTGCGAGCAGGAAGCCGTTGCGGTAATGGCCGGTCGCCAGGATGAGCCCGGGAGTGTTTGATGCTCCCACGATCGGCGCATTGTCGGGAGAGCCGGGGCGGAGCCCTGCAGACGCCTCGACAAGCTCGAGCTCGCTGACGTCGGGGACGAGTGCGCGCGCGTCCCGCAGCAGCTCGAGTACAGCACCGGCAAAGACTGTCGTGTCGAAGCCGCGCTCCTCGATGGTGCCGCCGATCACGACCCGGCCGTCGCCGCGAGGCAGCAGGTAGACGTGGCTGCCGCGGATCGTTCGGGTGACCATCTCCGGCGCACCACGGAGCCGAAGGATCTGGCCCTTCACCGGGCGGACCGGCGGGCTGTCCGCCGCCGGAACACCGCCGACCGCGCTTGACCAGCAGCCCGCGGCGAGCACAACCCGTGATGCGCTGATCAGATCCTCGCCTTCAATGAGGACGCCGCTCACCGAACCACCCTCGGTGGCGAGGGTCGCGCGACCGCGGTGGATCTCGACGTCCGCCTTTCTGCACGCCGCCATCAGGGCGGCCATCAGCGCCCGCGGATCGACGATATGGTCCGAATCGACGAGCATCCCGCTTCGGATCGATGGCGCCAGCCCTGGCTCGAGCTCGCGGGTCTCGCCCGCTGACAGTCGCTGCACCGGGAGGCCGATCGACCGGCGGTGCTGGTACCCGCGCTCGAGGGCGGCATGCTCGTCGGCGTCCACCGCGACATGGAGCGTGCCGCACTGCCGATAGCCGGCCGCGCGTCCCGAGTCGGCCTCGACCTCGGCAATGAACGCCGGATACCGCGTTGCCGAATCACGGCTCAGCTCGACGACAGCGTCCTCACCGAACTCCGCCTCGCTGATCGGAGCGATCATCCCGGCGGCGTAGTGCGATGCGCCCGACCCGGGATCAGGGTCGACCACGGCGACGCTCAGGCCTGCGCGAGCAGCTCGCCAGGCCACGGAGAGGCCGATGACACCCCCTCCGATGACGACTGCGTCCACGCTGCTCCTCCGACTAAGGGATTCGAGTGTACGGGGACGGCGCGCTCGAGCCGACCCGATCGAGGCGATAGCCGACGCCGAAGACGGTGGTGATGCGAAACGGCATCTGCGCGAAGGGTTCGAACTTCTCGCGAAGCCAGCGGACGTGGACGTCGACCGTCTTCGGGTCGCCGTAGAAGCGGGTCCCCCAGATGGCCGCGATGATCGCCTGACGGGACATGACCCGGCCGCTATTGCGCAGGAGCAGCGACAGGAGGTCGAACTCCTTCGGCGCCAGGCGTAGCTCTGCACCCTCTATATGGATGGTCCTCGCGGCTCGGTCTATCCGGAACCCCTCGAACTCCTCGATCTCGATCGCGCCTGCGGGACGCCCGCTCATTTCCGAACGGCGGAGCAGGGCGGTGATCCGGGCGAGCAGCTCGTTGAACGAGAACGGTTTGGTCACGTAGTCGTCGGCGCCCAGCTGGAGTCCGACGACCTTGTCGACCTCGGTGCCCTTTGCAGTGAGCATGAGAATCGGCGTCGCGGACTCCTGGCGCAGCACGCGGCAGACCTCCAGGCCACTCAACCCCGGGAGCATGACGTCGAGGACGATCAGGTCGGGCCGCTCGGATCGCGCGAGGGTCAGGGCGTCAGGCCCTGTCGCCGCCTCGATAACCGCGTATCCCTCGCGCGCGAGGTTGTAGCGCAGCGTCTCGCGAATGGCGTCCTCGTCCTCAACCACGAGGATGCGCTTGGCGACGGTCGACGCCATCACTGGAGCTTAACAAGAACCCTGATCCGGGGCACAGGCCGCGGTGACAACGCAGGGGCCTCACATCAAGAACGCATGTCGCATGGCTGTATGCGCACTCCGCTGCCCCGCCCTTCGCCGGCGCCGATCGACGCGTGGCACGGGGATCTCCGTTCTCCGGCCGCCTATACTCGCTGGGGTGGAGGCGATGAGCGGGAGCGACCTGCGGTCCGGTGCTGACAGCGTCGCGATGCTGCGCGCGCTGGGCCTCCTGCTCGATCAGGGCATCGTCGGTCTCGACGCTGATGGCCGCGTGCTGCTTGCCAACGAGCCGGCGCGCGGCCTGCTCGGACTCACCCTCGACGAGGGCTCTGCATTTGTTGCCGGTGAGGTCGATTACCGGCTCATCCGTATGATCGAGGCGGCGCGTGAGAGCGGTGGCGTCGAGGAGCGCGCCATCAAGCTCCACGACCGCGACTTCGTCGCCCGCGCCATCGCACTCCAGGGCGAGGTGTCGACGGTCCTGCTCGTGCGCGACGAGACGCGCGTTCATCACCTCGAGCGAGTTCGGCGCGACTTTGTCAGTAACGTCTCGCACGAGCTGCGCACGCCGATCACCGCGGTGCAGCTCATGGCGGAGACACTCGCCAGCGGCGGCCTCGACGATCCCGCCGCTGCGGCGGACTTCGTGCGCAGAATCGGTCAGGAGGCGTCACACATGGCGCAGATGGTCGAAGAACTGCTCGAGCTGAGCACCATCGAATCCGGGCAGCGCCCCATGGCGAGTGAGCGTGTGCCGATCTCGAAGCTGATGCTCAGCCTGGACCGTCTGCGGCCGCTTGCCGACAGCAAGGGTGTCTCCCTGGTCGCCCGGGTCGATGCCGGCGCGCCGGACCTCATCGGCGACTCGGCCCAGCTTGGGCAGGTGCTCCGTAACCTTGTCCACAATTCCATCAAGTTCACCCCCTCCGGCGGACGAATCGACGTCAGCGCGGCGCCGCATGGACCGGGGCACGTGCTGATCCGCTGCCGCGACACGGGCGTCGGGATCACGCCGGCGGACCTGCCCCGGATCTACGAGCGTTTCTGGAAGGCGGACAGCTCACGCCAGCGCGACGGCGAGGGCTCGGGGCTCGGTCTCGCGATCGTCCGGCACGTGGTTGAGGCACACGGCGGGGCCGTCTCGGTGACGTCCGAACCCCGCCACGGGACCGAGTTTCAGGTGGTGCTGCCGGCCGCGGAGAGGGATCCGTCGAGCGTCGATTGACCGGCTTGCTGCCGCGGAAGGCCGTTGGTTACCATTCGACAACGGTTACGACGTAGCAAGCTTCCTTGCAGGGGGAGGCCAATGGCGGAACGCGTTCTCGATATCGATGTGTCGCCCCCGAACGAGGCGCAGCCAGCATTGCTGGACCGGCACATCGACCTCCTCGATGCGGGTCTCCGTGGCACGGCGCCACGAATGCGAGGCCTGCTTCGGCAGATGTCCGCCTACCACCTTGGGTGGACGGACGCGCAGGGGCGTCCCGCGAACGAGCCGGCCGGGAAGCGCATCCGCCCGGCGCTGACCCTCTGGGCCTGCGAGGCACTCGGCGGCGACCCCGAGTGGGCGCTTCCGGCGGCCGTGGCGGTCGAGCTCATCCACAACTTCACGCTCATCCATGACGACATCCAGGACGGCGACCAGCTGCGCCGCCATCGCCCCGCGGTCTGGGCGGTCTGGGGCGCCGAGCAGGGCATCAACGCGGGGGACGGCATGTTCGCTGCGGCGATGACATCGCTGCTTGCCCCGGGACACCGTCCCGGACGTCGAATGAAAGCCGCGCACATCCTCACGGCGGCGGTCGGCCAGGTGGTCGAGGGGCAATGCCTCGATATCTCCTTGGAAGGGCGCCCCGGAGCATCGCAGAAGATCTACCTCCGCCTTGCCACGCTGAAGACAGGGGCGCTTCTGGGCGCCGCGCTGGCCGCTGGAGCCGTGCTGGCCGGCGCGCCTCGAGCCGTCGCCCAGCGGTTCGACGCGGCGGGACGCCTCCTCGGACTCGCGTTCCAGGTTCGCGATGACTGGCTCGGCACCTGGGGCGATCCGGAGCTGACGGGCAAGGGCCGGAGCGGCGACCTGCGCAGACGCAAGCTCACCTACCCCGTGGTCGCCGCGTACGAGGTCGCCACAACGATTCGCCGTCGCGAGCTACGCCGTCTCTTCAACGACCGCGCGCCGGGCGGCGAGTTCCGCCTCCGTGCCGTGCTCGAGGAGCTGGGCGGTCCCGCGCTCACCGCGGGCGTGCCGATGGTGCTGGCGCGCGACGCTGTCGCCGTCCTCACGGACCTCCCCGACGAGGCGCTGACCGACTTCGCGGACCTGGCAATCCATGTTGCTGAACGCAACCGTTAGCCCGGGTCGCGTCACGAACCCGGCATCGCGAACCGCGTCGCGGAAGGACGATCACCTGCGCATCAACATCAACGAGGACGTCGCGTCCAAGGGGGTGGACGCCGGGTTCGATGACTACCGATTCGTCCACCGCGCGCTCCCGGAGATCGATC
>Ga0307374_10006077_pt1 | contig 19196 bp, 19 predicted proteins | sample OX3MG_FD_202532 | JGI IMG/M metagenome (GOLD analysis project Ga0307374, IMG submission 202532) | Soil microbial communities from Risofladan, Vaasa, Finland - OX-3 | ecosystem: Environmental > Terrestrial > Soil > Coastal area > Acid sulfate soil | place: Finland: Risofladan, Vaasa | collected...
GCGTCGGCCGCCCCTTGACGCCCTGCTCGAAAGGCCGGGGTGGCACGCCGGTCGGCTTTGCCTCGCCACCGTTGACGAGCCTCACCGCGGCCGTCTCCTCGCCTGCCACGAAGCGAACCGGAGCCTCTACCAGCTCGACGTCAAGGCCGGCCAGGCCGCCGCGCTCGCGAACCGCCTGCTCGAGCGACCTCATGGCGGCCGGGTGGTGGCGCCCGACGTAGAGATAAACCTCCCGCGCGCCCACCGACTGGGCCGCAAGCTGCGCACCGTCCAGCACCAGGTGCGGTCGGGACGCAAGCAGGAGGTGGTCCTTGAGGCTCAACGGCTCGCCCTCGGCGCCGTTGACGATGAGGGCAGCGCGGCCGTGGGACCGGTCGGCGACCGCCTTCCACTTGACTGCGACGGGGAACCCGGCGCCGCCGCGACCGCGGAGGCCTGCCTTTTCGATCTCCTCGATCAGGCGCCGGCCGCTGGCCGGAACCGGGCCCAACCGCGCGGCGTGGGAGGACAGCGGCTCCGGCCGCCAGTTGGCGTCCGGGCCGGAGAGGAGCCAGGGCGGCCGCATCCCGCGCGGCGCGATGGGGATCATCTTGCTCGTCAGCTGGTCACCAGCTCGGCGCTGACACTGCGCCGCGTGGACTCGCCAATGAGCAGCTGAACGCTGGTTCCGCCACAGCTGCCGACCAGCCCGCTGCTGCCCTGCTGGAGGGTTGCCTGGCAGATGACCGAGCCGCCCTTCAGCACCTGCACGGCGGCCGTCTGCGCGTCGTCGCCGGAGATGCCGAGACGGACCTGGTAGTTGGAATCGGTCTGGTCGACGAAGTCCACCTCGAGAGCCGACCCGTTTCGGATCACCTGACCGGTCAGCTGGTGGTCGAGACCCCGCGGGAGACCGGCCGCCGGCGATGGCGTGGGAGAGGCGGCGACCGCCCCCACGGTGCCTGGGCTCGATGACTTGAGGAGGGCGGTGGGCGTTCCCGCCGCCTGCGCCCAGCCGGGCTGCAGCGGGCCGGTCATCGCCCAGACACCGAAGGCGAGCACGGCCGCGCCGAGGGCCCACCCACCCGCCACCCGCGCCTCGCGGCTCTCCGGCGAGCCTCCCAGCAAGCGCCAGGAGATCGCCAGCACCACCGTGGCGAGGCAGGTGAAGTAGATCACCGAGGACCAGAGGGCTTTCTCGTCGCTGCCGGTGCCAAGGCCGTGGACGATCGCCAGCGGCCAGGCCGCATAGGCTGCCCAGTGAATCGCCCGCCACAACCGGTGGCCGATCCACTGGCGGACGAGGCTGGTGACGATCAGGATCAGGAAGAGCTCACCGCTGACCACGCCGAGCCCCAGCCACAGCGGACGGTAGGCGGAGGCGAAGGGGACCGTGGCGTCGAGGACGCCCAGGTGGGCGAAGGGGTCGAGGATCGAAGTGATCACGTGCAGGGCCGCGAAGAGGACTGCTGCCAGCGCCACGTTGCGATGGAGCGCGCCGTTCAGGAAGCGGGGCAGGCGAGGCGGGGCGAACTGGGCCGTGGTGAGGATGCCCAGCACGAAGGAGAGGGTGAGGAAGATCAGGGAGACGAACCCGGCGCCGCGGGTGATGTACCAGAGGGGGCTGGCGGGGGTCACGTCCGCGTCCCGCCCGGCCATGATCCCACCCTGCGAAGCTCGCCGTCGCTGCTAACGAGGCGCGCCGGAAGCCCGCGCTCCCCGAGCCAGTTGGGCGCCTCCCGGCCAAGGATGATGGCCGCGGTCGCGGCGATGTTGGCGTCAACGCAGGTGGCGGCGCCGACGGTGACCGTGCGCCAGTGGACCCGCGCCGGCAGGCCGGTCGAGGGATCGACGATGTGGTGCATCTCCTGGTCTCCGCGGCGCCACCGCCGAACGGTCGTGCTGGAGGTGGCGAGGCCCCCGGAGTTGAGGTTGATGGTCTCGTCGAGGGAGGTTCCGGCCGCGGCGGCGTGATCCTCGGCGACCGTCACGGCCCATCCCCCGTCGGGTGGCGGACCGGCGATGGCGAGGTCGCCTCCAACGCTCACGAGCGCGCCCATCCCCGTCTCGCGGGCGACGGCCGCGGCCGCCCGATCGGCCGCCAGTGCCTTGGCGGTTGCGCCGAGATCGACCTCGACGCCGGAGATGATGGACGCCTCTGACCGTCCAGTGTCGATCCGGAGCGCACCCCAGGCTGGAACCGGCGCGCCGGCCGGGGCGACGCCGCCGCCGTCGCCGATCTCGCCGAAGTCGCGGTCGTAGCCGATATTTCTCAGGGCCACGCCGACAGTCGGGGTTACCAGCCCTCCGGTGAGCTCGGCGCCCCGCAGTCCCGCGGAAAGGGCTTCGAGAAAGAGGGGGCTCACTGAGATGCTCCTGCCCTCGGCGCGGTTCAGGCGGCTCAGCTCGGAGTCGTCACGGAACCGGCTGCAGGCGGCGTCGATGGCGGCCAGCTCTGACTCCACGATGGCGAGGGCAGCGTCACGCCCGGACGGATCGGCGGTGCGAACCACGACGCCGGTGCCGAGCGCTCTGAAGTCGATCATTCGGGACGGGCTTTCAGGACCCGCCCGTCACGACCCCACCGCCAGAGCCTCCGCCGAATCCTCCACCGCCGCCGTTCCCGAAGAACCCGGAGCCAGGGGATTGAAACTGCGGGGCCTGCTGCTGCGGATTCGAGCTGGCCGCCGGCTGCTGATCGGCGCTGGCGACCTGCTGGTGACCGGCGAAAGTGGATGCCGCGACGAACGACAGCGCGGCGACCAGGCCGGTGCCGCCGACTACCAGGCCGATGGTCCACCGCCGAAGTAGGCGCGTCGCACCCTCGCGCTCGGCGATCCGGTCTCTGAGTGTGTTCTCGCTCTGCATCTTGGTTAGGGTCTCAGGCTAGCGGCGGCAAATTGGAGTCGAATTGGAAGTCGCCCGAGCCGGAGCCGACGCTCAGCTTCCTTTTCAGACATGAAGGGGCCATGAAGCGCCTCCAATCCGCCTCCAATCGCGGTCCAATACGATCGTCCTGAGGACCCGCACCCTTTGCCCAGCCAGCCGCGATCCGAAACGACATCTCCGGCGCCCGGGGTCATCGCCAACGAGCGCCTGACCTCGCTCACCGGTGCCCTTCTCTTCGTGCTCCTCGCGGCCATGGGGGTGACCGTGCTGAGCGTCCGCACCCTTCTACCGGAGCACTTCCTGATCGGCTTCGTGCTGATTCCGCCCCTGGGCCTCAAGATGGCCACCACCGGTTATCGGTTCGCGAGGTACTACCTCGGCGATCACAGCTATCGTCTTGCCGGTCCCCCGCAACTGTTGCTGCGCCTCACCGCCCCGCTTGTGGTCGCGTCCACCGTGGTGCTGTTCGGGACCGGGATCGAGCTCTGGCTCTTCGGGCTCCGCTACGGCAGCGTCTGGATCGAATGGCACAAATTGAGCTTCGGGGTCTGGCTCGTCGTGACCGCCATCCACGTGCTCGGCCACCTGAAGCAGACCGGTGAGGCAGCCGCCGGAGAGCTGTCTTTACCTTCCGGCCGGGAGGCGCTGACCAGGCGTTCGCTGGTCCTGGCGAGCCTCTCTACCGGCATCTTGGTCGCCCTCGCCACCCTGCCCTTTCACAGCCCCTTCATCTTCTTCGGCGATGGCGGGTGAGCCAGTCGGTGCTGGTCATCGAGGACGAGGTCAGCCTCGGCAAGCTGCTGGTGAGGGTCTTGGGGGAGGAGGGATTTGACGCGTCCACCGAGACGCGAGGCGATCGAGGGCTACAGGCTGCTATCGACTCGCCCCCGGACGCCGTGGTCCTCGACCTGATGATCCCCGGCATGGACGGCCTCGAGGTCTGCCGCGAACTGCGACGGCGCGACCTCCGGATGCCGGTGATCATCCTCACCGCGCGAGACGCCGTTCCCGATCGCGTGCGGGGCCTCGAGGCGGGCGCCGACGACTACCTGGTCAAGCCCTTCGCCATCGAGGAGCTGATCGCCCGGCTGCGGGCCCAGCTCCGCCGTTCGGGTGTCCCGACCGAGCGGCTGAGGGTTGGGGACCTGGTGCTGGAGCCGGCCGCCCGGTGGGCCCAGCGGGCGGGGAAGGAGCTCGACCTCACCGCCCAGGAGTTCGACTTGCTCGAGTTCTTGGTCCGCCACCGCGGCCAGGTGATGAGCCGGCAGCGAATCCTGGACCACGTCTGGGGCTATGCCGCCACCCCCGCCTCCAACGTGGTCGACATCTACGTCCACTACCTGCGGCAGAAGGTGGACAGCGGGCACGACGCGAAGCTCATCAAGACGGTGCGATCGGTCGGCTACGTGGTACGCCCGTGATCTTCGGCAACCTCCGGCGCTCACTGCTGCTGACCAACGTGCTGGTGATGGCCTCGATCCTCGCCGCCCTCGGCACCGGGATCCTGCTCGTGATGGACCGTCTCCTGGTCGGCCAGGAGACGGCGACCGTGCAGGCCGACGCCCAGCGCGCGCTGGTGGAGCGAGGGGAGCTGAGCAGCAGCGAGTTCCAGAGCCGGCACACCTCCTACACCTCGGGGACCTTCTACGTGCTCTGGGACACCGCCGGCAACGCCACCTTCAACCCGTCGGGTGCACCCGAGGCTCCACTCGCCAGGGCTGCAGCGGCGGCGCTGGCCGGGAGAGGCGGCACGACCCAGGTGGAGCTCGAGCCGGGCCAGCCGGCTCTGGTGACGTCAAGCCTCATCTCCGATGACGGCCAGGTCTCCGGAGTCCTCCAGGCGGGGAGGAGCCTGGTCCCGGTCCGCTCGGTCGAGAGCGAGGCTGCCCTGGTCGCCCTCGTGGCGGGCCTGCTGGCGCTGCTCGTAATACTCGGCGCCGGCTGGTTTTTGACCGAGCGGGCGCTGATCCCCGTGCGGCTCGCGCTCGAGCGGCAGGTGCGGTTCACGGCGGACGCCTCCCACGAGCTGCGAACCCCCCTCACGATCATCGACACCGGACTCCAGGTCCTGCGCCGAAACCCCCGGCAGACGATCGCGAACAACCAGGCCGTGGTCGATTCAATCTCCTCCGAGACCAGGCGCATGGCCCGGCTGGTCGGCGACCTCCTCACGCTCGCGCGCGTCGACTCCGGCCAGGCGGAGATCCAGCTCGAGAGCGCCGACCTCACCGAGCTGGTGGCGACGACCGGCCGCGACCTGGAGGCGCTGGCGGAGAGCCGGGGCGCCCACCTGCTCGTCCGTTCGGAGGCAAAGCTGGCCGGACACGTCGACCCCGAGCGACTGCGCCAGGTGCTGGTGATCCTGGTTGACAACGCGCTTCGCCACGGAGCTCCTGGTGACACTGTCGAGTTGAACCTGGAGCGCGCCGGTGAGGAGATCCGGATCGAGGTCTCCGACCACGGGCCGGGAATCCCGCCCGATCAGCGCGAGAAGGTCTTCGAGCCATTCCACCGCCTGGCCGGCGATCGGACCGACTCTGGCGCCGGCCTCGGGCTCGCCATCGCCCGCTGGATCGTAAGGGCCCACCGCGGGACCATCAAGTTGCTCGACAACAAACCCGGGCTGAGGGTGCGGGTGTCCCTGCCGCCGGGAGGCGGCGAGGGCGCGAACCAGAAGAGGGCTCCCCTGCGGCCCCGTCGTGCCGTACCGAACGTGGGGACGGAGAACCCGGCCGCCGGCTAGCCGACCCTTCGCTCCCTCTGCGGCTCGGGCCCGAGCCTCGCCCGGCACTTTCACAGCCAACTCCCAGCCGTGGCGCATCTGACGCCAAGGCGCCGGCGGCATCTTGAAGCCAGATTTCAGTTGGCGAGCCGCCTCTTACGACGGCATTTGTGCGAGGTCAGATCTCTCTCCGATGTTGGACATGAGTCGTTTTCCCGCCGTCCAGTTCCCGTCCGGCGGTGAGCCGGGCCCCGCGGGCCCGTCGCCGCGTGGCAAGTCACGTTCCACGCCGGCACCGAGGCTGCTCGCGGCAGCCCTCGCCGGCGCACTGCTCGGCGTGGGTGGCTTCGTCGCGCTCGGGGCCAATTCCGCTCACGCCGGAGCCAACGCGGTGCTTTCGGCCACCGCACCCATCACGGCGGTGCCTCAGAACCCGGCCGCCTACACCGGCGGCATCGGCCAGGCCTCGGCTGTAGCGACGCAGGTCGAGCCGGCGATCGTTGACATCAATACGGTGTTCCGTTCCGCCTCCGGCTCGGGCACCGCGGCCGGGACGGGCATCATCCTCACCGCGAACGGCGAGATCCTGACCAACAACCATGTGGTCGAGGGCGCGACCAGCATCACCATTGACATTCCCGGTCACTCCGGCTCCTACCCCGCCCAGGTCCTGGGGGTTGACCCTACCGCGGACGTCGCACTGATCCAGGTGGCCGGCGTCTCCGGCCTGCCTACCGCAACACTGGCCGGCTCGGCGACCCTCAGGACGGACCAGTCTGTGGTCGCAGTCGGCAACGCAGGTGGGGTCGGCGGGACTCCGAGCGTGAGCCAGGGCAGCATCGTGGCCCTCGGACAGTCGATCACCGCCACCGGTGATGGCACACCCGAGCAGCTCACCGACCTGATTCAGAGCAACGCCACCATCGCCCCCGGTGATTCCGGCGGAGCGCTCGTCAATTCAGCCGGCCAGGTGGTCGGCATGATCACGGCCGGGCAGACCAACTCCCGCGGCGGCGCCACCAACGTCGGGTTTGCAATCCCGATCAGCGACGCCCTGACGGTCGTCAACCAGGTCCGCGCGGGCCAGGGCAGTTCAACTGTCATCCTCGGGCAGGTCGGCTACCTCGGGATCACCGTGACTGACCTCAACCCGACTGTCGCGGCCCAGCTCGGGCTGAGCGGCAGCTCCGGTGCGCTGGTCATGGGCGTGACCGGCGGGTCGCCGGCCGACCAAGCGGGAATCGCGCGCTATTCGGTGATCGACTCCGTCGCCGGTGGTCCGATTGCTTCGACGAGCGACCTCGGCAATGCTCTCCACGCCTACCGGCCGGGCGACCAGGTCCAGGTCACCTGGACCGATCAGGTATCGGCCTCGCACACCGCGATGATCACGCTCACCACTGGTCCTGCGCTTTAGGCCGGTCCTTTCCACCAGGCGTATGCCCGGCAACGCGTTCCGTTTCACCCCACGACCTGCTCCGGGAGCGATTGCAGTAGCGGCCGGACACCCACAGAAGACGCCCACAGAGAACTGACAGGGGCGGCCCGGCCCGCTCCCTGACCCTTGCGTCATAAACCGCGGCAGTTCGTCGATGGAGATCGGCGTCTCAGTCCATCGATCCGGATCCACCACGCCCCATCGGCGCGGGGACATCGCGCAGCGGCGATCAGAAAGGAGCGGAACGTGAAGAAGCGACTCCGGAGGTTCATCACCCTGCGGAAGGGGCTCGTCGCGCTCGTCCTCGTGACCGGGTCGCTTGGCGCCACCACCGTCTACGCGCAGGCGGCGAAGATCACGAACACCTACCGGACGGCCACCGTCACCGACGGCACCATCAGCCAGTCGATCGGCATGGCCCTCAACTTCGCCTCTGCCGGCACCGTTGCCGCCGTGAACGTGCAGGTTGGCGAGACGGTCGCGGCCGGCGCCACGCTCGCGACACTTGATCCGACGCTGTTGTCGGCCCAGTTGCTCCAGGCGCAGGCCACCCTCGCCTCGGCCGGGCCAAGCTGACACAGGACAAGGCGGGCGCGACCGCCCAGAGCCTCGCGTCAGGCCAGAACGCAATTGCCTCCGCCCAGGTGGCCGTCAACGATGCTGAGGCCAACCTCAGCGATACCGAGGCCGGGGGCGATGACGGCCTTCATGTTCGCGGTCTGGAAGTAGCCCCTGATGGGGCAGAAGCCTCCCGAGCAGATCACGAGCGATTGCTCCGCCGCGCTGGCATTCATCCCAGCAAGGGAGAACAGGACGCTGCGGCGAGCGTGCTCCACCTCGGCTTCGGAGCTGAGCTTGCGATCATCCTGCTCGGCGCCTCACTCACCATCCAGGTGGTCGCGGCCCGTGGAGCTGCGGAGCTGCTCATCGTGACGGGGCTCGTCTGCGTGGCATTCGTCCTCGGCGTGCTCCTGGCGAGGGTTGCCCAACTCTCCTCGACCATGGGACTGCTGCTTGGCGCCGGGACGGCGATCCGGAGCCAGCGCGATCCTGGTGGTCTCGCCGATCGTCAAGGCCAGGGAATCCGAGACGGCCCACGCGGTCGCGACCATCTTCACCTTCAACATCGCGGCGCTTCTCCTCTACCCGATCAGCGGCCCACGCGCTGGCCATGACCCAGCCGGCCTTCGGCACCTGGGCCGGCACGACCATGAACGACACCTCGATCATTGTCGCGACGGGATTCTCCTATGGCACCGTGGCAGGGGCGGTGGCGACCATAACCAAGCTGACCCGAACGCTCCTTCTGCTCCCGCTCGTGCTCGTCATCGCGGGAGGCATCGCAGCCTCGGAACGCGGCTCCACCGGCTCCTGGGCCGCCGCCCGAAAGGCGATCCCCTGGTTCGTGTTGGGCTTCGTCGCTCTGGCGGCGGCGCACTCCTTCCAGATCCTGTCGCCGGCCTCCTACGACGTGGCCGCCTCCTCGCAAGCTTCCTGATCGTGGTGGTCCTCGCCGCCGTCGGGATGGGGGTGGACCTGAGAGGCATCGTCAAGCTCGGCCCTAGACCACTGCTGGTCGGGTTGGCGCTGGGCTCGATCATGAGTGTCGTGAGCCACGGCGCGCTGTACGTGGCCGGTCAGGGGCACGCCTGACCCGAATCGTTGGAAAATAAAGTGACCCCGACGGCTCGCTCCTAGGCTCCAGCTCCTGCCTTGCGGCTCTTGCCGACGCCCACCGCGCTGCCCTCGGGGCCGTCGCCAACGATAGGGCCCGGACCGCGCGGATGGCAAGAAGAATTAATTTGAGGTTGCCAGGCGGCGAACCGTAGCCGTCCCGTGAAGAACCGAGCTCGGCTCTACCATGGCCGGAAAGCAATGCTTCTGACGACCATCGCGGGAAGCCTGCCTAAACCGGCGTGGCTGGCCCGGCCCGAGATGCTGTGGGCGCCGTGGGTCCTGTCGCCCGACCTCCTTCTGGACGGGCAGCGCGATGCCGTCCTGGCGGCGCTCAAGGAACAGGAGAGCGCGGGTATCGACATCGTCGGGGACGGCGAGCAGTCGCGGCAGCATTTCGTCCACGGGTTCCTGGAGAAGATCGAGGGGATCGACTTCTCGCGGCGGGTGACGATCGGGATCCGCGCGGACCGTTACAAGGCCGAGGTGCCCACCGTGACGGGGCCTCTGCGCCGGCATGGGTCGGTGCACCGAGAGGAGGTCTTGTGGGCCCGCGCTCACACCGACAGGACGTTCAAATTCACCCTTCCGGGACCGTTGACGATCGTCGACACGCTGGCCGACGACCACTACCACGACCGCCGCAGGCTCGCCTGGGAGATCGCCGGCCTTCTGAACGACGAAGCGCGCGAGCTGGAGGCGGCCGGGGTGGACATTATCCAGTTCGACGAGCCGGCGTTCAACGTCTATCTCGACGACGTCGAGAGCTGGGGGATCGATGTCATGCAGCGCGCCATCGAAGGTCTGCGGTGCCGGACTGCCATTCACATCTGCTACGGCTACGGGATTCGGGCCAACATCGAGTGGAAGGACACGCTGGGAGACGAGTGGCTGCAGTACGAGCGAAATTTTCCGCTGCTCGCGGCGAGCGGGATCGACCAGGTGTCTATCGAGTTCGCGAACTCGCACGTCCCGACACGGCTTCTCGCCCTGCTGAACGGGAAGGATGTGGTTCTGGGCGCCATCGACGTCGCGACCAGCGAGGTCGAGAGCCCGGAACAGGTTGCCGCCACGATCAGGCGCGCGCTGGAGACGGTCCCGCCGGAGCGCCTCTACCTCTCCACCAACTGCGGCATGGCACCACTGCCCCGTAAGGTCGCGCGAGCGAAGCTCACAGCCCTCGTCGCGGGAGCCCGCATCGTCCGAACCGAGTTCGAGGCTTCGCCGAAGGACTGATCGAGGTCCGGGCGGCGCCCTACCGGGCGGCGACCTCGTCCGACTTGACCCGACGGGCTCCTGCGCGAGTGTCAGCTCTTCGAGCTCCGCCCAGAGGCGGCCGCGGAGCGCTACGTCGTCCGCGAGGGGTTGTAGGGCGTCGGGCGACGGTTGGCGAATGGCGGCCGGTGACCTCCGCAGGCCCGAAGTAAGCTGTGGCATCAGCGGAGGCAGCGAGGCCAGGAGGTTCGCACAAAGGTTAGCTACCAAAAGTAGCCGTGGACACACCAGCAATTAAAGCCCTGAAGCTGGTGCGCCTGGCAGGAATCGAACCTGCTACCTCATGCTCCGCAGGCATGCGCTCTATCCGGTGAGCTACAGGCGCTCTATTGTGATGTTGTTTACCGCGTATATTTGGCGGTGGTGCGGTTACACCGCGCATAACTCCTGCGCACGAAAAGACGGCTTAGTCTAGGGGAAATGGAGGAAGAAACCGGCGCTGCGCGGGGCCGTGGGTGACCGGCGCGGGCGCTCCAGGCACGGGCCTCGACCAGCTCTAGATTTCCGCGAGGAAGGCTACCCAAGGCCCGAGGCTGCCTTTGAGCCCGAGGTAACCGGAGGCACGCCGCCGGCGGCAGGGTCTGGCCACCGCCCACCGCGCCGCCACGGTTAGCCGGCGCTCCGCGGCAGGATAGCTACAAGAAAGTTCTGCATGTTGTTGCAGCTATCGCTGAGATGCCAGGCCAAGCCCTGGTGGTCGCCTTTGGGGCACGCTCCCAGTGGCGGTCGCTGGCGACCACTAGACGCCGCTCCCGCCCCGTTCGCCTCCGGTTCTGTCCAGGCGATCTAGGAAACCCGGGCGGTTCAGTCTGATCAGAGGTCGGCAGGCCGGACAACCACCACGACTTGCTTTGCGACCATGGCCAGCTTGGTCGATGACGCCGCGTTGGACCTTGCCTCAGTGCATCCCAAGGTTCACGATCCACTGACCCGCAATCAAACCGTCGTTCTGCCAAATCCCGGATCAGCGAATTGGATTGCAGGGCTTGCTCTCGCGATTCACAAGGAGTTGTCGAGTCAGTCAAGTATTGAATTGGGACTAAAATCTACACCCCGCTAGCTGCGACGGGTATAGTCTTGGCCAGTGAGTATAGATTCGACGGCAAAAGCTCAAGGCAATGAAGCTCGCCTTGGGACGATGGCAAAGATGCTTGGCGTCTCGTCGGCTTACGTCCGACGCTTAGCCGACGAGGGAATCCTGCCGTTTCGGCGTACGACCGGAGGGCACCGCGTCTTCGATCCCGATGCGACCACGGCCGCCTTCATCAAGCGTGGCGAGGGACGTACTCTCCGACTTGAACTCTCGATCGAGGGCCTCGAAGAGGATCGCGTCTGGAAGCGACTGGAAACCGAGCTTCCGCCTCGCCGCGCCAGCCCGGAGGCGAGGGAAGTCGCACGCTACGCCTTCACCGAGATGCTCAATAACGCGATCGATCATTCAGGCGGGTCCCGGGTGGACGTATCCTGGCGCCCTGGCTCCGAGACCATCAGTGTCGGCGTCGAGGACGACGGAGTGGGGGTGTTCGAGCGGCTCCGATCTACCCTCGGGTTACAGAACCATCTTGCCGCCTTGGAAGAGCTGTCTAAAGGGAAACTCACCACCCAGCCCGACCGCCACAGCGGGGAGGGCATCTTCTTCACATCCCTTGCCGTCGATCTCTTTGACCTGCGCGCAAACAACCTCAGGTGGATTGTCGACAACCGACGCAAAGATGTGGCACTGGGAGAGGTCGCGCAGCCCTCGGGGACTCATGTGCGTTTCGAGATCGAAGCTCGCACAACGCGAAGACTGGAGGAGGTGTTCGCCCACTTCACCGATGAGGAGCTGCGATTCAGCCGTTCGCGCGGCATCGTGAAGCTGTTCCAGCATGGAACGGATTTCGTGAGTCGATCAGAGGCGAAGAGGCTCATGGCCGGCTTCGAGCGTTTCACCGGCGTTGACGTCGATTTCACCGGTGTCGACTCGGTGGGGCAAGGATTCGCTGACGAGGTGTTTCGCGTGTGGGCGACGGCACACCGGGAGGTGAAACTCACGCCGACGGGAATGAATCCGGTGGTGTCTCTAATGGTCGGCCGAGCTACGGCCGCGGCCGGCGATCGCTGATTGAACGATCGCGACCCTATTGTTGATCGGGTCGCTTTCTCGAACCGTCGATGGGTCCCACTAACGAATCCTAGGATCCAACGACTGGCGGCTGTCGGTCGCTCCTAGAAGTCGACCACGAGCGCCGCGTGATCAGGCACGCGTTGGGCGCCCGCTGAGGGCTCCAATAGCTGAAGGCCTCCTCGTCCGTGGATTTCGGTGATCAACGCGTCGATCGCTGGATTTGGCGGAACCACATCCTAAGCGTGGAGTCTGGGTTAACGATCGGCGTGTCTGGGAGTCGGGCGCGTCGGTGGCGCAGTAGCTGTGTCTCCGACACGACTGGCAAGCCTCCTTTCATGAGGGGACGACGCCGCCTTACTTTTCGGTTCTTACGCACGTGGTGATTTCGGTCACAACAGTGATTTGGATGTACTCATCCTCGTTGATCGGGCGCGACAGTGGTTTCCGACGCATCTACATCAGCGATGGGTGATCGGAGGACCGGCGGCTCAGGGAGCGCCCAGTGGCAAAAGGTCGGCGTCGTGGAGGAGTTGGGGACTCGGGCGCCAGCTCGCCGCGCTGAAAAGTCGCCTCAACTCAGGTGAGAGCACGGCGAATACGGCCATGACCACCACGAACAGGAGCCCGCTCACGACCATCAATGGCCTCGGTTCGGTGATGTCGGCCAACCCGCCCATTCCCCAGCCCACCAATGCCATCGGCGCCAGGGTGATCAACTGGTAAAAGCTCGTCGCCCGGCCCCTGAACTCATCCTCCACCTTGGACTGGATCAGAGCCAGCGTCATCGACATGAACATCGCCTGGGTGCTGCCGACGAAGAAGCCGGCCACCACGGCCACGGCGACCGATGGTGCGCCCCCCATCACCGAGAGGCTGACACCGCTCCCCACCAGCGAGAGCCCGAACAGCGCCGGCCGATAGCGGCTGTCCGAGAAGCGGGCTAGAGCGAGCGATCCGACCACGGCGCCGAGACCAATCGTCGAGAGAAGAAGGCCATAGCTGGCCGGTCCCTGTCGCAGGTCCATGCTCACGAACATCGGCAGCGTGCCCTGGTAGGCCATCGTCAGCGAGCAATGAAGAGCGACGGCCCAGATCGCGATCCAGGCCAGTGATCGGGCCCTTAAGTACTTGAGGGAAGCCCGAAGCCGATGGCCACCGGCATCCTGGCGCCGCGGTACTCGCCGCTCGCCGACGAAGACGCTGAGAACGGCTGCGGTGCCATAGAGCAGGGAGCAGAAGCTCCAGGCCGCGGCCGGACCTCGCCAGACAAGCATCGGCGTCGCCAGCACAGGGCCAAGGAACTGGGCTCCCTGGGTCCCGACCTGGAAGAGGGAGACCGCGTTGAGCAGCTTCTCGGGCGGCACCAGGCTTGGAACCAGGGTGCTGCGGAGGGTCATCTGGAAAACGAAGGAGAGCCCGAACACCACGCTCAGGGTGAGGAGCGCCGGCAGCGATGCGAGGCCGAGCAGGGAGAGGATCGCGAAGACGGCGGTCGTGACCGCCGAGAGAGACGCCGCAATGACGTTCAGGGCCCGCCGGTCGAAACGATCGGCGAGCACTCCCGAGTAGGGAGCGAGAAGGATGACCGGGCCCTGGGTCAGGAAGAGCCCGAAACCGACCCAGAAGGAGGAGTGGGTGATCTGCAGGAGCTGGGCGCTGAGGACGAGCACCAGGGCCCACCGGCCGGCCGATGCCGCCAGGTTGCTGAGCCAGAGCCAGCGGTAGGTCGGGTACGCGAGAGAAGACAGCATCGAGCAGCCCGACCATTCTTCCAGCCATCGAGGCAAGGCGACGCAACCTGCGGCGCTCTGGTGCACTCGGCGGACGAAAGACGGGCTGTCCGAAGACGACCTCCCCGTGGAACGGACCTCAAATCAAGAGGTCCTCGATCTCGGCGGAGAAGGGATCGCGGGTCCAGCTTTGGCCGACGGAAACGGTGTCGAGGTGGCCCGTCAACAGCGCCGGGCCGCGGCCGGTGCCCAGCGACCGATGACGTTGGACCGGCCGGGCCCCGCCTTGTGGAGCTCGGGTTAAAACCGTCGGGCCGGCACCAGCCGGCCACCGTCTCCACCACCGCGCCTTCGTCGCCGGTCACCGAGGGGACCCGGACGAAGGCTCTCGAGGACCGAGCGCGCGGTCTCCTTCATTCAGGAGGCGGCGCGGCCGAAGACCTGATCGAGGGCGGCCCGGATGTCACCGGTGAGGGAGTCGGCCGCCTCCAGGCCGATCGAGAGCCGGATCATCCCCGCCGGGATGCCCGCCGCCTCACGCTCCTCGACGGTCAGCGAGAAATGCGATGAGTTGTGGGGCGTGCTGGCCAGCGTCTCCACACCGCCCAGGCTGGTCGCCTCGATCAGCACCTGGAAGTTGCGCATCACGGAGCCGGCCGAACGATCGCCGCCGCGGACGACGAAACTCACCATCCCGCCGGCCCGGCCCCTGGCCAGCAGGCGGGAGGCGACCTCTTTGTGCGGATAGGACTCCAAGCCGGGGTAGATGACGCTGGTCACCTCGGGCTGCTGCTCGAGGAAGCGGGCTACCGCCAGCGCGGTCTCCTGCTGGCGCTGGAGCCGGACCTCGAAGGTGCGCAACCCCCGCAGCACGAGGAAGGCGGCGTGCGGGTCGAGGCTGCCGCCGAAGGTGATCACCCGGCGCTGGACGTCCTGGACAAGGTCCTCCGGCCCGGCCACGCAGCCCGCGATCACGTCCGAGTGCCCGTTCAGGTACTTGCTAGCCGACTGGACGACGAGGTCGGCGCCCAGCTCGAGGGGCCGGACGACCGCCGGCGAAGCGAACGTGTTGTCGACCACGAAGCGAACGCCGTACTGGTGTGCAAGGGCGGCGACCGCGGAGATGTCGAGCAGCCGTAGCTGCGGGTTGGAGAGCGTTTCCGCGTAGACGACCGCGACCGGGCCTCTGGAGAGCGCCGCCTCCCATTCCGCCAGCGCGTCGCCGCGGACGAACTCGACCTCGATGCCAAGCCGCGGCAGGTCGCGGGTGAGCAGGTCGAAGGTGTCGCCGTAGAGCTCGCGCGCCGCCACGATCCGGTCACCGGCCCCGGCGAGGGTGAGCAGGGTGCTGGCGATTGCCGCCATCCCACTGCTTGTCATCAGCGCGGCCGGCGCGCCCTCCAGGCGGGCGACCTCCTCGGCGGCTGCCGCCACGGTCGGGTTGCGGAAGCGGCTGTACCAGTCCTCGTTCAGGCCGCCGGTCTCGATGACGTCGTCGTAGCTGATGTCGTCGAGGTGGAAGATCGTGGTCTGGTAGATCGGCGGGACCACGGGGGCAGTGCGAGACTGGTGCCGCCGGGCGCGCTGGGCCGCCGTTTCACTGCCTGTCACCCCCATAAGGTACCGGAGCCGGGGAGGGTCGTCATTCCGTCTGCCTCTACCTTTGCGGCTCGGCGGGAGCATGAGCAGCCGCTTCGGACAGCGGCTTTTTCCTAGACTTCGGAATGTGCTCGGGCGCCTACGCGAGATCGTCGTCGCCGGGGCTGGGATCGCCGGCTGCACGGTCGCTTACGAGCTGGCCCGGGCCGGCTTCAAGGTGGTCCTGCTCGAACAGCGCCACGTAGCCTGGGGTGCCTCGGGGCGCAACCTCGGCCTGCTGCTGAACGACCTCGCCGCCAGCTCGGTGGAGATGATGCGGATGGCGCTCAATGGCTACCGCGAGCTGGCCGACGGTCCGGTGCCCTTCGAGCTTCGGGAGGTCTCCTACCTGCTGCTGCCCTTCACCGATGAGCAGATCGCCGTCACCGCTGAGAGGGTTGAGGAGATGCGAGCCTGCGGCATCGACTGCGAGCCGGTCGGATCCGACCGGCTCAAGGATGCGCTGCCGCAGCTGAGGCCGGGTGCCGCCGGGGTGCACGCGGTACATGGCGCCTGGGCGGTCTCGCCGGGCGCGGCGACCCGCGCCTACGCCGAGGCGGCCCGAGCCGCTGGCGCGGACATCCGGACCGGTGTCCGGGTCGACCAGCTCGTGGTCCGCGGCGGGCGAGTCGAGGGGGTCGTGACCGACCGCGGGATCGTCTCCTGCGACGCCGTGGTGGTCGCCACCGGGCCCTGGCTGACGGACCTGGTGGACGAGGCGCCGCTCTCCACCGGCCGCGGCTGGGTGCTGCGCACGGGCCACCTCGACTTTCAGCTGCCCTGGGTGTTGGTCGACATGTCCTGGCCCGACCTCGGCGAGCTCGGCCGGTCGGCGCGCTCTCCGCGGCTGGGCGAGATCGCCGCCGGAGGCTACGACCGCCCGGTCGCCGCAACGGTGTCGATGGTTTCCCAGCCGAACGGCCGGGCACTGCTCGGCACCTCGCTGGCCCCGTCGCTGCGGGAGCCGGTCGAGGGCGTGGAGATGCCGCAGCTGATCGCGCGCCGGGCGCTCGAACTGCTGCCGGGGATGGAGGCCGTGAGCGTCGCCTCGGCCTGGTACGGACTGCGGCCGATGACACCCGACGGGCTACCGATCGTGGGGCCGACAGAGGTCGACGGCGTCTTCGTCCACGGGGGCCATGGCTCGATCGGAATGCAGTCGGCGCCCTGGACCGCGCGTGCCCTGGCCCGGATCGTTCAGGGCGGGGACGCGCCCGAGGTCGCCGGGTTCGGAATCGGCAGGTTCGGCGGCCTCAGCCGCGAAGCGCCCTGATCACCGGGCCGAACGCCCGGACCCCCTCTCGCCCGCCCATGGTCAGCGCCACCTGGACCTGGGTGGTGCCCAGTTCGGCGTGCCGGCGCAGCACCTCGGCCATCTCCTCGGGGCTGCCCGAAAGGGGTCTCTCGGTGGGCGCGGGCCGGTAGCCGGAGCCCGGGATGTTGACCCGCAACGCGCTTGTTCGGACCAGCGTGGAGGGGTCGCGGGCGTGCTCCCGGCAGGCTTCGAGGACCTGCTCGGCGCGGATGCGGGCCAGCTCCGGGGAGGCGTCCGTGTAGCCCTGCCAGCCGTTCCAGACGTCCGCGTACTGGGTGACCAGGCGAAGCATCCGGGGCTTCGGGTTGAGGGTACCGATCAAGATCGGCGGGCCCTCCGGTCGGGGGCCGCGCGGCACCAGCTTCGCCTCCCGCACCGAGTAGAAGCGTCCGCTGAAGTCGAGCTCACCTTCGCGGAACAGACCGCGGATGATCTGGAGGGCTTCCTCGAAGCGGCTGACCGGCGAGTCCGTCGGCAGCCCCATCGTCTCGTGCTCGCCCGCCGAGTCCCCCGATCCGAGGCCGAGGACGAGGCGGCCGCCGCTCACCTCGTCGAGGGTGTCGGCGATCTTGGCCAGCAGGAAGGGATTGCGGTAGCCGGTGCAGGCGACCAGCGTTCCCAGCTGCAGGCGCGGGATCTCGGTCGCCAGAGCGGTCAGGATCGTGAAGCACTCGAGGTAGCCCTCGGGTTCGGCGATCGCGTCGGGGTGGATCGAAGCGCCGGCCCTCTTGCGCAGCTCCGCGTTGGTGCTCGGCAGGAGGAGGTGGTCGGTGACCCAGAGGGCGTCGAAGCCGGCGGCCTCGGCCTCTTTGGCGATTCCCAGGACCTCCTGCCAGCGGAGTGGTCCGGTGGTCCAGGTCGGCATCATCAGCCCGAGCTGGAGCTTGGAGGCGGCCCGATCGCTTCCCATCTGCCCAAAGAGTATCGCCCGCCGTCAGCAGTCGCTGGTCCTCGTTAGTGTTGTGGGGTGAGCAAAACGCCTCCATCCGTCGCTGTCCCGGCCCCCTTCGTGGACCTCTTCCGGGGAGACGCCGTCGCCCAGCTGGCGACGCTTCGCGCCGACGGCACACCGCACCTGACCCCCGTCTGGGTCGACCTCGACGACGCGGGCCGTGTGTTGATCAACGCGCGGGTCGATCGACTCAAGGCCGGTCACATGCGGGCGGGAAGAGAGGTCGCCGTGTGTGTCGTCGACCCCGCCAACTCCTACCGCTACGTCTCGATCACGGGCGTCGTCGAGGATGCGACCGAAGCGGGCGCGCTGGAGCACATGGACCGACTCGCGCGCCGCTACCTCAAGGTGGGCCGGTACCCCTGGGCCGCCGCCGGCGAGCGCCGTCAGCTGTTCAAGATCAGGCCCACCCGCGTCATCACGGACTCGGGGGAGGTGGACCTGCCGCCGCCCGAGTTCTAGGTCGTCTTCTTCGTCGCCACCATCCACTCCTCACCGGCGTGGGGCGCGCGGCGGGGGGCGAGCGGCGTGATGTCGATGGTCGGGTCCGGCCGTCCGACCATCGCCTTGGCGAGCAGCCGGCCGGCGACCGGGCCGTGCATGGTGCCGTGGCCGCCAAAGCCGGCTGCCATCCAGAGGCCAGGCTCGAGCTCGCCGACGTAGGGATGGCCGTCGCCCCCCAGGTCGACGTTGCCGGTCGTGAAGCGGGCGATGCGGACGTCCGCCAGCGCGTGGGCTCGGTGGCGGGCCAGCTCGCCGAACTCGGCCAGCATCTGCTGGTGGCTCCAGCCCGGCGGATTTTCCTCGAGCAGGATCGCGACGACCACCGCGCGGCCCTCGGGCTCAACGCAGAAGCCGGTGTCGAGGTCGATCGTCAGCGGCACCGGCTGGCCCTCGAGGACCGGCTCGGTGATGCCGCCCAGCAGCTGCATCGGCCGGATCGTGAGGTCCAGCCCGAAGGGCTTCAGAAACGCCGAGCTCCAAAACCCGGTGCAGACGGCGATCCGCTCGGCCTCCACCTCCGTCGGGCCAGTGACCAGCCAGCCGCCCGACTGGCGGAGCAGCGAGCTGACCGGCCAGTGCTCGCGAACCTGGGCGCCGGCGGCGCGCGCAGCGCGGGTCAGGGCGGCCACCCCGTCGGGTGGCGAGACCCTTCCATCGCCGGGCGTCCAGCAGCCCCCCAGGAGCCCTTCCGGGCTGAGCCAGGGGGCTGCCTCCGCGAGATCCTCGGGGTCGAGGACCTTGACGTCATCGAGGCCGAGGCTCGCCTGCAGGCGAGCGGCCTCGCCCAGGCGGGACATGATTTCCGGCTGACCGGAGACCATCAGGTAGCCACACTGCGAAAACGGCACCTGCGCATCGAAGATCCGGCCGGCGTTCTTCCAGAACTCGAGGCCGCGCCGCGAAAGCTCGATCTCCAGCGGTGTGCTGAACTGCTGGCGGACCCCGCCGAAGGAGCCGCCGGTCGATCCGCTGG